>Ga0068864_100003260_pt1 | contig 13407 bp, 15 predicted proteins | sample KBSSwiS72_FD_66586 | JGI IMG/M metagenome (GOLD analysis project Ga0068864, IMG submission 66586) | Switchgrass rhizosphere microbial communities from Kellogg Biological Station, Michigan, USA - KBS Switchgrass S7-2 | ecosystem: Host-associated > Plants > Roots > Rhizosphere > Soil ...
CTCTTGCGTGAACATCCAGCGGTAACGGTTCAAATCTTTGGGACTATCGGTAGTCGTCCGGAGGCTGGAGAGTGCTTTGGAACCAGGCGACAACGATCTCGAAGCGGACGTTCATCCACGTAGGCGAGTGCCTACGGGACTCACCTGCGCTGGCAGGCGAAGCGCCGCCGTCGGCGAAGGCGGTTGCGGAGGGAGCGGCTGCAAGGCGCCGACCGCGAGAAAGGCAGTGCGACGAGTCAATTCAGTCAGAAATGAGGATGCGATCATCAGTCAGCGCAATTCGCGCAGCTCCGCGCGGCACGAGTGCGCGAAGCCGCGCAAGATGTCGTGGGCGGCGATGCCCCCATCGTGCACCGTAGATGCTGTCTCCGGAGCTTCGTAGGTTCTGACGATCTTCTCAAGGACGGATTCCGCCGATGCAACGGTGTCTTCCGTGGCGAAAAGTCGAAGCTTGTTGATCGTCGAGTAAAGCGGGACGAGCCGCGCAGGGTTGTCGAGACCATGCTGGACAACGCCATCGGCGTAGGCCTGCGAGGCCTGGTCGACGAACGCGCCGAAGAGCTGCTCGCGCCGTGCTGCTTCCTGCTTGAAGCGTTCGGACCGGCTCTGCGAATGATGCGTGAACCAGCTCGTGGTCACCGAAGCCAGGGCACCGATGAACGAGCCGGCCAGCGCTGAGATCGCCGAAATGGTTGCCGGATCCATCGCCATTCTATCATCTCCTTTCGCGTTAGCGCCATCGCGGCGGCCGGGGTCAGCAGCCGTCGGCCACCGCTTCGCCCACGGCGGCTCCGACCGCACCGGCAACGGCGCCGTTGGCGCTGCCGTCGGCCTTGTTGCTAGTCGTTGTGGTTGTCGTCGTACCTGCCGAGCTGCTTCCGATCGTCTGGCTGATGGTCGTTGTGCTCGTGGCGGTTGCCCTATCTGGGACTGCGCCGGCGGCCGTGCCGCTCAGCGCACCCGCGACGACTGCCGATGCACGGCAGCGGCGCTGGCCTGAGCCGTAGTAATAATAGTAATTGTTGGAGCGATCGTAGTAGTAATCCCGATCGTAATAGCGGGCGTAATAATAGCCGGAGTAGGTCTCGCCGCCGCTGCCGGAGTAGCGACCGTAGCGATTGCCGCCAGCGGAGGCCCCCGCAGTCGCTACGTGGGTGTTGCCATTGGGATCCCTGTAGAGCACGGCGCCGCCGGCGTTACGGCCATCCTTGTAACCGGCGACGACTGCACCGCTGCCATCCCCATCGGTAACGCCGGCGATGCCTGCGCCATTGTTTCCATTGCGGTAACCCGCGACGGCTCCGCCGCCATAATCGCCGTAGCCGTAGCCTGCGACACCCGCGCGTTTTCCATCACGATAGCTTTGGACCTCACCGGTGAAACCGCGGCTGCTCGAGTTCCCGTACGAACCGCGCTCCCCTATGCCGCTGTAGCCGCGGGTGAATTCACTGCCACCGTTCGCGTAATCGCCTGGGCCGTATCCGCTTCGACGGTTGAAAGCGCTCGCGGCGCCTTCCGCGGAGGGCGTTTCGCGCAAGCCCGTAGGCTCCTTTGCGGAGCCGCCGCCGCGCATGCCGTCGGGCAGTTGGCGTCCAGCAAGGCTTTGTCCTGGAGCGTTGTCACGCGAGCCGGCTCCGCGATCCCCCAGCGCTTGCTGCGGCGCGGCGCCACTGCCGCCGAACGGCTGGCCGCGACCAGTCTCAGGCACCGCGCCGCGCGCGAGATCCGGAGCGTTGGCCGACGGCGCATTCGGGAAGTCTGAGGGGAAGCCCTGCGGCGGCCCGCTGGGAACGCCGCCCGAAGGGAAGCCTTGCGGCGGTCCGCTTGGAAATCCGCCGGGCGGTCCGCCTGTCGGGAAGCTCGGCATCGGCGGCGGTCCCGGCGGCGGACCGAACGGAAACGCCGCTGCGGCAGTGCCGGAAAGCAGCGCCGAGGTCGCGCCGAAAATTAGAGAGGCATTCTTCATTCGAAACTCCTCGGAGTCTTATCCGGACAGGAGGGGCGAAGACCGAAGCCTTCGCCCCCAAGGTCGTCAGAAGTGGTAGCTGAGACCGGCGAGCACGCGGTGGCGCTGGTCCTTGCCGTCGTCCTGCGTCAGCTTCGAGTAACGGTACTCAAACCGGGCGGAGACGTTTTGCCCGACCTGACGCTCGGCACCCACGCCCAAGAGCCAGCCGTCCTGGTTATCGCTGTCGCTCCGGATGCTCGCGAGGTTCATGACAGTCGTGCGGATGCGCGCGTTGGTATAGCCGCCGCGGACGTACAGGAGCGTGGCGGGATTCGGGAGGTAACCCGCGCGCCCGGTCAGATCGAACGAGTATTTCGGATCGACATTGTAGTCCGTGCCGGAAACGGTCTTCTGCGTTTCGTCGTCCGTCGCGAAGTCCAGGCCCGCTTCAGCGCCGACGACGAACCTGCCGTTCAACGTCTTGTCGTACCCGGCGAAGATCCCGCCGGTGACCGAGTTCGTCGTGTCGTCGACGGGCACGGCTCCGAACGACGATTTGACGTCCCGCATCTTCTCCGATTGCCAGCCGACCTGCGCACCGACGTAAGGTCCGTCGAAAGGAGCGGCGGAAGCTGCGCTCGCAAGCGGAGCTGCGAGTGAGGTTGCGAGGACGACGTTATTAAAAATACGCAATTGAATTCTCCAAATGAAGTCTTGCGCTCCTTCCGGAGCATCGATTGGTTTGTTGGTGTGCAAATTCACGCGTCGATCAGTCCCGGGCCTCCCTTGATTCATTAGCTTGGTGAGCGTTGATCACTCGGCAGGCAGCGCCTTGGTCATTTCGCGGAGCAGCGCCGACAGCCGCTTGTCGGAGACGTCCTTGCCGGTGACCCGCTTCTTGGAGGTCGCGCGCCAGACGAGGCGGCCGGTCTGTCGCTCGGTAAGATCGAGGACGAGCATCCCCTCGGTGTGAATGTTGGTATCGAGGCTCGCATTGGCGGGCACGCTGCACACCGGCGAATTGCATCCGCTCGCGCTGATGTCGGCATCGCTCAGCGGCAACATGCCGACGGTGTAGGAGACCAGGAAGTCGGCCTGGTCGGGGCTTGCGACCTGGCGGTAACCCTTGGCTGCCAACGTCGCCTCGGTGATCGCCTGCAGGCGGTTCGCAGTGATCTCATTCGCGATGGCCGGATCGGGCAGACCAACGCCGACGGCCGGCACCGGAGCCCAAGCGAAGGTCGAGCCTTTCGCGAGCGCAGCCGACGGTGTTCTGGAGATGTCGACCTTTGCGTGCGCTGGCGCGGCGACGCTGAAGCAGAGGATCGCTCCAGCCACGGCAAAGCAGTTCAGTTTGTTCATGGTACTTTCCTTTTCGTTTGCGAGTGAGATTGAAATTCCGACGCCCTAGTGCGCGCCGCTGGTGTCGATCGGGCCCTTGGGCTTGGGCACGAGCCAGATGATGGCCGCCGCGAAGCCGAGGCAGATTGCGATCACGCCGAACATGTCGAGCGTCGCGAGCATCACAGCCTGCTGGTCGACCAGCGTCGAGAGCATCGCACGCGCAGAATCTGCCGGCACACCCTGCGCGATGAGCCCTTCGACCACATCCTTGCCGTGAAGGATGGCGTTCGCGATCTCATTGGTGTTGAGGCGGGTCGCGTTGGACCAGCCGCTCTGTATGAGCGAGGTCGCGAAAGCGCCGGCGAGCGTCCGCATGAAGTTCGACAGACCGGCCGCGTTTGCCTGTTCGTCATGATCGACGCTCGCCATGGCGAGGCCCGTTACCGGCACGAAGAACATCACCATGAAGACTCCGGTGAGCAGCGTCGGCCACGCCATCTGCGCGAAGGTGACGTCGGTGTTGAACTCCCACATCCGCCACAGCATGATTCCCGCGAGACCGAGGACGCCGCCGCAGACGATCGCGCGCGGGTCGAACTTTTCGCAGGCCTTGCCGACGAAAGGCGCCGACAGCACCGCGAGGATGCCCATGATGCCGGTCGCGTACCCGGCCCAGGTGGCCGTGTATCCCATGTTGGACTGCAGCCAGAGCGGCAGGATGACGATGCTTGCGAAGAAGCCGCCGAAGCCCACGGCATAGGTCGTCGCCGCACCCACGAAGCCCCGGTGGCGAAAGATCTTGAGATCGACGATCGGGTTCGGCTCGGTGAGCTCCCAGATCAGGAACGCGATGAAGCCGATCAGAGCGACGACGCCGAGCGTCCGGATCTCCGGCGAGTTGAACCAGTCGTGGTTACGGCCCTCGTCCAGCATGATCTGAAGCGCGCCGACCCAGACAACGAGCAGCGCGAGACCGACCTTGTCGATGAACGCCTGGCTCTTGGGATCGGCTTGCCCCTTCATCAGCATCATCAACACGAAGCCGCCAAGGCCCGCGATCGGCACCTTGATGAAGAAGATCCACTGCCAGCCGTAATTGTCGCAGATGATGCCGCCGAGGATCGGTCCCGCCACGGGGCCGACCAGCGTGGTCATCGCCCAGATGACGGTTGCGAGCGTCGCTTTCTCCTTAGGGAAGACGCGCAGCAATAGCATCTGGGAAAGCGGCATGATTGGACCGCCGACGAGGCCGAGCAGCACGCGCGTACCAAGCAGCATGCCGAGCGAGCTCGACATCCCGCACAGCACCGACACGACGGCGAAGCCGAGATAGCAGGTGATGAAGGTACGCTGCGCACCGAACTTCTTCGCCAGCCACCCGGTCAGCGGAACGGTGATCGCTTCCGCCACCGCATATGACGTGATCACCCACGTCCCCTGCGTCGACGATACGCCGAGGTTGCCTGCGATCGTGGGCACGGAGACGTTGGCAATGGTCGTGTCGAGCACGACGAGAAAGTTGCCGAGCCCAATCAGGATCGCCGCGATGTACAGCGGCAGCCCGATGAGCGGAGGCGCAGTTCCGTCGTTCTGCGGCGCGCGACGCGCTGCAGCGGCTGCAATGGCGGTCATGGATTGGCTCCCGTTACCTGGAGACGTTGACGTCCACGTTCATTGAGAGACCGACCCGCAACGGGTGCGCTGCGAGCTCCCTTGGATCGAGGGTGACGCGGGTGGGCAGGCGCTGGACCACCTTGATCCAGTTGCCCGTAGCATTCTGCGCGGGGACGAGCGCGAACGCGGCGCCGGTCCCGCCTGAGAAGCCCTGCACGGTGCCGTGGTATACGACATCGTCTCCGTACAGATCCGAAGTCAGCTTGACCGGCTGGCCCGGCTTCACCTTCTTGAGCTCAACTTCCTTGAAGTTCGCGTCGACATAAGCCGCCTGCACCGGCACGATCGTCATCAACTGTGCACCCGGCTGGACCCGCTGACCGACCTGAACCTGGCGCCGCGTCACGACGCCATCGATCGGCGCGCGAATGACGGTGCGTGAGAGATCGACCTTCGCCTGCTCGAGAGCAGCACGTGCAGCGAGCACCTCCGGGTTGTTGTCTACCGTCACGTTGGCGATGAGCGCCAGGTTAGCGTTGCGGTCGCCGACCGCGGCATTGCGAGCAGCGGCCGCCTGAGCTTCAGCGGCCTGGGCAGCGCGAAGCGTGGCCGCAGCATTGCTGTAGGCCGTGCGAACCGAGGTCAACTCGTCCTGTGAGACGGCGCCGGTCGAAGCGACCGCCTGACGGCGCTGTAGATCGATTTGGGCCTTCTGGAGATCGGCTTGTGCCGCTGCCACGGAGGCCGAGGCTTTCCCTTCGTCAGCCGCGTGGGCGGCAATCTGCGCGTCAAGGCCATAGTTCGTCGCATGCAGACCCTGCACCTTCCGGATCGCGGTCGCGAGATTGGCCTCGGCATTGGCGACGGCGATCTTCGCATCCGTGTCGTCGAGGCGGACAAGGACGTCGCCCTTGTGCACCTGGCGCGTATCCTCGACGAGGACGGCGCTGACCGGCGCTGCGAGTTGCGACGTAACCTGCGCGACGTCAGCACCGACATAGGCGTTGTCAGTGACGGCGTGCTTCGACCAGACTAGCGTATTCATCGCCGTATATCCGCCGCCGATCAGCGCGACGCCTGCGGCGAAAGCTCCGAATAGCTTCTTGCGCTTCGCGGTCCGCTTGGCGGTCGCAGTGGGATCATCAACTTCGGCGACGGCATGGAGCTCGCCGGGATCACGATCGGCCATTCTGGTTCTCCTGGTATCTGGGATCAGGCGGCCCGGAATCCGCCGCCGAGGGCGCGGACCAGCTGCACGTCAAGGGTGAAGGATCGGGTCTCGAGCTGCGCGACGACGAGCTCCGCGCTGACGACGCTCTCCTGCGCGGTGAGCACATCGAGGTAGGTCGACAGGCCCTGCTTGTAGCGAATGCGGGCGAGCTCGAGCGCCTGCTGGTAAGAGGCCAGTGCGCTGCGCGATTGGGCGAGACGGTCGACGAGCGATTTCTGGCTCGTCACCGTATCGGCAGTCTCACGCAGCGCCTGAATGACTTGACCGTCATACAAGGCGACGGCTTCGTCATACTGACCGCGGCGACCGCGGTACTGGCCCTGCAGCGCGCCGCCGTGGAACAGGGGCAAAGACACGGCGGGCGTGACGCCTGCAGTTAAGGAACCGGCCTGGAAGAAGTTGCCGAGCCCGAGGGACGACAAGCCAAGCAGGCCGGAAATGCTGATGTTCGGGTAGAAGTCGGCCTTGGCGACCCTGATTCGCTCCGCTGCGGCCTCGACTCGCGTCCGGGCAGCTGCCACGTCGGGGCGTCGTCCTACCAGGTCGATTGAGGCGTTGGCCGGCACGCCTTGAGCGTGCAGCGTGGCGGGCCTGGGGCGTTCGATCCCGAGCGCTCGGTCGGGGCCTTGGCCCATCAGAGCTGCGAGAGCATGCTTGTCGAGCATGATCGCCTCGTCGGTCGCAGCAAGATCCGCCTTGGTCTGCGGGATACGCGCTTCGGCCAAGCGCAGCGCGCTATCATTGTCGAGACCGACCGCGACCCGCTGCTTCACCAGGTCCAACGACTTGGTGCGGATATCCAGCGCACTCTCGAGGCTGTCACGTTGCGCATAGAGCGCTGCGAGGTCGGCGTAGGTCGAGGCGATGCCGGTCGTCAAAACCAATCGCGCTTCTTCGGCCTCGAACCGCGCGGCTTCGGTGTCCTTCTTCGCAGCGCGGAGGTTGGCGCGATTCTTGCCCCAAAGGTCGAGGTCGAAGCTGAGGGTTAGGCCCGCGTTGCCGACTTCCTTGAAGCCATCCCACACCGGCAGGCCGAGATTGTTGCTCGGGTTGAGGGTGGTGACCGACGCGTTCGCGTCGATGGTCGGCAGGAGCTTGGCGCCCGCTGCCTGAGCGAGCCCCTGGGCGGTGCGAACGCGCGCCGCGGCCGCGGCGAGGTCGGGTGATCCGGTAAGGCCTTCGCCAATCAGCTGGTCGAGTTGCCGGTCACCATAGACGGTCCACCAGCCCTCTGCCGGCCATTTTGCAGAGTCGCCGGCGAGGGACTTGGAAGATGCATAATCGGTAGCCGCGTGGGGAATCGGCTTCGGGCCGAGATTGGGCACGGAGGCGCATGCGCTGGTCATCAGCATGAGCGACAGCAGCGCCGCGCGACTGCATCGCGCAGTTCGATTGATCATGACTAAACCCGTTCTTTACCGTTGCGTTGGTACCGTACGGTCTAGTCCATTTTTGGTTGTCTTGTCAACGCAAAAATAGACTCTATGGTACTGTTTAGATTTTAAGGAGTTAGCGGCGGTGGTGCGGACGAGGTCTGACGAGAAGCGACGCGAAATTATTCGAGTCGCGGCCCAAACGTTCCAAGAGCTCGGCTATGAGCGGACGTCGATGCTGACGATCGCCGAGCGGATGAGCGGATCGAAGCAGACGCTCTACAATTACTTCCCGTCGAAGGAGGACCTGCTACGGGCAGTGCTCGAGGTCGATGTCAGCGAAGTGGTAGAGGAGGCGCTCGACGCGTTTCTAAAACAGAAGAACCTGCGCCAGGGACTAGTCGAGCTCGGCAAGGTGTATCTGACTCGGCAGCTGGCGCCCCTCGCTATCTCCAACTTCCGCAATGCCGCCACTCAGCCTCCGGAATCGAAGCTGGGCGAGGATTTTTACCGGAAGAACCTGTGCGTCGCTTGGCAACGGTTCGCGGATGCACTCAAATCTTTGATGGCCGAGCACAAGCTTAGGCGCGCGGATCCATGGATTGCCGCTATGCACTTCAAGGGCCTCGTCCTTCAGGACCTCCTCGAACGTGTCGTTCTCGGCGCCGCCGATTCGGTTAATAACGTCGAAATCGGCTCCGCAGCGAAACAGGCGGCCGACGCTTTCCTGCGCATCTACGGACGGGAAGCTCCGCCGCGCGGCGGCAAGAACAAGAAATAGAAATAGAAACGCGCATCTGCGCGCGCACGCGGGAGCATTCGCATTTCGCGGCGCTCGACGTTCGACTCGGCCCTCTCCCTTTTCCGATTCATGAGAGCCAGGATCTCGAATCGGAGGTCTGCAGCTCACCATTCTTCGTCGCTAAGACTGCAGACGGCCTAAAAAGGCCTTAAAAAACAGTCCCGTACGGTACGGTCCATTTTGTACTTGACGATCGTTCTATAATGGACTAGACCGTACGGTACTCAGTGAGCTAAACGAAGAGATACTGTTTTGGGCCTACAAGACCGTCCCCCTCCCCTCCCAAGTCTTGCAGTCCCATTCACGCTCTGCCCGCGCCCCAGGTTTCCTCCCCCTTCTCCTGCCGCGCGGGCAGAGCCCCTCATTCGAAAGGTGTCCAGTCGATGAGAATCGTCGCCAAAGTGGTGCGGTCCGACCAGCAGACGCCAACTCGGCAGCAGCGGGACGCTGCGCGGACCGTCCTCGGATTCTCCGGTGCGCTCCTGTCGATCGTCGGAATCGTCCTTGCGGTCGGCGGCCTGATGTCGATTTCCGACGGCTCGCCATTTTATTGCCTTGCCGGAATCGGCTTGGCGGTCTCGGGCGCGCTGGTCGCGAAGCGCAACCGGGCAGGCGCCTGGACCTACTTGGCCGTGTTCGCGGCAACGCTGAGCTGGTCCCTTCGCAACGTCGACCAGGGTCCCTCGATCGCGCACCGACTCGTCGGACCGGTCATTCTTCTTGGGATTGCGGCTGCGCTGATGCCGTCACTCCTGCGATGGCGACCACGCCAGGCGTCGATCGCGTTCGCCTTTCTTGCGCTCGTCACCGTGGGCCTCGGCATATCCTCAACAGCCCATGGCCCGCTCGCTCGGCAGACTGCGGCCGTCACCCAATTTCTCGACTCGGAAGCGAAGGGAGTCTTTCAGTGAGCTACCACTGGCAAACGGACCTAAGGTCACTGCGGCACGGTGCGGCGTCGGTGACGCCGCCCGCGCCAATCGGCGAGACGGCCTGGGATATCCTGCTGACGCTCCACTCCGACCGGCGATGCGAAATCAGTCTCGAGAAACTAGCTCGCCTCGTCAGCGCCCCGAACGACGTACTCAACGACAAACTCGCGGAGCTCGAGGACGGACAGCTGATTACCGGCGTCAGGAATGAGGTGACGAATGAGGTTCGCGCCCTCCTGACGGCCGAAGCTCGCCGCCTGCTCGACCGCTATTTGTCGACCACGACCGGTCTGCAGGCCGGGACCGACCACTAATCATTCTCGAACGGACCAAGAAAGAATCACGTAAAATGCGCGTGCGAACGGAAGAAAAGCGGCAGGAGATCATTCGGATTGCCGCCAAGCTCTTTGAAGAGCTTGGATACGAACGGACCTCGATGTCCATGATCGCGTCGCAAGTCGGAGGGTCGAAAGCCACCCTCTATGGCTACTTCGCTTCCAAGGAGGATTTGCTTCGAGCGGTCCTCGACCAAGACGTCAACAACGAAGCGGACCGGCTGATGGGAGAGTTCTTGGCAGAAAAGGACCTGCGCAGCGGCCTCATTCGCCTCGGCATCTCCTACCTTTCGCGGCACCACGCGCGAGCCGCGAGCATCCGTACAGTCGCCAACCAGCCGATCGCTGAGGAGTTCTACACGAATGTTCTCCGCCCGGCGTGGCAACGGCTCGCCGACCGCTTTGCAGAGATGATGAAGGAAGGACGGCTGAAGTTCGCGGACCCGTGGACCACCGCAATGCACTGGAAGGGCCTCAACGAGTGGGACCTGCTCGAAAAGCACCTGCTTAGTGCAGCAGCTGCTACCGAGCCGAACCAAGTTGTAAGTGCAGCGACCGCCGCGGCCGACGCCTTCCTCAAGGTCTATGCGATCGGCCCTGATGCAGGCGAACTGGCCCTATGAAGCCGCTCGCGTGGAGGTCAGTCGACCAGCGGAGCGAACTCCGGTCGAGCGTTTCGCCCGGCGAACTCGTGCGCACCGGCGACAACTTTCATCCGCACTATCGGATCATCGCGCTCAGCGATGGCAGAGCGTGGATTCGCGACACTCAGCACGGAACCGACCACGTCGTGCCGCTCGACCGCTGCACCAGGATTTGAGGAACCATCGAATGCAACTGAAAGATAAGACCGCGATCGTCACCGGCGCCGCAAGCGGCATCGGCAAGGCGATCGCCCGCCAGTTCGTCAGGCAAGGTGCAAAGGTCGCGATCGCAGACCTCAATCTCGAGGCAGCGCAGGCCGCCGCGGACGAACTTAACGCCAGTCGCGGATCGACCGTGGCGGTGCAGATGGACGTGACCGACGAACTGCAAGTGAATACTGGCGTCGATGAAATCTGCCGGCGATTCGGCGGTGTCGACATCCTCGTGTCAAACGCTGGAATCCAGATCGTTGCTCCGGTGCATGAATGCGCCTTCAGCGACTGGAAGAAGATGCTCGCAATCCATCTCGACGGTGCGTTCCTCACCACGCGCGCATGCCTCGCACGGATGTACGATCAGAGACGGGGCGGCTCGATCATCTACATCGGCTCAGTCCATTCGAAGGAAGCCTCGAAGCTCAAGGCGCCGTACGTCACCGCCAAACACGGCCTGCTGGGACTTGCCAAGACGGTGGCGAAAGAAGGCGCCGATCACGGCATACGCGCAAATGTCATCTGCCCCGGATTCGTCCGGACGCCACTCGTCGAGAAGCAAATTCCGGAACAGGCGCAGGAACTCGGCATCAGCGAGGATGACGTGATCAAAAACGTCATGCTGAAAGACACCGTCGACGGCGAATTCACGACGCTCGATGACGTCGCTAGCTGCGCCTCATTTCTCGCAGGCTTCCCCTCCAATGCGCTGACCGGTCAGTCGATCATCGTCAGCCACGGCTGGTCGATGCAGTGAAGGGCCTTTGCACATGAATATGCCTTTCAATCCACAGTCCGCCGCACGAAGTGTCGCGCGCGCTCAAAGACGCCCGCCGTTCGACTGCATCGCGCTCCTTCTGCAGGGAGGCGGCGCACTAGGAGCATATCAGGGCGGCGTCTACGAGGCGCTCGCCCAAGCCGACCTGTACCCAGACTGGATCGCCGGCATCTCCATCGGAGCTATCAACGCGGCTTTGATCGCGGGCAACGCGCCGGAAACCCGGGTCGAAAAGCTTCGCACCTTCTGGCAAACCGTGACTGAGCACCCGCTGGGCGGCTGGACGTACAACCCGCCGTTCGACCTAGGGGGCGACGCCGCCAGGCAGGTCGCCATACGTTACTCGGGAGCTCTCGCTATGCTCCACGGCGCTCCCGGATTTTACACGCCGCGAACGCTTCCGCCGTGGCTTCAAGCGGCCGGCACGGCGGGTGCGACAAGCTTTTACGACACGTCGGCGCTCAAGGGCACGCTGGAGCGCCTTGTCGACTTCGATCGCATCAATTCGGGCGAAATGCGCTTCAGCGTCGGCGCGGTGAACGTCACAACCGGCAACTTCGTCTATTTCGACAACAGGACCCACAACATCCGGCCCGAGCACATCATGGCAAGCGGTGCGCTGCCGCCTGGCTTCGCAGCGGTTGAGATCGACGGCGAATATTATTGGGACGGCGGCCTTGTTTCCAACACACCGCTCCAATGGGTTCTCGAATGTGCGGACCGGAAAGATACGCTGGCGTTCCAGGTCGACTTGTGGAGCGCTCGCGGGGCCCTTCCTCGCACACTCGGCGAAGCCGTGACACGCCAGAAGGACATCCAATATTCCAGCCGGACCCGGGCAAGCTCTGACCAGTTCAAGAAGGTCCAGCAACTGCGCGGCGCGCTTGCGGAGCTGTTCGAAAAACTCCCCAACGAGCTGAAGGCCACTCCTGAGTTCGCGCTGCTGAGCCCTGAGGCCGACCGCAAGGTCTACAACATCATTCAGCTCATCTATCGCTCCAAGCAGTACGAGGAGGAATCGAAGGATTTCGAATTCTCCAGGCAAAGCATGGAAGATCATTGGACCGCCGGGCACCATGACATGGTCCGCACGCTGCGCCACCCGGAGGTGCTTCAGCGTCCCGCTAGCCCCGAAGGCGTATTCACCTTCGACGTCGCGACGCAGGGAAGAATGTCATGAACGCCGACGACGTCCGGGGGCGCGCATTCGCAATGCCGCTGACGCAGCCCGCGTACCCGCCGGGACCGTACCGCTTCTGCGATCGCGAGTTCCTGATCATCACCTATCGAACCGACCCGAAGAAGCTTCGCGAAGTCGTTCCCGAGCCGCTCGAGATCTATTCGGACCTGGTGAAGTTCGAATTCATTCGAATGCCCAATTCGACCGGCTTCGGCGACTATACGGAGGCGGGACAGGTCATCCCCGTGCGGTCCAACGGCCGGAAGGGAAATTATACGCTCAACATGTTCCTCAACGATCACCCGCCAATCGCGGCGGGGCGGGAAATCTGGGGCTTTCCCAAGAAGCTCGCCGGCCCATCGCTGCGCGTCGAGACGGACACGATTGTCGGAACGCTCGACTATGGGCCTGTTCGTGTCGCGACCGGCACGATGGGCTACAAGCATAAGGAAGCCAATACCGAAGTGACGTTGGACGAGCTCTCAGCTCCCAACTTCCTGCTCAAGATTATCCCGCACGTCGATGGAAGCGCGCGTATCTGCGAGCTTGTCGAATACCACCTTGAAGACATCGACCTGAAAGGCGTGTGGACGGGTCCCGGTGCGCTATCACTCGGCGCGCATGCGCTCGCCCCGGTGGCGGACCTCCCGGTCCTCGAGGTGGTATCGACGAGCCATCTTGTTGCCGACCTGACGCTCGGACTCGGCACGGTCGTGCACGATTACCTTGCTTCGGCCCGGCGGCAGGACGCCGAACCAGTCGATCGTCTGGCGGCAAACTTCTGACCGAAAGTGGACGATCCCTAATCACGGTCGTTTCAGACCAAGGACTGGGCGGTGATGGTCGAGCTGCTGAGCGCGTCGAAAATCCCCGACGGCCCGAGCAGGCGGTCCACGATAGGGCGCTCGCGGGGCTCAACCAGGTCAAGGCCTCGACGGAGTATGACGACCTCCTGCAAAAGCGCACATTAGGATCCGCCTTACAAGCGAGCTTATGTGAAACGCGATTCGACT
>Ga0068864_100003266_pt1 | contig 13397 bp, 10 predicted proteins | sample KBSSwiS72_FD_66586 | JGI IMG/M metagenome (GOLD analysis project Ga0068864, IMG submission 66586) | Switchgrass rhizosphere microbial communities from Kellogg Biological Station, Michigan, USA - KBS Switchgrass S7-2 | ecosystem: Host-associated > Plants > Roots > Rhizosphere > Soil ...
CCTCGAAGTCGTCAGCCCGGACGACCCGCCGCTGCCCGAGACCAGCGGCGTCCTGAAATTCGCCGTGGTCGGCGACTCAGGACGTTGGAGCCAGGAGCAGAGGGAGTTGGCGCGGCAACTGGCCGCGCAACACGAGCGTTTTCCGTTCGACTTTGTCCTGATGCTGGGCGACAACAACTACGGCGACGGCAGCCCGCAATCCTTCAAGGTGAGGTTCGAAGAGCCCTACCAGCCGCTGCTCGAGGCGGGCGTGAAGTTCTACGCGACGCTCGGCAACCACGACGAGGAGATCGGCGAGCAATGGAAATACCCGCAATTCAACATGGGCGGGCAGCGCTATTTGACGTTCGAGAAGAAGACCGGCCTGCTGCCGCCCGTCGCCGGGACGAGCGTGCGATTCTTCGTGCTCAACACCAACCATCTCGATACCCAGCAGGTCGCCTGGCTGACCGAGCAAACGCGCGCGTCGCAGGCCGACTGGAAGATCGCCTATGCCCACCACCCGCTGTTTTCGACGGGGCGCTATGCCTCCGCCAATGCTGCGCGCCGTCGGGTGCTGGAACCGATCTACGTCCGTCACGGCGTCGACGTCGTCTTTGCGGGACACGAGCACTTCTACGAACGCCTCGCGCCACAGAGCGGCGTGGTGTACTTCGTGGCGGGTGGATCGGGATCGGTCCGGCGCGGCGAGATGAGCACGTCGGACCTGGTCGCGAGGGGATACGACCAGGATCTTAGTTTCATGCTGGTCGCCATCGGCGGCGACACGATGTACTTCCAGACGCTCAACCGACTGGGGGAAACCGTCGACAGCGGTCACATCACGAAGAAACGCCGGACAAACTAGGACACCGGTTGTTGGCGATCTGGCGCACCTTGTCCTCGAACGCGGAGACCCATTGGTCCAGGTCCGAAAAGCCGGCCGACCGAAACAGCGTGAAGATCTGGTCGGTCGTGAGCGCGCCGAGACGATCCGCCACCAGCTGCCGGCCGGCTTCCGAGATGCGTACGTCTTCGAAGGTGGCGCCGTCGTACGGCATCCCTTTCATGCTCAATCCGCACGCGCGCGCGTCGGCCCAGATCGGTGTATTTTTCCAGCCCTTCGCATTGACTTTATAGGGACCAAAGTCGGAGCCGAGATCGTGAAGCATGGCGATCGTTCCGTCGCACGGCACCGCGCTGCCCTGGCACACCAGGCGCTGGTTTTCGGCCTTGTTGTCCCAGTGAGCGAGGAACATCGCCATCAGCCGAAGCGCGTCGATCTCTGCCCTGGTCGCGCCGCCACTCGCGGCATCGATCTTCGACAATTCATGAAAGCCCCATCCCTTGTCGCTCGACGTTTCGACCGCGTCGCCGGGGAATTTCCGCTCGACGGCGACGTCGGAAAATTCCGTGGCGCGGCTGTAATCGAGATGACGCTCGAACGTCCGCTCCAGACCGAACGTCCCCGCGGCTAATCGAAAATGGAACGGTGAGACGACACAGCCGTAGCAGCGAAGCCGGGCGACGCGAGACATGCGATCGGACGGAAACCCGAGTGCCTGAAGTAGGCGGGTCGCGGCGATCTCGGCGGGGATCTCGCGGGTCCAGCCGTACTTGACCTTGATTTTTTCGCCGTTCTGCAGTCGGCACTCGAACTTCGGCGTGGTGCCCGTCGCTTCACCTGGAACGATCGTGCACGTCGTCAGGTGCGGGTCGATCGTGCCCGCGTTGGGGTCGCGGTCAAAGCTGTCGGCGCCAAGGGTAGAGGGAGCGAACAACACTTTCGCGCGCCGCAGCGCCCACTCCCTCGCGGAACGCTCTGCGGCTGAGGCAACCGGCCGTTCCGCGTCGGATGGCTTCGGGAAACTGAGCCACACCCCCGTCAGCAGCAGAGCGACAAGTGATCCGCTGATTACCCTTCGCCGAGTCACGCCTCTGTCTGAGCAAAGGTCAAGCCGCCGTGCGGCGCGGTAATTCGCGCGTGATCACCGCACCCAACACCCTCAGTACGAATACATCCGTCTCAGGCGTGAACCCGAACCTCAGGTGCGTGCGAAGCGACGGGGCATTCCCTTCGTCGATAAAGGTCAGCACGCCGATACGTCCCGTCGCCTGCATCAGGTCACCGAGATACGCCTTGAACCGCAGCCAGATGCCGCTATTGCGGTAGGCCGGTTCGATGTACGCGTCATACGCGTAGACGAAGCCGGCGGGAATGACGATGCGATAACGCCAGGCCGTTTCCTGATGAATCGGCCCATCGCAAAACCATTCGTATCCGACGATGCGATCGCTGATGACGGCGACCACGCAGTGGTCGCCGTCAGCAAAGCGTTTCAGAAAGACTGGCCGCTGATCGCGAAGCCCGACGAGCGCCTCGAGATCGTCTCGCGTGCCACGACGCACCGTGCCGGGTCCTCGCAGCATGCCCGATTGAATGCGCGGCACGCCATCGAGCCGGAGAAAACGCATCTTGCCGATGTCCACGGGCTTGAGAGGCACACGTCTGAGAATCTTCTGCAGCAGCAGGAGCGGCGGGGTGTGACGGAGCTCCGCGAGGCGGCGTCGCTTCATGTCGCAGCTGGTCCGTGACAGAGAATCGGCGGCAGGTGCAGATATTGCGCGGCCTGGCGCTTGGCATCGATGAGCTGATAGGCCCGACGCACCTGGCTCAGCGTGAGGCCGGTCGCGTCGGCCGCCGCGTCGATAGGCAAATCCTGATCCTTGGCGTACAGGCACAGATCGGCCTGCTCCATCGACAATCCAAAATAGAACTCCGATTGCGACTGCTCGAGCGAATACGTATCCGTCGTCGGCGTTCTGCGACGGATCTCGCCCGGTACGCACAGATACTCCGCCAGCTGATACACCTGGGTCTTATAGAGGTGGGCGATCGGCTTGAGGTCGGCGGCGCCGTCGCCCTGCTTCACGAAGAAGCCCTGATCGTGTTCCAGCCGGTTAGGTGTGCCGGCGACCGCGAATCGATGGAGATCCGCATAGTAGTACTCGATCATCTTACGGACGCGCTGCTTGAAGTTCGTCGCCGCGACGATACCGAGATAGGCGTCGAGCGGCAGCCGCACCCGACGTTCTTCCCCGGCCGGCGTGTGAACGACCAGCCGGTAGAGTGGATAGCCGCCGTCGGCGACGACGTCGGGCAGCACGATCTTGCACCGATCGCGGTCGGCATACTCCGGCATCGCGAGACGAATGGCGGCGTCGCGCCGCTGGTAACAGCCGGCCGCGCGCAGCGTGGTGGTGATGTCTTCAACGATCGTCCTGATGTTGAAGGCGGTGGCCACCGCCTTCCCGAGCCGCAGGCTCTCCGGCGAGGAATCAGCTTCCGGCATCAGCAGTCCGACTACGCGCCTGGGTCCGACCGCTCGTGCGGCGAGCGCCGCCACCACGCTGCTGTCGATGCCGCCGGACAGCGCCACCACGAGGCCGCGGCGGCGCATGCGCCGAACGGCGCGACGGATGGCGGCTTCGATCTGTTGCGCGGTCGCCGCGGCGTCGATCTGCAGCAGCGCCCGTGACAAGGCTGGCACGCTCATGCCGCCGCACCGTGCCGCACGCCCTCGCGCAGCGCCCGGCGGCTGACCTTTCCGTTCGGTGTGACCGGGAGCGCGGCGCGGAAATCGATGTGCCGGGGCACCATGAACGGCTGGAGATGCCGCAAGCAGTGACGCTGGATGCCGGCCGCGGTGAGGCCCGCTCCAGGCGCCGGGGTCACCGCGGCGGCCACGGCTTCCCCGAGCAAGTCGTCGGGCACTCCGTAGACCGAGACCTCTGCCACCCCTGGCAGCCGCGCAATGACCTCTTCGACCGCCCGCGGCGCGACTTTTTCTCCGCGCGTCTTGATGATGTCGTCGAGGCGATCTACGAAATAGAGAAATCCGTCGTGGTCCATGCGAAAGAGATCACCGGTATGGAGCACGACGCCGCCCGTTTGATCGTCAGGCCGGAGCACGCGCCCGGTCAGCTCGGGCTGATTCCAATAGCCGCTCATGACGTGCGGACCGCTGACGACGAGCTCGCCGATCCTGCCGGGCGGAAGACGGTTGCCCTCCGCGTCGACAATCCGCACGCTGGTGCCCGGTATCGCAATGCCGACCGATGAGGCGCGCGTGTCGACGTCCTCTGGTGGGAGATACGACGCCCGCTGACACTCGGTCTGCCCGTACATCAAATACAGCTTCGAGTGCGGGAGCGCCTTCCGCAACTGGTGCACCTTGACGTCCGACAGGGCTGCGGCCGCGTTCGTGATGTAGCGCAGATGCGGAAAGCCGCCGTGGCCCAACCCTTGCTGGAGCAGCAGCGTTGCCAGCGTCGGGACGACCGGCAGCCCCGTAATGCGTTCCCGCATCAGCGTGTCGAGGATCGATCGCGGATACGCCGACGAGCGTTCGAGCACAACCGTGGCGCCAGCGCGGAACGCCGTCGTGATCTGGCCCAGACCGTAGGTGAAGGCCAGCGGCAACACGCTGAGAATCACGTCGTCGCCAGTCAATGCCAGGTACTCGCAGATGGCATCGGCAGCGGCGAGGACGTTGCGGTGCGTGAGCATCACGCCTTTGGAGGTTCCGGTCGAACCCGACGTGTACACCAGAGCGGCGAGATCCACGTCGTGGTGTCGCCGAACCGGCGGCGTACACGGGTAGCCGGGAGCGTCGCCACTGGTCAGCACCGTAACGCCGGCGGGCGCGACCGGCACGCCCGCTGGAGCAATGACCGCGACGGCGCCGCTATCGGCAAGCAGCTGCGCGATCCGATCGTCGCGGCATCCTGGATGAACAGTGAAGAACACCGCGCCAGCCTTGAGCACCGCAAAGATGGCCGCGACCGCATCGATCGAATTGGCCTGACAGATCGCGACGCGATCACCGCGGCTCACGCCGGCCGCGATTAACGCCCGGGCCAGCCGATTGGCCTGCTGGTCGATGCTGGCGTACGAGCGTCGCTCGCCGCCACACACCAGCGCCGTCTTGTCCGGCCACCGCTCGGCGCTGCGTTCGAGCAGCCCCTCAATGCCCATTGCTCACCGTGCCGCATCCGGCTCGTTTGCGTTCGATGAACTGCGCAACCCTGGCAAGCGAATCGAGGTTGTCGGGAATGAGCTCGTCGTCGGCGATGTCGATCGCGTACTTCTCCTGAAGATGGCAGACCAGCTCGAGGATGCCGGTGGAATCGACAATGCCGCGCTCCTGGAACGAATCCTCGTTGGTGAACGCAAACGGCGCGGACTCGTCCCCGAACAGAAAATTTTCAATGATAAAGGCCCGGAGTTCTTCAATGAGCTGTGGCATGGGTGACCGTGTGGAAATGGTTGATGAACCTGTCGACCAGCAATTGCGTCGACAGAATGCCGACGAGCGCCATGTCGTCTCTCACGCTGAGCCCTTTCCCCTGTCGGAACTTGCGCAGCAGGCTCGCCACCGGCTCGGGACGGAAAATGCCGTCGCGTTTGAGTTGGGTATTCGACAGGAGATCGTTGACGTACTCCTCCGAGGGTGCCGCCGTGACAAACGCCTGGCCCTCGGGCGCGCGGTACGGCTGCTTGGCACGACGACTGATGGAAGTCGGAAGCAGATCCACGGCCGCCTGTTTCAACAGGTATTTCTCGTTCAGCACGCGCATCTTCAAGGCCGGTGGCAGCGCCGCGGCAAACGCCATGACATGCGGGTCGAGAAAGGGATGGCGGCATTCCACGCCGTGCGCCATGGCGACGCGGTCGCCTTGCGACGACAACAGGTAGCCGGGCAGCAGGTGCGCGGTTTCCAGATACTGGGCCTGGACAAACGGATGCCAATCGCCGTACTCACGCGGCAGAGTGCCAGCGAGTTCGGCGAAGCCGTCGTAATCGGCGACCGCCGCGCGCATGTCGGACGAGAAGAAGAGTTTGAGACGCGACGTCAAGCGCCAGCGCGGCAAGTGCGAAAACCACGGGCTCGCGAGGTCCTCGGCGGTCGTGTGGAAAAAGGCCTGCAGATACGACGCGGGCTGCCGTCGCAGATTCGGAAGATACGGGTAGAGGCGCCGGACCAGCGATGCCCGGCGCGGCGACGCGGGAAACCTCGCCGAGAATCGACGAATCTTGGCTTCCTTGAAGATGTCGTAGCCGCCGAGCATTTCGTCGGCGCCCTCACCGGTCAGGACGACCTTGTAGCCGCTGTCCCGGGTCAGGCGCGAGAGAAGGAACATCGGCGCGGGAGCGGTGCGCAGCAGCGGCGTTTCCGCGTGCCAGACGACCTCCGGGAACACGCGGTTGATATCGGCGGCGCCGCAGCGCAGCTCGACGTGCTCGGTATCAAGCGCGCGCGCCACGCTCCGCTGATGGGCGCTCTCGTCGAACTCGGCATCGTCGAAGACGATTGAAAACGTCCGCAATCGCGTGCGATGCCGTTTCATCAACGCCACCACGACCGAGGAATCGAGTCCGCCGCTCAGATAGGCACCGACTGGAACGTCGGCCCGCATGCGAATCTGGATGGCGTCGTCGAGGACGGCCCGTAACGCCGCCGGTGTCTGTGGCCCGACGATCGGCGGCTCGGCGGAGGTCGCCGCTGGACGCCGGTGTTGCCACGTCTTCGTCGTGCCGTCGTGCCACGACAGGGAATGACCGGGCGGCAGCGCCCGGACTGCCGCGAACGCCGTCCGCGGTGGCAGCGTGGTCCAGAAGGTAAAGACATTGTCGAGCCCGCATGGATCGAGTTCGCGCGAGACCCGCGGATCGCAAAACAACGCTTTGATCTCCGAGGCAAATAACAGCCGCCGATCGACGACGGCGTAAAACAACGGCCGGATGCCAACACCATCGCGCGACAGCAAGAGCGTCCGCGTCCGGTGATTCCAGATGGCAAACGCCCACTGGCCGTTCAACTTGTCGACCGCCGCGGCACCGTGGTCTTGATAGAGATGGAGAATCACCTCCGTGTCGGAGGCGGTCCGAAAGCGGTGGCCAGTCTTCACCAGCTCTTCGCGCAGTTCGTGATGATTGAAGATTTCGCCGTTGAACGTGATTGACGCCGATCCGTCCGGACTCGACATCGGCTGCCGGCCGCCGGCGAGATCAACAACGCTCAGTCGTGCATGCGCGAGCCCGGCGCCCTGGTCGACATGCATGCCGCGATCGTCGGGCCCACGATGTTGCAGCATCGCGATCATCGAGGCCAGGTGGCCGCGATCGATTGCGTTGCCATCGGCAGTGACGATGCCAGCGATGCCGCACATGATCTGCCAACCTTCTGAGCAAAGCGGCTGCCATGATTCTGTCGCCGTGCTGAACCGGAATCGTCACATCGTTTTGATTTCCTTATGTTTGTTGGCGTTCCAGTTCGTATTTACGGAACGCGGCGACACAGTGGTCCGCGGTTTGCTCAGCAAACGCGATCGTGGCGAACTCGACAATCGACGGGGTGGCGACTTCGTTTCGAATCGGCGGTGACCTCAGCGTCCGCCGCATTGGTTTTGGCGCGATGCGGATCACCGGGCGAGGGGCATGGGGCCATCCGCCGGATCGCGAAGAATCGCTCGCCACGCTGCGGCGTCTCGTCGACGCCGGCGTCAACCTGATTGACACGGCGGCGTCCTACGGTCCACATATCAGCGAGGAACTGATTGCCGAGGCGCTCCATCCGTATCCGACCGGTCTTGTCATCGCCACGAAGGGCGGCTACACGCGCAGCGGCCCCGACGACTGGACCATCGACGGCCGTCCCGAACGCCTGGCGGCCGATCTCGACGGCAGCCTTCGCCGCTTGCGGCTCGACCACATCGATCTCTATCAACTGCACCGCATCGATCCGGCGGTTCCGGAGGAGGTGCAGTTCGGGTTCCTGCAGCGTGCGCAGCAGCAAGGCAAGATCCGCCACCTTGGTCTGTCGGAGGTCGGCGTCGCCGCGATTCAACGGGCCCAGCGCTTCTTCGACGTTGCGTCGGTGCAGAACCGGTACAACCTCACCGATCGCCGCTGGGAGGATGTCGTCGAATTCTGCGATCGGCAGCGCATCGCGTTCCTGCCGTGGTCGCCGCTCGACGGCGTCAAGTGCAGCCACTCACTCGCCGGACGCTGGATCCGCGCCGCCCGGCGGGCGCTGACGCCGGCGTCAACGGTCGCGCGTATTGCGCGGCGGCATGATGCGACGCCCGCTCAAGTGGCCTTGGCATGGCTGCTCCATCGGTCTGATGTGATGCTCCCCATTCCGGGCACGTCGAGACGACGGCATCTCGACGAGAATATCGCCGCGATGCAGCTCGACCTGACCTGCGAGGAATTTGCCACTCTCAGGCACATAGGCGACGTCGTCTGACGAGCCAGCGAATCAATCGCGTTAGACTCGGGTCATGTCCCGCGGCGTGTCCATCGGCATTATCGGCACCGGCTGGGTTGGCTCGAGCGTCGCGATCTCGACGTTGCACGCCGGGATCGCACAGCACCTGCTGCTCTACGACGTCAACACCGACGTCGCCGAGGGCGAGGCGATGGATCTGTCGCACGGCGCCTTCTTCTATCCGTCGGCGACGGTGCGCACAGCGACCCCTGACGAAATGCTCGAGGCCAGCGCCATCGTCGTTGCCGCCGGCCGAGGGGGCCGGCCGGGCCAGTCCCGGCTCGATCTCCTGAAGGACAACGCCCGGGTCGTCCGCGATCTCGCGGCGCACTTTCGCGACTATCGCGGGACCGTGATTGTCGTCACCAACCCGGTTGACGTGCTCACGCATCAGTTCGCGGCGGCCTCGGGGCTGCCGCTGGAGCGGGTCCTGGGCACCGGCACGATGCTCGACACCGCGCGGCTGCGCAACATCCTGAGTCGAACGCTGCAAGTGGCGCCGCACTCGATCCACGCGCATGTCGTCGGCGAACATGGCGATTCGGAGGTCGTGCTGTGGTCGAGCGCCACCGTGGCCGGCGTGCCGCTGGCCCACTGGCCCGGATGGGAAGCCGGCCTCGAGCATCGCCTGGCCGACGAAGTCCGGACGGCGGCCTACGAAATCATCCGGCGCAAAGGCGCCACCAACCACGCCATCGGACTGGTGACGGCGGCGCTCCTCGGGTCGATCGTCCGCGGCGAGAATCGCGTGGTAACGGTGTCGCGCGTGCAGACCGGCACGCTGGGCATCCGCGAGGTGGCGCTGTCGCTGCCGACCATTGTCGGGACTGGCGGCGGCGCCCGGGTCCTGGCGCCGGAGTTGAGCGACGGCGAACGCCGTGCGCTCGACCGCTCGACGACGGTGCTCCGCGACGCGATCGCATCGGTCACCGCCTGACGCCCGGGATGGCCGCCTCAGTGTGGCAGCGCGGCCTCGTGCCCAAACTGTTCAAGGAAATCCTGAACCGCCACCGATCGGCGTTCAGGGCCTGCTGCGCGAGCTGAAGAACGATCGCACGCTGGCCGTGGCACGCGAGAAGGGACGCCCGGCCCCGCTCATCGCGTGCCTCCTGATCACCGCCGACCTTCAATCGAGTCGGAGGATTCTCGACGGTTCGATCCGCGACACGCGGCGGGCCGGAAGCAGAATGGCCAGCGACGTGATCGCCAGCACCAGGACAGTCGCGGCGATCAGGATTACGGGATCCGACGCCCGTACTTCGTAGAGCAGACTGGATCCGGCTTTGCCCGCCGCGTAGGCGACGGCGAGCCCGACTCCGGTGCCCACAAGCGCCAGCACCCTTCCCTGATCCATCAGGAGCCAGAACATGTCGGACGGTGTGGCCCCGAGCGCCATCCGCGTGGCGACTTCGCCGACCCGCTGCGCCGATGCATAGGCAATCACGCCGTAGATGCCAACCGCCGCAAGCGCCAGGGCGGCGGCCGCGAAGATCAACATCAAGGTCATGCCGAGCCGCTGCCGACGTAACGACGCCGACACCACATCGCTCAACGATTGCGGTGTGATCGGTACTTCCGGATCCATCGCCTTCACGGCCGAACGAATCGAAGCGGCGAGCTCGATCGGATCGGCGACCGACGTCTTCAACACAACGCTTTGCGCGAAGTACGGCGTCTGCGCCGCCGGTGTGTAGTAGGCCGGGTCGGCAGGCTGCGCCAGCGATACGTACTTCACGTCGTCGACGACGCCGACGACGGTGTAAATGGGAGCCGCGGGCACCTCCGGATAGCCGGCCGTAAATTTCGCCGTCAGCGGATCGCGTCCGCCCAGATACCGCTTCGCGAAGGTCCGATTTACGATCGCGACAGCCATCGTGCTCGCTCGATCGTCGACCGTGAAGTCGCGGCCGGCAACGACCTTGACCCCCATCGTTTCGAAGAAGTGTTCGTTGACGCGATGGGCTCGCGCGACCAGCGGATGATCGGGATCGACCGCGTCGCCCTGAACGCCGATGTACAGCACCCCGTCCCGATCGATCCCGAACGGCATGGTCGCGGTGGTGCCGACGGCGGTGACGCCGGCAATCGGCCGAAGGTGATCCTCGAGCGTCCGGGTCCACGCCTGCTGACGCTCGGCGATCATCGCGCCGGTCACGCGCCCGCTCCCCGGCGGCGGCAGCAGCCGCGACGACGGGAGCATGACGTCGAACACCAGACGTCCGTTCGGAACGAACCCGGCTTCGGTCGTCCCGAGATTCGAAAAGCTGCGGACCAGCCATCCGGCGCCGGCCACCAGCGTAATGGCGAGCGCAATTTCGGCGACGATCATCGTCTTCAGCGTCCGGTGCGCGGCGCCGCCGCCCGTGGACGTCCGCCCGCTTTCGTTCATCAGCGTCTTCAGGCTCGTGCCGGCGAGCCGCAGTGCCGGCGCCAGCCCGACGATGAATGCCGTGATGAAAAGCGCCACGAGCACGAACGTCAACACTCGCACGTCGAGGAAGGGCACCCGATCGAGGCGCGGCAGGTCAGACGCGCCGAAGGCGAGCAGGGCCTGAACGCCGAGGTACGCCAACACTAAACCGACGACCGTGCCCGCGGCCGCCAGCGCCAGTGATTCGGTCAGTAGCTGGCGGACGATGCGGGCGCGTCCCGCACCGAGCGAGACGCGCACGGCGATTTCGCGCGCGCGGACGCTGCCCCGCGCCAGCAGTAGATTGGTGACGTTGACGCAGGCCAACAGCAGCAGGAGGCCCGCCGCGGCGAGCACGACAACCAGTGTCGAGCGCAGATCGCCAACCATCGCGTTCACGAGCGGACGCAGGTCGTAGCGCCGGTTCTTGCCGAGCATGCCGTAATCGCGCGCGATGCCCGCCATCGCGCCGGCCATTTCGCTCTCCAGACGCTCGACGCGAGTGCCCGGCTTGATGCGGACATAGCCGTCGAAGCCGTGTCCAGTCGATTGCGGGGTGATGCTGGCGTTGACCCAGTAATCGGCGCCGCGAGGCACGTCGAGTTCCGGCCTGGCTACGCCGACAATCGTGGACGGCCGCGGCGGCCCGTTGGCGACCCGCATCGCCTTCCCGATGATCGCCGGATCGCTGCCAAAGATGTCCCGCCACAGATGATGCGAGAGCACCACCAGCGGCGCCGCGCCCGCGGCGTATTCGGCGTGAACAAACGGCCGGCCCAACGCCATCGGCACGCGGAAGATTTCGAAGAAACCTTCGGTGACCGCGTACGCCACTGTGCTCACCGGTGTGCCATCGTCACGGAGCACGATGGAATCGAAACGCGCGCTGCCCGAGGCGTGCTCAATCGACACACTGGGGTCGTTCAGTCGCGCCAGTTCGACGCCGGAATCGCGACCGGTCGTAAATCGACCGTCAGTCGCCGGGGTATACACAGCGAAGAGGTTCTCCGGATCCGGAAACGGCAACGGTCGCAAGAGAGCGGCGTTCACGGTGCTGAAAATGGCGGTCGTCGCCCCAATCCCGACCGCGAGCGTCGCGATGGCCGCCAGGGCGAACCCCGGCTGCCGTCGCCACGATCGAATCGTGAACTTGAGATCGTTGAGCATCGCGGATTAGACGGCCGCGGCCGTATTAGGGTTGGGAAGGTCCTACTTCAATACTTCGGCTCGCTCGATGCCCGGCGCCGGGTCGATGTTCGGAATCTGTATCTCGAAGTATTCGATGGAGTCGTCGATGTCGCTCAACCAGTGGGGTGTGCCTGGCAAGTTGACGACGACATCGCCGGGACCGATCTTTCGTGAAAGACCACCCTTGACGCCGACGTCACTGCGGATGGTCGCGTTGGGATTGGCATTCGGATACGGGTCGCTGTCGATCGTGGGCGGAATGAGGGTGCCGCCGGTCACGAGCGTGGCCGTGCCCTTCGTCACGATCATGTATTCGACCGTTCGCGTATGCGTAATCGCGTACTGCGGACCGCGCATGCGGCGACGCACCACACCGGGAGCCTTGTCCTTGGCGAAATCGATCGCGCCGCCAGTGCGCGACGCGACCAGCTTCGGGTCGAGCTTTCCGAGCGCCGTCTGGATCTCGGCTTGGCTCATGTACGGAGAGGGATCCCGATACGGAGGGACGCGTTCGTGTCCCGGCTTGATGGTTTGGGCAAGCAAGACGACGCCAGCTCCGGTTACACAGCCAGTCAGGAGCAGCGCGGACGCGTTCATGGTGAGTCTCCGCATAGCCATCCTCCCCTTTTCGTGGCGCCACCCTAGCAGAAATGGCCGGTAAAACGAAGCGAGCGCGCTGAAACCTGCGGGGCGAGAGCCTGGCGAATATGGATGATTTAGTTCCGTCCCTAATCAAGCGGGACCATTGGAACCCGGACGTCAATCACGCCGGATCCAGGCGAAATTGTCATCACCCGCTGGGTTATAGTGATCGTTTCTCAAGAGGGAAGAATGGCGAAGACGCGCTCGACACGATTGGCCGAAGTGATTCGGCAACACGAGCAGGAAATTCTCACGGACTGGGTGGCCCTGCAGAAAGACAGCATCGCCACGCGCCGCGACTTGATGAATGAGCCGGAATTGAAACGGCAATCCCAGGATTTTCTGAATAGCTTCATGGCGGCGAGCGAGGGGGGCAATGACGACATCCACAGTCCGGCCTGGCACCCGGTGCTCGAGCTGATTGGCCGTATCTGCGAGACGCGAGCCGTTCAAGGCTTCAGCCCCGGCGAAACCGCCACATTTGTCTTCTCATTGAAACGGCCGATTTTCACGCACCTCCGAAAGAGTGTCCCCGATGCAGTGGCGGTTGCCGACGAAATCTGGACCGCGACGCTGATGCTCGATGCACTGGGTTTGTACGCGACCGAGGTTTATCAGAAGAGTCGCGAAGGCGTCATCACGCGCCAGCAGCAGGAACTGCTCGAGCTGTCGACGCCGGTCGTCACGCTCTGGCAAGGCATTCTTGCGTTGCCGCTGATCGGCACGCTGGACAGCGCCCGCACCCAGGTGGTGATGGAAAATCTGCTGCAGCGGATCGTCGATACCGGGTCGCTGATCGCCATTCTCGACATCACCGGCGTGCCGACTGTGGACACGCTGGTCGC
>Ga0068864_100003273_pt1 | contig 13375 bp, 12 predicted proteins | sample KBSSwiS72_FD_66586 | JGI IMG/M metagenome (GOLD analysis project Ga0068864, IMG submission 66586) | Switchgrass rhizosphere microbial communities from Kellogg Biological Station, Michigan, USA - KBS Switchgrass S7-2 | ecosystem: Host-associated > Plants > Roots > Rhizosphere > Soil ...
CGCGCGGCGCATCGTGCTCAACACCGAGGAGTGTCACGACGCGTACACCGCCGCGTACCGGGGCCGCGTCCCGTCGGAGCGCTTCACCTGCATCCGGAACGCCTTCGATCTCGGAGTCTTCAAGGAGTCTCCTGTTCAGCGACACGATCGGTTCACGGTACTTCACTTCGGTCATTTCCGCCGGCTGGTTCCATCCGAGCCGCTGCTCAAGGGCTTCGCCAAGTTCGTACAGCGTGAAGGACTCGGTGCGGACAAGGCGGCGCTGGTGCTGGCCGGGACTCCGCGAGAGGAAGACCTGCGGCACGCCTCGTCGCTTGGTATCGCCGACTATGTGGAGAGCCGTCCGCCGATCCCCTACCGCGAGGCGCTCGGTGTGATGCGCAGTGCGGATGTGCTGGCGCTGGTGACGGTGGGAGACATGGCTCTCACGGTGCCGGCCAAACTCTACGATTACCTCGCGGCCCGTCGTCCTATCCTGGCTATCACTGATCAGCCCGAGCCGGGTCGGATCGTTGACCAGACCGGAGCAGGCGTGGTGGTTCCTCCGGCGAACCCTGAGGCGATCGCGGCGGGGCTGGCGCGACTCCGCGCACGCTGCCAGGCGCCCGATCGGGGAGAGATCCCCGTCGAGTCGGTGACTGCCTTCGATGCGGAGGAGCAGGCACGTCGCTTTGCCGCGGTGCTCGAGGCGGCAATCGCGCGATGACCGCTCCCGACGCGGCGCTGGCGGAACGAAAGGAGGTCGCGGCCGGCGCTGGCCTCGCCTCGTTCGGCCTTCTGGTCAGCGGGATCTTCAATCTTCTCCTCCTGACGGTCCTTACCCGCGCTCTTTCCAAGGCCGACTTCGGCCTGTTCTCCCTCGTCTACCTGATCCAGGACACGACCAGCGCGCTGCTGCCGCTGGGACTTCCCGCGGCGCTGGCCTATTTCGTCCCCCGTCGCGGCGATCCGGGCGCCCGGGCGCTCGGTTTCTGGACCGGCGGCCTGCTCTTTCTCCTGGCGATTCCGGCGGCGCTGATTCTCGTGGTCGCGGCCCCGCTCATCTCGTCGGATCCCCAGTCGGGGGTGATTCTGCGCCTCCTCGGCCTCTACATCCTGGGAGATTTTCCGGGGCAGGCGCTTCCGGCCTATCTGCTCGCCCGCCGCTCGTACCGGGCGTTCTTCATCGTCACGCTGGCGTTCGCCATCAGCCGGTTCGCATCGCTGGCGATTCCGGCTGCCCTCGGCGCATCACTCACCACCATCATGGGGTGGTTCCTGCTCGTGGCGGGCCTCCGTCTCCTCATGTTCCTATGGTATTTCCTGTTCGCGGCGGAGGGGAGTCTCTCGCGCAAGCACGTGAGTGCGCGCGAGCTGCTGGCCTACGGCTTCCCGCTCTCACTCTCCACGCTGGTAGGGAAGCTCAACGTTCAGGCGGACAAGTACGGAGTGGCGCTGGCAGCCAGCAAGGAGGTTCTCGCGGTCTACACTGTTGGCGCGGTGGAGCTGCCGCTGGTCTCCTCGCTGGCATATTCGGTCACTAACACGCTGGTACCCACACTCACGCTGACCCACGCAAAAGGAGACCGGGACGGCTTCCTCCGCTACTGGCACGGCTCGGTGGAAAAGATCGCCACCATCATGATGCCGGTCTTCTTCTATTTCCTGATTCTCGCCGAGCCCGCGATGCGGCTCCTCTTCTCGGCGGAATTCGCGGCCGCGGCGGTGCCGTTCCGGGTCTATCTGTTCCTGCTCCCGCTCAGGCTCTGCAGCTATGGCTCGGTGCTGCGGGCCCTGGGAGAGACCAAGCCGATTCTCACCTCGTCGCTCGTGGCCCTGGCCATCAATGCGGTGCTCATCTTTCCGCTCTATCACCTGATGGGCATCGCGGGTCCGGCACTCGCATCAGACCTGGCGCTCTTCGTCAACATCGTGTTGCTGTTGGGCCGGATCAGGGTCCATCTGAACCTCGACTGGTCCCGGGTGCTGCCCTTTAAGCATCTGCTTCGCACGACGCTGGTGGCGGGGCTCGCCGCGCTGCCACTCATTGCCGTGCTTCGGATCGTGAAGGGAGACCTGCTCCAGCTTCTGGTCGGGCTCGCGGTCCTGACGCTGATTTATCTGATCCTGGGACGCCGCACCCATGTGATCGCCAAGGGAGACCTGCACTATCTGGTCGGGCTTGCCACCCTGCGCGGTCTCTGGGATCGACGCGCCGCGCGGAGTGACGCGCGGTGAGGCGATTGTTGATGATTTCTCCGTTCTTCCCTCCCTCGGGAGTGATCGGGGCCAAACGGCCGATGAACTTCGCGCGCCACCTGCCCGAGCTGGGCTGGATGCCCGCGGTAGTGACGCTGCCGGAGGTGATGGGGGGCGATCCCTCGCTGGAGCGCTTCGTCCCCCAGGTTCCCATCTGGCGCGGCTACCGCTCGGGGCCGATCGCCTGGATGGAGGATCTGATCGGGAAGGGACCCGCGGTGCATCCCTACAAGGCGAAGACCGCGCCGGGAACCGAAGGCGCGCTGGACCGCTACAGCCGGTATCTCCCTTGGGTATTTTTTGGCGCGAGGCGATTCCTGCGCCGCGAGAAGTGCGAGGTCATCTACGTCAACGCCGGGCCGCACTCTGCCCAGATGCTCGGCGCCCGGCTCGCCGAGTCTACCGGACTGCCACTGGTGCTGGACTTGAGAGACCCCTGGTCTATCGAGCCGTACTACCGGGAGGCGCGCACTCCCGAGGCCAACCGGAAGGTGGACCAGCTTGAACGGGAGTTCTTCCAGCGCGCGACGCGGATCATCCTCAACACCGAGAGCGCGCTCGAGGCATACCGGTCGCATTACGGGGGAATCATTCCGACTCAGCGGTTCGCCGTACTGCGGAGCTCGTTCGAACCAGAATTGTACGGGCCGGCTCCGGAGTCGCCGGCAAAGACCGGTCCCTTCGAGATTCTCTACTTCGGGCACCTGCGTCCGGCCAAGAATGCCCAACTGTTTCTCTCGGGCTATCGTCGCTTCATCGACGAGGAGAAACTTGCCCCGGGAGATGCATGTCTCACGACACTGGGCGCCCGCACCGCCGAAGACGACGTGGCGATCGTCCGGCTGGGACTCGATGAATACACCAGGATTCGGCCGCCGGTGCCGCTTCTCGAGAGTCGCGCCATACTCGGCAAGGCGGACCTCCTGCTCGACCTCATGGGCCCGGAGCACCGGCTCCAGCTCTCGGGCAAATTTTTCGACTATCTCGCCTGCGGGAGACCGATCCTGTCGGTGACGCCGAACGACGAAATGGGACAGATCCTGACCGAGACGCAGGCGGGCGAGCGGGTCGCCCTCGATGCGGGGGAGATCGCCGCGGCGCTGGGGCGCTGGTACTCGCGCAAGCGCTCGGGTGAGGAATTCCGGCGGAACGAGGTCGCGGTCCGGCAGTTCGAGGCCGGTCCCGCGACTGAGAAGCTGGTGGCAATTCTGGAAGAGGCAACCTCGTGAATCCGCCGGCTGCGCCGCGGACCAGCGCTCAACTCTTCGATGAGACTTCGGTGCACGAGGAGTCGGGCGCGCACCGCACCGAATCGGAACGGGCGCGCATAAAGGCCACCGTCGCCCTGGTTCCTCCGGAGACCCGAACCCTGCTGGACGTCGGCTGTGGTCGGGGCGATCTGCTGCACGCGATCGACGTGCCCTTCTCGGTGGGTACCGATCTCGCCAAGCGGGGGATTCGGTTCGTGCGGCGGCCGGCCACGGTCTCCTCGATGCTGTCGCTCCCGTTCCCCGACCGGAGCTTCGACGTGGTGCTCTGCGCCGAAACCCTGGAGCATCTCGACCCGGCGGATCTGGTCCGGGCAACCGCGGAGCTGCGGCGAATCGCCCGGAAGAGTCTGGTGGTCACGGTGCCTTACCAGGAGGATCTCCTGGCCTGGTCGACCAAGTGCTCCCGCTGCGGAACCGTCTTTCATCTCTACGGGCACCGCAACGTCTTCTCGCCGGAGCGGCTCAAGGCCCTCTTCCCGGGTGCCGCCCACTACGCCGTGCAGGGGGTCTGGCCGGTTCGCCCCATGTCTCCCGCGCTGCTGCGCCTGCGCACTGAGACACTCGGCCTCTGGAAATACTGGCGGTTCGCCCGCTGCCCCGACTGCGGCAATGAGGCGTTCGAGAACCAGGAGCGGCGACTGGTCTACAAGGGCGTGGATGCGCTCAACTCGCTGCTCCACCCGCGCAAGTCGGACTATCGCTGGCTCATGCTGCGGGTAGATCTGTAGCCCGGGCTCCGTCGTACTTATTGAGGAGATCGTCGATGGCAATGGGGTCACCGCTCAAGGCGCTGATGAACCTCTACCCCAAGTGGCTGCTGCGCCGGGAGTACCAGAAGCAGAAGTTCAAACGCTTCAACGAGCGGCCGATCGAGTTCGCCTTCCTGTTCCGGAAGCTGACCGAGCTCTATCCCAAAACGGTGATCGACGTCGGCACCGGGACCAGCGCGCTGCCGACGCTGATCCGGAAGTGCGGCTTCGTGGTGACTGCGGTAGACAACGTCCGGGACTACTGGCCGCGCGGCATGTTCAACAAGCACTACCACGTGGTAGACGACGACATCACGAAGAGTCAAATCACCGAATGTTACGACATGGTGGTCTGCATCAGCGTGCTGGAGCACATCGAGGATTCGGACGCGGCGGTGCGCCACATGTTCCAGCTGCTCAATCCCGGGGGCCACCTGCTCATGAGCTTTCCCTACACCGAGCGATCCTACGTGCGGAACGTCTACCAGTTGCCGGGATCGAGCTACGGAAAAGGGCGGCCTTACATCACGCAGTCCTACTCCCGCGAGAACGTTGATCGCTGGCTGGCCGAGAGTAATGGAATGATCCAGGAGCAGGAGTTCTGGCAATGCTGGGAGGGCGAGCACTGGACTGTCGGCAAACAAGTCATTCCGCCGCGCCGAGTGTCAGCTTCCGATACACATCAGCTGACTTGCCTGCATTTGAGCCGTCAGCCGTCAGCCATCAGCCGGTTGCCACTTTTGGAGGCTTCGAAGCCTGACCCCGTGTAAGCCATTGCGGCATAAAGCTTAGGGATAATGACTGTCGGCTCACGGCTGACGGCTTATGTCTCACGATTGATGGCTGACGGCTGATGGCCACCGGTTTATCATTCCCTCGCCAAAACCCGACCCCTTGGAGCTACTCTGCGTCGCTGGATTCTCGTGCTGGTCGCACTTGTTCTGCCTCACGCGCTGCGCGCGCAGGACAGTGCTTCTACGGACACCACTCAACTCTCCTCCCCCCAGAGGATTGATTCCGTTCTGACTCCGGTCGGCACGATGCCCGATTCCGTGCTTCCGGATTCGAGCAACATCATCCGCTACGTCGAGGTCCGCCGCTCCGACGTCTTCGATTCTGCGGAGGCGAAGAACTGGGCCACCAAGCTGGTGAACGACCTGCACATCGTGACCATGCCCGGGGTGGTGAACCGCGAGCTGCTCCTCAAGGAGGGCGAGCCGTGGGACTCGGCCCGCGCCGCGGAGACCGCACGCAACCTCCGGAGGCTCGGAGTATTCCGCAAAGTTTCGGTGGACTCGGTCACCACCGATTCCGGCCTGGTCATGCTGGTGCAGACCAAGGACGGGTGGAGCACCCAGGCCGACGCACGCTTCCGCAGCACCGGCGGCCAGACCGACTGGCAAATCATGCTGGCGGAGCGGAACCTGATCGGCAGCGCGTCGCGTTTCACGGTCCGCTATCGGCACACTCCTGACCGCTCCCTGGTCAACTTCAATTTTCTCCAGCCGCGCCTCGTGGCCAAGCAGGTTTCGCTGGGCCTGAACTATCAGCATCGGTCTGACGGAGACCGCTTCATCGCCGCGGTGGACCGGCCCTTCTACTCTCTGGAAGACAAGCGCGGCGTCTCGTTTCTGTTCGACTACCGGAACGAGCGGGTGCTGCAGTATTTCGACGGCATCACGACCGCGGGCGACTCGCTTCGTCGCCGCTACCTCCTCGCCGGCATCGAGGCGGCCAAGGCGATCAAGAAGAGTACTTCCGGCTATCTCCGAATCGGCCTGAATGGGCAGATCCGCCGGGACGACTACACTACCTGGCCCGGGGACCCGAACTACGGCGGGATTACCGGAACGATCGGCGCCTTCGTCGAGGCTCGCAAAGCGAATTTCGCGATCACCCGCGGGTTCCGCAGCTTCGGGCAGGACGAAGACATCGACCTCAGCAACTTCGTCCGGCTCGGGGTCTACGCCGCACCGAAGCTCTTCGGCTACGATGACCAGAGCGGTGTCGGCGGGCTACTGCAGGTCCGCCTGGGCACCCAGCTTCCCTTCGGCTTCGCCTGGTTCGACACCCGGGTGAACGGCCTCCTCGGCAGCGGGGGCCTCGACTCGGGCTCGGTGGTCGTCGGCGCTACGTCGGTGATCCGGCCGATGGCGAAGCAGATGTTGATCCTCCACGCCGATGTCGGCTGGCTCAAGGATCCCATCCCGGGTTCCGAGTTCGACCTCGGCTTCGCGGTCGGACCGCGGGCCTTCCCGATTCACGCGTTCACTGGCGACCGGACCTACTTCACGACCGCCGAGTACCGGCTGACCTTCGTTGACGATCTCTTCAAGGTCCTGGCTCTCGGTGCCGCGACCTTCGTGGACCACGGCGGGGCCTGGTACAACGGCAGCGATACTCGAACCGGAACCGACGTCGGACTCGGTCTCCGCCTGGCGCCCTCGCGCGCGGCCGATGCCAACACGACGCGTCTCGACCTGGCTTATCGCTTCGACAACGACCGGCTCAAGGCGGGGTGGGTGTTTGTGTTCGCGTCGGGGCTGGTGTTCTCGACGTCACCGAGGGGTGGTGGCGGGTCGTAGTCAGGGATTGAGGGATGTTTGGATGTGAGGATGTTAGGATGTAGGGATGTCCGGATGTGAGCTGATACGAATCGAACATCCAAACATCCGCACATTCGCACATCCAAACGTCCAAACATCCCCACATCCTTACATCCTTACATCCTCACATCTCTCCATGTATGTTAGCCGACCATGACTACCCCCGACGCCGCACCTCCCGCGGGAGGCTGGAAGCGCAAGGCCAAGAAAACCCTTGTCCTGGTGGTGCTGGTTCCGCTCCTTCTCCTGACGCTCTACACCTTCGTCGCCATTACGTGGACCTACTCCTCGGGTTACCGGGCGGGAACCCTGATGAAGTTCTCCCACAAGGGTTTCATCTGTAAGACGTGGGAAGGCGAGGTCCAGCAGGCGGTAGTCCCGGGTGTGGCACCCGTGATCTGGCAGTTCACAGTGAAGGACGACTCGGTGGCCAGCAAGATCACCGGCATGCTGGGCTCCAAGGTGAGCCTGCACTACAAGCAGCACCTCGGCGTCCCGACCGACTGCTTCGGGGACACGGGGTTCTGGGTGGATAGCGCGGTGGTGACGCAGAGGGATTGAATTGAAAATTGGTAATTGAGAATTGGTAATTGAGAATTGGTAATTGAAAATTGAGGGACGTGTGGGATCAATTACCAATTACCAATTACCAATTTCATCAGCCCTCATCAGCAGCACCGCCCCCTCCCTCAGTACTTGGCCAACAACCACAACCGGCGTTCCCACTAATCTCAGCAGCTTCTCCTTCGGCAACGGGGCTCCGTCGGGGCCGGTCAGTAGAATGAAAGCTGCCGGACCGGTGGAGTCGTGGACGATCAGCAGTGGTGGAGCGCCGCCGGAGAGACAGCGCGTAGCGCAGCCGCGGTGGACCGCGCCGTTCCCCGGGCGCATGACGCCCAGATAGCACTTCGAGTCCACGATCTCGCCGTGTAGAGTGAAGCGGCCCAGGATCTCGGTCTGGATCGAAGCAGCTGATGCGGCGCCGTTGCTCGCCGCGTGTGCCACTTCGACCATCGTCTGGCCATCGCGGTAAATCAGCGAGCCCTTGAGCTGGGCGCCGCCTCCGTCGAGTCCCTTCACTATCTCCTGCGCGCCATGCTTCCCCTGCGCCACCAGCAGGTACCGCGAGTACGCCACTCCCCGGTCGGTGATCCCCGGCCTCGGCACCAGCAGGGCAGGGTAAGGATGCTCAACGATCTGTCCCTCGAAGCTCCGTTCGATCCCGTACTCGAAGACACTCGGGTCAGCCCTGGGCTGCCGGCTCGCGATGAGGGCGCCCAGCACCGCGGCTCCGCCAACGAGTGCCACGATCAAGCGGCGACCGGTACGCGCAGTATCCGTCGGCGCGATGGGGTGGTAGCCGATGTAGAAGTCGGAATTCTCAGGCATTGTCGATAGGTAAGGTGCCTTAGGCCGTAAGCCGTAAGCTGCTCATTGCGAGGGCGCGTAGCGTCCGAAGCAATCTCTCCCGCGTTCCATGTCACCCACAGCTGTTGAGATTGCTTCGGCCCCCTCACTTTGTTCGGGGTGCCTCGCAATGACTCCCAATCTTCAATCTGAAATCTTCAATCTTCAATTACAGCCGGCTCCACCCGTGTCCCCGGCGCATTCGGCTTGGGATCCACAAACACCCGCCCCTGACTCACCCGCACATTGAAGGTGGGAATCTTCTCGGTGAAGGGCGGCGGTGAGGCGCCGGTGTCGGGCCGATACTGGTAGCCGTGCCAGGGACAGGTGATGCATCCATCCACGATCCTGCCTTCGCCGAGGGGCCCGTTCTGGTGCTGGCAAACATTGGAGACGCAGGAAATCCTGCCGTCGTAGCGGAACACCGCGATCCGCTCTCCGCTCACCAGGGCGATCTTCGCCCGACCCTCCCGGATGTCGTTGACGGTGCAGACCTCGACATAACCATCGCTGCCGGTCGTGCGCATTTCGCCATCGAGTCGCCGTTCCTTGAATGCCGCGGCCAGGTGGAGACCAAGCACGAGTACAAGGCTAAGTCCGAGCAGGATCGCCAGCAGAGGATCGGTCTCCGATTGCAGGGCGCCAAAACCCACGTGCACGATGAGCAATCCGTAGGCGAGGTACACCAGCATGTGCAGCGCCTTCCAGACCGGCGCTGTGAGATTCGCCAGCCAGAAATCGTGGCTGGTCGCCGCCATGAGAAAGAGGATGCCGAGCGCTACGACACCTGCCAGCTCGAAGGGGAACTGGCTCACCCGCCGGGCATCGGCTGAGCCGATCAGGATGCTCACCAGCGGATTCACGTCTCCCAGGGCGTGAAACTGGATCGTCGCGAACGTCGCGTGAGCCAGTGCCAGGATGAACATCGTGACGCCGAGGTGCCGCCGGTTGTAGAGCAGGGGGAGAAAACTCGGATTCAATCGGCAGAGCGGACCGATGCAGAGGATCAGGTGCAGCAGAAGCAGCGCGCAGGTCCCCAGCGCCCGGATCAGCGTCGTCTCGGCGGTGGCATTGGGATCCAGCGCGAAGGTGGTCGCCGTGAAGAGCGCCAGATACAACAGGACGCCCGTGGCCAGCGTGGTATCGTAGATCCGCTTCTGCCGGTTCCAGTTCACCGCCTGGTAGAAGTTGCTCATGGCCCACTCCGGACCAGGGGCAGCTCGGCGAATCCGACTCGTTCGCGGTGAGCCAGGCTGTAGAGGATCAGGTAGCCCCGGTTCGAAGCGGGAAGCTTCAATTGTTTCCCCGCCTCGAGTGGGCCGAGCAGCAGGGCATCGGCCGGCAACGTCGTCGAGTCTCCCGCGGTCTCTGCCCAGTAGAGCAGGAGGTCGGGCAGTGTGGGTTGCTGGATCTGATCCAGCACGATGGCCGCAGGTGTCGAGTCTCCCTGCCGAGCGAGAAACCGGGCCTGAATTCTTGGCGACTGGAGCAAGGTCCACTCGGCACCGACGGGAACCAGACTTGGGTCCCGCGGATCGGCCAGCTCGCGAGGCAGGCCCGTCGGAGGAACCGGAGACCGTCCCACCAGTGCGACCAGCAGAATTACCGGAAGAATCGGCGTTAGGAGAAGAATCATCACCCGATGACGGGCGCGAAGCCTCCGAATCATTGGGCCAGGTCCCTATGGGCGTTTCGCTCCCGGGACGGAACGCCCTTTGCGAGGCGAAAGGCCAGATAGGGCCAGAGTGTCATTGCCCCGGGGATTACAAGCAGTCGAAATCCCATGGTGCCGTGGCGCGCGACCGGATCGAGCCATCCCGCTCCGCGCGCGGCGAAGGCCACGGCAAAGCACAGCCCGATCAAGAGATAGAGCAGTGTCAGGCGCACGATCCAGACGGCGAGCGACAGGCTGATCATCGACTGGTTAACGCCGCTGTTCGAGTAGTGGTTCCATAGCCGGACCTCGGGCGCGGGAAAACTGCATCCTTGCAAAGCGGGTGCAGACAGGGGATCTTAAGGGTGTTCCTGCCTTTTGCCCGTCAGTTTTCCCTCCTGGGCGTTGGTCATCTCGCTGGGTGCAGACCTGCCTGGCATCCCCGTTGTTGAGGAATGTGAATGCGGAAACTCCGCATCGGTGTGCTTGACCTCGTCACCAAGAGTCCAAATCCGTCGCTCTACGGGCGCGTAATGAACGCCAACCTGGCCAGTATCATGCCCCAGATCATCGGGGTCTGGTGCAGCCAGCTGGGCCACGATGTCTCCTTCTGTGTGTATACCGGGTTGGAAGATCTGCTGGTCGAGCTCCCCAAGGATCTCGACCTGATTTTCATTGGGACTTTCACCCAGTCGGCCCAGCTCTCCTACGCCCTGAGCAATATGTTCCGGCAGCGGGGCGCCGTGACCGTCATCGGCGGTCCTCACGCGCGCTGCTATCCGGAAGACGCGGCCAAGTATTTCGACTACGTGCTTGGCTTCACCGACAAGAAAGTGGTGCTCGAGGTATTGAGCGAGTGCGCGGCCTGGCGCCCGATGGGCCGGCAGATCTCGGCGCCGACCCAGCCGCTCGAGCTGCCCAGCGTGGAAGAGCGCTGGCCCTTCATCGAGTCAACGCTCAAGAAGGCGCCCACCATCAAGTTCGTCCCGATGATCGGGAGCCTCGGCTGTCCCTACACCTGCAGCTTCTGCATCGACGCGACGGTAGACTACCAACCGCTCAGTTTCCAGCAACTGCGGGAAGATCTGAAGTTTCTCCAGACCAAGCTCAAGAGGCCGATCCTCGGTTGGCACGATCCCAACTTCGGGGTCCGCTTCGAGGATTACATGGAGGCGGTCGAGGAAGCCGACCCGCACAAGCGGATCCGGCACATCGCCGAGAGCAGCCTCTCGCTCCTGGCCGAGCCGCATTTGAAGCGGCTCAGGCAGAATAACTTCAAGGCGATCCTGCCCGGCATCGAGTCGTGGTACGACCTGGGCAACAAGTCGAAGACTCGGAAGACCGGCATGGAGAAGGTGCAGCAAGTCTCCGAGCATGTAAACCTGATCCTGCGCTACATCCCCTACATCCAGACCAATTTCGTGCTGGGTTTGGATGGGGACCAGGGATCCGAGCCCTTCGAACTGACCAAGAAATTCATCGATCTCTCACCGGGCGCCTTCCCGGCCTATTCGCTGTTGTCCGCCTTTGGTCGCGCGGCGCCGATGAACCTCGATTACCAGCGGGCGGGCCGGGTGCTGCCCTTCCCGTTCCATTTCCTTAATAACAATCACGCGATGAATGTCCGGCCCAAGAACTACTCTTGGACGGAGTTCTACGATGGACTGGTCGCCGTCACCGGCCATTCCTTCTCCTGGAAAGCCATCATGCGGCGCATCCCGGCCACGGCGGAGCCAATTCCGAAGTGGCTGAACGTAATGCGGGCCATTTCGTCGGAAGGGTTTGGGCGGCTGAAGTATCACACCATGATGCGCAAACTGCTCGACACCGATCGTTCGGTCCGCGCATTCTTTGAAGGGGACACTACCGAGCTGCCCGAGTTCTACCGGGCCCGAATCGAGAGGGAGCTGGGGCCGCTCTACCAGCACCTGCCCGAGGGCGCGCTGATGCACGACCAGAACGCCTACCTCAACAGCCAGACCGCGGACAGTGTCGTGATCAAGATGGCGCCGGGGCGTAAGGCGCATCGGCCGGTCGCTGCTGCAGTGCCGGAGGGGACGACGAGTACCGAGGTCGTGAATTAGAAGGAGAAAGAAGAAGGGAGAAGGAAAAAGGGAACTGCGCTTTCCCTTCTCCTTTCTCCCTTCTCCCGTCTCCCGCAGTCTAGTCGATTCGCTCGAAGCTCACCCGTAGCACCTCAAACACTCCCGCATGGTCCGACGGCCACAAGCCGTTGCTTGTCTTCTCCTCTGCGTCATCCCCAAACAGCCTGATCTGCACCGGACCGCCCAGGGGGCCAGCGGGCGCCGACGGATTCTTCACGAACACGAAGTCGATCCGCTGAACGTGCGCCGAGACGGGGTTGGTGAGGTCCTCGATCTGGCAGCAGGTCGGGCCCTCGCCTGGCTCGGTGTTGCGCCGGGTCCAGGTGTCGAGATAGCCCGCCGCCAGCATCTGGTTGTAGGGAGCCGCGGCCTCGGGCGCGGATGGATTGGAGTTGAAGTCCCCTACCACGATGAGCGGCAGAGTGGTCCCGGCGAGATCGGAGATCAGCTCCTCGGCCTGCGCCGCCTGGATCGGGAGCCCGGTCCCTCGGGGCTCGGGGTGGGTAACGACGAAGCGGTAGGCCCGGCCGCGCACCGTCACGTCGGCCGCGGCGTAGCCCCGCAGGATGTCGAGCGGGATCGGGCCCAGCGAGGTGGAGAACTTGGCCTGGTAATTCTTGGTGACCACGTTGCCGGTGGTGATCCCGTGGCGGACCAGGATGGCATCGAAGTCCTTGAGCGCGATGACTCCGAAGGAGCCGTCGGGCAGTGGAAGCGGGATCGTGATGTCGGTGTTGGGACTCACCGCGACCACGTCGTACTGGAGTCCCCGCGCCGCGAGCTGGGCGCTCAGGATCGGAATGAAATCCACGTCGATGTCGGGGAACCCGACGATGCCCAGTCCCTGCACCGTAAGATGGGAGACTTCCTGGAGACCGATCAGGTCGGGCTTCTGCACTCCGATCGCGTCCGCGATGCGGCCGGCCCGGCTCGGGAAATCGGTCGCGACGAACGTGGACAGGGCCTGAAGCAGTGCGGCAGGGAGCTGGGCCGGAGGGGCTGCGATCACCCTGTCGACGTCGGCACCGACGTAGAGGTTCTGGGTGTAGACCCGCACCGCCCCTTCTCTGGTAGCAGTGAGATCGGCCGTGGTCGATGAGCTGGTGCTGTCGGACTGGCAGGCGGCGAGGCCCACGGCCAGGGCCAGCCAAGGGGCGATGGGACGCATGGTTCCTCCATGGGTTGAAATGGAGCGCGAAGATCGACCACGCCCGTCAGGGAAGCGTCAAGCCAAAGCCCCCATGGAGGATGGGGGCTTTGGGTTCGGCTGATTGGTCAGGCAGAGTGGAGGGTCGTTGGCTACTCCACGGCTCGCCCAGTCATGTCCTGCTGCTACTGCCCCTGA
>Ga0068864_100003278_pt1 | contig 13363 bp, 15 predicted proteins | sample KBSSwiS72_FD_66586 | JGI IMG/M metagenome (GOLD analysis project Ga0068864, IMG submission 66586) | Switchgrass rhizosphere microbial communities from Kellogg Biological Station, Michigan, USA - KBS Switchgrass S7-2 | ecosystem: Host-associated > Plants > Roots > Rhizosphere > Soil ...
GCCGCCGTCGGGCCCGGCCCGAACGTCTTCTCGAAGGCCAACGTCTCGGTCGACGCATCGGGCTACTTGCATCTCCGCATCGCGAAGGACGTCGCGACCGGCAAATGGACCACGTCCGAGGTCATCGGGCCGACGAGCTACGGCTACGGCACCTACACGTTCACGGTCGGCTCGCGCGTCGACCAGCTCGACCCGAACGTCGTCCTCGGGCTCTTCACCTGGAGCGACAAGGCGCCGTACGCGCACCGGGAGCTCGATGTCGAGGTCGCCCGTTGGGGCTCGACGACCGACCCGACGAACGCCCAGTTCGTCGTCCAGCCGTACGACGTCGCGAACCACTTGTCGCGGTTTGCAACGGGCTCGGGCTCCAGGATGGTCATGCAGTTCACCTGGCGAGCCGGGCGCGTGGACTTCTCGGCCCGCCGCCTCGATACCGGAGCGACCGTGGCCTCGTATACGTACAGCGGCACCGACGTCCCGAAGCCCGGCGACGAGCGGGTTCACCTGAACTTCTGGCTGTTCAACGGCGCCGCGCCGACGAACGCCCTCCCGGCCGAGGTCGTCGTCGAATCGTTCGCGTTCGCGCCCTGAGGAGCTGATGGACCTCACCTTCCTCGGCGGTGCGACCACCGTCACCGGCTCGCAGTACCTGCTGCGAACGAGCCGTGCCCAGGTCCTGATCGACTGCGGGCTCTTTCAGGGCATGCCGAACGAGTCGATCCGGAACCGGGTCGGGCCCGACTACGACACGAAGACGCTCGACGCGGTGCTGCTCACCCACGCGCACCTCGACCACTGCGGCCGCCTGCCGCTCCTGATCAAGTGGGGCTACGCGGGCTCGATCTTCACGACGATGGGGACGATCGAGCTGGCGACGCTCGTGCTCCTCGACTCGGGGCGGCTCCAGGAGGAGTTCGCGAAGCGCGAGATGCGCTGGGAGAAGCGCCACCCCGACCTCGTCGAGGCGGATGACGCGAAGGAGGCCAAGGCCTACGAGGCTGCCCTCGAGCTCGCCCACGCGGGCGAGGCCCTGACGGGCTCGGACGAGGAGGCCGCGATGGCGACCGCGCCGGCGCCCGCGGGAGCGGCGACCCCGCCCGCGGGAGCGGCGACTCCGCCCGCGCCGGCCACCGTCATGCTCAAGGCGCCGCCGCCCGGCACGATGTGGACCGGCGAGCACGTGGAGACCACCGTCGAGCCGCACGACGGCGTTCCGCCCGACCCCGAGGCGCACCTCCGCGACGCGCCGCCGGCGATGGCCGTCGACCTCGACGCCCCGCTCTACACCGAGGCCGACGCGGCGGCCGTCCTGCCGCACTTCAGCCCGGTCTCCTACGACAAGGAATTCGCGGTCGCGCCCGGTGTCTGGGCCACCTTCCGCGACGCTGGCCACATCCTCGGTTCGGCGATCATCCACCTCCGCGTCCAGGACACCGATGGCGGCCCGGAGCGCGTCATCGTCTTCTCGGGCGACCTCGGCCGGCGCGACGCCCCGATCATCCGCGACCCCACGCCGCAGGCGAACGCCGACTACGTGGTCTGCGAATCGACGTACGGCGGCCGCGAGCACGATCCCCAGGACGAGGCCGTCCGGGTCCTCGCCGAGACCGTCCAGATGGTCGCGAAGGCCGGCGGCGTGCTGCTCGTGCCGTCGTTCGCGATCGGGCGCACGCAGGAGGTCGTCTGGCAGCTCGACCGGCTCCTCGAGGAAGGTCGCATCCCGATGCTGCCGCTCTTCCTCGACTCTCCGATGGCGTCGAAAGCGACCGAGGTCTACCGCCGCCACCCCGAGTACTACGACGCCGAGACGTCGAAGCTCCTGAAGGACGGCTCGACGCCGCTCGACTACCCGAAGCAGACCGTCACGAACGACATCAAGGACTCCCAGAAGATTCTCTCGTCGCCGCGGCCGTTCATGATCGTGGCCTCGAACGGGATGCTCACCGGCGGCCGCGTCGTCGGCCACCTGCGCATGCTCATCGACGACCCGAAGGCGACGATCCTGTTCGTCGGCTACCAGGGCCAGGGCACCCTCGGCTCGCACCTCCAGCAGGGCGCGACGACCGTCAAGCTCGACGGCCAGATCCGACAGGTCCGCTGCCAGGTCCGCTCGATCAGCGGATTCTCCTCCCACGCCGACGAGTCCGGCCTCCTCGAATGGATCGGAGGCTTTGCCCGGCCGAGCCCGCGCCGCGTCTTCCTCGTCCACGGCGACCCCGCGGCCCAGGAGGCGCTTCGACCGAAGGTCGAGGCGCTCGGGGTCCGGGTCCACGTGCCGCACTGGCACGAGCGAGTCCCGCTCGACTGACGCGCCGCAGCGGCGCGTCCTCGGACCGATGGCTAACGGGGCGTCGCCTCGGTCCTCGGAGATCTCCGATCCTAAGCAGGAAGGAATCACTCATGACGTCGTTTGACATGGGCCTGGTCCAGCGCGGCGCCCGCAACCGTCGCACGCCGTACTACGAGGCGACGCAGCGGTACTCGCCCAAGGGCTTCACGGTCTACAACCACATGTACTTCCCGATCCGGTTCGACACGTTCGAGGCGGAGTTCGACGCCCTCCTGAACGGGGTCACGATCTGGGACGTCGCGGTCGAGCGCTGCCTCGAGATCTCCGGCCCGGACGGCTTCACCTTCGCCCAGCTGCTGACCCCGCGGGACCTGTCGAAGTGCCAGGTCGGCCAGGCGAAGTACGTCCTCATCTGCGACTCGGACGGCGGGATCGTCAACGACCCGGTCCTCACCCGGATGGACGAGAACACCTTCTGGTTCGCGCTCGCGTCCTCGGACGCGCTGCTGTTCGCCCGCGGGCTTCGCAACGCCTACCCGGATCTCGACGTGACGATCACCGAGGCCGATGTCGCGCCGCTCCAGGTCCAGGGCCCGAAGTCGAAGGACCTCATCCGCGACCTCGTCGGCGACTCGATCTCCGATCTCAAGTACTACTGGTGGCGGCGGGCCGAGATCCGCGGGATCCCGGTTGTCGTGACCCGCACCGGCTGGACCTCCGAGGTTGGCTACGAGCTGTATCTCCTCGACAGCTCGAAGGGCGGCGAGCTCTGGGAGGCGCTCATGGAGGCCGGGAAGCCCTATGGCGTCAAGCCGACGGGGCCGTCCGACATCCGGCGCATCGAGGGCGGCATCTTCAACTGGGGCGCCGACATGACGTACGAGCACAACGCGTTCGAGCTGGGCCTTGAGCGGCTCGTCGACTTCGGCCTCGCCGACAACGCCTGCATCTCGATCGCGACCTATCGCCGGATCAAGGAGGCAGGCGTGTCGCGGCACATCGCCGGCGTGACGTTCGACGGCGAGCCCTTCCCGGCCCTGAACAACACGAAGTGGCCGGCATCCGCGGCCGGTGGCGGCGACTCGGTCGGCATGGTGACCTCGGCGATCTACTCGCCCCGTCTCCGCCAGAACATCGGCTATTGCTGGCTGCCGGCCGCGATGACGGCCGAGGGCACGCAGATCCGGGTCGAGACGGAGTGGGGGACCCGTGCGGCAACGGTCACGCCGATGCCGTTCGTCGATCCCGAGAAGCGGATCCCGGTCGGCTGAGCCGGCCCCCGCTCGCTACAGGTCGGCCTCGAGGACGACCGAGCCGGTCCGGGCTCCGGATCCGTCGGTCGGCTCGAGGCTGACGATGAACTGCGTGCCGGGGTCGAGCGAGATCGAGGCCCACTCGTCGAGGGAGCCAACCCAGTAGGCGGTCGTCCCGGCGAACTCCATCCGGCCGATGGCCGTGTCGGTGCCGCCCGACGACAGCCAGCAGCGGTACGTCTGGCCCTGCCCGGGAGTCGAGAGGGCCGAGGTCAGGACGACCAGGTCGTGGCTTGCCCAGGCGACCGAGCCACCGCTCTGGCCTGCCGTCGTCTTGAGCGTGGCGACCTCGTGGTTCGGCTCGGCCAGGATCCGGTTCACGGAGGCGACGACGTTGCTCAATGCGCGCGCCTCGTCGACCGTACGGAGCAGGCTCTGCCCCGGCCCGGCGAGCAGGAATGTGCCGGCAACCGCGACGACGAGCGCTGCCGCGAGGCCGAGGACCGGCGTCCAGATTCGGGAGCTGGCGATCGCAACCGGCGAGATCCGGGTCGGGATCGCCGGCTCGATCGAGCGGTCGGCGCGCGCCGCTGCGAGGATCCCCGCCCGCAGCCGTTCGTCCGGCTCGATCGGGTTGACATCGACGCGCGCACCCGGCCGAGGGGTATGGAGTGCGCCGGCGAGGGTTCGATGGACGCCCTGCCAGGCGTCGAGCTCGGCGCGGCACGTGTCGCAGCCCGAGACGTGCTCGGCGAGGGCGCGGTCGTCGGACGACTCGGAGGCGAGCATCGCCTCGAGGTCGCGTGGCTCGAGCGCCAGGTCGGCGATCCGCTCGTGGGCTTCGGCGTGATCCATCGTCAGTCCATCATCCGGTACGGCGCAGGCGCCGGAGCGGTCTCCATTCCGAAGTCGGTCAGGCCCTCGACGAGACCGGGAACCTCGATCAGGCGGGTCCGAAGCCGGGCGAGCGCCCGGCGCGTGCGGGACTTCACGGTCCCGATCGGCATGTCGAGGCGCTCGGAGATCGCGGCCTGGGACAGGCCGTCCGAATAAGCGAGAACCATCACGTGGCGCTCGTGTTCCGGGAGCTCCGAGACGAACGTTCGAACGATCGAGTCCGCCCAGTTTCGGTCGGCGAGGGCCGCCGGATTGCGCCATGGGTCGTCGTCATGGAGGTCATCGAGGAGCTCGGCAGACCCCGGGCTCGGCCGACGGGCCTCGCCGCGAAGGCGATCGATCGCCCGATGGCGCGCGATCGAGAGGAGCCAGCCCGGGAGAGAGCCGGCGGCCGGGTCGAACGAGGACGCTCGTCGCCAAAGCGACATGAACGCGTCCTGCGCGACTTCGGCTGCCGCCTCGCGGTCGCCGAGGAAGCGGACGAGCGAGCCGAAGACCAGGCTGCCGTGGCGGTCGTAGGCGAGCTCGAAGGCACCTTCGTCACCCGCTGCGATCCGCCGAACCAGCACTCGGTCATCCGGCTCGCCCTCACGTTCGCTCATCCTCGGATCATGCCCTAAACGCGTTCGGTGGTTGCTCAGCCGACCTTCGCGCCGGCGGGCGAGACCACGAACCACACGCCACCGATGGCCTGGCCGTTGGTCTGCCCCGCGGCGGAGTCGCCGGCGAAGTAGTAGAGAGCGTGACCGTCGATCGCGACCTGCATCGACCCATCAGGCCGAGCGAACGTCGTGATCGTCCCGGTGACACCGGCGCCGGCCGTGGCGGTCTCGCCGGCGTCGAGCGTGAATGGCGGCCAATTGCCCGCGCAATCGCCGGTGCAGCTCGTCCCGTTCGCCGGATCGCTCGTCAGGAGGTAGAGGGTCTTGCCGTCCTCGCCCGTGATGTGGGCGCCGAGGGCATCGGTCACGACGTCGATCTCGTAGGCAGTGGCGGCCGCACTCGGGGCGGCGGTCGGGGCTGGGGTGGTCGCGGCCGGGCTCGCAGCCTCGGTGGGCGCGACGGTCGCCGCGGCGGCCGTGGCCTGCGGGCTGGCGCTGGCGCCGTTCGAGCAGCCGGCGACGATGGCGATCACTGCCACGGAAGTGAGGATCGCTCTGGATCCATGAAGCAGAGACATGCGAGAAGACCTCCAGGGTGAGAAGCCCTCATCCGAGGGTCGTCACGTGTCTCTACGACGCCATGGGCGGATCGGATCCCGGACCGCTCGCGAGGCCCTCAGCGGCGCGGACGGGTCCTCGCGGCGATCCGGGCGAGCGCGCCATCCCAGCCCGCATCGAACTGCCGGCCCGGCCCGTCGAGGTCGATCGCGACCGGAGCGTGGTCCGACGGGATCGGCGGACCTTTCCGGGCCTCGCGATCGATCTCGGCCCATGTCACCCGACGGGCGATCGGCGCCGTTGCGAGCAGCAGGTCGATCCGCATCCCCTCGTTGCGATGGAAGTTGCCGGCCCGGTAGTCCCACCACGAGAACCGCCCGGTCGCTGGCTGGACGAGGCGGAAGGCGTCGGCGAGCCCCCAGGCCTCCAGGCTCGCCACCGCGGCTCGCTCCGGTCCCGACACGTGGGTCCCGCCGTGGACCTTGCGCTCGTCCCACACGTCGGCGGGCGTCGGCGCGACGTTGAAGTCGCCGCCGATGACCAGGGATTCGGCCGGATCGCGCGTCTCGTCGAGCCAGCGCCGGAGCCGTTCGAACCAGCGGAGCTTGCCAACGTAGAACGGCGAATCGACGACCCGACCGTTCGGCGCATAGAGGCTCACGACGCGGACCGGCTCGACGGCTCGACCGTCGACCTCGCCGCTCACGACCAGGGACAGCATCCGGGCCTCGTCGAACGGGTCGAAGTCGTCCTCGCCGGCATCGGCGGCCGCGCCGGCGGAGCTGTCGCGAACGGGGCCGTCGCCGAAGTTCGTGCTCACGTCGGCGGCGGTCAGGCCCTCGCGGAGCGCGACGGCGACCCCATTCCAGCGACCCTCGCCGTGGTGGACCAGCGTGTAGCCGAGCATCCCGAACGCCATGAGCGGCGCGTCGGCGTCAGCGAGCTTCGTCTCCTGCATGAGCAGGATGTCGGGGGCGGCCCGCTCGAGCCAGATCTCGACGGCCTCCATCCGGGCCTTCAGCGAGTTGACGTTCCAGGTCGCGATCCGCATGGCTCGGCGGTCGGTTGGGCTTCAGCGACCCCGGAGGTCGGCGACGCTCATTCGGTCGCCGGCCATCTCGTCACCGTCGGCATGCTCCTCGAACGGCAGCTGCAGGGCCTCGAACGCGGCCCGCGTCTTCGCCGGGTCGGAGGTCGTGAGCATGAGCGCGCCATCCGTGTCCTCGGCGACGCCGACGATCCCGGTGATGTTCACGCCGCGCTCGCCGAGGGCGGTCGCGACGCGAGCGAGCGAGCCCGGTCGATCCTCGAGCTGGACCGTGAACCAGACCATCAACGCGGCCACCTCCTGACCGCTCGATGGTAGTCCGCAACGCGGGCCCGAGCCCGGGCGCTACGCTGCCGCGCGTGCCGCTGCCGGACCTCGCGTATCGACTCATCGGTCGGTTCTCCGTCAGTCGATTCGATCGCTTCCTGCATCCGTTGCTGTATCGCCGAATGGGCGGCCGCGGGGTCACCGGGCGTGTGCTCGGCGCCGAGATGCTCCTCCTGACCACTCGCGGGCGACGCAGCGGCCAAGCGCGGACCGTCGCGCTGTTCGCGTTCGCGCGCGACGGCGGCTGGGTCGTGATCGCCTCGCGCGGCGGATCGCGCGAGATCCCGGCCTGGTATCGCAACCTCGAGGCGCAGCCGCAGGCCACGATCCAGATCCGGGGCGAGACGCTTGCCGTTCGGGCGCGAGACCTCGATGGCGACGCGTACGAGGTCGCGTTCGAGCAGGCGGCCACCGGGTATCCGGGCTATCGCCTCTACCGCCGCGAGTCGCCCATGCGGATCCCGATCGTGCTGCTGACTCCCATCTCGGCCGCGCCGTGACCCGCCAGGCCCCGCCGCCCGCGGTCCTCGTCCAGATCTTCGGTCGCGACGACTCCCGCGAGACCCGCGCCGCGATCCGATTCTTCCGCGAGCGCCGCATCGAACCGCAGGTCATCGACCTGCGCCGCAAGCCGATCGCCCCCGGCGAGCTCCGCCGCTTCGTCGACCGTCTCGGCGCCCGCGCCCTCGCCGACACCGAGGGCCGCCTCTGGCGCGACGCGGGCCTCGCCTATCTCTCGATGACCGACGCCGAGCTCGCCGAGCGCCTCCTCGTCGACCAGCGCCTCATTCATCTCCCGCTCGTCCGGATCGCGCACGGCGTGGCCGCCGGCCCCGACGAGCCCCGCTGGCGCGCCCTCCTCGCCGAGGCCGCCACGTAGCCCGCCGCCCGGATAAGCGCCGACGAAGCCGTCGCTCACAGGATCCTCGCCGTGGATCGCCTCCGCATCGGTCGCTCGATCAGGGTCATCCGGATCCGACAGGGTTTGCGCCAGCTCGACCTTGCCACGGCCGCGGACGTCTCTCGTCAGTTCATCTCCAACGCCGAGCGCGGAGTGATCCGAGACTCGGCTTTGGGGCGCTTGGAGCGCGTCTGCGAGGCGCTCGGCGCCGAGCTCGACGTGCGGGTTCGGTGGCGGGGCGAAGGACTTGATCTGCTGCTTGATGAAGCGCACGCAGATCTGGTGAATCGGATGGTGGCCATCCTGCACCCCGCTGGTTGGGAGACGGCCCTCGAGGTCACGTTCAACGAGTTCGGCGAGCGTGGCTCGATTGACCTCCTGGGCTGGCACCCGGCAACGAGGACGTTGCTCGTCGTCGAGGTGAAGTCGGTCGTGGCCGACGCACAGGCAACACTCATGCCGCTTGATCGCAAGGCTCGGCTCGCACCAAAGGTGGGGCAGCGACTGGGCTGGGAGCCGCTCGCCGTGTCGCGCGCCCTGGTGGTCTGGGACTCGTCGGTAAACCGGAAGCGGCTGAGGCGGCTCGAAGGGTTGTTTGCGACGGCCTTTCCGATTCGGGGACGACCGCTCCATCGCTGGCTGCGACGGCCGGTTGGCAGCGTGTCTGGGCTGCTGTTCGTGGCTAATGCCACCCGGGGTGGCACTACCCGACGAGCGACGGGCCGATTGAGGGTGAGGCAGCCGAAACCCCTGCGTGGTCCATCGCAATGACAGCCGCCGATGGCGTTAGCGCATCCGTCGGGGTCTCGGGAGTTCCTCGACGGAACACAGCGCGCGTAGTGCCACTGGGGGTGGCGTTAGCGCGAACCCGATGCCTGCCCGGGCCGTCGCGCGCCCGGGGTCTCGAGGCCCGCGCTGTCGCTAAAGCCGGCGACGCAGTCCCCGGGCGGCATATGCCCCGGCGAGGGCGACCATCACGAGGCCGACGGCGGTCCAGCGCAGGTCGCCGGTCATGACGCTGTGCGCGATGTCGAGGCCGAGGCCCTGGGCGATGAAGATGAGGCCCACGAGGGCCACGACGGCGGCGACCACGTAGCGCGTCCGACCCTGATCCATCGCGGCGCTAGGATGCGCCCGTGACCGAAAAAGGACAGGCGGGCGCGGCGGGCCACTCGTGACCGAGAAGGGGCATCAAGGCGATACGGGCCACCCCGGCGAGCCGATCACCGAGCACAGGCGATCCGGCCGGCTCCTGATCGGGAAGCGCGCCGAGGACCGGATGTCCGGCGACGTCGCGATGACGGCCGACCGGAAGCTGCTCGCGCCGCAGAGCCGGCCGGACTTTCTCAGCACCGACCCGTGGCGGGCGCTTCGGATCCTCGCCGAGTTCGTCGAGGGCTTCGATGCACTCGCGTCGCTCGGGCCGGCGATCACCGTCTTCGGCTCGGCCCGGGTCGGGCCCGGCAGCCCCGCGTACGAAACCGCCCGCGAGATCGGGCGCCGGCTCGCCGAGGAGGGCTACGCCGTGATCACCGGCGGCGGGCCGGGGGTCATGGAGGGGGCGAATCGCGGCTGCCAGGAAGGCGGCGGGATGTCCGTCGGCTGCAACATCGAGCTGCCGCATGAGCAGGACATCAACCCGTACGTCGACCTCGGCGTCGAGTTCCGGTACTTCTTCGCCCGCAAGACGATGTTCGTGAAGTACGCCGACGGCTTCGTGATCCTGCCCGGCGGCTACGGGACGATGGACGAGCTGTTCGAGGCGCTGACCCTCATCCAGACCGGCAAGATCCGGCACTTTCCGATCATCCTGGTCGGGACGGCGTTCTTCTCGGGCCTCCTCGGCTGGATTCGGGAGACGCTGCTCGGTCAGGGCATGATCGCGGCGGGCGACCTCGATCTCGTCGTCGTGACCGACGACCCGAAGGAGGTCATCGAGATCGTGAAGCGGGCCGCGCGGCGGCGGGACGCGGATTCCACGAAGGACTGAGCGCCGGCGACCAGCCAGCGAGGGCGCCCCGACCGGGCAAGCTCAGCGGGGGATCGCGACCTCGATCCGGCCGTCCCGGATTCGCAGCGGGTAGTACCGGAACAGGCGGACGCGAGTCAGGCGGCGGGCCTCGGCCTTGAGGCCGGGCGGATCTGGCTTCGGGTCCTTGCCCTCGGGCGTCCACACCGGCACGTACGTCCCGTCCGGCAGCAACCCGCCCGTCGTGGGCATTCGCTCGACCCGGCCGGTTGCGAGATCGAACCGGCCGTCGTGAAGTGGGCAACCGACGACGCAGCCCTCGAGCGTGCCGATCGAGAGCGGCGCGGACATGTGGGGACAGCGGTCGTCGACGGCCGCGATCCCCTTCGATGTGTGCGCCAGGAGGACGTCGAGGTCGCCGAACGTCACGCGCCGCATCGCGCCCGCGGGCAGCTCGTCGAGGCCGAGCGCGGCCACGAACGGCGCGTCCGAGGTGCCGATCGCGACGAGGCCGTCGGGAATCGGTGCGATCGAAGCCGAGGTCGGCGGCCCGGGCGGGGGACCGCTCGGCTCCTCCGTTGGCGGAACGTTCATCGCGTCGATGCTAGCCCGGATACGCGACGACCCCGGGCGGGTGGGTTCCGCGCCGGGGTCGTGCCGAGAGGAGGAGCGAGGGAAGGGTCTCGGATCAGGCCGCCACGGTGGGTCGCTCGGTTGCCTGAGCACCCGCTGCGGGCATCCGGGTCTGCCGGAGTGCCAGCTCGTGCATCGTCGCCGCCGCGAGGGCCGCGATGATCGCCGCGACGACGCCGATCCAGAACGTCGACGCGACCGCGAGCGAGAACGCGTCGTGGATCCCGTTGACGATGTTGCCGATGAACGGCTCGACCGCGGGCCGGAACTGCGCCGGCGTGTTCGCGAGGATCGTCTGCCCAAGGTCGCCCGTGCCGGTCAGCGAGTTGAAGTCGAACGACCCGCTGGAGCCGCCGCCGGAGAACCCGGAGACGATCTGGGCCGGGACACCGTCCGCGGTCAGGCTCGGTGCGAGCTGGTCCTTGAACGAGCTCGCGAAGAGCGTGCCGACGATGGCCAGCGACACCGTGCCGCCGATCTGCCGGAAGAACGTCAGGTTGGAGGTCGCGACGCCGAGCTCGTGGAACGGCACGGCGTTCTGGACGATGATCGTGAAGACCGCGAACGTCGGGCCGACGCCGAGGCCGGCGAGGAACATCCAGAACCACACGACCGGGAGGGGCGTGTCGGTCCGGAGGAGGCTCATCAGCCCGGTGGCGAGGGCCATCATCGCGATCGCGCCGACGGTCAGCCACTTGTAGCGACCGGTCCGGGCCACGATCTGGCCGGACACGATCGAGCTGAAGATGAGCCCGACCATGAGCGGCAGCGCCGCGAGCCCGGAGAACGTGGGCGTGAAGCCCTGGACGATCTGGAACCAGCGCGGCAGGAAGATGATCGCGCCGAAGAACGCGAACGCCGCGAAGAACGTGGCGATCATCGATGCCGTGTAGGTCCGGATCTTGAACAGGTGGAGCGGCACGATCGGTTCCTTCGCCCGCATCTCGGCGAGGACGAAGAGGACGACGCCCACGAGGGCGATGAGGATGAAGCCACCGACGGTCGGCTCGGTCCAGTCGTTCAGGTTGTGGGTCGTCGCGTTGATCTGGCCCTTCTGGGTCAGGCCGACGAGCAGGAACGAGATCGCGACCGTGAAGATCGCCCCGCCGAGGATGTCGAAGTTGCGGGTCGCCCGGACGTTCTTCACCGTCGGCAGCAGCCGCCAGATGAAGTACAGCGAGACCAGCCCGATCGGGACGTTGACGTAGAAGATCCAGTGCCAGCTGATGTGCTCGGTCAGGAAGCCGCCGACGAGCGGGCCGACGACGAACGCGATCCCGAAGACCGCTCCGAACAGGCCCTGGTACTTGCCTCGTTCGGCCGGGGTGAAGAGGTCACCGATGACCGCCAGCGCGACCGGGAACAGCGAGCCGGCACCGATGCCCTGGATGCCTCGGAAAGCGATGAGCTGGGTCATGTTCTGGGACAGGCCCGACAGTGCCGAACCGATGAGGAACAGCGTGATGCCGAGCATGAACATCGGCTTGCGGCCGTAGAGGTCGGAGAGCTTGCCCCAGAACGGCACGCTGATGGTGCTCGTCAGCAGGTAGATCGTGACCGCCCAGACGTAGATGTCGTTGCCGGCGAGGTCGGTCACGACCGTCGGCAGCGCGGGCCCGACGATCGTCTGGTCGAGGGCGCCGAGGAAGAGCCCGAGCATCACCGCGAACAGGATCTCGAGCTTGGCCCGGATCGGCAGCCCGAGGGCCGGATCCTCTTCAAGGGTTGGGACGTACTGTGCTTCGGCCATCAATTCCTTCCTTGGGCTGTGGCGGTCACGAGCTGCGCACCGTGATCGTGATGGTGGTCATGACGCCCGAGGTTCGGGTCGTCGGCGAAGGCCGCGATCGTCGCGGCCCGGACGTCATCGAGGGATTGGGCGAGGCGAGCGAGCTGGCCGTCGTCGAGGCGACCGAGGACCTTCTGGAGCATCTCGTCCTTCAGGACGTCGATCTCGGCCATCGTCCGCCGACCCGTGTCGGTCAGCCGGACGAGGACGATCCGACGATCGTCGGGGACCCGGATCCGCTCGACGAACCCCCGCTCCTCGAGCCGGTCGATGACACCGGACGCGTTCGAGAGGGAGACGTCGAGCACTTCGGCCAGACGGCTCATCGGCAGGTCGCCGTGTCGCTCGAGCACGGAGACGATGTAGAAGTGGGTCCAGCTCACGTCGGCGCGCCGCATCCGGTCGCCGTTCATGCACTTCAGCTCCCGGAGCGATGATCGCAACTGCGCGATGATCGTCTCGGTGGCCGCGGTGCGGTCGGAGATAGTTCTCATATAGCGAAGTATTCTACAGATGAGAACCGTGCTGTCAACGTTAACGATTCGTTCCGGGCTCGCGGCCCGACGCTGGAGGAGCCGATGCGGTTCGCACTGATGATCGAGCCCCAGCAGGGGCTGACCTACGAGGACCAGCTCGCCGTCGTGCGCCGGGCCCATGCGGCGGGGTTCGAATCGTTCTTCCGGAGCGATCACTACGCCGGCTTCCCGGGCGAGGGCGACGGCCCGACGACGGACGCCTGGGCCGTTCTCGCGGGCCTGGCTCGGGAGACCGAGGGGATCAGCCTCGGCACGCTCGTCAGCCCGGTGACGTTCCGCCATCCCGGCAACTTCGTGAAGCTCGTCACGACCGTCGACCACATGAGCGGCGGGCGCCTCGAGATCGGCGTCGGTGCGGGCTGGAACGACGACGACCATGGCCCGCTCGGGCTGCCGTTCCCGGAGATCAAGGAGCGGGCCGACCTCATGGAGGATGAGCTCGCGATTCTGCATGGCCTGCTGACCGAGCCCGACGGCTGGTCGTTCGAGGGTCACCAGCTGCGTGTCTCGAGCGCCCGGCTTCGTCCGCGCGCGGTCCAGCTCGAAGGGCGCCCGACCGG
>Ga0068864_100003281_pt1 | contig 13359 bp, 13 predicted proteins | sample KBSSwiS72_FD_66586 | JGI IMG/M metagenome (GOLD analysis project Ga0068864, IMG submission 66586) | Switchgrass rhizosphere microbial communities from Kellogg Biological Station, Michigan, USA - KBS Switchgrass S7-2 | ecosystem: Host-associated > Plants > Roots > Rhizosphere > Soil ...
TCGGCCCGAACGGAGCGGGCAAGTCGACGCTGCTCAATCTGCTCGCCGGCATCGACCAGCCAAGCAGCGGCTCGATCACCATTGGTGGCACCACCATCAGCGGGCTATCGGAACGGGCGCTGGCCAACTGGCGGGCCAGGCACGTCGGATTCATCTTTCAGCTTTACAATCTCATCCCGGTGCTGACCGCCTTCGAGAACGTCGAGTTGCCGCTGCTGCTCACGAATCTGTCCAAGAAGCAGCGCCGCGACCACGTGATGACCGCGCTCGACATCGTCAGCCTGAGCGATCGCGCCGGCCACTATCCCCGTCAACTCTCGGGGGGACAGGAGCAGCGCGTGGCCATCGCGCGGGCGATCGTCACCGATCCGACGCTGCTGCTGGCGGACGAACCGACCGGCGATCTCGACGCCAAGTCGGGCGACGAAGTGCTGACCCTCCTGCAGCGCCTCAACCACGAGTTCAGGAAGACGATCATCATGGTGACGCACGACCCGCATGCGGCCGGGCGGGCCAGCCACGTGTATCACCTCGAGAAGGGCACGTTCGTCGCGGCATGAAGTTCCTGATCCTCATTCTCAAGAGCGCGCGGCGCAGCAAACGGCGGACGGTGCTGACGATCATGAGCGTCGCGCTGGCGGTGTTTCTGTTCGCCGCACTGCGCGCCGTGCTGGACGGTTTCAACGCCGCCACCGAAGGCAGCTCCTCGACGCGGATCGTCACCATCCGCTCGACGTCGCTGATCTTTGCCATGCCGACCAGTCACGCCAATGGCATCCGCAATACCGCCGGCGTGCAGGATCTGACGTGGGCGAACTGGTTCGGCGGCATCTACAAGGATCCCCAGAATTTCTTCGCCCAGTTTGCCATCGAGCCCGAGAGCTATCTGCGGATGTATCCGGAGATCATCCTGCCGCCCGACCAGAAACAGGCGTTTCTCGACGATCGCACCGGCTGCATCGTCGGTGAGGGGCTGGCCAACCGCTTTGGCTGGAAGATTGGCGACCGCATCGTGCTGCAGGTGGGTATTCCGACCTACGGGACGCAGGATTTCGACTTCACGATCCGCGGGATCTACAAACCCGGCGGCAGCGCCGTCGACAATCAGTCGATGATGTTCAACTGGAAATACGCGGACGAGCGGTCGATTGAAAAAGGTCAGGTGGGGTGGTACGTCGTCAAGATTGATTCGCCCGATCACGCGCCGCAGATTTCCGCCGCCATCGACCAGCAGTTCGCCAACACGCCCTACGAAACCAAGACCGACACCGAAAAACAGTTTCAGAGCTCGTTCGCGTCGATGTTCGGCAACCTCAATCTGCTGCTCGGCAGCATCGCGCTCGCGGTGGTGGTGTCGACGTTGTTCGTCGCCGCCAACACGATGGCGATGTCGGTGCGCGAGCGGACGACCGAAATTGCCGTGATGCGCACGCTCGGCTTCCCGTCGGGTTGGATCTTCTTCTTCATCGCCGGCGAAGGGCTCCTGATTTCGATCGTCGGGGGCGTGCTCGGCGCGCTGCTGGCCTGGGCGATCGTGGACGGCGAGAAGCTCGGCATCAGCGGTGGTTTCGCCCCGGTGTTCGCGGTCAGCCCGGTCAATGCGGCGGTCGGCGTCGGCATCAGCGCCATCATCGGAGTCATCGCCGGAACCATCCCGGCGGCGATGGCGTCCCGCCTCAAAATCGTCGACGCGCTGCGCCGCGTTGCCTGAAACTGCATGGGACTCATCCGTAACTACAATCTCCGCTCGATGATCGTCCGAAAAGGAACAGCGACGATGACCGCCATGGGTATAGCAATGGTGGTGGCGGTCTTTGTCATGACGCTTTCCATCGCCCAGGGCTTCCAGTCGACGCTGGTTGCCAGTGGGTCGCCGCAAAACACGATCATCATGCGCAAGGGCGCGACGTCGGAGAACGTCAGCGCCGTCACCAAGCCGGAGCTGCCGCTGATTCAGACCTTTCCGCAGATCGCCCGCGACGCCAACGGCCATCCGCTGGCATCGCCGGAACTGGTCGTGATCATTTCGCTGCCCCGTACGACGAACCACGAGCCGGCCAACGTGCCGGTGCGCGGCGTCGGTCCACTGGCCTTCGACGTCAGGGAGAACCTCAGCATCGTCGAAGGCCGCCGTTACGCGCCGGGCACCCGCGAGATCAACGTCGGACGCCAGGCGGTCACGCGCTTCGAAGGTCTCTCACTCGGCAGCGACGTGAAATTCGGCGGCTCGATGTGGAAGGTGGTCGGCATCTTCGAAGCCGACGATGCCTCGTTCGAAACGGAAGTGTGGGGCGACATCGACCTGATGATGCCGGCGTTTCAGCGCAATGGCTATCAGTCGGTGACCGCCAAACTGCTCGATCCGTCGACGCTCGAATCGTTGCAGGCGGCGATCGCCGCGGATCCCCGGCTGCAGCTGTCGGCCCAGCGCGAAATCGACTATTACGCCGCGCAGTCGGCGACGCTGACCCTGGTGATCCGCGTCTTCGGTACCTTTGTGACGCTGGTGTTGTCGATTGGCGCGATGTTTGGCGCCATGAACACCATGTATGCCGCGGTCGCTTATCGGACCCGCGAAATCGGTACGTTGCGGGCGTTGGGCTTTTCTCGTGTGAGAATCATCAGCGCGTTCCTGGCCGAATCGATCGCGTTGGCGCTGGTGGGCGGGGTGATTGGCTGTCTGCTGGCGCTGCCGGTTCACGGCTTGTCGACGGGAACGACCAATATGGCCAGCTTCAGTGAAGTCGCGTTCAAGTTCCGTATTACGCCGGCGCTGCTTGCCGGCGGTCTCGTGTTTGCCGCGCTGATGGGCGCGGCTGGTGGTTTGTTGCCTGCACTGCGTGCTGCCCGTATTCCTGTAGCCCGCGCTCTCCGGGAGATCTGACTAGTGGCCAAAAGGGTGTCCGCCATCGTGTTCTGGATCGTTCAGTGTTCCGCATTACTCATATTCGTCGTGCCGTTTTCATGGGGGCTGGTCGCGCTGTGGGCGGTTTCGCATTTCTTGCGCGCCATTGGTCTCACGCTGGCTTTTCACCGTTACTTCGCCCATCGCTCGTTCCAGATGAACCGCACCGCCCGCTTCGTGTGGTCGTTCATCGGCACGGCGGCCATGCAGAAGGGGCCGCTGTGGTGGGCCGGACACCACGTCAACCATCATCGCTACGCCGATCGCGACGGCGATCCGCACAGTCCGATGGTGAGCGGCATCTACTACGCGCACATCGGCTGGTTTCTGAACGACGCCAGACACGATCGCCTCGAGGCGTCGAATCCGGTCATGCGCGACTTCTCGAAAGCGCCGGAAATCGTCTGGCTGAACAAGAACTTCTGGGCGCCGCCGCTGCTGCTCGCCATCGCCATGTTTCTGATCGGCGGCATGCCGTGGCTGATCTGGGGCTTCTGCGTGCCGACCATGACGCTGGCGCACGCGACCTTCGCGATCAACACCGTCAATCACATGTTTGGATCGCGCCGCTTCGATACCATCGACGAATCGCGCAATAACCTCGTCACGGCGTTCTTTGCGGTGGGTGAAGGCTGGCACAACAACCATCATCGTTATCAGCGCTCGGCCCGCAACGGCTTCTACTGGTGGGAATTCGATCCGACGTGGTACGTCATCCGTCTGATGCAGATGATCGGGCTGGTGTGGGACGTGAAGACGGTTCCGCATCGCATTTACGAGGAAGCGCGCGTGTCGAAGGCCCGACGCGCCAGGCAGTCGGTCGTCAGCATCGTCCATCCGACGCCAATCGGTCTGGAGTTAGCGGAAGACGTGGAATAGAGGGCAGGAAGGGCGAACAGACCGTCCTGCTCCTCCCGCCTCTCCAGCCCGTCCGGCCCTATCTCGGTATCTCCTGCGCCGGCACGAGGGCGTTCCGCCATTCAGCCGCGAGCGGCGCGGCCGTAAACGCGCCGCTGCGGACCGCCGGCCGGGGCTGACGCGCGTCCTCGCGCGCCTGTGCCCGCCACATCCACGCATACAATCCGCCGTTGGCCAGCAATTGATCGTGCGAGCCGGCCTCGGCGACGGCCCCGTGTTTCATGACGACGATGCAATCGGCGTCGCGAATGGTGGCGAGGCGGTGCGCAATGACGAAACTGGTGCGCCCGCGCATCAGGGTGGTGAGCGCCTCCTGCACCTTCCGCTCCGAACCGACGTCCAGGGAGCTGGTGGCCTCGTCGAGGATCAGAATTTTCGGGTTCTTGAGGATCGCGCGCGCAATCGCCAGCCGCTGACGTTCGCCCGCTGAGAATCGATATCCGCGATCGCCGACGATGGTGTCGTAATCGTGCGGCAGCGCGGCGATGACGTCGTGGATTTGGGCGCGGCGCGCCGCATCTTCGATGTCGAGTCGCGACGCCGCCGGCCTGGCATAGCGCAGGTTCTCCAGCACGCTGGCATTGAGCAGGAACGTATCCTGCGTCACGACCGCAATGCGCTCGCGCAGCGCCTCGATCTGCAAATCGCGAACGTCGATGCCGTCGACCAGCACGGCGCCACCCGTCGGATCGTAGAGCCGCATCACCAGTGAGACGAGTGAGGTTTTCCCCGCCCCGGATGGACCGACCAGTCCGATGGTTGCCCCGGCCGGGACATTGAGGTTGACCTTCGACAGCACCTCTCCTGCATCGTCGTAAGCCAGCGACACATTTCTGAATTCGACGTCGCCGATGATGCGCGGCGGCGCAAACGCGTCGGCGCTGTTGCGAATTTCCGGCGTGCGGTCCATGACCGCGAAGATCCGATCGAAATAGGCGTAGCTGGTTTTGAGATCGACGTGCGCAGAAGCCAGCTGACTGGCCGGGCCATACAACCGTTTCAGCACCGTGACGAGAGCCACCACCGTGCCGAGGGGAAGATGTCCGCGAATGACCAGCGCGCCGCCGATGGCGAACGCCAGCGCCGGCCCGATCGACTCGAACAAGCCCAGCACCATCTGAAACCAGCGTCCGACCAGCGATTGCTCGAGCGAGAGACTCTTCAGCTCGTGCAATTTTTCCGAGAACCGTTGCACTTCGGCGCGTTCGCGACCGAAGACCTTGACCAGCAGCGCGCCCGAGACCGAGAGCGTTTCGGTGAGCATGCCCGTCAACTCGCTGGTGCGCGCCTGAACCGTGCGTTTCAGACGTTTACGGGCGCGCCCGACGCGGCGCGTGCTGGCGATAAACAGCGGCAGAAAGCTCACCGCGACCAGCGCCAGCCGCCAGTCGAGCGCAAAGATGAACGTGAGGGTGAAGGCGAGGACGACCGCGTTCTGCACGAGATCGACCAGCGTGTTGCTGACGACGCCGCCGACGCCCTGGACGTCGTTCAGGACGTGGCTCACCGCTTCGCCCGGCTTCTGCTTGGCAAAGAAGTCGAACGGCATGTCGTGGAGCTGCCGGTAGACGGTGATCCGAAGGTCGAGCATGACCTGTTGCCCGATGTTCTCGGCGCGGTACTTTTGAATGACCTGCAGCAAGCCTGCGGCAAGCGGTCCGGCCACCATGCCGGCGCAGTACAGCAACAACCGATCGATGTCGCCGCCGGGAATCGCCCGATCGACGATCTGCTTGATGAACCAGGGCGCGGCCAGATTCATCAGCGCGGCGCCCACCACACACACCAGCACCACGACCGCCTGCCAGCGGTACGGGGCGATGTGATGCAGGATTCGGCGCAGCGTGGCGGATTCGATCGAAGGCATGTCCTTCGGATCGATCACCGGTTTGCGTACGTGTCTCACCGCCACCGACCGTGAGCAATAGAAATGCCGGCGCCGTTCTACGAAAAGATCGACAGATTCATGCAGACGCGCACGCCCACCGACCTCTCCATGTGCCAGATCGGCACGGCTGGGGTGTCACTTTCGTGCGCTGAACGACGCGTTTCGTTGCTACTTCTTGAGGTCGGCCCTTGAAGCGGCTTCGTCTTTGAGAGGAACAATCTTGTCGGGATCAAGACGAATCATAAGGTAAGTGATGTGATCGTCGATCTTCGTGAACCAGTGGCCGGTGCCCGCCGGAATAACGATGACATCGCCGGCCTTCAGTTCGTTCAGTACTGGATTGCGAATTGACGCTGCGTTGCTTCCCGGGCCGTTCAGCATGCGGACGGCTTCGTTGTCGGCCGGCCGTGCCTGCGCGCCGACCAGATCGGGCCCGGTTGCGAGCGTCGCCGCGCCGTCGATGATGTGATACACCTCGCTCACTTGATGATGTTCGGCGACTGAGTTGGGAGCCGGCGACGCGAGCTTGCCCCGATGCACCACGCCCACGGCGACATTGGTCCGTCCCACATCGACGGCTCGGACCTGCTGGTCGACGATTTTGTTGGCGATGGCCCGATCGATGTAGGCCTGCAATTCCTGTTTCGCAATGTAGGTGGACGGGCAATTGCGGCAGCTCGGTCTGCCATCGCCCTGAGCCGACATCGTCAGGGCGGTGAGAAGGACGAACGTGACCACGGTGAGTAGGTGCTTCATGGAGTTGCCAACCTCTCGCCGCTACGGCATCGGGTACCACATGCCGTCGCGGAATTCGATTCCCGAGTTCTTCAGCGCCGTGCGGAACGCATCGACGGTTTGCGCGACCGTCAAGCCGCTCGGCAGTGGTCGCGGCGTTGCGCGCGGATTGGCCAGCCGCGCCGCGTAGTCCTGATCGTAGTGGGATAGATAGACAATCTTCGGGCGCAGCGCCTTCACGCAATCTGCCGCTTCCTGCGGCGACATCCGATCGGGCGGAATGTTCATCGGGATGAAGGCGACGTCGATGTTCTTCAGCGCCCGCAGTTCGGGCACGCACTGCGTGACGCCGGCGAACAGAATCCGCTTGCCGCCAAGCGTGATCACGTACCCGTTCGCTTTGCCTTTCGGGTGCGCCGGTTCGCCCGGGGTCAGGTCGTAGGCGGGGAGCGCTTCAATCGGAATGTCGGCGGCGGTGGTGTGCTCGCCGTTTGGCAGCACAATCCCATCAGGCACTCTTTCCTTGGCCGACGATGGCATGACGACCGGCGAACCCGGCTTGCGGAGTTGCTTGATGGCGTTGACGTCAAGGTGATGGACCGGATCGTCGGTGATGAGAATGAGATCGGCCGGCTTGGCTTTCGACAGATCGACCGCGCTCCACGGATCGACTTGAATGACTTTGCCGCCGAATTCAAGCTGCACGCTGGCGTGCACGAGCGGGGTGATCTCGATGTCGCCGCCGTTGGCGGGGACACGATCGGCCGCCGACAGCGTTGTTGCCAGGGTCAGGACGGCCGCCGTCGTGAGCTGGATGCGCATAAATGTGCTCCTCGAGCCGTTGGTGGCTGGATTCTAGCCCCGATTGCGTGTGACACAATACAGCTCCGGCCCGCCTCCGCCGTTAACGACTGTTCGTGACGGCTTCGGCGAGGCGGGCTCTGTCCGACACAGCGATTACACACGAGGAGAGCGTATGGGCCTGATGGATTTCATCAAGAGCCAGTTAATCGAAATCATCGAGTGGACCGACGATTCCCGGGACACCTTGTCGTACCGTTTTCCCGACGAAGACAAGGAAATCAAACGGGGCGCCCAGCTCATCGTGCGCGAATCCCAGGTGGTGCAGTTCGTCTATCTCGGCCAGTTCGGCGACATGTTCCCGCCTGGCAAGCATACGCTGACGACCGACAACATCCCGGTGCTGACCCGGCTCCAGGGCTGGAAGTACGGCTTCGAGTCGCCGTTCAAGGCCGATGTGTACTACGTCACGACGCGGTTGTTCACGGGCAACAAGTGGGGCACGTCGAATCCGGTCATGGTGCGCGACCAGGATTTCGGCATCGTCCGGTTGCGCGCGTTCGGGACCTACGATTTCCATGTCGTGGACGCGCAGAAGTTCCTGAAAGAGGTGGCCGGCACCGACGTCCACTTCCGGCTGGATGAATTCACCGACGCCATGCGATCCCGCCTGGTGAGCGTGTTCAGCGAGGCCCTGGCGCAAAGCAAAGTGCCGGCGCTGGACATCGCGACGCGGTACAGCGAGCTCGGTGAGGCGCTGCTGCCGCTGATCAATCCGGTGATCAAGGCGAAATACGGTCTCGAGATGGCGAGCTTCATCATCGAGAACGTGTCGGTCCCGCCAGAGGTCGAACAGGCGATCGACAAGCGATCGGGCATGGCGGCGGTCGGCAACCTGAACGACTTCGTCAAGTATCAGATGGCGCAAGGTTTCGAGAAGGGCGGCGTCGGTGTGGGCGGCGTCGGGGCGGAAATGGCCGTCGGCATGGCAATGGCGCAGCAGATGATCAACCAGCCCGGTGGCATTACGGCGCAGACGACGCCGGCGGCATCCGGGCCGCCGGCCGCACCGTCGGCAGGCTTGCCGGAGACGTTCGGCCCGGCCGATGCCGCCAAGATCCTCGGTGTTGCAGAAGCCGACGTGATTGCCAGCCTCGAGTCTGGCGATCTGAAGGGCAAGAAGATCGGCTCGCAGTGGCGCATCACGCGGGCGCAAATCACCCAATTCCTCCAGTAGCGCCGGAGACGCGGAGTGTCGGAATCACGACCTGAGAGCGGCGGCGTCGAGACCGTCGTCACGGCGCAGCCGAAGTTTCACTGTCCGGCGTGCGGCGGCGAGGCGCAGTGGAATCCGGCGAAACAGCTGCTGATCTGTCCGTTCTGCGGGACTCAGTCGCCGGTCACGCTCGAAGCACGGACCGCGGCGACGGTCATCGTCGAGCACGACCTCGTCGCCGCGCTGCGCAGCATCCCCGACGATGCCCGCGGCTGGCAGGCGACCAAGACCACCGTCCAGTGCCAAAGCTGCCGCGCGATTTCGGTGCTCGATCCCGAAAAAATCGGACAGCGTTGTGAATTCTGTGGGTCGGCGCAGCTGGTGCCGTACGCGGAAGTCAAGGATGCCTTCCGTCCCGAATCGCTGCTGCCGCTGAAGATTGCGGAATCGCAGGCCCGCGATCTGATTCGCGCCTGGTACAAACGCCAATGGCTGGCGCCGAATGCGTTGAATGCCCGCGCCCTCACCGATACCGTCAAGGGCGTCTACCTGCCGTACTGGACGTTCGACGCCAAAGCGTTCGCCGAGTGGACTGCCGATTCAGGCACGTATTACTACACCATGTCGAACGGCAAGCGGGAACGTCATGTGCGCTGGACGCCGGCCGCCGGCGATCTCTCGCACGTCTTCGACGACGATCTCGTGCCGGCGTCGCTCGGGGTGACCGCACGGTACTTGCGCGCGATTGAGCCGTTCCCGACCACGGGCGCGCTGATTCCCTACGACGCGGGCTACCTCGCGGGCTGGACGGTCGAACGCTATCAGATCGATCTGGTGGGCGCGGCGACGCGGTCGCGCGAGCAGATGGAGGCGACACTGCGGCAGTTGTGCGGCGCGCAGGTGCCAGGCGACACCTATCGAAACCTGATCGTGCGCTCCACGTATTCGGACCAGCGCTTCAAGCACATTCTCGTGCCCGTGTGGTTGATGACCTACACCTATGGAAGGACGTCGTATCAGGTGGTCGTCAACGGCGTGACCGGGCGGATGGCCGGTGGACGACCGTGGAGCTGGGTCAAGATCACGCTGCTCGTGATTGTGATCCTGATCATCGCTGGCTTCTACCTCGCCAATCAGTGAGCGGAAGCGCGCTTTAGATATCCGCGTAGGCGATATGAAAAGCGCTCCAGGTTCTTCAGATCCGGATGTCGGCAATCAGCGGAAGATGATCCGACGCGACCAGCGACAACCGTGTCCGATACAGCTCAACGCCGGCGATCTCGAGATCTCCCGCATAGTAAATGTGGTCCAGATGCAGGAATGGAAACAGTCCCGGATAGGTTCGACGACGTTTGAGGTAATCGCGCAGGTTGACGCTCTTCAGTTTCGTGCTGAGAAGCGTCGTCGTCAGTCCTTTCATCCACTCATTGAAGTCGCCGAGCACGATCTTCGGTCCGGTGACGTGACGGTCGGACACGATGGTGGCGAGGCGCCGGGCCTGGTGGCGGCGTTCGAGGATGGCAGTGCCGAGATGCACGTTGTAGACGTGCAGCGGGCGCCCCGACACGTTGACGTCGACGCGCTGCATGTTGCGCTCCCAGCAGTTCTTCCATGACAGATCATGCTGTACGTGGCCGTTGATCGGAAAACGACTCAGGATCACGTTGCCGAACTGGTGGCCGCGGACGTGCCGCGCCGACGCCATCACCCAGCCCATGGCCAGCGCGGCGCCGATCTCCTCGATGTGGCTACGGCCGTGCGGGCCCGGTCCGACGACCTCCTGCAGCGCGATCACGTCGGCGCCGATGTCGCGCAGGACTCGGGCGATGCGGTCTGGTTTGGTGCGGCGATCCATGCCGCGGCAGCTGTGGATGTTGTAGGTCACGATCCGCAGCGGCGTGGAGGCGTTGTGGGTCACTCACGCTATGATAGACCGTGATGCGGCGGGTGCTCCTGGTTGGACTGGCGGTGGCGATCGCCGCGCTCGCCGGGTGCGTCGACATTCCGCCGGATCCGCTGCAACTCGACCGTAATTTGCTGACCGTCGACAACCACACCTCGAGCGACTGGAACAACGTCGAGATCTGGATCAATCGCTATTATCGGGTGGCGGTGCCCAGGATTGCGGCGCGGTCGCGTTTTCAAGTGCCGCTGGACGCGTTTGTCTCCGGCTATTCGCAGCGGTTCGATATTCACCATGCGGTGATCAAGGATCTGCAGCTCACCGCGAAGGAGCCCGACGGCACGCCGGTGCTCATCAAGCGGGAGTCCAGTACCGGGCTGGCGGCGCTCGGATCAAAGGGGAAACAGTGATGGCACGGCTCAAATCCGAACTCGAAATCACCTGCCCGTGCTGCAACGCCACGCTGGTCGTGGATCTCAATCTCGGTCGCGTCGTCTCGCACTCGGAGCCGGAGCGCGGCAACAAACCGGAGTTGAACGACGCGCAGCGCATCATCGCGGAAGAAGCGGCGCGCCGCGAAGCGATTTTTCAACAGTCGGTGGACGCCGAGAAGACGCGCGGCGATGCGTTGTCGCGGCGCTTCGAGGAAGCGCTTCGTCAGGCGCACCAGGAACCGGTCACCAAGCCGACGCGGGACTTCGACCTGGATTGATCGGGGCGGCCGAGCCTCGGCCGCCAGGGCGTGGCGTTCGTGTCTTGGTAGCTTTGACTGTCAGCCAAGAAATTCGTCGGGAATGGCCGTCCAACGATCGCGCCCTGCGTAGTAAATCGGCTTCCGCCCGCCATGGGCGTGACGGTACTCGCGATACTTTCTCTTCAGCGTGTGGTAGCGGGAGTCTGACGTGACGATCCGCTGGTGCGGAAACTCCAGCAGCATCCGCTCGACCTTCCAGATGTTGGTGTCGGCCAGGCGCCAGTCGTAATTGCCCATCTCACGGTTCACGTCGACCACGGCGAACCCGGTCACGCGGCCGGTGTAGTCGACGTAGGGATCGACATAGCTGAGGGCCAGCGCGCGCGGTGACGCAAACACTGGGCGGCGGCCGTGGAGGCCGGGATCGCGCGATCGCGCCACCGAGCCCCAGCCTCCCTGCTCGCGGTAGACAAAGATGACGTGATCGAGATGGTCGATTGATTCAAAACTGAGGACGAGCGGGGGATAGCCGTGCTGCTCGAGCACCACCGCGGCGAAGAGCGCGGCCTCGAGGCAATGCGCGCATCCTGTCCGCACGACACCGCGAAAGCTGCGAAGCGTGGCGCGCCCGTGCGGTTCCTGGTTGTATGGCAGACGGTTCAAGTAGCGCTGAACGTCAAGCGGCGTCCGCAGCCGTGCGATCAGACGGCGTTCACGCGGCGAGAACCGCAGCCGCTTGGTAGCGGGATTAGTCGACACCAACCATCACGCGCACGTCAGCGAGCGCCTGGTCCGGCGTCCATTCATTGCCGGTGTAGGTCTGGACGAGATTGCCCTGGCGGTCGATGATCGCCGTCCTGAGGTTGTGCGTGATGTCGCGCGGGTCGTTCATCGCCCGCGACACCGAGACGCCAAAGCGCGACGCCCACTGATCGATGTCGTCGCGGTCGCCGGTCAGCATCGTCCAGATCCGTGGATCGGCCCCGAGCTTCTCTGCATGTTTCTTGAGGACTGGCGGTGTGTCGGTGACCGGATCGAAGCTGACCGTCAGCAGCCGGACGTTCAGTTCGTTCTTCTCCGCTTTCAACTTGTTCTGAATGCTGACGAAGTTCCGGTCCATGAGCGGACAGAACGTCGGCATCGGGCAATTGGTGTAGATGAAGGTGACGATCAAGGCCGACCCGCGAAAATTCTCGAGCGTCGTCGGTTTGCCGTCCTGATTGACGAACCTTCCGCTCGGGACCGGCTGGCCAGGCTTCAACAACTCGAATCCCGAGGACGCGGGTGGCATCGCCGCTTCCGCCGGCGGCTTTTCCAGTGGGGCGCTTCCGACCTTCTTGACGTCCTTGAGATACGCGTCGTTGCTGACCACGACCAGCGTGGCGTTGATGAGATCGCCGGGCGCCAGATTCTCGTATTCCTTGGCATCCCGTACCTTGTAGGGCATCGTCATCGCCGACATGAAGCCCTTGATGTCTTCGTGCTTGATGGTGGCGTCCTTATGATCGGGCGCGATCGAGATGATCTGGCCTTGAAGGGTATATTCGTGGTTGTCGGACGCCGTGCCGCACGCGCTCGCCAGCAGGGCCAGTCCGAGGGATACAGCCGTAAAAGTGCGCATGGCTTTAGTGTAGTTCAGTCGTAGTGTCCGGCTTCCGGTCGGCCGGACGCGTGAGGACCGCATGATTTGGATTGGAACATCGGGCTACAACTATCCAGAGTGGAAGGGGAGCTTTTACCCGACCGATCTCCCGGCGGCCAAGATGCTGCCGTATTACGCGGCTCGCTTTTCGACCGTCGAGATCAACTACACGTTCTACCGCATGCCAAACGAGAAGCTGGTGGGAGGCTGGGCGGCGCAGACGCCTGACCCTTATCGGCTCACCCTCAAGGCGCCCCGTCGTATCACCCACGACAGCCGTCTGAAAAACACCGGCGAACTCGTGGACGGGTTCTGCCGTGTCGCGGGCACGCTCGGGCCCAAGCTCGGCGCGCTGCTGTTTCAGTTGCCGCCCAATCTCAAAAAAGATCTGGCGTTGTTCGATGCCTTCTTGAGCGACGTGCCGCCCAAGGCGCCAGCCGCCTTCGAATTTCGCCATGTCTCGTGGCTCGACGATGAGGTGTTCGATCGACTGAGGCAGCGGAACCTGGCGCTGTGCGTGGCCGACAGCGAGAAGCTGTCGACACCGGTGACCGTAACCGCCGATTACGCGTACTTCCGGCTGCGCGACGAAGGTTACACGCCCGAGGACATCGCGCGGTGGGCCGAGATCATCGCTCGCGAAACCTCAACGTGCCG
>Ga0068864_100003282_pt1 | contig 13358 bp, 9 predicted proteins | sample KBSSwiS72_FD_66586 | JGI IMG/M metagenome (GOLD analysis project Ga0068864, IMG submission 66586) | Switchgrass rhizosphere microbial communities from Kellogg Biological Station, Michigan, USA - KBS Switchgrass S7-2 | ecosystem: Host-associated > Plants > Roots > Rhizosphere > Soil ...
GCCCTGCCAAATCAAACACCAGATTGGTTTCAAAACAACGTCGAACCCAACGAAAACGCCGAACGAAGCAAAAGAACTCGTCTGTCGAAAAGAGCTATGAAGAGTAATCACCGATTACACCTTCGCAAACGAACAAGTGCTGAGGGGAGTCTTATGGTAAAGCTCATTGGATCTGACCATCGTTATCTGCGGTTGGCAATGCTCCTACTGAGCGCAGCGTTTTTATGCCATCCAGTTGACTTGAGCGCGCAGGAAACAATAGCCTCTCCGCCCGAGTCCGCTACGTCTAGTCCAAGTCCAGTCACACCAGCTGGCTCATCGCAGAGTATTGAAGAGAAAAGGTATTTGATCGGGCCTGGCGATGTCCTCGATATCCGAGTTTTTGGTTACCCCCAACTTGCGCGGGATTCAGTTCGTGTCGACGACAGAGGTAGGATTCGCATGCCTCTACTCGAAAACGATATTCAAGCTTCCTGCCGGACAGAACGCGAGTTAGCTGCTGACATCGCAACGGGCTACCTCAAGTATGTCAGACGACCTCAAGTAGATGTGTTCGTTCGTGATTACAACTCGGAACCGGTGGCCGTCGTCGGCGCGGTACATAACCCCGGTCGTTTTCAGCTTCAACGGCGCATCCATTTGCTGGAACTATTGACGTTTGCTGGTGGACCAGCCCAGGCGGCCGGATCTAGTGTTCAGATCGTTCATTCACAAACAGCCCCGAGTTGCGATGGACCGCTAACAACCTCACCAATCAGCACATTCGATTTGAATGAGGTACTCGCCGGTAAGAAAGAAAGTAATCCTTACGTTAGAGCCGGAGATGTAGTCAGCATTATTGAGGCAGAGCAGGTATTCGTGGTTGGCAATGTTATCCGACCTTCAAGCATTCCGTTAAGAGGTCAGCTAAGGGTATCTCAGGCTATCGCAATGGCTGGGGGAGTGAGTTCTTACACAAAGACAGATCAAGTGAGGATCATTCGTCAGCTGCCAGAGGGTACAAAGCAGGAAATCTTTGTCGATCTTCGAGCAATCGAAAAGAAAAAGGCGGATGATGTTGCTCTTCAGGCGAATGACATTATCGACGTACCTGTATCAGGGAGTAAACGATTGCTAGGTAGTCTAGTCGGCTCTGTAGGACCCACCATCACGCAAATGCCTATCAGGGTCATTCCTTAATCAAGCCGGTTAAACGAGTGGTATTAGACGTCAGACAATCAAAGGTTTAGTAAGATGAAAAAAAATTCATCCCTCACGAAGCGTGAAAGAAATCAAACCACCTTTGCAGAGAATCAGCTTATGGCCCAAGCCATAGATTTTCTGAAGCCAGCGGAGAAGTTGGAGACTTCCCGTGGCGAACACCTGCGCGATTATTGGACTGCAATTCGCCGTCACTTACTACTCGTCGTCAGCATCGCGATTCTTTCGACACTTGCAATAGCTGCGTACGAGGCCCGTCAACCGGATAAGTATGAGGCGGTCGCGCGAATTGAAATTGATCACGAAGATGCTGTCCCGGGTCTTGCTGGTAGTTCCAATTCCGTTAATGTAAGTTCTACATCGGACGACTCAATTTATTTCAATACTCAACTGCAGATCCTCACGAGCCTCGGTTTGGTTCGTCGCGTTGTTAAGACCCTTGATCTTGAACATAACGAAAGCTTCCTTCGTCCAAATCTGCCAGCGCACTCGACATGGAATGGCTTTCTCCGCATTTTCGGGGTGGGTAATAAAAAACCTCAACCCGGGCAAAAAAAACAGGTCCTCCTGGTCACCTCAGTAGCACCGGCAACTGCGAGTGAAGATCTTGATGAGGCGAAAAGGTTGGAACCGTATGTCAATTCTTTGTTAAGAGGTCTGAAGGTCGAACCAATTAAAGAGACTCGCACCGACGTTCGAGAAACGCGTCTGATCGACATCACCTTTGATCACAGCGATCCCCAAATCACCGCTCAAGTTGTAAATACAGTTGCCGATGCTGCGGCTTACATGAACATGGAGCGAAAATCTCAAAAGAGTGTGGGGGCCGGGGAGTTTTTGGAAAAGCGGATCGCGGAACTGCAGAGTCAGATTCGTGCCGGTGAACAAGACCTTTTGAGTTACGCGAAGAAAGATCAAATCATTAGCCTCGATCCCACCCAGAACCCAGTAGCGGAACGTTTGACAGGCCTAAATCGTGAACTGCTGGAGGCTGAGAATGACCGTAGCCAGGCGGAGTCGGCATATCGTGCTGCCCAATCACCTGATGCAGCCGATGCTTTGGCGCGCGACATTACCAAGCAGACGGGCCCGGAAGAAAGCAAAGTAGCTGAGTTGCGTCAGCGCCGCGTGCAATTACTTGTCGAAAATACTGAGGAGTGGCCAGAAGTCAAAGAAATTGATAAGCAGATCGCGGAACTCGGAAAACAAATAAAAGACCAGCGTCAGAATGCCGCTGCCACGATCTTGAAAACGCTTGAGACGCGCTATCGACAGACACTCGTACGAGAAGAGACTTTACGCAATGCATTCAACGAGCAAAGTAACATAACGGTCTCGCAGAACGAGGCGGCCATTAACTACAGGATCACTCAACAGAAGGTCGAGACTGATAAAGGGATCTTGAGTGCTTTGTTACAGCACGCGAAGGAAAACGACATCGCTCGGGCTAGTTTGTCCAACAGCGTTCACGTCATCGACTACGCTACGGTTCCCGATCGAACCGTATCACCAAAACGATTGAGGAACGTTGGCATGGCATTTCTCATCTCGCTCGGGTTTGCAATTGGCTGTGCCTTGATGCGCGAATACTTTGACAATACTTTCCGTTCGCTCGCGGATGTGGAGGGGAAATCTTCAGTGCCGGCACTTGCTCTTGTGCCTTCCACCCGCAACATTGTTGGCAATGGCAGGTTGCCGCAGGTTCGATCGTTGGTGGGTGAAAATCATCAAGACCGACCAGAGTTGTTGCTACACAACCCGAATCCGACTCTGTCTGAAGTCTATCAACACCTAAGAGTTTCGTTATTGCTTTCGCGCAATGGAAACGAACTGAGATCGCTGTTGATCACATCCAGCCTTCCAGGTGAAGGAAAAACCACGACGGCTATTAATACAGCAATCACTCTTGCTGAGACGGATGCGAAAGTCCTTCTAATTGACGCCGATCTACGTAGACCAAGTCTTCACAAGATCTTTGATGTAGATAACGAGCATGGCTTAACGACCGCCCTGAATGATGGTTTGTCAGATTCAGAGATCTTGTCACTAATCAAGAAGACGAAAGGCGAAAGACTTTCGCTTCTGACTTCAGGACCCTTGCTGACCAACCCATCGAGATTATTCGACCATGAAAGGATGCATCAGCTAATTTCCACCTTGCAGCCGGAGTTCACCCACATCGTTATCGATTCACCACCGATCGTTACTTTTGCTGACAGTGTGATCTTGAGCACCCAAGTAGACGGTGTGTTGATGGTCGTGCATGGAGGTAAGAGCCCGCAGGAGGTCGTACTGCGTTCTATGAAACTGCTTGACGACGTCGATGCTTCAGTGCTGGGAGTCGTCTTAAACAATATGAAAGTTCAAAAGTCCGTTGGATATTATGAGAGCTATTCTCAGCAGTACTACGAAAGCCGCGAACACAAAAATGAGAGTCCTTCTGCAGAAGCACGTTGAGCCTGCAGTTACAAGAAATTCCGCTCGACCCGGTGCTGAAATTTCACCACTCTGGACTTTAGGATCGACGCGTACACCTCAACGAACTCGCCAACGTGAGGCCCCGACTTCCAGCCGGGCTGAGCGCGCTGTTTTCGTGCTGCTGCTAACAATCATCGGTGCGGCTGCGGTTCCCATTGGCTCGATCGATCCATGGTGGTCCGGGATTTTTGAAGCTGTCATCTTCCTAATCGGAGCATGTGCTCTTATTGCAACGATAGGCAAATCCTGGGAGCTTCCATTGGTGTTGGCGCCGTTCGCCGCGTTGGTATTAGTTGCCTGTCTGCAAGTCATACCCTCGTATGTCAAAGCATTCCCAGCGAGTTACCAGATACTCAGTCTGAACCCATTCGAGACAGGACGGTTCGCTATCAGGCTGGGAGCGGTGGGTCTTACATTAGCCCTGCTCTTACGGTTTACGAAGACCCGCAGCCAATTGCTTAAGCTGGCTCAGTTGGTGATTTTTGTGGGTGTTGCAAGTGCAGTCTTGGCAATTTGGAGACGAATGTTCCCTGACAACACATTGGCAGCGTTATGGAACAGCAAAGATGGTGACTTCGGCCAGTTCACTAATCGAAATCACTTCACGCTCTTAATGGAGATGTGCCTTGGTCCAACGCTAAGTCTGGCGTTCTACTCTCATGGGCCAAGACGCTTTCTGTATTTCGACATTGCCTTGTTGTTGAGCCTTGCATTGCTTCTGGTGAACTCACGAGGTGGCGTAATCAGCATGATTGCTCAACTCGCTTTTATGTCATGGATCTACTTTAGCGCCACATTTGCAAGTTCGTTAATGGAACAAACTTCGACCACATCCTGCATGGAGTCACGTGCACAGCAGTTCTGGCGGATAGCTCAAGGAGTAACGGTGCGCAGCCTTTTGATTCGTCTCGTGCTTGTAACATTTTCTGCGGGGGTTGTTTGGTTGGGTGGAGAATCGGTCCGCGAACGGCTTGAGTCAGTTCCTGGAGAGTTGGTGCCGCGAAGTGGGCCACTTGAAAACGTCAATCCGCGCCGGCTCGAGATCTGGACCGCAACATGGAAACTGATCAAAGCACATCCATTCATGGGTTCCGGGATCGGAGCTTACAAAACGGCCATCTCGCAATATCTCAACAGTGGAGGGAGTTGGGAACCACAACAGGCTCACAACGAGTATCTCGAACTAACTGCGGGTAGTGGAATCGTTGGTGCAGCGATTGGTGTATGGTTCATCACGATTCTGATCAGACAATCGCGAAAACGACTGCGTCATCGAAACTCGTTACGAAAAGCCATCTGCCAGGGTGCGTTGGTGGGCCTCGTAGGCGTGGCAGTCCATAGTCTGGTCGATTTCGGATTGCATGTCATCATAAACACGCTTATTTGTTGCTGTCTGATCACTCTGGCAATTGCAAAGGTTTCTTGCTACCCGGTTGAATCCTGAACGCCGGCTTGACGATCCCCTCTTATTTTCCCCTCTTGCTGTGTTTGCAAAACGTCGCAAAAACTGGACAACTGCTAGACGTTACCTTTCTTATTCGGTCCGAGGAATCTGTGCCCTTCTATGTCTCTTGTGCGCTGTACAAGCTTCCAAAATTGCCCTGTCGAAATTCTATTCAAGACGGGCAGCTGCAAAAGGCGATATGTTCGCTGCGATGAAGGCGGTGTCGTTAGCACCAATAGATCCAGAAACTTATCGAACGAGGGCTCGTCTACTGATAAATGAAAAGAAGGTTAGTGTGGCCAGGGACGACTTCTCACGAGCTTTAGCACTGAGCCCCGCGGACTGGAAGCTGTGGGTCGAACTTGGTGATGCGCAGAAGAAGAGTGGGGATGTAGCAAGCGCCTCAGGAAGCTACGCAGCAGCCACTCGAAGGGCGCCCGGATATGCAGCGACACATTGGTTGTTGGCGAATTGCCTGCTTGAGGAAGGACGAATTGACGACGCGTTCGCCGAATTTCATCAGGCAAGTGAAATAAGGCCCTCTCTCTTTTCTCAGGTACTTGAGTTGGCCTGGCAAAGTTACAACGGGGATGTACGGTCCATCGAGCGCGTGCTCCAACCAACGACGGTCGAGGAAAAAATTTCGCTAGCCAAATTATTGAGTAAGCAAGGAAGAGCAATGGATGCTGTGCTCTGGATGAGGGCTGCTGGATCTTTACCGGAGGACGAGAAGGCGTCGTTGTTGAGGGAATTACTTGATAGTCAAAAGTTCGAAGAGGCTTATGCAGTGTGGTCATCGACAAACGCGAAGCCTGGCAAGGATGGATCCACCGAAGCAGCGCCGATATCTAACGGTGGTTTCGAGGACGAAATCGATCTACACGATCTCGGTTTTGGTTGGCAATTCCGCAAAGAGCTCGCAAACGTAAGCACCTCATTGGATGCGATAGCACCGCACTCTGGGCGATATAGTTTGAGGGTAGACTGGCGAGGTGATCCTGATCGTTCTAACGCTGTGGTTCAGCAGTTAGTGCTAGTCTCTCCTAAGACTCGATACCGATTGAAGTTTGCTGCTCACACGGAATCGAGTGTTATCGTCTGTGCACCTCAAGTGACTGTAGTTGATGGCCAAGCAAAAGCTTTACTGACTACTTCTCCACTACTCACGCAGGAGTACAGCGAATGGCATCAAATCGAGATCGAATTTGTTACGGGTGAATCGAAGGTCATAACGATTGGCATTACTCTCCAAGCCGGGTCTGATGGTCCATGCCCAATTTTTGGCAGCACATGGTTTGATGACTTTTCGCTGGAAAAGATTTGATCATTTGATAGCCCATCCGCTTAGATTAGCCCCCTAATTTGCCTTAAGCACCGGCATTCAAATCAACTTACCTGTCACTCTTTCGGTTTCAGACCAAGTCATGTCCGCATCTGGATCCAGTGTTGGGATACCACGTCCAATAGAAATCGTGATGGCGTTGTTCGGACTCACCTTATTTGCGCCACTCATGGGACTGTCGGCTCTAGCAATTCTCTTGACCTCAGGCTCGCCTGTGATCTTTCGCCAACAACGGATCGGTCGCAGAGGCATTCCATTTCTTCTTTACAAACTGCGCACGATGAAAGTGGTCCACGACACTGATCTTCAGGTAACCGCGGGAGGAGACTCAAGAGTGTTGCCGGTTGGACGGTTCTTGAGAAGAACCAAGATGGACGAGCTGCCGGAGCTATGGAATGTCCTGAAGGGTGACATGTCACTAGTTGGGCCACGCCCTGAGGTACCGCGCTATGTCGATATGAGCAATCCTCTGTGGAAAGTGGTGCTGGAAGCGCGACCGGGAATTACCGATCAGACGACTTTGTGGCTACGCAATGAGGAGACTCTATTGGCATCAGTCGATGCCGACCGCGAAGAGTTCTACTTAAAAACCTTACAACCTCTGAAACTTCTGAGCTATGTCTCATATCTCCGGTATCGAAGCTTCTGGCGCGATTTGACAGTTCTCTTGCAAACCTGTGCTGCAGTGGTCCTCCCGCGTTTGTCATCCACACCGAAAATTGAAGAGCTTCGGAAAAAAACCTAACCAGACATGGACGCCAGCTACCAACTAGATCAATTTAGTGCGCGGATCACCCAGAGTCCGCAGTATCGAATCCTTCGCTTACTTATCAGGTCCGTGCAGTTCGGAATGGATCTACTGGTTTTAATCTCAGCGTTTACGCTTGCTTATCTCGCAAGATTCGACTTCCAGATCCCTCTGGCAGAACGCTCTCATCTTTTCGCTCAGCTAGCCCCAGTCGTACTGATCCAGTTTGCGTTACTAAATCTTACTGGTGTCTATAGTTTCATCTGGCGTTATGTCGGGATGGCTGAGCTTAAGGCGTTCTTTAGAGCAGCGATCTATTCAGTGACTCCCATCTTGATTGCGCGTTTGTTTTTACCTGAAACGTATCAGGCTTTCCGCGTTCCTTTTTCGATTGTGCTGATGGATTCAGTCCTGGCGTTTGGTGGAGTCCTTGGGCTCCGCGTTTTGCGTCGTAACCTGTACGAGAGCGGAGAAAAACGTCACCACACGATTGCACACGAGAACGCAAAGTCGGTTCTCATGATTGGCGCCGGAAGAGCCGGAGTTATGGTCGCCACCGAGATTCAAAACCGCACCGACTTAGATATCGTCGGATTCGTCGATGACGCTCCAGAGAAAAGAGGTTCCGTAATTCATGGCGTCAAAGTCCTTGGTAGTACGCGAGATCTGCCAACGCTTGTTCGTGAACTCCGAATAGATCATGTGGTGATCTCAATTGGCCAGGCGACTCGCGCGGACTTTCGCCGCATTCTGGACATCTGCAAAGCAATCCCGGTTAAGGTGCGGACCATTCCAGGTCTTCATGAAATCTTGCAGGGCAAAGTGAAGGTTAGCCGCATACGCGACGTTCAGATTGAAGATTTGCTTGGTCGCGCACCAGTACAGTTGGACGAGCTGGAGGTTGCAAGTGTTCTCGCAGGGAAGGTGGTGATGGTCACAGGTGCCGGCGGTTCTATCGGATCAGAATTAGCGAGACAAGTTGCGAGCTTTCGGCCTTTACAACTGCTGCTTGTTGAACGCGCAGAGTGGGCATTATTCAGAATCGAGCGAGAGTTACGAGCAGACTGGCCTGAACTTAATATCGTGCCACTGGTTGCAGACGTCGGCAGCGAGTCGCGAATGCGTCCCATATTCAGGAATTACAAACCTGTATTCGTTCTCCACGCCGCAGCGCACAAACATGTCCCAATGATGGAGTCTAACGCATCCGAAGCGGTAAAAAATAACGTTCTGGCAACCCACTTATTGGGCCAGCTGGCCGGTGCGTTTAACGTCGAAGCGTTTGTCTTGATTTCCACTGACAAGGCAGTGCGACCTTCGTCCGTGATGGGGGCGACAAAGCGTGTGGCGGAGTTGGTCATTCAGGATCTTAACCAACGTTTCAAAACCCGCTTTGTGGCTGTTCGGTTCGGAAATGTGATCGGTTCGACTGGATCTGTGATCCCGATCTTCCGCGAACAAATTCGAAAGGGTGGGCCAGTCACAGTAACACATCCTGAGATGACTCGTTACTTCATGAGTATACCGGAGGCGGCTCAACTCGTCTTGCAGGCCGGTGCAATGGGGAACGGAGGCGAAATCTTCATCCTCGACATGGGCGAACCGGTTCGGATTCTGGATTTAGCAAAAGAAGCAATTACGCTATCAGGGCTTCGTCCTTTTGTAGATATCGACATCATTTTCACCGGAGTGCGTTCAGGCGAAAAGCTGTTCGAAGAACTAGAACTTAAAGAGGAACAAACTTCAAAGACGTGTCACCCTAAGATTTTTGTAGGGAAGATCAATGCCTACCCTAGAGACGAGATCCAGGAAGCGTTGAAACAACTAACGATACTTTCTGAGAGTGGCCGCGAGCTTGAGCTGCGGCAGTTTCTCAATAGCCTATTGCCTGAGGCTCAATTAACCGGACCTCCCATGAGTTTCGGCCACATTGTGGACATCGATAGAATTCGCGTAGCCGCAGTAAGGATTTAGCCTTTCTGAACGAATTGGCCCAATCTGTTCAATCTAGTGATTGGTGACGGCCATCTTAATAACTGTGCCTGCCGAGCCGCAGAATGAAACGGAAGTAATTCAGGATGGACAAACGAAGAAAGGAGTGCCTCATGTCACAGCACAGCTGGATCGAGGAAGAAGTTGAATATTTTGACAATCATCTCGATGAATATCTAAAGCTCTTCTATGAGCATCCAGCCTGGAAAGCATATAGGGCCGCAGCTGATGATTTGGTGGCAGCATATCCGATCGAATCAGTGCTCGATCTGGGCTCCGGTCCTGCACCAAGCTTGCCCGGATTATTCGAGAGAGTGAAGAATTACGTATGTATCGATCCCTCAACGGCAAACGTCGACTATTTAAAAACACATTATCCTAAGGCGCGGGTCTTTAAGGCTACTGCTGAACTGCCTGATCTGGAGTGTGGTCCATTCGATCTCGTTATTTGTTCAGGTCTATTACACCACATCTATGACCCCCACCTGGTCGTTCGTCTGTGTGCGAATAAGTAGGACGCTGGGACGACCTCGATTTCATTCACTTGCATCAGCCGCGACGTTTAAAACGCGTTCTCGAGAGGCCGCGATGGAAGCTAAATCCGCAATAAACGAATACCTGAATCTTAGTAAGAGTACAGATACGCATCAGGTGAAGATTCTTCGCATTCAACCCAGTAAAGGATGGGTGCCACTCAAGATTGGGGAACTAATTGAATATCGGGAACTGATCTATTTCCTTATCTGGCGGAATGTCAAAGTACGTTACAAACAAACGGTTCTCGGAGCGTCCTGGGCCATCATCCAGCCGTTTATGACTATGGTCGTGTTCAGCTTGTTCTTCGGAAGGCTGGCAAAGGTCCCATCCGACAATGTTCCTTACCCAATGTTCAGCTTTGCCGGATTAGTGCCCTGGACATTTTTTGCAAACAGTTTGGATCTGGCCTCAAAGAGCCTGGTCGGTAACGCACAGCTGATCACGAAAGTCTATTTTCCACGTTTAGTTATTCCGATTTCGACGGTGCTCTCGGGAGTAGTCGATTTCGCAGTGGCGTTCCTAGTGTTGCTAGTAATGATGCTTTACTACGGGATGATCCCAACCATCAGAATCTTTTACTTGCCACTTTTCCTCTTGTTGGCATTGATTACCTCGCTCGGAGTATCGCTCTGGTTATCCGCACTCAGCGTTGAATACCGTGATGTGCCATACGTCACTCCTTTTATCGTGCAATTCTGGTTGTTCGCAACACCGATTGCTTACTCCAGCCGACTGCTTTCGAACGGTTGGCGGACTCTCTACGGTCTCAATCCAATGGTTGGAGTGGTTGAAGGATTCCGTTGGGCGCTGCTCGACACCAATACTGGCCCTGGTCCGGTCATCATAGTGTCTGCACTTGCTGCATTAATGATTTTAGTTGGAGGGGCATTCTACTTCCGACGTTTGGAACGAACCTTCGCTGATAGGGTATAGCCATGGATGATACTGCTATTACTGTTGAGGGTTTGGGCAAGCGGTATCGCCTTGGCCGCAAACAGGAGAGCTATAAGACTCTGCGTGATACCTTGAGTAGGACCTTCACTGCCCCTTTCCTGCGCCTTTGGTCACCCGTCGCGAATCAGCATGGGCACAACGGTAATACGATCTGGGCATTAAAGGATCTCTCATTCGAACTTAATCGTGGCGAAGTAATTGGCATCATCGGTCGCAATGGCGCGGGCAAAAGTACCTTGCTGAAGATTCTTTCTCGAATTACTGAACCAACCGAAGGGTATGCTGACGTTCACGGCAGTGTCAGTTCTCTATTGGAAGTGGGAATAGGGTTTCATGGTGAGTTGAGCGGTCGGGAAAATGTCTATCTCAATGGAGCCATCCTTGGAATGAAGCGATCCGAGATAACACAAAACTTCGATGAGATAGTTGCGTTTGCAGAGATCGAAAAGTTTATAGACACACCAGTTAAGTGGTACTCAAGCGGAATGTATTTGCGACTGGCATTTGCCGTCGCTGCGCATTTACAGTCAGAGATATTGATTGTCGATGAAGTTTTGGCGGTAGGTGATGCGCAATTTCAGAGCAAGTGCCTTGGGAAAATGGATCAGATCTCAAGAGGAGGGCGAACAATATTATTTGTCAGTCACAATCTTGCAGCCGTACAAAACCTGTGTAGCCGGGTGATGTGGGTGCAAGATGGAAGCATTGTTGAGGATGGCCAGCCTGGCCAAGTCATCAGCAATTATTTGAAAACAGCAACAACCTCTATTGCAGAACGATTTTGGGACAACCCAACCGACGCACCGGGCGACGAGGCAATCAGGCTGCATTCGATTCGGCTCATTCCTCAAGACACTACCGTTGAACTAATGAACACTCGCACTGCTTTGATGATCGAAATTGAGTATTCAAACTTCAAACCTAATACTGAACTAGATCTGACTTTAGTTGTTCATAATCACGAAGGTATTTGTGTCTTCTCTTCAAACAGCGCTGGCGAACACGCCTGGCAAGGAAAGCCTCTGAGAACCGGGTCGTTTAGAACAATATGCCTTATCCCGGGGAACATTCTAAATGGCGGACTTTACCGCATTTCGTTAATCGTAACTAAAGAGCACTCAACTCTGGTCCACCGCGAAAATGATGCGCTCGTGTTCGAGATGAAAGACGATATGATAAATCGAAATGGCTGGTACGGAAAATGGCCTGGAGTGATTCGCCCTAAGCTTTACTGGTCCACCGAACCGTTAGAGACAATTCCTAAAAGGTTTATGCAAGTATAACCGTTAGTATTTGTTTCCACCTTGAACTACTGCTCAAACTCATACATCGTCGACTCATTTGCAATGTCCCGTGAACTCAGTGCAGGAGGAGCGGAGTTACTTTATCAATCATACTGCTTAGCCTTAATGCTAACGCGGGAGTAAATAATAATTGCTCCCATTGGACTCATCCACTCATTCCCCATTGATTTGGGGTTCCGCCCGCAAATGCAGATCGCACTAATGGGAATCATATTCAAGCTCTGTTGCCTGGTTGCAAAACCGTACGGATCAGTTCGTCGTTGGGCTCTACTAAATATCAGATTACCCTTTTACCTGAAGTTGAACGATATCGCAGCCATAAATCGACTACTGCTTGATGCCAACTTCGCTGAAACACGGGCCATTCTTCAAAGAATGGCGGCGAATCTTGGACAAGATTCATACATTGAGAACCATCTTTTTGTTCACAACGCTCGTCATGACTACTCCAATCTGACCATAGGTAAGAAAGCCTACGTCGGAAAGGATTGCTTTTTTGATCTATCAGAGAGGGTCACTGTTGAGGACAACGCAGTGATCGCAATGCGAGTCACGATTCTGACCCATTTTGATGCCGGTAGTAGTGATGCAGCGCAGCTCTTCCCTAAAACAACTAAGGCAGTTCTCATTCAGTCCGGTGCCTATGTAGGAGCTGGAGCACTATTGCTCCCAGGGGTGACTATCGGATACGGAGCTTTGGTAGCCGCCGGCGCAGTGGTCATCAAAGATGTACCCCCAGGAACGCAGTTTGCCGGTGTTCCTGCTCGAGCCATACAGCGAGTTAAACTCGCAGAGCGCGTTTCATAACAGCAATATTGTAGGTCAACTAACGTGAAAATCGCGTTCTGGCACTTCTATACTTTTCGACTCTTGCGCGGTATTGAGACCCTCATAATTAGTCTTGCGAATGCTCTGGTTGAAAAGGGTGTAGAAGTTTCAATCGTCACTGCCAAGGCCACAACCAAACCACTCGTTGCACCCGACCCTCGGATAAGAATTCACGCTTTTCCAACGCCACGTTACTACAGCCATCTATTCATTACACCTTTCTATGTCAATCACTTTCTGCAGCATCGCTATAACAGGGTAGTTACGTTCTTTGCTGACTTTGGTGAAGGCAATGCGTGGCGAGTCTTGAGTAAATTGCGCGACATCCCCCTCGCCGTTTACTTGTGTTATCCATATTCCGCTGTTCCGTATCGCTACCTTTCCTTCCGCAAATTTCAGTGGGAGTTAACAGCCAAAAATGTTCTCGCCGATGCGAATTGGATTGCTCAGGAGGCACAACCGTTCTTTGGACGGCCCGTCAATGTCGTCCCAGTTGGAACAGACCCCGATCGCTTCCGGCCCAATCCAGCG
>Ga0068864_100003285_pt1 | contig 13357 bp, 11 predicted proteins | sample KBSSwiS72_FD_66586 | JGI IMG/M metagenome (GOLD analysis project Ga0068864, IMG submission 66586) | Switchgrass rhizosphere microbial communities from Kellogg Biological Station, Michigan, USA - KBS Switchgrass S7-2 | ecosystem: Host-associated > Plants > Roots > Rhizosphere > Soil ...
GCCCGGGGTCTCTTTGCGCGCGCGTCCGAGCAGGTCCTCGCGAACGAGCACGATTGCGAGCCCTGCGGGGCCCACGTTTTTCTGCGCGCCCGCGTAGATCACGCCGAATCGGCTCACGTCGACCGGCCGCGACAGGAAGTTCGACGACATGTCCGTCACGAGCGGGGCGTCCGACACCGCCGGCACGTCGTGGAACTCCACGCCGAACACCGTCTCGTTCGCGACGTAGTGCAAATACGCCGCGTTCTTCGAGAGCTTCCAGGTGCTAGGCGCGGGAATCGTCGTGAACTTCGTCGCCGAGCTGTTCGCGACGATGTTGACCTCCGCATAGCGCTTCGCCTCGCCGACAGCCTTCTCGCTCCAATTGCCCGTGACCACGTAGTCGACGACCGCGCCCGCGGGCGCGAGGTTCAGCGGCACGGCCGCGAACTGCAGCGTGGCGCCGCCTTGCAGGAACAGCACCTTGTAGTTGGCCGGAACGTTCAGCAGCGCACGGAGGTTCTTCTCCGATTGCGCCGCAAACTCGATGAACGCGCTGCCGCGATGGCTCACCTCCATCACGGACATGCCACTGCCTTGCCAGTCGAGCAGCTCGGCTTGCATGCGCTCGAGCACCGCGGTGGGCAGCATCGCGGGACCGGGACTGAAGTTATAGACGCGCTTCATCGCAAGGGCCTCCGTACCCTCTTATTCTTGAACCGGCTCGCCGTCGACCGGCGTGCCATCCGCGGGGGCGCCGTCGACCGGCCCGCCCTCTTCGTCGGGCAGCGCCTCGACGCGCGAGATACCGACGAGGCGGTCGGCTTCGTCGAGCCGGATCAGCCGCACGCCTTGAGTGTTGCGGCCCATCGTCGAAATATCGCGGACGGGCGTGCGCACGAGCGTGCCGGTCGAGGTGATCAGCATCAGCTCGTCCTCGGACGCCACCTGGAGCGCGCCGACCAAGCGGCCGTTGCGCTCCGAGGTCTGGATGCAGATCACGCCCTGACCGCCGCGACCTTGAACCGGATGCTCCTCGACGAGCGTCAGCTTGCCGTAGCCGTTCTCCGTCGCGGTGACGATCGGCCCCGCGCCGATGATGCTGAGGGCGATCACCTCGTCGCCTTGGCCCGCGAGCTTCAGGCCGCGAACGCCGGCCGCCGCGCGGCCCATCGGCCGCACGTCCTGCTCGGTGAAGCGAATCGCCTTGCCGGAGCTCGCGAACAGCATGATGTCTTGGTTGCCGTTGGTGATTCCGGCGCCGATCAACCGGTCTTCAGGGCGCAGATCGAGCGCGATGATGCCGGTCGTGCGCGGCCGCGCGAACTCGGCGAGCGACGTCTTCTTCACGGTACCGTGGCTCGTGGCGAGGAACACGTACTTGTCGTCCTCGAAGCCCTTCACCGGCAGCACCGTGTTGATCCGCTCGCCTTCCTCGAGCGGCAGCAGGTTCACGATCGGCCGGCCGCGTGAGCCCGAGGTCGCCTGCGGAATCTGGTAGACCTTGAGCCAATACACCTTGCCGCGGCTCGAGAAGCACAGAACCATGTCGTGCGAGTTCGTGACGAACAGCTGATCGATGAAGTCCTCGTCCTTGACTCGGGCGGCAGCTCGTCCGCGGCCCCCCCGGCGCTGCGCTCGATAAGCCTCGGCGGGCTGCGACTTCGCGTAGCCCGAGTGCGAGAGCGTCACGACGACCTGCTCGTCCGGAATCAGGTCCTCCATCGTGAGGTCGGCGTAGTCCTCGACGATCTCGGTGCGGCGCTTGTCCGCGTAGAGATTGCGGATCTCGGTGAGCTCGTCGCGGATCACTTGCTGGAGCTTCTCGGGACTCGACAGGATCTCAAGTAATTTCTGAATATTGTCTATTAGCTCGCTGTATTCACTCGAGATCTTCTCCTGCTCGAGGCCGGTCAACCGTTGCAACCGAAGATCGAGAATCGCCTGTGCCTGGACGGTCGACAGCCGATATCCGGAGCCCGCGAGGCCCGACTCCTCGGCGAGATCCTCGGGCCGCGTCGCGGTCGCGCCCGCGCGCGCGAGCATCTGCGTCACGGCGCCCGGCTCCCACACGGTCGCGCACAGCGCCGTCTTCGCGTCGTTCGGCGACGGCGAGCGCTTGATGAGCTCGATCACGGGATCGATGTTCGCGAGCGCGACCATCAAGCCCTCCAACACGTGCGCTCGCTCGCGCGCCTTGCGTAATTCGTAGAGCGTGCGCCGGGTGACGACCTCGCGGCGGTGGCGCAGGAACGCGTCGAGCAGCTCCTTGAGCGACAGCAGCCGCGGTTGGCCGTCGACGAGGCCGACCATGTTGATCCCGAACACGCTCTGGAGCGGCGTCTGCTTGAACAGATTGTTGAGCACGACGTCGGACAGCTCGCCGCGTTTGAGCTCGATCACGACGCGCATGCCGTCCTTGTCGGACTCGTCGCGTAGCTCGCTGATGCCGTCGAGCTTCTTCTCGCGAACGAGATCCGCAATCCGCTCGATCAGCCGCGCCTTGTTCACCTGGTACGGCAGCTCGGTGATGATGATCGCCTCGCGGCCTTGAGTCTCGAGCGGCTCGATGTGCGTGCGGCCGCGTACATAGATGCGCCCGCGGCCGCTCGTGTAAGCGCTCACGACGCCTTGGATGCCGAGAATTTGCCCCGCGGTCGGGAAGTCGGGACCCGGCACGAGCTTGATCAAGTCAGCGATCGTGACCTTCGGATCGTTGAGTAGCGCGAGACACGCGTCGACGATCTCGCCCAAGTTGTGCGGCGGGATGTTGGTCGCCATGCCGACGGCGATGCCGGACGAGCCGTTCACGAGCAAGTTCGGCAGCCGCGTCGGCAGCACCGAAGGCTCGCGCTCGCTCTCGTCGTAGTTCGGGACGAAGTCGACCGTTTCCTTGTCGATGTCGGCGAGCAGCTCCTGCGTGATGCGCGCCATCCGCACTTCGGTGTAACGCATCGCGGCCGCGGTATCGCCGTCAACCGATCCGAAGTTGCCCTGGCCGTCGACGAGCAGGTAACGCAGCGAGAACGGCTGCGCCATGCGGACGATCGTGTCGTAGACGGCAGACTCGCCGTGCGGATGGTATTTGCCGATCACGTCGCCGACGACGCGGGCCGACTTCTTATAGGCCCGATTCCACTCGTTGCCGAGCTCACGCATTGCGAAGAGCACGCGCCGATGCACCGGCTTCAAGCCGTCGCGCACGTCCGGCAGCGCCCGGCCGACGATCACGCTCATCGCGTAATCGAGATAGCTTTGCCGCATCTCGTCTTCGAGGTTGACCGGGAAGACTTCCTTACCGATGGCCATGGTTTCTGCTCAGAGCTAGCTCAGTTCGCGAATAAAAGGTCCCTTCCCCCGCCTCGCTCCGCGGCTCGAGAGGCGGTGAAAACGACTCGACAGGTTTAGTGTTTGCGGACGGTACCGGCGACCCCTATTCGCGCGCCCTGCACCACCCGTCCGACAGCATCCAAGTGCTCAAAAAACAAGGGCGAAGCTTAGCACAGGGCCGCTCGCTCCCGTAGCGTTCGAGCGCATTCGAGCGGCTATACTGGCCCGCCTTTCGCGAGCCGAAGAACACCCCGTTTGATGCAACGTGTCGACGCTCTGATTCGTCCCCGCTGGACCATTCGCGTCGAGCCGCAAGTGCGCGTCGAGGAGCAGCTCGCGGTCGCGATCGACGACGGTCGAATCGTCGCGGTGCTCCCCGTCGACGAGGCGGATCGGACTTTCGTCGCGGGCGCGCATCACGACCGGCCGCGTCACGTTCTGCTGCCGGGGCTCGTGAACGCGCACGCGCACGCGGCGCAGAGCCTGCTCCGCGGGCTCGCGAGCGATCTGCCGTCGGCGCGCGCGCTCGAGCGCGTCGCGGCCGTCGAGGCGCGCTGGCTCGGCACCGACCTCGTCGCGGACGGCGCGCGCCTCGCGATCGCCGAAATGCTGCTCGGCGGAATCACCTGCTTCGCGGACATGTACGAGCACGCCGATGTCGTCGCGGAGGTGGTGATCGAAAGCGGCATTCGCGCCGTGCTCGGCATGGTCGTGCGCGACTCGGCGAGCGCGTGGGCTCGCGACGCGAACGACGGCATTCGCAAAGGGCTGGAGCTCCACGACCGGTTCCGGGGCGACCCGCGCGTCGGCAGCGCGTTCGCGCCGTGGTCGCCGAACGACGCGAGCGACGCGACGCTCGCGCGCATTCGCCAGCTCGCCGACGAGCTCGAGGCGACGGTTCACACGCAGCTGCACGAGACCGATGGCGAGATCGATGCGTCGATCTCGCGCTTCGGGCTTCGTCCTCTCGCGAGGCTCGAGAAGCACGGCCTCGTGACGCCGAGCCTGCTCGTCGCGCACGCGAACCGGCTCGACGCTGCCGAGATCGACGAGCTCGCGAGCGCGGGCGCGAGCGTCGTCCACTGCCCGCGCGCGAATCTCAAGCTCGGCAACGCGGCCTGCCCCGTGCCCAAGCTGCTGCAGGCGGGCGTCAACGTCGCGCTCGGCACGGATGGGGCGGCGAGCAGCGATCGTCTCGACCTCTGGGCGGAAATGCAGACCGCGGCGCTGCTCGGCAAGCAGGTTGCAGGCGATGCCGCGGCCGTGCCGGCCGCCGCCGCGCTCGCAATGGCGACGATCAACGGCGCACGCGCTCTCGGCCTCGACGGAGAGATCGGCGCGCTCGTCGCCGGCAAGTCCGCCGACGCGGTCTGCGTGGACCTCGGACGTCTCGCGCTGCAACCCGTGCTCGATCCGCTCACGCGGCTCGTTTACGCTGCGTCGAGCCGCGACGTCACCGACGTTTGGGTCGCGGGCGAGCACGTCGTAGCGAATTCCGAGCTGCTGCGGCTCGATCAGCAAGCGATCGCCGCGGCAACGGAGGCATGGGGCCGGCGGCTCGGCGCGGGCGCGCCGGGAGAAGGCGAAAGATGAGCAACGTCGATTCGGCAGAGCTCGCCAAGTTCGCGGCGCAGGCCCTCAGGTGGTGGGATCCGGACGGGCCGTTCAAGACGCTCCACGAGATCAACGGCCTACGCACCGACTACATCGCCGAGCGAGCATCGCTTTCAGGTGCGCGCGTGCTCGACGTCGGCTGCGGCGGCGGCTTGCTGAGCGAGGCGCTCGCCAGACACGGCGCCACCGTGCTCGGAGTCGATCTCGCGGAGCCCAGTCTAGTGGTGGCGCGCGAGCATGCTGCCGACGGCGGCATCGCGGTGGACTACCGTTGCGTCGACGTCGAGGCGCTCGCGCACGAGCGGCCGGCAAGCTTCGAGGTCGTCACCTGCCTCGAGATGCTCGAGCACGTGCCGGAGCCGAGCCGCGTAGTCGCGGCGTGCTCGGCGCTCCTCGCACCCGGCGGCCACGTCTTTTTCTCGACCTTGAACCGCAACCCGAAAAGCTTCGCGCTCGCGATCGTCGGCGCCGAATACGTGCTCGGCCTGCTGCCGCGCGGCACCCACGAGTATCTGAAGCTCGTGCGCCCGTCGGAGCTCGCGTCGTGGTGCCGGGCGGCCGGGCTCGACGTCGCCGAGATCACCGGACTCCATTTCAACCCGGTGCTGCACAGCTACCGGCTCGGCGGCGACGTCGACGTCAACTACTTCATGCACGCGCGCAAACCCCAGGCCGCCGCGTGACCCGCGCCGCGGTCATCTTCGATCTCGACGGCACGCTCGTCGACACGGCCCCCGACCTCGTGGCGGTGCTCAACCGCTTGCTGCTCGACAGCGGCCGGGTGCGAATGCCGTACGCGATCGCGCGCAACGAGGCCTCCAACGGCGCGGCCGGACTGCTGCGCCTGGGTTTGGGCCCCGGCGCGGCCGCGGGCGAGGTCGAGCGCTTGCGGCCGAGGTTCCTCGAGATCTACGCTGCGCACATCGCTATTGGATCGCGTCTATTCATGGGGTTAGACGATATTGATGAGCTTGCTTCGAGATTCGCTCTGGGCATCGTGACGAACAAGCCCGACGCGTTCACCACGCCGTTGCTCGCCGAGCTCGACCTCGCGCGGCGATTCGCAAGCGTCGTGAGCGGCGACCGTCTGCCGCAGCGCAAGCCCGATCCCGCACCGCTCGCGCTCGCGGCGAGCGAGCTCGGCCTGCCCGTGAGTCGCTGTGTCTACGTCGGCGACGCGCCGCGCGACATAGAGGCCGGCCGTGCCGCCGGGATGGCGACGATCGCCGCTGCGTACGGCTACATCCGCCCGAGCGAGGATCCCCACGCCTGGGGCGCCGACGCAGTCATTCGTCGGCCCAACGATCTCGACGATGCGCTCGCGGCGCTCGGGGCAGCGCGATGACGAGCGCCACGGTAGTTCTGATCGCGCTGCTCGCCGGGCTTGCGGGCCTCGGAATCGGCCTCGCGATCGGCTATGCGCGCAGCGTGCGCGTGCGCGAGCGGCTCGCGGCTCGCGACGCCGAGCTCGGCAGCCGCTCCGCGCTCGAGATCGAGCGCGAGCGGGTCGTGGAGCTCGCCGCGGAGAGGCTTACGGGCGTGTTCGGGCAGTTCGCGAACGAGCAGCTCCGAAGTCACTCCGAGACATTTCTCAAGCTCGCTCGGGAGAGCTTGAGCGTGCAAAACGAGCGCGCGAAGGGCGAGCTCGCGTCCCGCGAGCAAGCGATCGACGGCCTCGTGCGGCCGATCCGGGAAGCGCTCGAGCGCGCCGAGCGCCAAATGCAGGAGCTCGACCGATCGGGCCGCGCGACGCACGTGAGCATCGCGCGCCAGCTCGAGACGCTCGCGGCGAGCCAGCAGCTGCTCGGCGCCGAGACGCGCAACCTCGTCAACGCGCTGCGCCGGCCCGAGGTCCGCGGCCAGTGGGGCGAGATCACGTTGCGCCGGCTCGTCGAGCTCGCGGGCATGGTCGAGCACTGCGACTTCGTGAGCCAGAGCCATCAGGCCACCGAGACCGGCGCGATCCGACCCGACATGGTGGTCCACCTGCCCGAGGGCCGGGACCTCGTCGTCGACGTCAAGACGCCGCTCGACGCTTATCTCGAAGCAACCGAGGCGAGCGACGACGGCGCACGCCGCACCGCGCTCGCACGCCACGCGACGATCGTCGGCGGCCGGATCCGCGCGCTCGCGGCGAAGTCGTATTGGAGCCAGTTCGAGAAAAGCCCGGAGTTCGTGATCCTGTTCATCCCGGGGGATCAGTTCCTGAGCGCCGCGCTCGCCGAGAACCCGGATCTGCTCGACGAGGCGTTGCGCCAGAACGTGATCCTCGCGACGCCGACGAGCTTCGTCGCGCTGCTCAAGGCGGTCGCCTATGGCTGGCAGCAGGTCGCGCTCGCCGAGAACGCCGCCGAGATTCGGCGTCTCGCGGTGCAGCTCTACGAGCGGCTGGCGACGTTCGGCGAGCACGTCACCAATCTCGGCAAATCGCTCGGCGACGGCGTCAAAGCGTTCAATAGCGCCGTCGGCTCGCTCGAACGCATGGTGCTACCGAGCGCGCGCCGCTTCACCGATCTCGGCGTGCAGCCGCGGCAGCGGGTCGCCACGTTGAAGGAGATCGAGGAGACGCCGCGCGACTTCACGCCGAGCGCTCCGCCGGTGGAGACACCGGCCGGCCCTGCGCCGACTCTCGATCCGCCGGCGTCGCCGGACCGGTCGCACTGAGCATGCAGCCCAATTCACCTGCCGCCGTCAGCCCGTGGCTAGACTATCGGCCCGCCGCCGACGAGCTCGCCGGTCGCGTGATCTTGGTGACCGGGGCGACGGCCGGCATCGGCCGCGCGGTTGCGCTCGCGCTCGCGCATCACGGCGCGACGCTGCTGCTGCACGGCCGCAGCGCGCCGAAGCTCGAGGCGCTCTATCAGGAGATCAAAGGGATCGGGCCGGAGCCCGCCGTTGCCGAGCTCGACCTCGAGCGCGCGCAAGGCCCGCAGTATCAAGCGCTCACCGACGAGATCGACAAGCGCTATGGACGTCTCGACGGCCTGCTGCACAACGCCGGTCTGCTCGGCAACCTGAGCCCGATAGAGCACTACGACATCGGCCTCTGGCAGCGCGTGCTGCTCGTGAACCTGACCGCGCCTTTCATCCTCACGCGCTGCCTCCTTCCGCTGCTGCGGCGGTCGGCCGACGCCTCGGTGCTGTTCACCACGAGCGGCGTCGGCAATCGCGGCCGCGCCTTTTGGGGTGCCTACGCCGTCTCGAAGTTCGGCACGGAAGGGCTCGCGCAGGTGCTCGCCGAGGAGCTCGAGAACACGCCGATTCGCGTCAACGCGATCAACCCCGGCTCGACGCGCACGCGAATGCGTGCACAAGCCTATCCGGCCGAGAATCCCGAGACGCTCAAGCCGCCGGAGGCGCTCGCCGTCCCATACCTCTATCTGCTCGGCCCGGCGAGCCGCTCCGTGCGCGGCCAGCGGCTCGAAGCCGCCCGTTCTACCGTTTACCCGTCGGAAACGGCGCCGCGTCGTTAGTCGCGCCCGCGGCGGCCAGCGCCGAGCCGATCAGGTCCTCGACGGCCGCCTCATGGCCCGACGCATCGGCGGCGCCGTAGATCGCGGGCAGATCGTCGCGCTTCAGGTAATCGGGGTGGTGGATCTCGACGAGCAGCGCGTATTCGAGCTTGCGGCCGTCCTTCACGACGTCGAGCTCGTACGCATGCGCTGCGAGCGGAGTGCCGGCCGCGACGTGCATGAGACTCGCAACGCGACTGGGAGCGCCAACCTCGAAGTACCGCAAATTCGTCTTCTGCACCTGCCAGCCATGCGCTGCGAACACCGCCCCGATCGAGCCGCCGCGGAGGATCTCGTCGTGCTCGGCCGCGACTGCCGCATCGATTGCATCCGGATAACGCACGACGGCGAACGTACGGCAGGTTCTCACTCCGTTCGCTTCGCTGTAGAGATTCGACACGCGCTCGCGCGGATCGCTCGCGAGCACTTCGATGCCGTAATTGCCGAAGCGGACGGCAATCCGCTCGCTATTGAGGAGCTGCCGGCCGCTCGACTCGACCCGGCTGGCGGCGGCTCCCGAGGCCTGCGCCGCAGCATCGGCGGCGTAGAGACCCGCGACGCCGACGAGCGCGGCGGCAGCGCCCAGGATTGCCGCGAAGCGGATAGAACGGACGTTCACATCGGTAACTCGGGACTCAGCAAAGCAGCGATTATGCCCATCGCCGCTCGGCCTAGCGCGCCCTGCCGCGTTCACGGAGGTTGTAAGACGAACGGACCAGGGTGGGCAGTTGATTCGTAGCGCGGTATATACTACGGTCGTTTTCGCAACCGTTCATCGAGCCTGAGGGCAATTCCGCCCGGACTTCCTTAAACGGTTCTCAACAAAGACCCTGGGAGGTCTCGTGGGCAGGAAATTGTACGTCGGCAATCTGCCGTTCTCGGCTACTGAAGAAGATATCACCGCTAAGTTTTCGGCGTGTGGCACCGTCGAATCCGCCAAGCTCATCACTGATCGCGATACGGGCCGCAGCAAAGGCTTCGGCTTCGTCGAGATGAGCAGCGACGCAGAAGCTCAGCAGGCGATTGAGAAGCTCAATGGGCAGGACTACGGCGGCCGTCCGATGACCGTCAACGAGGCTCGTCCGCAACAGAAGAAGGGCAACGGCCCACGCGGCGGCGGCGGCGGTTATGGCGGCGGTGGTGGTTACGGCGGCGGTGGCGGCGGCTACGGTGGTGGTGGCGGCCGCGGCGGCTACGGTGGCGGCGGCGGTGGGTACGGCGGCGGCGGCGGCGGCAATCGCCGCTGAGCTCTGTCCCGAATCCGACGCGTTAGCTTCGGAGAATCGAGTGGAACGCCGGCCTAGCGCCGGCGTTTCCGTTTTTGAGACACGCTGAAACACGGCTAGGGGAAGATCATGATCTCTCGCTCGTTCCGAGTTGCGTTCGGTGCATTGTTGTCGGCCGGCCTCTTGGCTACGCTCGCGCCACCGACGGCCGCTGCACGCGGACCGTCCACGACCGATCTCGAGGATCGCGCGGCGATCCAAAACCTCGTCGTCAAATACACGATCGCGCTCGACACGCTCGACGCGGACATGTATGCGAGCGTGTTCGCGGAGGATGCGGAGTTCACGTTCGGCGGCAAGACGTACAAGGGCCGCGACGAGATCCGCAAGATCGTGACCGACTTGAAGGCGCGGCGCGCAGCCGCACAGACGGCGGACGCGCCGAAGTCCTATCACGCGCTCTCGAACACCTACATCGAGCTCGTGAACGATCACGAAGCTCGTCATCGCTCGTACTGGCAAACGATCACCGGTCCGTCGAGCGGACCGTTTACGGTCGGCGGAATGGGCCGCTACGAGGACACCGTCGTCAAACGCAACGGCACCTGGCTGATTCAGAAGCGCCAGATCGTTCAATAGTGAGCTCGCCGTCCCCGGCGCGTCTCGTCCGCGAGCTTGCGCGGGCGCACATCGCCGCGCGCTGCCTGCACGTGGCGGCCACGTTCGGAATCGCCGACGCGATCGGCGAGGAGCCGGCAGACCCGCGCGAGATTGCGAAACAAACGGGCGTCGACGCGGACGCGCTCCGACGGATCCTGCGGTTGCTCGTCGCCCATGGCGTGTTCGAAGAGCGAGCCGGAGGCTACGCGCACAACGCCGCGTCGCGCCTCCTGCGCAGCGATCACCCCGAATCGCTCCGGCCGTACGTGCGGATGGGCAGCATGCCGGCGTTCTGGGAGCCCTACACCCAGCTCGGCGAAACCGTGCAGACGGGTCGACCCTCGCGCGATTGGCGCGCTCTACTCGACTATTTCGACGCGCATCGCGACGAGGCGCAGATCTTCAACGAGGCGATGGTCGCGAAGTCGCGCGCGGTGCTGCCGGCTTTGGTCGATGCGTACGACTACACGCGTTTCGACGTCATCGCCGATGTCGGCGGAGGACACGGTCATCTGCTTGCTGCGGTCCTCGAGCACGCGCCGCGAGCGCGCGGGATTTTATTCGACCTGCCCCACGTCGTGGCCGGCGCCGCATCCCTTCGCTCGCCGCGGCTCGAAATCGCCGCCGGCGACTTTTTCGTCGACACGCCGCCTCCGGCGGATCTCTACCTCCTGATGGACTTGCTGCACGACTGGCGGGACGACGACGCGGCCAGGATTCTCGCGAGCGTTCGCCGCGGCGCGCCGGCGCACGCCCGGGTGCTGATCATCGAGACGCTGGTCCCCGAAGCTCCGGGCCTGCATTTCGGCAAGACGCTCGATATCATCATGCTCGCCGTCACGGGAGGCCGCGAGCGCACGCGCGCGGAGCACGCCGCTTTGCTCGACCGGTCCGGGTTCCTGCTCGAGCGCGTGCTGCCAACCCGCTCGGAATACTCGATCGTGGAGGCACTCGTCGCCTGACGACGTTGTAATACGTTCGGTCCTCGTTCGTATTGGGTAGGCAGGCAACTACCGAATGGATCGCGATGCGTGAAAGCAACAAAGGCGCGGCGCCGCTCCAGTCGGCCCGGGCGAACCTGCCATTCCCATGACATTTGTGACCTCTAACCATGGGAACGGCGGGTCCGCCTGTATAATCCCGCCGCCCACGTAGTCCCACTCAGCAGACCAACGGAAGCGTATGGCCGACTCCTCCTATGTCGCGCTCGCGACAAACATCTTCACTGCGCCGCGCGAGGCATTTGCCGCTCTCAAGGAACGGCCGCGAGTGCTGCTGCCCGTGGTCGTGCTGATGATCGGCTTCAGCGCCGTGTCGTTCTACTTCCTGAGCCACGTCGACATGGGCTTCTTCTTGGATAACCAGATGCGCGCTGGCAACGCGAGCGTCACGGACGCTCAGCGCGAGCAAGCCGTCGCGGCCGCGACGAAGATTCCACCCCTCGTCTACGGTGCGATCGGCGCGGTGAGCTCGATCTTCTTCGTATTCCTCATCATCTTGCTCGTCGCCTCCTATTACACGGTCGTCTCGTTCGTAACGAACGACGGCGTCAAGCTCAAGCAGTGGTTCGCCCTGCTCTGCTGGTGCACGCTGCCGCAAGCGCTCGGCATCGTCGCGCAGCTCGTCAACATGATCGTCAACGATCCGCGCTTCATGCTCCAAGACCAGATCAATCCACTCGCGTTCGGCAACTTGCTGTCGATCGATCGCACGGGTGTGTCGCTCGTCCAACGCATATTGCTCGGAATCGACGTCACGGCGATTTGGTCGCTCGTGCTCCAGGTGCTCGGGTATCAGTATTTCACCAAGAAGTCCTACGCGACGTCCGCGGCGATCGTGCTCGGACCGATCGCCATGATCGTTCTGGTTGGCACTTTGATCGCGCTGCGCCGCTGAACGATAAACAGAATCAACAGGCCAACCGATGAACAAGAAGCTCATCGTCATCGTCGGCATCGTGGTCCTCGTGATCGCGATTCCGCTCGTGCAAGCGCGGATCAGCGGCGGCGTCACCGTCAAAGTGAAGACCGAGAAGGTTGCGCCGCGCAGCATCCAGGCCTCGGTGCTCGCGTCGGGCAGGCTCGTCTACGAGCAGCAAGCCCAGCTCACGACCGAGGAGATCGGTCGCGTTACCGCCATCTTTGTGGCCGAGGGCGATCGCGTGAAGAAGGGTCAGCTCGTGCTGCAAATCGACGACCAGCGCTTGCGCGCCGCCGTCGAGCAGAACGAGGCCGCTCAGCGCGTGCAGCAGATTGCGATCGAGCGCCAGAAACTGCAGGTCGAGAACCTACAGACCCAGTTCGAGCGCACACGCGGCCTACATGAGCGCAAGCTGATCGACGACGACAAGTTCGAGGTAGCGAGCAAGAACCTCGCCATCGCGCGCGTCGATCTCGATTCGAGCCGCGAGTCGCTCGCCCAGTTCGCGGCGCAGCTCTCGCAAGCGAAAGACCACCTGAGCAAGACGCGTGTGTACGCGCCGATCGACGGTACGGTAACTTCGCTCGATATCAAGGTCGGCGAAACCGCGATCGCGAGCTCCACGAACATCCCGGGATCGAAGCTGATGACGATTGCGAATCCCGAGACGATGCTCGCGGAGGTCAATGTCGACGAGGCAGACATCGCGAACATCGAGACGGATCAACGTGCGCGGGTGTTCGCGATCGCATTCCCGGACACGGCCGTCGAGGGCGACGTCTCCTCGATCGCCGTGTCGGCGAAAGTCGCCGATGGGCGCCAGGGATTGAGCTTCACGGTGAAGATCAGGCTCACGGACACGAAGGGCGTCAACCTGCGTCCCGGCATGTCGTGCCGCGCCGAGATCTTCGCGGCGACGCGCGAGCGCGCGCTCGCGACGCCGATTCAAGCGATTCGCGTCGAGGAGGACCTCACGCAGAAGGTTACGAAGCGCTACGTGTTCGTCGCACGCGGGGGCGTCGCGAAACGCATCGAGGTCCAGGCCGGTCTGTCGGACGACACGTATCAGGAGCTCACGGGCGGAATCGGCGAGGGTGACCCCGTGATTACAGGCCC
>Ga0068864_100003287_pt1 | contig 13355 bp, 15 predicted proteins | sample KBSSwiS72_FD_66586 | JGI IMG/M metagenome (GOLD analysis project Ga0068864, IMG submission 66586) | Switchgrass rhizosphere microbial communities from Kellogg Biological Station, Michigan, USA - KBS Switchgrass S7-2 | ecosystem: Host-associated > Plants > Roots > Rhizosphere > Soil ...
TGGCATTTCGTGAACCGTTGCCGCCTCGGCGACCGGCTCCTCATCAGCTTCCTCGACCGTTTCGGCGACGGTCTCGTCGAATTCCGCCGCTTCCTCGGGCAACTCGTCGCCGACAATCTCAGCGATCGTTTCTGCCTCGTCCGGAACGGGGATTACCGGCTCGACCTGGACCGGCTGGCTTCCGTAAAAGCCGGTCAGGCCGGCAAGGCTGTCCAGTAATTTGGAGAAGCCGGGTCCGGGCTTCCCACTCCGGGCCGCGGGTTCGTCAATCTGAGGCTCGTCTGCAGAACGATCGATGTCGTCACCGCCTTCCGCTTCGGAGTGGATCTCGTCCGCCGGCTGGTCGAGCTCGATAACGTCCTCTTCGACCTCGTTGACTTCAGCCAGTCCAGGCTCCGCCTCGTTTGCGAGGGAATCCCCGACTTCCTCGACTACCGGTTCTTCGATTTGGTCGACCACCGGTTCCTCGATTTGCTCGACTACCGGTTCGTCGATTTCCTCGGCTTCCGGCTCAGGCGCTTTCCTGGATTTTGCGGTCTTTTCCACCTTTGCAGGCACGGCCTCGACGCTCACGAGCGCGTAGACATAGTCGACCCACGCGCCTCCGGCACTCAGCGGCAGCAACGTTACCCAGCAGTGCGCCGGCCCGTCCCCGCCGTCGAATTCATCTTCGAAAGCAAGAAAGTCGCGGCTGATTGCGACGATCGGCAACTTTTTGGCGATGCAAGAGAGGACCGACGGAGCGTCGGCATCCATGATTCGCTCCGGCCAGTCACCGCCGTCGCGAAGCGCCTCCCCCATGTGTCTGATCTCGGCGTCGTGACCGCCGCTGATTAGCTCCATCAGGATCGACTGGGGCCCGGCGTCGGACAGCTCGAGCGGGTCGAGATCGTGGAGCGGCGGGAATTCCTTCTCGCCGCGAATCGACAGCCAATAATTGAGTACGCTGGCGTGGCGACGCCGCTCGCCCGCATCAATCGTCTTAAATGCTGTCAGCAACGTCTCGGCCGACGGCAGGTCGGCCGCTTTGGTGCCAGTAACGGGCGCCCCCATTTGTGCGTGCCCCTCCGCTTGAGCAATGCTTGGGGACATCTCTTGCGCTCAGGGTGCTTAGAAAGGGTTAAGATCAGGGTCGCCAAAACGAAGACGTCGCCCGGTCACCCGGGCGACGACCTCGCCTTCCTCCTCCTGTTTTCAGGGCCTAGGCGAACTCGCGCTCGCGCTCATCGACCATGGCGCCAGGCAGGCCAGCGTCCATGTCGACCGGCTCAGCGACGCCAGCGAGGACATCGCGCTCGCGCTTGTCGAAAAATGCAGCTCGCCGGATGCGGTTTCGCAGGGAAGCCGAAGGATTGTTCGCGCTGGGGCCACGATAGGCGCGCTGGACCCAGGTTTCGCCCGGCATGCGGTCGTCGTCAGGATCCGCGGTCGACGGACTTGCAACGGCGGGCTGTCCATTACCCCACGCAAAGGCGGATGGCGCGGGGGCGACGATCGCAGGCTGCGCCTCAGCAAATTTGGGCTCAGGCTGCGGCTCCTCGGCAACGGCCATTTGGCGCGGTTCCTCGTACACCGCCTCCTCATCGACCGATTCCTCTGCATGTGCGCGACGCCGCCGGTTCATGGCGACCGCAGCCCCTCCGAGCGCGAGAAGTGCCAAAGCACCGCCCGCGGCGATCGGTATGCCATTGTCGGAGCTGTCAGGCTTGATGGCTGCCGGTGTGGGCGCCGGAGCTGGCTTGGCATTTACGTCGACGACGGGGTCCGTGGCAGGGTGCGATTCGACCGGCCTGACGGCGGAAGCCCGGGGCTCGGGCGCCGCGGTCGCCGCTTCGGCATGCGGTCTTAATGCAGGGGTGCGCGTCGATGTCGCAGGCTTCACGGTCGCGGTCCGCACGCTCCGTTTCACGGTGGTGGCTTTCGTTGTCGTAGACGGCTCCGTTGCCGGGGCCGGGCTGTCCGAGGGCGGGGTCGACGTCTCGTCCGTCACCGGTGGGGCTTCAACTGTCGGAGCTGGTTCCGCCGCTGCCGGGGGCACAGGATCGGTCGGAACTGGCTGTGCTTGTTGAGCAAGAGCCGTGGTTGATGTGAGCGCCAAGGCCGCGGCAATCGCGGGGAAAGCGCTGGTTCGTGTGTAATGGGTAGTTTTCCTCATGGGTAGGACAACCGATCCGGGCCGTCCAAGTTCTCCGATAACGCCAAAGCGCACCGAACGGCGGACAAAGTGAGATTAGTTAAGTCTCTGTTTTCGCTCTGATAGTGCCTATCGACGGAACCTTTGTTCCATGACTTCAAGGGCTTGCGGTATGCATAAGGTCAGCAGCGCACTAGGACGTCGAGGCCGTGAAACATTTTCTCCTCTTCTACGAAGGTGCTGCTGATTATCTGGAGCGCCGCCCGCAATTCCGTTCCGCGCATCTTCGCTACGCCTGGAAGTCCCAGGAGCGCGGCGAGTTAGTCATAGCCGGGGCGCTTGCCGACCCCGTCGATGGTGCCGTCCTAATGTTCCAGGGCAAGGATGCTTCGGCCGCGGAAGCATTTGCCCGAGCCGACCCTTATGTAATCAACGGCCTGATCGAGCGATGGCATGTTCGCGAATGGACAACGGTTGTCGGTGAATTCGCGGCGACCCCCGTCCGACTGGACTAGCAGCGCAAATCCGCCTTCGAAAACGAACATTCGGCACTTCCCATTACTCGCGTGGAGAAGGGTCAAGTCGAGCGCCGAGGCTCGAAGGTAACCGCAAGCGGCCAACCCCGCCATGACGAAGGGGGCGCCCACGGAAAGGCGCCCCCTCGCTTTGAACTATTTCGATTTCTTCTCGGTCGTGTTGGATGAGGAGTTCTTCAACGCCTCGGCCTTGTTCTCGCCCGCGGTCTTGATTGCCTCGGCCTTGTTCTCGGCCGCGTTCTTAACGGCGGAAGCCTTGTTCTCGGCGCTGTTCATTATGTTGGCGGCCTCATTTTCACCTGCCGCAGTGACGTTCTCCGCCGCGTTCTCCGCATTGGCCTCGACGGAGGACGCCTGGTTCTCGGCCGGGCTCTTCTTGTTGCACGCGGCGAGCGCCATGACTGCCACGGCGATGATCATGGTGGTTCTGGTCTTCATCGGCTTTCCCCTCTCGTGTGCCCGCTTAGGGCAGTGACGGGGAATTAGTCCTGCAACCATGACCGGCGCATGGCCGGAACGTGAACTGAGCCTACTTCAGGTCCTTCACAGCTGAGAGTGTTCTGGAAACATGCTCGCTGAAGTTGAGATCGTCATGGACCATGGCAATCTTGCCGTTCTTGCCGATCACATAGGATGTGCGGGTGGTGATCCCGGGATGCGCGGCCCAAGCGACGTCATAGGCTTTCTGCGTCTCTGGAGTCGCGGTAGCCACGGGGAACGCGCTGCGGCACTCCTTGACTGAAAAGTCCTTGAGCGTGGCGATATTGTCGGCCGACATGCCGATTACCTGCGCACCCGCCTTCTTGAAATCGCCAATCGATTCGCTGAATGCGTGGGCCTCGGCAGTGCAGCCGCTGGTGAATGCCTTCGGGAAGAAATAGAGCACCACCGGGCCTTTCTTCAGCTGGTCCGCCAAATGGAGCTTGAACTCCTTGCCGCCAACTGCGCCAGTCGTCGTGAAGTCGGGGGCCTTGTCGCCGACCTTCAAGGCAGCCGTGGCTGCAGTGGTGGCGAGCGTAGAGGCAACTAGAGCGAACAGCAACTTGCGCATGGCAGTCTCCCTGGGGTTCAGCTGACCCGTTGGGTGCGCTGATTACCGCTGTCAGTTCAAAAGTGCGAGGGTCTGTTCGTCAGGCGCTCTGTGGAATGCTTCGAGGGCGTCCTTGAAGAGGCCGCCTGGTTGAACACGGTCGAACAACGTGAGGCTCGACCGGAATTTCAGCGTGTCGACCGGGCCGAAGATCTCCTCGGCTGTGCGCTGCTTCGCCCACGGCAATACGGCTTCGATGATTTGGCGAAGACGGTCCCCGAGTAGCGGATGCTCGAGAAAGGCACGCGCCTCCTCGAGAGAGACGATACCGTAGAATTTCGCAGTCTGACTGCGGCCGAGCTCGGCGAGTTGCGGGAAGATGAACCACATCCAGTGGCTGCGCTTGCGGCCGGCTTTCAGCTCCGCAAGAGCGGTGTCGAAAATTCCTTCCTGGGCTTCGACGAAACGCTGGAGATTGTAAGGATCGCCCACATCGCCCATCATGGCCCTATCGCCGCCGGCGGAAAAGGGCGGCTCGCGCGCCTATTGCCGCGGCGCGAGCAGCCCCGTCACAACGTAGAGGAAAATCATTACCGGACCGGTCATCAGCGTAAGGGCGATGAGCCCCAGGCGGACAATGGTCGGGTCGACACCGGTGTAATCGGCGAGACCGGCGGCGACGCCCATGACCTTGGCGTCGCCGCGGTTGATCAGGAAACGTTGGTTCATATCGGTTTCCTTCGAACTCCTGGTTTCACGCAATCGGCAGCGAGGTTGCGGCCGAAACGAGCAGAAGCGCAGAAACAAAAGCACCGGCGAAGATCGTGGCGGTTTCGCGGATGGAAGTAGCAGTGAACATTTTAAACCCCTTGTCTTACTCTCGCTGGACCCGACCATCGGGCCCATGCCAGAGTAAATGCATGGGGCGTGCCAAACTGAAAAAGTCGTTGTTTTTCAGTGATGGTGATTTGCAGATGGTGTCATTCACCAAGCAAAGATGCCGCGAAATGGGAAAAATTCCCAATGCGGTTGGCGAAATTCATAGGGCTGGGTGTCCGAATGCGGACACACGCTACACTTGTAGCGTTCAATTCCGGTCAACTTGAGGTGAAGTCGCCACCGTTCGGGTGGAGCACCTGCCCGATCATATAACTGGAGTCCTCGCAGGCAAGGAACAGGAAACTCGGAGCCACCTCGTTGGGCTGGCCTGGTCGACCCATCGGGGTATCCTTCCCGAACTGCGGAACATCTTCCGGCTTCTGGCCGCCGAACGGGTTAAGCGGCGTCCATATCGGTCCGGGTGCGACCGCGTTGACGCGGATCCCCTGCTTGACGAGGTTCTTCGATAGCGAGCGAGTCAAGGCGGTGATCGCCCCTTTGGTCGCGCTGTAATCGAGCAACTGCGGCGAGCCCTTGTACATCGTGACCGAGGTGCAGTTGATAATTGCAGAACCCTTCTCGAGGTGCGGCAGGGCGGCCTGCGTGAGAAAGAACATGCCGAAGATATTGGTCTGGAAGGTCCGCTTCAGCTGATCCTCGGTAATGTCGCGAATGTTCTCGTCCGGGTGCTGCTCGCCGGCATTGTTGACGAGGACGTCGAGTCTGCCGAGCTCGCGCACGGTCTGCCTTACGGCCTCCTCGCAGAAATCCTTGCTGCCGACGTCGCCCGCAATCGTAATCGCGCGCCGGCCCTCACCCTCGACGATCTCCCTGGTTTTCGCCGCGTCGTCATGCTCGCACAGATAAAGGATCGCGACGTCAGCGCCTTCGCGCGCGAACAAGGCAGCAACCGCTCGGCCGATGCCGCTGTCTGCGCCGGTGACCAGCGCGACCTTGCCCTTCAGCCGCTCGGAGCCCTTATACTTCGGCTCCCAGTCGGGCTTCGGCTTAAGCTGGCTCTCGTGGCCCGGCAGCTGGTCCTCATGGACCATCGGCTCGATCACGTCGGACATGGCGCCTATTCCTTGGGGGCGACGCCAAGACCCTCGCGCCCGAATTCCTCGATCGTGGCCTGGTTCTGAGCGTCATTGTCGGGTGTCTTCTTGGAAGGCGTCTTGCCAATTGCACCGGGCTTGTCGGCCGGGCCGCGACCATCGGCAGGATCCTCCGACGGGCTCTGCGTTAGCGGCTGGTCGGAATGGTGGTTGCTGTCCTTGCCCATGAATCTTCTCCTTGGGCCTTCAAACCGTTGCAGGAACTCGCGGTTCCTACGCGCTAGCCCCGCCTCGCACCGACTAGCGGGGGCTTGTCGGGCCGGGCTTCAGCACGGTCGTCGGAATGGCCTGCACGACAACGGGCTACCAGCGTCGGATAGTCGAAATTGCTGTTGTTCTCGAGCGCCCCTGCAGTTGCTGCAGAACATTGCGCGACGCTTTCGTAACGCGTCTGAAGGGTGGCCACCGGCGTACAGGCACTACCGCCGTCCGCGCAGCCGAGAATGGCGATGACGAAATAACCCGGTCCCATTCGAAATTCCCCGACAAGTTGCTGAAAGAACCGCCGATTTTCGCCAGAGTTCCACGGAACTTTTCATGGTGTCGTTTGCTCCGCGCGACCCGCCTTCTTAAGTTAGGAAACAATGGCAGCCGCAGTGGAAACCCAGCCCAGCAGACCCAGCGCAGGCTTCGCGGCGCTTTGGCGGTTCCTGCCGATGCTCTGGCCGAAGGGCGAGGCCGAGCTCAAGACGCGCGTGATCGTTGCCGTGGCGCTGGTGCTTGCCGGCAAGGCCGTCACCTTGCTTGGGCCATACGCGCTGAAGCTCGCCGTGGATCGAATGAGCGGTGATGCTGCCTTCGCGATCGTTGCAGGACTCGTGCTGGCTTACGCCGCGGCCAGGTTCGGGGGTGTCCTGTTTGACAATCTGCGCAACGCAATTTTCGAAAAGGTCGGCCAGGACGCGGCCCGGCGCCTTGCCGGCAAGGTCTTTCGCCATGTCCACGAGCTGTCGCTTCGTTTCCACCTCGAGCGACGTACGGGATCGCTGACCAAGATCGTCGAGCGGGGAACGAAGAGCATCGACATGATGCTCTATTTCATCCTGTTCAACATTGCGCCGACCGTGATCGAGCTGACCGCGATCTGCGTCATCTTTTTCGTAAAGTTCGGTGCCGGGCTGGTCGTAGCGACGCTCGCGATCGTCGCCGTCTATATTGCCTTCACGCGGTGGGTGACGGATTGGCGCTCGCACATTCAACGCGACATGAACGAGGTCGACAACAAGGCGATCGGTCGCGCCGTCGATTCTTTGCTCAACTACGAAACGGTCAAATATTTCGGCGCCGAGGACCGCGAAGCCCGGCGCTACGAAGAGGCAGTGGGCGCCTTTGCCCGCGCCTCGGTGCGCAACGAGGTCTCGCTCGCCTGGCTCAACATCGGGCAGGCGTTGATTACGAACGTCATGATGGCGGGCGCGATGGCCTTTACCGTGTGGGGATGGAGCCGGGGACGGTTCACGCCCGGCGACGTGGTGTGGATCAACGGGCTGCTGTTGCAGCTGTTCAGGCCGCTCGACATGCTGGGCTGGGTCTATCGCTCCATCCGCCAGGGGCTCATTGACATGGAAGCGATGTGGAACCTGCTCGACACGCCCGCGGAGGTGACCGACACGCCGGCTGCTCCATCACTCACCGTCAAACGCGGCAGCATCCGGTTCGACAATGTGCGTTTCAGCTATGATCCGGGTCGCGAGATCCTGCGAGGCCTCGACCTCGATATCCCGGCGGGAACCAGCTGCGCCATCGTCGGCCCATCGGGCGCTGGGAAGTCGACCATCGCACGGCTGCTCTATCGATTTTATGATCCGTCTGCCGGGCGCATCCTCATCGACGGGCAGAATATTGCCGAAGTCAGTCAGAAGAGCCTGCGCGCGTCGATCGGCATCGTCCCGCAGGATACCGTTCTGTTCAACGACACGATCGGATACAATATAGGCTACGGACGCGGCGGGGCTTCGCAGGACGAGATCGAAGCTGCAGCGCAGGGCGCGGCTATCGACACCTTCATCTGTACGCTTCCCGATCGCTATGAATCGATGGTCGGCGAGCGCGGACTGAAGCTGTCGGGCGGCGAGAAGCAGCGCGTCGCTATCGCGCGAACGTTGCTGAAGAACCCGCCGATCCTGGTCCTCGACGAGGCGACGAGCGCGCTCGACAGCCGGACCGAGCAGGCGATTCAGGAAACTCTGGACCGTGTGTCGCAAAGCCGCACGACGATCATGATTGCGCACCGTCTGTCGACGATTGTCAACGCCGACCAAATTGTCGTCCTCGACCAGGGCGAAGTCGCCGAGCGCGGGACGCACGAGGAACTGCTCGATCTCGGCGGACTCTATGCCGAGCTTTGGCAACGGCAGGCCGAAGCGCAGCTTGCGGAAGAGATTGCGCAGGCGGCTGAGTAGCGCCAAGGCTCGGATCCAGGCGCGGCGCTCGGTCGCAAGCGAAGAGTAACAATGACCGACCCGCACGACTTCCTCAAACGCGTCTTCGGCTTCGATCACTTCCGCGGTGTGCAGGAGCAGGTCGTCAACCGCGTCCTCGCCGGACAGCATACGCTAGCGGTGATGCCGACCGGCGCCGGCAAGTCGCTGTGCTACCAGCTACCGGCAATTGTGCGGGACGGCACAGCGCTGGTCATCTCGCCGCTAATCGCGCTGATGCACGACCAGATTCGCAGCGCCGATGCGATTGGCCTGCGCGCAGCCTCTTTGACGTCCGCCGATGCAGATCGGGAACGGACTGTTCAACGGTTCAAGGCCGGCGAACTGGACCTCCTCTATGTCGCGCCGGAACGCGCGACGGGCGATTCATTCCGTCGCCTCGTCAACCACGTCAACCTTGCCCTGATCGCCATCGATGAAGCCCACTGCGTCAGCGAATGGGGGCACGACTTTCGTCCCGACTACCGGCAGCTCGAGGCGCTGCTCGACGACCATGCCGATGTGCCACGCCTTGCGCTGACGGCAACCGCGGACAAGCGCACCCGAGCCGACATCCTGACCCAACTCGGCATTCCCGAGGACGGGCTGGTGATCGCCGGCTTTGACCGGCCCAACATCCGTTACAATGTCCGACCTCGCGACGGGATTTCGACGCAGCTGAAGACGCTGCTTGCGCAGCAACCGGGGCCGGGGATCGTCTACGCACCGAGCCGCGACAAAGCGGAGCGGATCGCCGAGCAAATCGCCGCGGGAGGTCGAAGCGCTGCCGCTTACCACGCCGGCCTCGATCCGCAGGTCCGAGCGCGAAATCAGGCCGCGTTCGTCCAGTCCGAGGACATGGTGATTGCCGCGACGATCGCGTTTGGGATGGGTATCGACAAGCCCGACGTCCGCTTCGTCGCCCACGCCTCAATTCCCAAGTCGATCGAGGCCTTTTACCAGGAAACCGGTCGCGCCGGACGCGATGGCGATCCCGCCGAAGCATGGCTGTTTTGGGGCGCGGAAGACTTTGCGCGAGCTCGCCAGCGCATCGAAACGGAAGTGGAACCGGGCCGCCGGGCTTCCGAACGCGAGCGACTGAATGCCCTGGCGGCGCTGGTCGAAGCTCCGACTTGCCGCCGTGCGATCCTGCTGCGGCATTTTGGCGAGGAGCCGCCCGATCATTGCGGCAATTGCGACAATTGCCTCGAGCCTCCAGCGACCATCGACGCTACGGAAATCGCCCGAAAGTTGCTGTCGGCCGCGTTCAGGACCGAGATGCGGTTTGGCGTTGGTCATCTCGCCGACGTGCTTGGAGGAAACGACAACGAGAAGGTACGCAGCTTCGGTCATCATCGACTGTCGGTGTTCGGCATCGCGAGCGCACAAGAGCTTGCGCTGGTGCGGCCCGTTGCACGCACGCTGATTGCGCGGGATGCGCTGCGCGCGGACGCATACGGCGGCCTCAGCTTCGGCCCTGGTGCCAAGCCAATCCTCAAGGGAGAGCAGCTGCTCTCGATTACGGCCCCGCAGCCTCGCAAACGCTCGGCGCGAAAAAGACTTGAGGGTACGCCAGATCCCGTTTTCGACGCATTGCGCGAAGCCCGCCGCAAACTCGCCGCCAAAACCGGCCTTCCACCTTACATCATCTTCCACGATTCGACTTTGCGGGAAATCGCCGAGAGAAAACCGCGCAGTCTCAGCGAGTTGAGCGAGGTCCAAGGCGTTGGCGCAGCCAAGCTGGAGCGTTACGGCCAAGCCATGCTCGCCGCCCTTTCGACGAACGGCTGATGTTCAGGCTTGCGTAACGCGCGACTCGGTTGAAGAGGCACAACAGCTGCAAAGCATCATTTGAGGAACGCAATGATCCGCACGATTTTGTTCGCGACGGCCGCGCTCGCCGTTGTCACCGCGCCTGCCGGCGCTGCAACCAAGAAGGCCGCAACCAAGAGCAATGCAACCGCTGTGCTGCCGGGGTCGAGCCCGTTCGCTAAGCCGAGCACGCTTCCGCTGCAGACGCCGGATTTCTCGAAGATAAAGGATAGCGACTACCTGCCCGCGCTGCTCGCCGGCATGGTCGAGCAGAAGCGCGAAGTGACCGCAATCGCCAATCAAAAGGCGGCGCCGACGTTCGGGAATACCGTCGTCGCTATGGAGCGCTCCGGCACGCTGCTCGAACGCGCCGGCTTGGCGTTCAGCGCGGTCAACGGGGCGAACACCAACGACACGCTTCAGGCGACCGACACGAAGACGGCTCCGCTTTTCGCCGCGCACAGCGACTTCATCTTCCTGAATGCCAAGCTGTTCCAGCGGTTCAAATATCTGCACGACCACCAGGCCGAGCTGAACCTCAATCCCGAGCAGGCCAAGCTGCTCGACGTTTACTACAAGCAGTTCGTGCATGCCGGTGCCGAGCTTCCTGCCGCAAAGCAGACGGAACTCAAGGCGATCAACAAACGGCTGAGTACTCTGCAGACCCAGTTCGGGCAGAAGCTCCTTGCAGCCGCCAAGGCGAGTGCGCTCCACGTCGCAGATGCATCCGAACTTGCCGGACTGTCGCAGCAGCAAGTCGCGGCCGCGCAGGAAGCGGCCAAGGAGCGCAAGGTTACCGGTTACGTCTTGCCGATGCAGAACACGACGCAGCAGCCGGCCCTCTCGTCGTTGACCAGTCACGCCACGCGCCAGAAGCTGTTCGACGCGAGCCTCAACCGCGCCGAGCATGGCGACGCGAACGACACCCGCGCAATTGTCGGCGAGATCGCGCAGCTGCGTGCGAAGAAAGCGGGCCTGTTCGGATCGGCAAACTTTGCCGACTATACGCTTTACGACCAGATGGCGAAGGACCGTGCGACAGCAGTGGGGTTCCTCGACCGGCTCGCTCCGGCAGTTGCTGCGAAGGAGCGCAAGGAGTGGTCCGACATCGCCGCGCTTGCAAAGTCGCAAGGCGCGAATTTCCAGCCGACCGCGGCCGACTGGAACTTCTACGCAGAGCAGATCCGCAAGCAGCGCTACGCGCTCAATAATGACGATCTGAAACCCTATTTCGAGTTCAACAAGGTGCTGACGGAGGGCGTCTTCTACGCCGCCAACCAGCTCTACGGGATCAGCTTCAAGGAGCGGAAGGACATCCCGACCTGGAACCCCGACATGCGCGTGTTCCAAGTCTACGACAAGGACGGCAGCGAGCTGGCGATCTTCATGATCGACCCATGGAAGCGCGACAACAAGAATGGCGGCGCGTGGATGTCGAACCTGGTCAATCAGTCGGCTCTGCGCGGCACCAAACCAGTCGTGTTCAACGTGGAGAACTTCACCAAGCCCGCGCCTGGTCAGCCCGCGCTGATCAGCTGGGACGACGTGACCACCATGTTCCACGAGTTCGGACACGCATTGCACGGCATGTTCGCATCGCAAACCTACCCGACGCTGTCTGGCACGAGCGTCGCCCGCGACTTCGTCGAGTTCCCGTCGCAGTTCAACGAGAACTGGGCACTCGATCCCAAGATCCTGCCGCACTACGCCGTCCATTATCAGACCGGCCAGGCGATCCCGCAGGATCTCGTGAACAAGATCCTCGCGGCCCGCACGTTCAATCAGGGCTATGAGGTCGGGGAGGCGCTGGAAGCGGCACGACTCGACCTCGACTGGCACTCCCTGGCTGCCAATGCACCGCGGCAGGATGTCGACAAGTTCGAGGCAGACGCACTCGCAAAGGGCGGGTTCGACACCAAGGACGTGCCGCCACGCTATCGCTCAAGCTATTTTCTCCACATCTGGAGCAATGGCTATTCCGCGAGCTATTATGCCTACGCATGGACTCGCATGCTCGGCCAGGACGCCTTCGCAACGTTCGAGAAGAACGGCGGCCTGACGCGTGCCAATGGCCAGCGCTTCCGAGACATGGTCCTGTCGCGCGGCAACACGCTCGACCTTGCGGAAATGTACCGGAACTGGGCCGGTCACGATCCGCAGATCCAGCCATATCTCGACTATTACGGGCTGACCGGCGGAACTGACGGCACCGCCAAGTAGGAAGAAAGCCATGATTCGCCAGCTCGACGACAAGGTGATGGTAAGCGGTCAGGTCTTGCCGCATGAAGTCGCCGGGCTGGCGGAGCGAGGCGTTACCGTGCTGGTGAACAACCGGCCTGATGGCGAGGAGCCGGGGCAGCCGCTCGCCGGCGATATCGAGGAAGCGGCCGCCGCCGCAGGAATTGCATACCATTTCGTCCCGATCTTGCGAGGCATTGGCCCGGCAGACGTCGAGTGCATGCAGGAGGCGCTGCGGGCCGCCGAAGGCGGCAAGATGCTGGCATTTTGTCGATCAGGAACGCGCTCAGCCCTGGCAGTCGCCCTGGCGAAGCGCGAGCAAGGCGCTTCGGCAGATGATGTTCAGCGCTGCCTGACGGAAGCCGGCTTCGACCCTGGTCCCATCGCCCACCTGCTCTAGCTACCAGGGAAAGGCGTCGCTGGCCGCTATTTCGTCGGGCCGCGCTGACCTGCCCAGCATCTTGTTCCGGTGCGGGAAGCGTCCGAACCGCGCAATGATGTCGTGATGCTTTTGGGCATAGCCAAGCTGGTGGTCGTCCCCGAGCTCGGTGAACAACAGCAATGACCGGTTCTGGTCGGCGAGATTCTCGCTGTGCTGGAAAGGCATGTAGAGGAACCCGCGCTCGCGATCCTCAAGGTCTTTGTCGAAATCCTTGTCGACAGCAGCCTTCGCAAGAGCGAGTGCGAGGTGGTCGGTCGCGAACTGTTCTGCGTCCCCGCGGAACATGTTGCGAGGAAACTGATCGAAGAGAACTACTGCTGCCAGCGCCGTCAAGGGATCGGGGAGAAACGCTTCGACAGGAAGCTGCCGTTTCTCAGCCCAGAGCTTCAGGAATCGTTGCTTGATGCGATGATCGAGCTCGGGATCGTTTTTCCACCATTGCTCCGGCCGCAGCCCGAACCAGAATTTGAGAACGTCCGAACGCCAGTCGCTCACGCAGCAGTGCCGCCGACGGTGAGACCGTCGATAAGCAAGGTCGGTTGTCCAACGCCGGCCGGGATGCTCTGACCGCCCTTGCCGCAGACGCCGACGCCTTCATCGAGCGCCAAGTCATTGCCGATGCCTTTAACGCGGGTGAGCACCGTCGGGCCGTCGCCGATCAGCGTCGCGCCCTTGATCGGCTCGGCGATCTTCCCGCCGCGGATGCGATAGGCCTCGGTGCAGGAGAAGACGAACTTGCCGCTTGTGAT
>Ga0068864_100003291_pt1 | contig 13345 bp, 8 predicted proteins | sample KBSSwiS72_FD_66586 | JGI IMG/M metagenome (GOLD analysis project Ga0068864, IMG submission 66586) | Switchgrass rhizosphere microbial communities from Kellogg Biological Station, Michigan, USA - KBS Switchgrass S7-2 | ecosystem: Host-associated > Plants > Roots > Rhizosphere > Soil ...
TGCGCGACGTGCTGGCCGGCAAGACCGTCAAGGGACGCGCCCTCGACATCGTGCAGCCCGGCAATGCAGCTGAGGCGGCACGCTGCCAGGTCGTGTTCGTCAGCGCCGAGTACCGTGCCGGCGCTCAGGCGCAGTCGATGCCGCCGGGCCTCGCCGCGAGCGCGCTCAAGGTCGGTGAGACACCCGATTTCCTCCACAACGGCGGCACGATCAACCTCGTGCGCAGCGACAACCGGATCCGCTTCGAGATGCGCCGCAACAGCACTGCCGCAACGCCGCCCGACCTGCAGTTCAGCTCTCAACTGCTCAAGCTCGCGGTGCTCACCGACGACACCCGACAAGGGGGCGAACGATGATGCGCCGCTTCCGCGATCGTCCGCTGCACAGCAAGCTGACCGTCATCATCATGGTCACCTGCTGCACCGCGCTCGTCCTCGGCTACGCCGCGCTGGCCTGGCGCTACGCCGTCGGCGAGCAGCACAAGCTCGTCCGTCACCTGGAGATCGTCGCCGACGTGACGGGCGCAAACACGATCTCCGCGCTGGCCTTCGACGACGCCGCCTGGGTTCGCCGGCATCTGCAGTCGTTGCAGGCCGACCCGTTGGTGGTCGCGGCCGCCGTGTACGACCAGCGCGGCACCATGTTCGCCTCATTCCAGGCCCGTGCCGCCGAAGGTGCCGATGCGGCAAGCACGGTGCGTGTGTCGCGCGCGCTCCTCCTCGACGGCGAGCCGCTCGGCAGCATCGCGGTCGACGGCGACGCGCGCCAGCTGCACAGCGCGCTGCTGGCGGATGCCCTCATCATGAGCGTGATCGTGATGGCGACCGGCCTGGTGAGCTGGGCGCTCGCGACGCGCTTGCAACGCCTCGTGTCGGAGCCGATCGCGCGGCTTGCCCGCACGATGGAGCGCGTCGCGACGTCGCGCGACTACTCGCAGCGCGTCGAGCCCAGCGGCCAGGATGAAGTCGGCATGCTGATCGGCAGCTTCAACGAGATGCTCGACCAGATCGAATCGCGCGACCGGCGCTCGCGCATCGCCGCGGCGCAACTCGAGCACCTGGCACACCACGACGCGCTGACGCAGCTGCCAAACCGCACCTTGTTCAGGATCCGACTGCAGCAGGCGCTGGGTGAGGCCGACAGGCAGCCGCAGCGGGTGGGCGTGATGTTCGTCGATCTCGATCGCTTCAAGACCATCAACGACTCGCTCGGCCATGCGGTGGGCGACCTGTTGCTGCAGGAGGCGGCCGGGCGCATCAGCGAGTCGGTCCGCGAGACCGACGTCGTCGCCCGGCTCGGCGGGGACGAATTCGCGGTGCTGCTCAATGGCATCCGCTCGGCCAGCGACGCCGCGCGCATCGCCAGCAAGTTGGTCGAGCAGTTGGCACGACCGTTCCGTATCGCTGAGCAGGACCTGTTCATCTCGGCGAGCGTCGGCATCTGCCGCGGATCCGAATCGGCGAAGGACGTCGAGACGCTCCTGAAGAATGCCGATGCCGCGATGTACCGCGCCAAGGAAGGCGGGCGCAACGACTACCGCTTCTTCTCGACCGAGATGAGCGCCGACGCGACCGAATCGCTGACGATGACGAACGGCCTGGCACACGCATTGGACAACGGCGAGTTCGCCGTCCACTACCAGCCTCGCATCGAGCTGGCGACGCGACGCGTCACGGGCGTCGAGGCGCTGGTCCGCTGGCAGCATCCGGTGCACGGGCTGATCCCGCCGGCGCGCTTCATTCCCGTCGCCGAGGCGAGCGGGATGATCGAGCCGATCGGCGATTGGGTGCTGGCCACGGCGTGCCGCCAGGCGCGGGCATGGAGCGACGCCGGGCTCGGCGAGGTGCAGGTCGCGGTGAACTTCTCGGCGCGGCAGTTCCGGCATGCCGACTTCCCCGAGCACGTGGCGTCCATCCTGAGGCGCTCCGGCCTGCCGATGCAGCGCCTGGAAGTCGAGCTCACCGAGACGCTGATGATGGCCGACCACGACAAGACGCAGCACGTGCTGTCGGCACTGAAGGCGATGGGCGCGAGCCTGGCGATGGACGACTTCGGCACCGGCTATTCCTCGCTCAGCTACCTCAAGCGATTTCCGCTCGACCGCTTGAAGATCGATCAATCCTTCGTGCGCGGCCTGCCGGCCAATCAGCATGATCTGCAGATCACCAAGGCGATCGTCGCACTGGCCAAGAGCTTGAATCTCCGGCTCGTGGCCGAAGGCGTCGAGACGCCACAGCAGTGCGACGTTGTGCAGCAGCTCGGGTGCGAGGAGGCACAGGGCTATTTGTTCGGCGCGCCGATGCCGGCCGCCGACATGGCGCGGTTCCTCGCCGCGCACCAATGCGTGGGCGACCTGGTCACGGGCTCGTAGTGTTTGGCGAGGGGTCGGGCCGAGAAGCGAGACGCTGCGCTCGTGGAAGAAGGGTCACGGCCTCTGGAGTTAGGTCACTGCCTAAGCTCGATCATCGACCGCCTTGTTCCAGGACTTTTGCTGCCGGCGGATCAAGGCCATCTGAAAAGCCGTGCCGAGGAGGAAGATCACCACCCACGCGAGCAAGGCGTACCGGACAATCGGTGAATCGATATTGGTTCCGAGTGGGTGGGAAGGGGGGAGCCGCGTCAATGTCTCATTGAGACCCGGAACCAGGAGAAGAAAGAAGCTCGTTGACAGCCCCAAAGCCGAGACCTGCGCGGTGTAGCGTCCAAATAGCGCCGTTGTCGAGACAGTGGCGCCTGCGAACGCCGCGACGAGCGCCAGCACACCGAGGACGTGCCCGGGGTTGATGCCGGTCACGCTGGAGAGCCCGAACGATGTGCCGACCGAGAGCGTCAGGAAGGCGAGGTAGATCTTCCCCGACCGGGTTTTTGCGTTGATGTGCCGGTATTTGTAAAACCCATACAGGCCAGCGACGACGGGAGGAACGCTGAGCGCCGTGTGCACGATGCCGAGGAGCGAAAACGGGTGAGCCATGAGAGTCCTTTCTGGAAGACGGATGAAAGTGCGCGATGACGCGCCGGGAACCTTCTAGTAGGTAGGCAAGATGTTGAAAAGTTGATTCAGGCCCTGAGAGCGAATTACTTCGTCCGGGACGTCTTCCTTTTCAATCGATCGATGGCAGGGCTGACGATTGCGCCGAATGCGCCTGGATCGGCGTACGCTCGCGCACCGAGCATGGCGCCGTAGACGATCGCCACGAACGACTTGGCTTCCTCGCTGGGAGTGCGCTCGAGCTCGAACTGTCGCTTGGCCGCTCCGCGCTCGAGGACGTACGCCAGCCAAGCGGTCAAGTCCTCGAAGAAACCGTGCACCTCCTGTGCGACTTCGCTGGGAATACTCGGAATTTCCGGTGCCAGCATCGCGCAGATGCAGAAAGACGGTGAGCGGTCGAGAATGCACGCGGACCAGTGTTCTGTGTAAGCCCGCAACTCGACGAGCGGATCATCGAACTTGGCTGTAAGTGCCATCAATCCGTTTCGGGATTTCTCCCGGTGCAGCTGTACCACCGTTTGAACGAGGTTCGCTTTGCTCGGGAAATGATGGTGGATGCTCGCCTTCGTGATCTGCACGTGCCGCGCGATATCGGCGTAACTGAAACTGTTGTAGCCACCGGACACGAGCAGGTTGCATGCCGTGCCTACGATCTGGGCTGCGGTTGGAGAGAGCTCAATGTCCATGGAGAACTGACAGATAGAAAGAAGTGGTCCTTGCACTCGTTGCCAATCTACCAGTTGGTAGGGTGGATGTCAACTCAACCAAGGGTGATGGCGAAGACGCGACTGTCTCCTGACGGGCCGCGGGTCTGTAGACCGACACGCATTCGACTTCGCACGCGTCCCACTGCGTGAGGCAAGGCTCGGGCGTATCGGAGACCTCCTACGAAAGAAGTCGTCACTTTCTGATGTATGGACGTGGCCTACCCACCAACACTGTCACGCAGCGTCAACTGGGCGAGATCGTCATGGCAAATCCCTGGGTAGCCCGAAATCCTTTCATGAGCCTGTGGCTCTCGGTTGCGAACAGCGCCGCTAACACACTGCGTGCCCACGCGATGGTCGAAGCGGAGCGGCAGTTCGGGAAGGCGATGATCCAGGCGACCAATGCGTGGCTCTCGCTTTGGTCAGGCGCGGCCGAACCGTTCCCAGTTCCGCGTCGAACGCGTGGTCGACGCTGAACCCACTTCGCTGCCGCTGGGCGGCGCGAGTTCACAAAGAACTGACCGGCGAGCATCGGCTTCATCAATCCGTCGTTCAAGGAGCTCCAATGAACCAAGTCGTTCTGGATCGTCGTCGCACCGATTCGATTGCGCCGCGCGCCGATGCGCCTGTCGTCGTTCACATCGATGCTGTCAGTGACGCAGGCCGCCTGCTGCTCCGGGTGGTGTTGGGCGGGCTTCTGCTTTTGCACGGCATCGCCAAAGTTCAAGGTGGCTTGGCCCCAATCATGCAGATGCTGACCCAGTCAGGGTGGCCGTCCTGGATGGCTTACGGCGCATATCTCGGCGAGGTGGTTGCCCCCATCTTGTTGATCGCAGGCGTATGGACTCGTCCGGCGGCGCTGGTAGCCGCGTTCAATATGGTCGTCGCGGTGGGACTCGCGCACGTGGCTGATTTGACACGTCTGGGTCCGCAAGGCGGGTACGCGCTTGAACTACAGGCTCTGTATCTTTTCGGTGCAGTGTCGGTTGCGCTGCTCGGCGCGGGCCGTTTCAGCGTTGGACGCAGCGGCACGTACTGGAATTAAAGGCGCGCAAGAGCCTGTATTCATGTCTCCGGCGACCATCCCGCTGATGCGGCACGCCGAAAAGCCGGACCCGTCTCTAGGTACGAATCCATCGAGACGAACCGAAGTGCCCCGATGTCCTTGAGCTTGAACGGAACCTTCTGGCCGACGATCTTGCCCTTGTTCCACGGCTCGCGGTAGGTAGACCCGGCCAGTTGCCGTCCGTTGCACTTGGATGCTACGTTGGCGCCGCTGCCACCTGCACCCGGGCACGCCCGGCAGTCTTGGCCGTGTACAGCGCCGCGTCGGCGCGCGCAAGGAGCGCGGGCAATGTCTCGTCGGACTCGACTGAGTCGACGACCCCGGCCGAGAAGGTGCAGGAGAAGAGCCCACCCAACCCGCCCTCGAATCGCATTTCACCGAACTTGCACAGAAGCTGACCCACGCGAGCGACGGCCTGTGACGCTCTGGCACCAGGCAACAGCAATACGAACTCTTCGCCGCCGTAGCGGCAGATGATGTCCTCGGCTCGCATCTCGCCGCGAGCCAAGTCGGCAAAGCCCCGCAAGACACGGTCCCCAGCCTCATGACCGTGACGGTCGTTGACTTGCTTGAAATGATCGAGGTCGACGACGACCACTGCCACGGGCTCGGCCCGGCGACGCAGCAAGGACAGCAACGTGACGCCCGCACCCAACAAGTGGCGACGGTTGTGCAGGCCGGTCAACGAGTCCTCCAGCGCCTGCGCCAGCAGTTGCTGCTGAAGGCGCTCCTTCTCGGCTACCTGAGACTGCAGCGAAGCGTTCAGCGCCTCCAGTTGCGTCGCCGCCTGACGCGCCGAATCGCGCTCCCATTCAGCATGACGCATTCGGTGCGATATCTGCAAGCTGAGTTGCCGCGAGCGGGCAGCACGGCCGAGCAACTGCTCGTGCTTTGCAAAGGCCTTGTTCAACAGGCGATAGGCCAATGCATGATCGCCCATCTCGTCAGCGGCCTGAGCAGCCACCCGCAGCAGATTCAAACGATCGACTGCAACCGTGCCTTCCTCGCCTTGTTGATGCAGCAGCTGTTGTCGCGTCAGACACAGCTGCAGAGCTTCGCCTGCACGCCCCCGAGCGAGGAGGATGCGTGCACCCAACCACACTCGCGTCGTGGCCAGTTCGTTGCTCGTCGGATCGACGTGCGCCTCGCCGCCAAGAACGGACTCGGCATCGTCGACCAGATTGTTGTCGAGCAACGCCTGTGCGATTTCCTCGTCCCTGTGCAGGGATGGCGGATCATCCGGTTGAATCCGGCCGACCAGGTGCTCACGCGCGATGTCCAGTGCTCTTGCGGCCTGGCCCATCTGGCACAGGCACTGCACCAGATTTCCAGCCGCGTAGATGATCTGGCGGCGTGAGCCAAGTCGTTGCGCTCCGGCGAGGCATTCCTCGAGGAGTGGCGCGGCATCCTCGAGGTTGTGCAGGTCGGACTGGTAGGAGCCTAGGTTGTTCAGTGCGTTGACGAGCAAGGAGCCTTGACCGCTACGCCTTGCCAGGGCCAGCGCTTGAAAGAACAAGTCCAACGCGCCGTGATCGTCGCCTTTCATGGAGAGCACGATTCCGAGCGTGCACGCCGTCAAGTAGGCATCGATGATCGGCCGTTGCTCGGTACGCTCCTGCAGAGGGCGCAGCAGGGCCTCGGCCTGGTCGAGTCGCCCCTCGCGGCGGTGCCAGTGCGACTGCACGTGCTGAATGAGATCGGCGGCTCGGGTGCCGTCTGTGGAAGCATCGACTAACGCCATGGCCGCGTCCCGTTGCCGCAGCCCTTCCTCGATATTGCCTTCGCGCAATTCGTAGAGTGCGCGCAACGCATGAGCAATCGCACGCTGGCCGGCGCCAGCGCCAGGCATTCGCATGATCTCCGACGCCAGCCGCGCGGAAGCCGCGCCGTCGGCGAAGAACAGCGACAGCCCGCGATCACACCAGTCCCCGGTCGGCTGGAGCGCTGTGGTTACGGTTGGCATTCGCTACGTTGCATTTGGAGCACCGCGATCCCGTCGTCGGCTCATGCGTGCTATTTCAAGCCTGCGCGGAGTCGACGCCATCCCTCCCTCAACCCGGGTCGGTTCTTTCCCTTCTCCGCTACCCGACTGACGGCCGGACTTTCACTTGCAGGGGTGCGTGCACGCCGAGCGCACATGAAGAAGACCTGGCGAAGTGGCTTCCGTTTCGAGACATGGCAAGCGATCAGAAGCTTTCCCAATCGTCGCTGCCGGTCTTGGCCGGCGCGGCTCCGGCCACGGCCGGCAACTCGGGTTTCACCTTGGCACCGAACGCCGGCCGCGTCACGTTCTTCGCGCGGTTCGGGCCGCGCCGCTCGGTGGCGGTGGGGGTCTTCACCGGCGAAGCGTGCTCCTTCGGGGGGGTCGCAGCGTAACTCTGGCTGCCCTGGCTGAGCTTGAACACCGCCACCGCCTGCACCAGTTGCTGCGCTTGCTTCTTCAAGCTCTCGGCGGCAGCGGCACTTTCCTCGACCAGTGCGGCATTCTGCTGCGTGACCTGGTCCATTTGGCTCACTGCCTCGCCGATCTGCGCCACCCCCTGGCTCTGCTCGCTGCTCGCTGCGCTGATCTCGCCCATGATGTCGGTCACCCGCTTGATCGAGCTGACGACCTCGGTCATCGTCACCCCGGCCTGATCGACCAGCGCCGTGCCCTGCTCGACGCGCTCGACGCTGGTGCTGATCAGGGCCTTGATCTCCTTGGCTGCTTCCGCACTGCGGCCAGCCAGGCTGCGCACCTCGGAAGCCACGACCGCGAAGCCGCGTCCCTGCTCGCCAGCGCGCGCCGCCTCGACCGCGGCGTTCAAGGCCAGGATGTTGGTCTGAAAGGCGATGCCGTCGATCACGCTGATGATGTCGGCGATCTTCTTCGAGCTGTCGTTGATGCCCTTCATCGTCTCGACAACCCGGCCGACGACCTCGCCACCCTGGATGGCCACCGCCGAGGCGCCAAGCGCCAGCTGGTTGGCCTGTCGGGCGTTATCGGCGTTCTGCTTGACAGTCGAGCCGAGCTGTTCCATCGACGCTGCGGTCTCTTCGAGTGCGCTGGCCTGCTCCTCGGTGCGCTGGCTCAAGTCCAGGTTGCCCTGAGCGATCTGCGCGGATGCGGTGGCCACCGACTCGGAATTGCCGCGTACGCTGGAGACCACGCTGGACAGGCTGGTCTGCATCTCCTTGAGCTGCGCCATCAGGCTGGTGGTGTCTCCGTGCCCGAGGTCGATGCGAACGCTGAGGTCCCCTGCGGCAACGCTTTGCGCCAACGCCACAGCTTCGGCCGGATCGGCGCCGAGCTGGCGCATCACCGAGCGGATGATCCAGGTCGCCAGTGCCAGCGCCGCCAATAGCGCGATGCCGGCCGAAGTCCACATCGCGGTCTTGATTGCAGTCACCGCGGCGTTGGCTTCAGCGCTTGATTCCTTGGTCAGCTCGTCCTGGAGCTTGATCAGGTTGTCGACCTTCGCGAAGTAGTCCAGCTGCAGGGGTCGCGCGACACCCAGCAAGTGGGCCTTGGCCTCGTCGGCCTTGCCAGCGCCGATCAGGTCGATGAACTTGGCCTGCGCCGGGACGTAGAGGGCCCGCGCGTCGAAGACCTTGGCCAGCAGCACCTTGCCCTTCTCGCTCGCGATCTCGGCCTTGAGCTTGTCCAGGTCTTCGCCGATGGTCTTTCGTGCAGTCAGAATTTGTTCCACTTCCTTCTTCTGCTCGGCAGCATCGCTCATGATCGCCATGTTGCGCATCGACAGCCCGATTTGATTGAGGTGGCCCTTGACCGCGTTGAGCACTGCAACCCTCGGAATGCGCTCGTCGGTCACCTTGTGGAAGGCGCTTTCGATGGTCGGCAGCCTCGTCAGTGCCATGCCGGCGGTGAACGCGATCAGCAGAGCAAGGACACCGAAGCCGAGGGTCAGGCGTGTGGACAGTTTGAGCTTGTTCATGGCGAGGAGTCCTTGTTCCGATTACTTCAGCGGTGCGTCGACCAGTGCCATGTCGACGCCAGTCACTAGTTGCTCGATGTCGACCAGGATCAGCATGCGTTACCGGCCGTCTTGTTTGACTGTGCCAAGGCCGATGATGTGGCTGACCGGGACAACTCTGGAGAACTCTGGGATGGCCTGCAAGCCACGGCGCTCTCGAGATCGTGGTCCCCGTCCACGCAACACCTTGGCCGGAGCCGCCTCGGCTCAGCTTGAACGCCGCTACAGCCTGCACCAACTGTTGTGCTTGCCGTTGTCGAAGTTGATCGGATTTGCACACCTTGACTTCGGCGATATCGGGCAACTACTTCATCAGCAACCCCCGAAAATTTGGGTCAGCGTTCGCTGATCGTTGGGTAGTCCATTTCTGAAATTCATCAGCGGCGCCCCTCCGACACCATTCGGATGGTGCTGCCACGCACGTCGACCGCGCGTAAGCCCTCTGGCAACCGTCTGCCTCCGGCGTTAGGATCTTGGCGGTGAGACGGATTGGAGGAATCATGTCCTTGCTCGTCCCTCTCGTGCTCGCCCTGGTGCTCGTCGCGCAGAGTGCCGCCGCCGAAGTCGTCCGCTTTCCACGCGCCGAATTCGAAGGCGATCGTCGCTTCGAGTACGCAACGCAGTTGCTGAAGCTCGCGCTCTCGAAGATGGGCCCGGAATACCGGGTCGAACTTGCCGATGTCCCGATGAACCAGGAGCGCCAGATCCTCGAACTCGAGGTCGGGCGTGCGATCGACGTTGCGCCCATGCCGAGTTCGGCCCAGCGCGAGGCGCGCTTGCTGGCGGTGTACATCCCGATCAACAGGGGCGTGCTCGGCTGGCGCCTGGGACTGATACGCAAGGGCGACGCGGCGCGGCTTGCCGACGTGAATACCCTGGACGACCTGAAGCGGGTGCGCATCGCCCAGGGGATGTTCTGGCCCGACACGGACATCCTGCGCGCCAACGGCATTCCCGTCATCACGGGGCCGACGTACGAGGGATTGTTCAAGATGATCGCTGGCAGCCGCTTCGACTACTTTCCGCGCAGCGTCATGGAGATCTGGAACGAACAGGCCAGCAACGCAGATGCGCTGGAGGTCGAGCCGCGCATCGCGCTGCACTACCCCTACTACGCGTCGTACTTCATGCTCAACAAGGGCAACACGAGGTTGGCGGAGATCATCCGCCAGGGGTTGGAAAAGGCGCTCGCCGACGGCTCCGCCGACCGTCTCTTCGACCAGCACCACGGCGAGAGCCTGCGCCGGGCGCAGTTGGACAAGCGCGTGATCATCGAGCTCGACAACCCGCTGGTCACGCCCGCCACGCCGGTGAACCGGCCCGAGCTGTGGTACGACCTTCGTCGCAAGTAGCTCAGGTCTGACCGGACGGTTTGGCTGCAGACAGGTCACCAAGTACTGCTGCAGTCTCATATCCGGCCTTGTCATGCAAGCCGAGGCTTGCGGGCCCTGATGGAATTCACCAGTCCTCGTCTCGACCGCGCGCTTCCAAGCGCAAGGCTGTGTTCGGGTCTGCGTCCTCGAGGTCCGACCTGTCTCGCCATCGCAGTTGAATCAACTTCAGCAACCAATCAGTTGGAACTGCATCTCTCGTCCGGAATTGAATGTCTCCGCATTGCCTAACGTCGCTACCAGCGCGGTCGCGGCGCCCCACGGGTCGAGTGATGCCACCACTGGGTAGGTACAAAGCAGGATGGCATCGCTGCTACGCGCTCCGCAGAATCCTCAACGGCGTTGGGCATTTCGAACAGGGTGGCCTCATTTCATGGAGCTGTTGGAAGCAAGTCCCGATTGAAGCTGCAAGTTCACCGACATGCCCATCAGAGAGCAGCCGCTCAAGTTCACTTCGCTGGACCACGATTGGCTGAAATCGGTCTTTCGGGTGCCGCGAGGTGGTATCGCGGTTGCGCTGTTGCTGCGCGTTGTGCTCTTCAGCACATTGGTGACCCTTGTTCTTACCGCTCTGCAACTGAGCTTGAGTTACCGCAGCGAACGGTCGCGTCTCGAGGGCCGATTCGCAGAAATTGAACAAACCAGTGCACGCAGCCTCGCCGAAGGTCTGTGGGCGCTGGATACGCGCCAACTCGAAGAGCAGCTTGAAGGAATACTGCGCCTCCCGTCCATTCGCGCGGCCGAGGTCCGCGAGGTCAGTTCGCCGGACCATGCGTTTTCGGTCTTGCGCGGCGAGCGACAAACCAGCAAGGCCCTGGTCAGAGACATTCCTCTGTTTTGCTGTGGTGATCATCCGCGCCAGATAGGTGTGTTCCACATCGAAGCGACCCTCACGGACATCTATTGGTACCTGGCGACACAGGCCCTCACCATTCTTCTGAGCAATGCGGCCAAGACCTTCATGGTTGCACTGTTCATCCTGTTCGTCGTCCACCACCTGGCCACCCGTCGCATCCTGGACATCGCTGCTTCCGTGGGAGGCGTTGACCTCGACACGGGCTTGCCGCCGATGCGGCTGCGGCGTGTGCGTAGATTCGGTGATGAGCTCGACCAGTTGGTGGACGCGCTCAATGGCATGCGCGAACGATTGAGCCACCAGGCGATCGAGCTCAAGAACGTCAACGCGCAAATGGCAGCGATCCTCGACAACATGCCGGACCTGGCTTGGGTCAAGGACGTGAATGGTCGCTTCATCGCCGTGAATCGGGCACTTGCAAGAGCGAAAGGGTTCGCTGAACCCGGCGAGATGATCGGCATGACTGATCTCGAGATTGCACCGCCCGACATCGCCGAGGCCTATTGGCTGGACGATGTCGAAGTGATGGCGTCACGTGGCTCCAAGCGGATCGAGGAGCAGCACGTCAACGCCGATGGCAGCGTCTCTGCCGTTGAAACAATCAAGGCCGCACTGCTGGATAGCGAAGGACACGTCGCCGGCACGGTCGGCATTGCGCGCGACATCTCTGTGCGCAAGCAAGGCGAGGCCGACCGCGAAGCGCGTCAGGTGGCCGAACTCTCGAACCGGGCAAAAAGCGAGTTCCTGGCCAACATGAGCCACGAGATCCGCACGCCGATGAACGCGATCCTGGGCATGTCGTACCTTGCGCTGCAAAGCGACTTGAACCCGCAGCAGCACAACTACATCCAGAGGGTGCACGCCTCGGCCGAGGCGCTGTTGGGCGTCATCGACGACATCCTCGATTTCTCCAAGATCGAAGCCGGCAAGCTGGACATGGAGAGCATTGCGTTCGGCCTCGGCGACGTGGTGGACAACGTGGTCAACGTGCTGAGCATGAAGGCCGACGAGAAGGACCTGGAGCTGCTGCTGGACATGCCGCCGCGACTGCCGACAGCGCTGGTGGGCGACCCATCGCGGCTGCGCCAGGTGCTGCTCAATCTCGGCAACAACGCCGTCAAGTTCACGCACAGCGGCGAGATCCTCGTGGCGGTGGAGGTGCTGGAACAGGACGGCGCATCGGCCCGGCTGCGCTTCGAGGTTCGCGACACCGGCATCGGCATGAGCACGGATCAGCAGCAGCGGCTGTTCCAGCCCTTCACGCAGGCGGACGCCTCGACCAGCCGCCGCTACGGCGGCACCGGACTCGGGTTGGCGATCAGCCAGCACCTCGTGCACCTGATGGGCGGCGAGCTCGCGGCCGAGAGTGCGCCGGGCGCCGGCAGTCGCTTCCACTTCGAGCTGCGCTTCGGGTTGCAGTCCAGCGCCACCGCACCGACGCCCCCGGGCAAGGACGACGGTCTCGTCGGCACGCGCGTGCTGGTCGTGGACGACAACGCCGCCGCGCGCGAGCTGCTCACCGCCATGAGCCAGGCACTGGGCCTGCGGGTCGATGCCGCCGCCAGCGGCGAAGAGGCGCTCGCGCGGGTCGGGCTGGCCGACGCCGGCGACGCGCCGTACGAGCTGCTGCTGCTGGACTGGAAGATGCCGGGCATGGACGGCGTGGCCTGCGCCCGGGCGCTCGTCGAGCGGGCTGCGCTGCGTCACCCGGCCCCGGTGGTGATCATGGCCACGGCCTTCGGGCGCGAAGAGGTGCGACAGCGACTGGGCGAACGCCGCTTGAAGGTCGGCGCGTTGCTGACCAAGCCGGTCACGCCCTCGACCCTGCTCGATGCCTGTGCCACGGCGCTCGGGCGCGCGCCCCTGGTCTCCACGCGCAGCGCGCGGCGCGAGGAGGCCCTGGTCGACCATCGGGCTGCGCTGGCCGGAGCACGCGTCCTGCTGGTCGAGGACAACGTGTTCAACCAGGAGCTCGCGGTGGACCTGCTGAGACGTGCCGGTGTCGCCGTCAGCGTCGCCGGCGACGGACAGCAGGCGCTGGACGTGCTGGCGTGCGAGCGCTTCGACGCGGTCCTGATGGACTGCCAGATGCCCGTCATGGACGGCTACGCTGCGACCCGGGCCTTGCGCCTGCAGCCGGCGCTGCGAACCCTGCCGGTGATCGCGATGACTGCCAACGCGATGGTCGGCGATCGCGAAGCCGTGCTGGCGGCCGGCATGAACGACCACATCGCCAAGCCGATTGTCATCGACGAGATGTTCGCCACCCTCGCGAAATGGGTGAAGCCCACTCGGTCCGGCGCGGCCGGCATCGACACGCGACGCGGACTGGACAACGTCGGCGGCGACGACGCGCTCTACC
>Ga0068864_100003293_pt1 | contig 13341 bp, 10 predicted proteins | sample KBSSwiS72_FD_66586 | JGI IMG/M metagenome (GOLD analysis project Ga0068864, IMG submission 66586) | Switchgrass rhizosphere microbial communities from Kellogg Biological Station, Michigan, USA - KBS Switchgrass S7-2 | ecosystem: Host-associated > Plants > Roots > Rhizosphere > Soil ...
CATCCGACCGAGGCAAATGGCCGGTCCCCGGCGGCGAATGGCCGGTCCTCGCAACCCGCCTCGAACCGGCCCGAAGCCCGCGACGATGAGGGGATGGCCTGGCTGAGCTTCGTCGGCGCGCTCCTGGCCGCCGTGTGTTTCGGGATCGCGTCCGTGCTGCAGGCGCGGGGCTCGCGCGAGGTTCCGGCCGCGCACGGCGTGGACCCGCGACTGCTCTCCCGGCTGGCCCGGTCCTGGCCGTTCGTGATCGGGGTGAGTCTGGACGGGCTGGGGTTCCTGTTCGAGCTGGCCGCGCTGCGCAAGCTGCCGCTGTTCCTGGTCCAGTCGGCGGTCGCGTCCAGCCTCGCGGTGACCGCGGTGGTCGCGGCCCGGTTCCTGCACGAGCGGCTCAGCCCGCGCGAGTGGGCCGCGGTCGGTGTGGTCTGCGGCGGCCTGGCCCTGCTGGGAGTCTCGGCGGGGCGGGAGGGCAGCGACGCCCCGGGCCGGGCGTTCTACGTGTGGCTGGCGGTGGGGCTGGTCGGATTGGCCCTGCTCGGCGTCGCCGCCGGCCGGTGGTCCGAGCCGGTCCGGTCGATCACGCTCGGGGTCGCCTCCGGGCTGGCGTTCGGGGTGGTCGCGCTGGCGGCCAGGACCCTGCCCGGACTCGCCCCGATCCGCCTGCTCACGGCACCGTCGACGTATGTGCTGATCGCCGGCGGTGCATTGGGCTTCCTGCTCTACGCGACGTCCCTGCAGCGTGGCGCCGTGGCCGTGGCGACCGCCGCCCTCGTCCTCGGTGAGACCGTGGCTCCGGCCGCGATCGGGACCCTGGTCCTGGGTGACGAGGCCCGGCCCGGCCTGGCCTGGCTGGCCATCGTCGGGTTCGTTCTCGCCCTGGTCGGAGCGCTCTCTTTGGCGCGGTTCGGAGAAGTCGCTCCTGATTCCGTTCGGTAACCGCCGGCGATGGAATACGAATAGATGTCGCCGGGAGACGCGCCCTTTCTCGATCTCCAGAAATCTGGATATGCTGCGTCGTCAAGTTTCTCCGCAGTGCTGGCCGAGGGCGGGTAGATGAAGCCGCTGGGATCGGGCGATCCGGTTGTGGTGGGCTCTTTCCGCATCCTCGGAGTTCTCGGCGGCGGCGGCATGGGTCGGGTGTATCTGGGCGAGTCGCGCAGCGGACGCCGCGTCGCGATCAAGGTGATCCGGTCCGAACTGGCCGAGGACAGCACATTCCGTCGCCGGTTCGCCCGTGAAATCGCCGCGATCCGAACAGTGAGTCCACTGTTCACGGCGTCGGTCGTGGAGGCGGACGCCGACGCCGACTCGCCGTGGGTCGCCACCACCTACATCGAGGGACCCACGCTCAGCGAGCTCGTCAGTACCAGCGGGAAGCTCGCCAGCGGCGCCGTGCTCACCCTCGCCGCCGGCCTCGCGGACGCGCTCGCTTCGATCCACCGGGCCGGGCTGGTGCACCGCGACATCAAGCCCAGCAACGTCATCATCAACGACCTCGGGCCGCACGTCATCGACTTCGGCATCGCGCTGACGGTGGACTCCAGCAATCTGACCACCAGTCTGCTGCTCGGCACGCCGTCCTACATCGCTCCCGAGATCATCAAAGGGGCCGACCCGAGCCCGGCCAGCGACGTGTTCTCGCTGGGCTCCACGCTGGCCTTCGCGGCGACCGGCCGGCACCTGGTCTCCGAAGGCACGGTGCACGCCCAGATCCTGCGGATGACGATGGCAAGGTTCGACCTCGCCGCCGTACCCCGTGAGCTCAAGCCGCTGATCGTGCGGTGCCTGAGCCCGCGCCCCAAGGACCGCCCGACCGCGGACGAGCTGGCCCAGATCGTCATGGGTTCTGGCGTCGTTCCGGCCGCTCCGGGCTGGTTCGCGCGACCGGACGTGGCGCCTCCGGTGAGCGTGCCGCCGCCGCCGATCACGCTGGGCGGACAGCGCGCGGTCTCCCGTCGGGGCGTTCTGATCGGTGGGGCACTGGTCGGTGCGGCCGCGGTCGGTGCGGCCGTCGGGGCCGCCGCGGCGGTGTTCCGACCGCCGACGACGTTCCAGGCGGCGATGCGAGAGACCGCAGCCACCCCGACGTCAACGCCGCCGCCCTCACCGGCGCCGGTGCCGCGACGGCCGGGATCGATCCTGTGGCAGGCCCGGTCGGGTACGGACACGGTGGTCGGCCCGGCGGGCGGGAACCGGGTCGTCGTGACCGGTAAGACGATCGTCGGCGCGCATGCCGGAGAGGTCTACGCGATGGACCCGGCCGGCACGCCGCTCTGGCATACCCCGCTGCCGACCGGCGTGGTCACGTTGCGGCCGTGGGGCGACGCGGTGCTGGTGACCGACGCGGCGACGGCGTGGCTGCTGCGGTTGGCTGACGGCACCGAAGTCTTCAACGCCAAGCTCGCCGATCTGGAATTGGTCAAGTCGACCGCCGAGGGGCAGGACTCGCCGCCGGAGATCGGCGCGATCGCGGTGGGATCGGACTGGGCGTTCGTCGGGCTCGGCACGGCCGTGATCGCCATCGACCGTACGGGCGCGCAGAAGTGGCGGGCCTCGCGTGGCGACGGCCCGCCGATCGGCTCGCCGTTGGCGGCCCACGGCACCTGGCTACTCACTCAGGACCCGATGCCCGCGGCGGCGTCGACCGGTACACCGGCGGCGACGAAGTACCGGCTCGGGTTGCGCGTGGCCGGCACCGGGATGCGGCGCTGGATCGTCGACTACACGCCGACCCCGTTCACGCCACCGGCGGGCGGCCCGCCCGGTGGTCCCCAGGGCGCTCCGCCCGTCGGTGGCCCAGGTGGTCCTCCCCCGGGTGGCCCGCCCGGCAACGACGAGGCGTGGCAGCGGCACGAGGCGGTCTTCGGCACCACGCAGGTCGTGGTGCGCGACGCCGCGGAGGTCCGGGCCTTCAACCTGGCCGATCGCGGCCAACTCTGGGTCAGCACCTCGCCGATGCCGGTGGCGGGGCTCGAGGTGGTCGGCGGCCTGGTGTTGGTGGCGGCCGACAAGATCCTGACGTACTCGCTCCCGAACGGGAACCCGCGTTGGCAGGCCGCGTTCCGCGGTGCGCGCATGATTGGTACGCCTGATGGCAAGGCGGTGGTGGTCGCCTCCGAGTCGACGGTGGTCGCGATCGACACCAACGGGTCGAAGCTGTGGGAGACCGCGCTGCCGCCGTCGGTGGCGGACATCGCCGCGGTGGATCGGGTGATGCTCGGCAACGGCGAGGTGTACGTGATCCTCAAGCCGCGCGACGGTGGCCAGCCGCTCGACGTCGACGTCGTCGCCCTCTCGTTGACCTGACGCCTACGCCTCGTAGACGATCGTCATGATGCGGTGCTGGCTGTCGGGACCGGTCTGCGGCGCCGGCGGCCCGTTGACGAAGCCGAACGACAACCTGTGGCCGCCCGCGTCGGCAAACCGGACGTAGACCGTCCCGGCCGCGCCCTCGCTGCCGATCGGCGTCCACTGCGCGGCGCGGTCCGCCCCGCGCGCCATCGTCTCCCCGAACGGGTCGGGCTTGTCGCACAGCAACGCGACCATCGCGTCGTCGCCGGACCGCCAGGCGTCCAGCGCCTCCATGGCGTAGGCCGTGTCGTCGCTCGGCAACGTGGTGCCAGGTGTGGTCATGGGCCCGAGGATACCAGTACTGACCCGTCCACAGTGGACTTACGGCTCGGCGTCCTGGAGTCGGCTCGGCCACCACATCTTGCGCCCGACATCGAGGGTGAGCGCCGGTACGAGCAGCGTGCGCACGATGAACGTGTCCAGCAGGACCCCGAACCCGACCGCGAACGCCAGCTCCGCCAGGTACACCAACGGAATCACGGAGAGCGCGGCGAAGGTGGAGGCGACCACGACGCCGGCCGATGTGATGACGCCGCCGGTGACGGTGAGGCCGCGCAGTGTGCCGGCGCGGTGCCCCACCACCGCGACCTCCTCCCGTACCCGGGTCATCAGGAAGATGTTGTAGTCCACGCCCAACGCGACCAGGAACACGAACGCGTACATCGGGAACGACGATTCTGAGCCCTGGAACAGGAAGATGTCGCGGAAGAAGATCCCGCAGATGCCCATGGTGGCCGCGTACGAGAGCAGAACCGTGCCGACCAGCAGCAGCGGCGCCACGACCGAGCGCAGCAGGGCGACCAGGATGCCGAAGACCAGCAACAGTACGAGCGGGATGACGATCGTCCGGTCCCGCGCGGCGGTGTCCTGGGCGTCGACGTTGGTCGCGGTGTAGCCGCCCACCCGGGCATCGGCGCCGGCGATCGCGTGCTCGGCCGCGCGGATCTGGCGCACCCGGTCCTCCGCCGCGCTGGAGTCGGCCGGCAGGTCCATCGTGATGTCGAGCCGGATCCGGCCGTTGTGCACCACCGGCGGTGGCGGTGGCTTGCCGGCGTTGCGCGCGTCGAACTTGGCCAGCGGGTCGAGGTACGGCTCGATCTTGGTCACGTTCGGGATGCCCTTCACGGCCGCGGTCATCTCGTTGATCTTGTCGGCGTTACCGGTGATGACCGTCGGCGTGCCCGACGCGTCCGGGAAGTTCGCCTCCAGGACCTTCTCGCCCGCGACCGACTGCGCGTCGATGAGGAAGCCACCGGTACGGGGGATGCCGTGGGCCTCCAGGCGCAGCGTGCCCAGCGTCATCACCAGCAGTATCAACAAAACAACCGCCCAGACCTGGCGCGGCTTGCGACCGACGAACGCGGCCACCCGGGCCCATGGGCCATGGTTGAGGTGCCGCTCGGACGGCACCTTCTCGACCATCGGTCGGAACGGCCAGAAGGCGGCCCGGCCCAGCAGCATGAGCGCCGCCGGTAGCAGCACGAGCATGGAGATGACCGCGAATCCGATGCCGATGGCGGCGATCGGGCCGAGGCTGCGGGTCGCCGGCAGGCCGGACACGGTCAGGCACAGCACGGCCAGGATGACGGTGCCGCCGCTGGCCGCGATCGGCTCGACCGACGCGCGCCACGCCGTCCGCATGGCCCGGTACTTGTCCTTGGTGCGGCGCAGTTCCTCGCGGTAGCGCGACGCCAGTAAAAGGGCATAGTCCGTCCCCGCACCCAGGACGAGGACGTCGAGGATGCCCTGTACCTGACCGGAGACGGTGAACACCCCACCCTTCGCCATCAGGTACGCCAGCCCGTCGGCCATGCCGAGTCCGATGCCGGCCACGGATATCACCAGGAAGGGCAGGATCGGGCTGCGGTACACCGCGATGAGGATCAGCAGCACGACGGCGGCGGTCACTCCGAGCAGCAGCAGACTGATCCGTCCATATACCTCGATGAGGTCGGTCTGGGCGGCGGCCGGGCCACCGATGGCCAGGTTGTAGCCCGGCTCGTCGGCCAGGCCGGCGCGTAGGTCGTCGATGTGGGGTCGGATCGTGTTGGGGTCCGAGCCGATGAACAGCAGCAGGATGTACGCGCCCTTGCCGTACGGCTGCGTCACGACCGCGCCGATCGGTGGCGCGGCGAGGAAGTTGTTCAGCGGCTCGAAGAGGTGGACGGCCTGGACCGTGATGATCCGCTGGTCCTCCTTGGTCAACGTGGCGCCGTCCTTGCGCGTGTACACCAGGATCGCCGGCGTCGACTCGAGCTCGAACGAGGTCGTCTCGTTGAGGACCTGCGTCGCCTCGGCGCCCTCCGGCAGGTACGCCGCGTTGTCGTTGCGCTGGATCTCGGAGAGCTTCCCGCCGACACCGCCGAGCGGACCAGCGATCAGGAGGAAGACGATGATGACCGCGGCGGGCAGCAGCCACCGGGCCGGCCCCGTCGGCCGCGATCCACCGCTGCCCGGAGTCGCCTTCTTACTCAGCGTGGTGGCCATGACGTATCCTCCGCTTTAAAGATCGCGACACCAGGACGTTACGCCCGCACCGGGCCCGGCGGAAGTGCTCGCCATCGATCTCTTATGGATCTATTTGGTACGGTCGGTGACCATCCATTTCTACATAGACAGGTGATGGTACGGTCGCTAGCTCCACCTGAGTACGTACGGGGAGTGTGGGCCGGGTGAGAAAGCGAAACGCGTGGGTCGCGGCCGGCGCGGCGGTGCTGTTGGCGGTCGGCGGCTCCGCCTCGTGGTTGACCACGCCGGCCGCGCTGACCCCGCCGGACGGGACGAGCACGACCACGCTGAACACGTGCCGGCTGGGGGAGTTGCTCCACTTTGGATTCGTGGGCTTCGGGCCGCGCGGTGACGCTCCGATCCGGTTCACCGGAGCCTCGCTGGTCGGCGTCGACCCGGGCCTCACGGTCGACGGCATCGACGCGGTGAAGGTCGACGAGACGCCGTCAGGCCGGATTCTGATGGCCGCGTCCGAAAGCGACTGGGCAACGCTCGGCCAGGGCATCACGCTGCGCCCGGTCACGGATGTGGCGCTCGACCCGCACTCCGACAAGTCCCAATGGTGGCTGGTCGCCCGCGTCCGATCACGCGTCGCCGGGCAGGCCGAAACCAACGGGATCCGGATCACCTACACGGTCGGCATCCGGTCCGGGTCCGTCACGTTCCCGTACCGCACGGTCAGCAACTGCGCTGCATCCACAGCGAACTGATGTATTGGCCGTTCTTGATGGCGTACTCGCGGAAAACGCCGACCTCGACGAAGGCGAACTTGCGGTGCAGCGCGACCGACGCGTCGTTGGGCAGGGCGATGCCGGCCAGGGCGACGTGTACCGGCTCGGCGGCCAGAGCCCCCAGTAGCCGTTGGTACAGCAGTGAGCCCACGCCCTGTCCCCGGCAACTGGCGTCCAACGCGATGCTCACCTCGACGGTCTCCCGGTAGGCCTCGTGGCTTCGATAGCGCTGGCTACTGGCGTACCCCAGCACCATGTCGCCGCGGCGGGCGACGAACAACCGGTGTGGCCCGATCGAGGCGAACTGCTTCAACCACTCCCGCCGCTCGTCCACGCTCGTCGGCCGGGTGGCGAAGGTGGCGTTCGAGTTCGCCACGGTGTCGTTGAGGATCGCCACGATGCCGGGCAGGTCGTCCTCGGTGCCCGGCCCGATCGCCACGGCGCTCGTTGGTTGACTCATGTGGACACAGTACGTGCCACCCGTGCGTCCACACAGGACGGTCCTGCTGCGGTCAGCGGGGTCGCTTCGCGGTGGGGCCCTTCCGGTCCGGTGCGATCACCGCACCGGCCGCGATCAGGTCTGCCACGAAAGCGGCCTGCGCGGCGTCCCGGTCATCGGCCCGCAGCACCGCCGACGGGTGGACGGTCGCGACGAACTGGGCCGGCGGGTCGAGCGTCGGATACTCCTCCGGATGGTCGGCGATGTCGGGCCAGTCCAGCAGCTGTCCCCGTACCTTCGTGACCCGGAACCCCGGTCCGACCAGAGCCTGACCGGCGACCGCGCCCAGGGCCACCACGACGCGGGGCCGCAGCAGGGCGAACTCGGCCAACAGCCACGGTCGGCAGGCCACGATCTCGGTGCGCTTGGGCGTGTCGTGGAGGCGGCGCTTGCTTCCACTGTCCTGATGGAACTTGAAGTGCTTGACGGCGTTGGTGAGGTAGGTGTCGCCCACCGGGATGCCGGCCTCCTCCATGGCCTGGCGCAGCAGGCGGCCGGCCGGGCCGACGAACGGTTCCCCCTTCTTGTCCTCGATGTCGCCCGGCTGCTCGCCGACCATGACGATGACCGCGTCCGGGGGACCCTCCGAGAAGACCACCTGATTGGCTCCCTGGTACAGCTCGCAGCCGCGGCACCGGTGCGAGGCCTCGCGCAACGAGTCCAGACCCTGGGCGGGGGAGCCGCCCGGCCGAAGTGCGGGAAGGTACGACTGCGCGGTACCGGATTTCGTCATACGCCAAGGATTTCCCATCCCGCTCCTTCGCACACGTGCTCCGGGTACGCCCGACGAGGTGGTTTGGACCCTCCTGGGCCCGGTAGCGCCAACTCGGTGCGAATAGGCGTTCTGGACGCGGGGTCCAACACTGTCCACCTCGTTGTCGTCGACGGGCAGGCTGGCGGTCCGCCCTTACCGGTCGTCGGGCTCGTGGAGCGCGTCCGGGAGGTGCCCATGGGCCCTGCGCGAGGGCGTAGTGCTGCGTCGCCTCGACCCTCTGTGATCGCTCCCTTGTGGACAGTTGGCCGCGTGGTGGCTCAGGTGGTGGCACCGTTGAGGGCGTCGTACAGCGCGCTTGTCGCCGGCAAGACCTCGGCCGCCGCCGGCGCGACGATCGGCGTCGGGGAACCGTACTTGGTGAACGTGATGTCCTCCGCCAGGTCCTTGTTCGCCTCAGCCGGGGTGATCTTCAGCTCGACGAGCCGGCCCTGGTCGTCCAGGGTGGCGGTGAAGGGAACGTGCGTGGCGGACGCGCCGGCATCTTTCACCGCTGTGTCGTCGGGGCTCTGCGGGCCGGTCGCCTTCGTGAGGTCCACCGTGCCCGCCAGATGCGTGGCGTCGGTGCGGGTCACCGCGGCGACGCTGGTGAAGATGGACGTGATCCCCAGCGGCTCCGGCCCGGTGAGGTCGAATGGCTTGGAGTCGTCCTTGAGCTTCGCCGGGTCCGCGCGGTACCACTTGGTCTTGTCGATTCCGCCGCCCCGGGCGAGCGGGCCGAGGTCGGCCTTCATCCAGAGGTCAGTGCCGATCAGCGTGGCCGCGACCATCAGCGTCTGGCCGAGCAACTCGACCGTGGCGGTCTGCGTGGCCGACTTGGTGGTGTAGTCGACCGAGGCCTTGATGGTCGCTCCCTGCGCCGGGAGGGTCAGCGTGGTATCGAAACCAATGGTCTTCAGCTTTCCCAACGCGGCCGCGAACTGCTCCGCCGGAGATACCGCGGCGGCCGTGGTCGTCGGGGCGCTGTTCGGCCCGGGCGTGTTCGAAGTACTGGTCGAGCAGGCGGCCAGGCCGAGGCCGGCGGCGAGGACGACCGAGACGGCGGCGACGCGTCCCTTGTTCACGGACAACTCCTCGATGGCATCGTCGGTCCTGGATGGATGGCGGACCTGGGTGTCATACCTTAGCGGATTTGCATGCGTCGAACTGTCCCTGCGACTGCGCTCGACCGGTTGGATCGCTCAACGCAGGGGCCCGATACTGCTGTGGTGATCGCCCCGGTGCTGCAGACCGCCGTGTACCTCATGTCACCCGACCGCGACGAGGTGCTGCTCATCCACCGGGTCCGGTCGCCGGACGATGTCCACTTCGGCAAGTACCTCAGCCTCGGCGGGCACGTCGAGCCGGGCGAGGACGTGCTTACCTGCGCGCGCCGGGAGGCCTTCGAGGAGTCCGGACTCGTCATCGGCGACCCGCTGCTGCGGGGCACCGTGCTGTGGACCGGGTTCGGCGAGGACAGCCGCGACTACCTGTGCTTCGTGTTCCGGGCCGACACATTCACCGGCACTCAGCACGCTGACAACGACGAGGGCACGCTCGAATGGGTACGGATAGACGACCTGGCCAGTCGCCCCATGTGGGACAGCGACCATCTGTGGCTGCCGATGGTCTTCGACGACGGCGTCCGGCCGTTCTTCGGAGTCATGCCGTACGACGGGTACGAGATGCTCAGCTGGACCTACCAACGGTGAGTTTCCGTGACCGTTGCGGCACATCCGGGCGTGCCCCAACGGTCACGAACATCGGGACGGCTGATCGCAGGGTGCCCCCGGTGGGATTCGAACCCACACTGTCGGAGGTTTGAGCTCCGCTTCTCTACCGGTTGGAATACGGGGACGCGCGCCGCTTGAAGCGTACCCGGTACGCTATTGCGGCGAACGACGAGGGCGCGCCCAGTGATCATGCAAGGGGTAGACGGTGACCGAGGTCCAGAGCCGCCGGGTGCTCATCGCCGAGGATGAGGCCCTGATCAGGCTCGACCTACGGGAGATGCTGATCGAAGAGGGCTACGAGGTCGTCGGCGAGGCCGGGGACGGCGAGGCGGCTGTCCGATTGGCCGAGGATCTCAAGCCCGATCTGTGCATCTTCGACATCAAGATGCCGATCATGGACGGTCTGGCGGCCGCCGAGAAGATCGCCGAGACCCGGATCGCGCCCGTCGTCATCCTGACCGCCTTCTCGCAGCGCGACCTGGTCGACCGGGCCCGGGCCGCCGGCGCCATGGCGTACCTGGTGAAGCCGTTCCAGAAGAGCGACCTGGTGCCGGCCATCGAGATCGCTTTGTCCCGCTTCGCCGAGCTTCAGGCGCTCGAGCACGAGGTGGCGAACCTGACCGAACGGCTCGAGACTCGCAAGCTGGTCGAGCGGGCCAAGGGGACGCTGATGACCGCGTTCGGCATGACCGAGCCGGACGCGTTCAAGTGGATCCAGCGGGCCGCGATGGACAACCGGATGACCATGAAAGAGGTCGCCGACAAGATCATCGCGGAGAACCTGTCCGGCCCGGCCGCCCCCTGACGACCACTCATCAAGCCCGTAACGGGCAAGTCGGCGAGACTTGCCTGGATGGAAGCGCTCCCAGGGCTCAGGTCTCGCAGACTTGCGAAAACGGCGGGCGCGGCCGCGCGGGTAAAAGAAGGTGTCGGGGGTCCGGACTAGAGTTCACGCCGTGACGGACGCTCCCCGGCTTCTGCTGCTCGATGGCCATTCCTTGGCGTACCGGGCGTTCTTCGCCCTGCCCGTGGAGAACTTCTCGACCACCACCGGGCAGCCGACCAACGCGGTCTACGGGTTCACCTCGATGCTGATCAACGTGCTCCGCGACGAGCGGCCGACCCACATCGGTGTCGCCTTCGACGTGTCCCGCCGGTCGTTCCGCACCGAGCAGTACTCGGAGTACAAGGCGAACCGCAATGAGACGCCGACCGACTTCAAGGGCCAGGTCAGCCTCGTCCAGGAGGTGCTCGCCGCCCTGCGGGTCCCGTTCGTCGAGAAGGAGGGGTACGAGGCGGACGACGTCATCGCCACCCTGGCCCGGCAGGCCCGCGAGGCCGGCATGGAGGTGCTGATCTGCTCCGGCGACCGGGACGCGTTCCAGCTCGTCACCGACGACGTCACCGTGCTCTACCCCAAGCGCGGCGTCTCCGAGCTGGCCCGGATGACCCCGGCCGCGGTCGCCGAGCGGTACGCGGTCGGTCCGGAGCACTACCGCGCGGTCGCCGCGATGGTGGGCGAGACCAGCGACAACCTCTCCGGCGTGCCCGGCGTCGGGGAGAAGACCGCCGCGAAGTGGATCAACTTGTACGGCGACTTCGACTCCGTGGTCGAGCACGTCGACCAGATCAAGGGCAAGGTCGGCGACAGCCTGCGCGAGCACCTCGGCGCTGTGCTGCGCAACTACGAGCTGAACCGGCTCGTCGACGACCTCGAGCTACCCCTCGCGCCGGACGACCTGCAGTGGCGCGGCTGGGACCGCGAGCAGGTGCACCAGGTCTTCGACACGCTGCAGTTCCGGGTGCTGCGCGACCGGCTGTACGAGTACCTCGAGTCGGTCGTGCCCGAGGCGGAGTCCGGCTTCGACCTGGACGGGCAGCTCCTGGGTACGGGCACCGTCCGGGCCTGGCTCGACCGGCACGCGCCGGCCGGGGTCAGGGTCGGCGTGGCCGTCTCCGGCACGTTCGGCCGCGGTACGGGGGCGCTGACCGGCCTCGCCGTGGCGGAGGCCGACGGTCCGGCCGCGTTCATCGACCCGACCGCCCTCGACGCCGACGACGAGGCGGCGGTGGCCTCGTGGCTCGCCGACCCGACCCGGCCGAAGGTCATCCACGACTCCAAGCCCGCCATGCTCGCCTTCGAGGCGCACGGCTGGATGCTGCACGGCCTGGACACCGACACCGCGCTCGCGGCCTACCTGGCCCGCCCGGACAACAGGACCTACGACCTGGTCGACCTCGCCCTGCGGTACCTGCAGCGGGAGCTGCGGATCGAGGTCGATGACGCGCAGCCCACATTGGACGGTCTCGGCGGAGCCTTCGAGGAACACGTCGTCGAGCAGAACCTGATGCTGCGCGCCCGGGCGACGCTGGACCTGCGCGACGCGATCGACGCCGAGCTGAGCCGGGACGGCGACGCCGCCCGCCGGCTCCTGGCCGAGGTCGAGCAGCCGCTCGCCTATGTGCTGGCCGAGGTCGAGCGGACCGGGATCGCCGCGGACACCCACTACCTGTCGGAGCTGGAGGCCCACTTCGCGGCGGAGGTGAAGGCCGCCGCCCAGGCGGCGTACTCGGTGATCGGCCGCGAGTTCAACCTCGGCTCGCCCAAGCAGCTGCAGGAGATCCTCTTCGGCGAGCTCGGCCTGCCGAAGACGAAGCGGATCAAGACGGGCTACACCACCGACGCCGACGCACTGCAGGGGCTGTACGCGCAGACCGGCCACGCGGTCCTGGAGCACCTCCTGCGGCACCGCGACGTCGCGAGGCTGAAGTCCACAGTGGACGGCCTGCTCAAGTCGGTCAGCGACGACGGTCGCATCCACACCACGTTCTTCCAGACGGTGGCCGCGACCGGCCGGCTGTCCAGCACCGACCCGAACCTGCAGAACGTCCCGATCCGTACCGAGGAGGGCCGCCGGATCCGTCGGGCGTTCATCGTCGGCGAGGGCTTCGAGACGCTGCTGACCGCGGACTACAGCCAGATCGAGATGCGGATCATGGCCCATCTGTCCCGGGATGAGGCGCTCATCGAGGCGTTCCGGTCCGGGGCCGACTTCCACGCGGTCACCGCCTCGGTCGTGTTCGCCCTGCCGCTGGCGGAGGTGGGACCGGAGCACCGCCGCCGGGTGAAGGCCATGAACTACGGCCTGGCGTACGGTCTGTCGGCGTTCGGCCTGGCCCAGCAGCTCGGCATCACGCCCGACGAGGCGAACACGCTGATGGAGGGGTACTTCGAGCGGTTCGGCGGGGTGCGCGACTACCTCCGCTCGATCGTGAAGCAGGCCCGCATGGAGGGCTTCACCGAGACCGTGCTGGGGCGCCGGCGCTACCTGCCCGACCTGACCAGCGACAACCGGCAGCGCCGGATGATGGCCGAGCGGATGGCGCTCAACGCCCCGATCCAGGGCTCGGCGGCCGACATCATCAAGGTCGCCATGCTGCGCGTCGACACCGCTCTGCACGAGGAGAACCTGCGCTCGCGGATGCTCCTGCAGGTCCACGACGAGCTCGTCTTCGAGATCGCGCCGGGCGAGCTGGAGCGGGTACAGGAGCTCGTCCGCGAGCAGATGGGCGGCGCGTACCAGATGGACGTACCGCTGGAGGTCTCCCTCGGCACCGGCCCAGACTGGGGAGCCGCCGACCACTAGGACCGGGCCGACTCCAGCGGTGGCCCGTCCACCGCGCAGTGGGTGATGCGCTCCGGCCGGAACACCAGCGGCCGGGTCGGGCTGGGCCGCAGCGCGTCGTCGCGGACCGTGACCAGGCTCAGCA
>Ga0068864_100003296_pt1 | contig 13339 bp, 17 predicted proteins | sample KBSSwiS72_FD_66586 | JGI IMG/M metagenome (GOLD analysis project Ga0068864, IMG submission 66586) | Switchgrass rhizosphere microbial communities from Kellogg Biological Station, Michigan, USA - KBS Switchgrass S7-2 | ecosystem: Host-associated > Plants > Roots > Rhizosphere > Soil ...
GAGATCGTTTTCGTGAAACTGATGCAGCGAGTGGCCGAGCATCGACGTCCACGGCGAGCGATTACGGACGCCGAAGGAGTGACGCGAAAATGAAAAGAAGCGCTTCATCCGTGTCCACCCGTGCTCATCTGTGGCTTAACTTCTTAGCGGGGGTCGAACAGGCTGGGTACCCTTGAGCCGGGGGTCTTGATACCAAAATGCTCGTACGCGAGCGGCGTCGCGAGACGTCCGCGCGGCGTGCGGTCCAGAAATCCGATCTGAATCAAATAAGGTTCGATAATCTCCTCGATTGAATCCTTCTCTTCATGAATAGAAGCTGAGATCGTGCCCAGGCCCACCGGACCACCGTTGAATTTCTCGATGATCGTCAAAAGCAGCTTGCGATCCATCTCATCCAAACCATACGTATCAACTTCCATTCGGTTCAGTGCATCGTTGGCGACGGCTTGGTTGATGCGCCCATCGTAGTCGACTTGGGCGTAGTCGCGGACTCGTCGCAGCAGCCGGTTGACGATACGCGGCGTGCCGCGCGAGCGCCGCGCGATTTCACGCGCGCCTTCGTTGTCCATCTCGACGCCCAGAATGTCGGCTGAGCGTTTGCAGATGACTTCGAGATCTTCGTGCGGATAGAAGTCGAGATGAAACACGATGCCGAAACGTCCCCGGAGTGGTGCAGTGATTAGACCGGCGCGCGTAGTGGCGCCGATCAAAGTAAACTTCGGAAGTTCGAGTTTGATCGAACGTGCCGCCGCACCCTGGCCGATGAGCAGATCGAGTTGGTAATCCTCCATCGCCGGGTAAAGTTTTTCTTCGAGCGCCGGCAGCAGACGATGGATTTCGTCGATGAAGAGAACGTCGCCTTCCTGAAGATTTGTCAGCAACGCGGCGATGTCGCCCGCTTTCTCGATTGCGGGTCCGGCCGTGGATCTCAACTCCGCACCCATTTCGTTTGCGATGATGTTTGCGAGTGTGGTCTTGCCCAAACCCGGAGGGCCGGTGAGCAGCACGTGGTCCAGTGCTTCGCGGCGGCCGCGCGCGGCTTTCATGTACACGCGCAGGTTCTCTTTAACCTGGCGCTGACCGATGTACTCGTCGATGCGAGTCGGGCGCAAGGTCAGATCGAGCTGGCGATCCTCGTCGCTGGCGAAACTGTCTTTCACGCGCGCTGATATTGACTCAGGAGCCATGATGTTTTCAAACCCGTGCGAGTTTCTTGAGACCGCGTCTCAAAATAGTTTCGACCGTGAGTTCGCCACCTTCGGCGAGTGCGGCGTCGATCGCTTTCTCCGCCGCCGAACGCTGGTAGCCGAGATTGAGCAAAGCGGAGAGTGCATCGGCGCGGACGGTGTCTTCGGTCGGCTCTGCAGCTTCCGGTTTCGCGCCCAGTTCCTCTTCGAGTTGAGCCGACGACAACTCAGCAACTTTCTCGCGCAGCTCCACGATCAGGCGTTCGGCGGTTTTCTTGCCGACGCCGGGAATGAGCGTCAGACGCGCGAGGTTGTTCGTCCTGATCGACGCGATCATTTCATCGGCGCTCATGCCTGACAGCAACGTGATGCCTAACTTTGGACCAATCCCGCTGACGGAGATGAGCTTCAGAAACAACTCACGCTCGCGCGCCGTCTTGAAGCCGAAAAGCTGCAAAGAATCCTCGCGCACGTGGGTGTAAATGCGAAGTTGAACACTCGCGCCGATGTCTTCGAGATCATAAAACGTCGAGACCGGAATGTTGACTTCATAACCAACGCCGCCGACGTCGACAATCACAGACGTCGCTTGTTTGGAAAGCAGTGTGCCGCTGAGATGCGCAATCATTCGGGCGGATTGTAACAAAAAACCTTTATCCACAGATTACACAGATTCGAACTATTGGTTCTATGGCGCTATACTGACGATGCGCCATGAAGTCCGAGAAAATATCAGAGTTAACAACAAGCCGTTTGAGTGTTTACCTTCGTTGCCTCAACGCGCTTCACACGGCCGGAATTAAAACTATCTCCTCGCAGGCGCTGGCTGAGCAATTCAACTTAAACTCCGCCCAGATTCGCAAGGACCTTGGTTACTTTGGCGAGTTTGGCGTGCGTGGCGTCGGCTACTACGTCGACGATCTGCGCGAACACATCACGAAGATACTCGGGCTCGACAGCCCGCATCGCGTCGGCATTATCGGCGCCGGCAGGCTCGGCACTGCGTTGGCGAATTACGACGGTTTTGGTCGTTCAAACTTCACCGTGGTTGCGCTCTTCGATAACGACCGGCAAAAGATTGGTCGCCGCATTGGTGATGGAAATATCGTCGTCCACGACGTCGACGAAGTCGCGAACGTGATCCGTAATGAATCGATCGACGTGATGGTGATCGCGGTGCCGGCGAAAGCAGCGCAGAGAGTTTTGAACCAGGTCATGTCTGCCGGAATAAAAGCAGTGCTCAATTTCGCACCCGTCTCACTGACCGCGCGCCGTGGCGTGAAAGTGAAGACAGTCGATCTGACAACGTCGCTCGAGTCGTTGTCGTACTTCCTTTCGCAACCGGCGAACAGCACAGTCACTCAGCCACGACGGAGAACATCCAACAAACAAACATGGATGAGCAAACAACAAGACGAGATCTGATCCGGGTTTGCCACCTGATGTACGAACGAAGCTACGTCGTCTCGTCAGACGGCAACGTAAGCGTGCGGGTTGACGACGGCCGCATTCTCGCCACGCCGACGATGACGTGCAAAGGACGGATGACCGAGGATCTGATCGCGGTGACGGACATCGAAGGCCGAGCACTCAACGATCGCAAAGCTTCAAGTGAGTTGGCGATGCACCTTTTGATCTATCGCGAACGTCCCGACGTGCAAGCCGTGTGTCACGCGCATCCGCCACACGGGACGGCGTTCGCCGTCGCTGGTCTTGCGATCGATCAGCCGATCTTGTCGGAAGTGATACTGACACTCGGTTGCGTGCCGCTGGCCGCGTATGGAACTCCTTCAACGGAAGAGTTGACGCGGGAGATGCAGCCGCTGGTGAAACATCACAACGCGCTATTGATGGCGAATCACGGCGCGGTTGCTTACGGCGCCGATCTCTGGCAGGCGTGGGATCGTCTCGAGACGTTGGAACACACTGCAAAGATCGCGATCCTTTCGCGTGTACTTGGTGGTTCGAGAAACCTTCCGCCCGATGCTATCGAGAAACTCATCAACGTGCGTGAAGCTGCGGGTTATCTCGGCGAATCTGCGCGCGGACAATCTTGCGGTTACCTGCAGGAAAGTTCAGTGGAAAATGGCGGCTCCAAGATCTCACTGACCCGCGAAGAGCTGGTCGAATTGTTAAGTCAGGCAGTAAATGGTAAATAATCCGTACTTAATCTGTGTTCATCCGTGGCAAAAAACTCAAATAGAGGAGATCTGAATGCAAGAAGCACTCGGAATGGTTGAAACAAAAGGACTGGTTGCGATGATCGAAGCGGCCGACGCGATGGTCAAAGCCGCGAACGTCACGCTGGTCGGTTACGAAAAGATCGGCGCCGGTTTTGTGACTGCGATCGTCCGTGGCGACGTTGCTGCCGTAAAAGCCGCGACTGACGCCGGCGCAGCCGCCGCGCGACGCGTTGGCGAGTTGGTCAGCGTACACGTGATCCCGCGCCCGCATGGCAGCGTCGACGAAACTCTCCCGATCGGGCTCGATCGATAACCAGCATGATCATTGCTCGCATCGTCGGGACTGTGGTCTCCACGCAAAAGGACGAACGGTTAACCGGAAAGAAGTTGCTGATCGTGAGACCGATCAACGTAGATGGCAGTGACACGACGGGTTACGTCGTCGCAGTTGACACAGTCGGCGCCGGTTTTCACGAGCGCGTGCTGGTGGTCGCTGGCTCGAGTGCGCGCTTGGCCCAGGGCATGAAAGATGTGCCGGTGGATGCAGCGATTGTGGGAGTGATTGATACGGTTGATGTGAACTAATCATGCAACTCGCGCGCGTCATCGGCACAGTTGTGGCAACCGTCAAGAACGATTCGCTCGCCGGGCGGAAGCTGCTCATCGTGCAAACTGTTGACAGGAATCTCGAAGCCACAGGAAAACCGATGGTCGCGATCGATGCCGTTGGAGCAGGCATCGGCGAGTTGGTTTTCTGGTGTCGCGGCAAGGAAGCGAGTTTTCCTTTCAAACGAGAAGACACACCGACTGATTGCACGATTGTGGGCATAGTCGATTCGGAGCAGCACGTAACCAGATGATTCTTGCACGCGTAGTCGGAAATATTGTGGCCACGCAGAAAAACTACCGCTATGAGAGTGCGCGCGTGATGTTGTGCCAGCAGATTACGCCCGAGGGTGATGAGACGAGTTATTCTGTACTGGCACTGGATTCAGTCGATGCGGGTGTGGGCGATACGGTTTTGATCGTGCAGGAAGGTTGGAGCGCGTCAACGGCGGCGACCGGGAAGGCGGGCGCGGCGATCGATTCGGCAATCGTTGGGGTGGTGGATCGGATCGATCTATTATAACGATGGAAGATCAGGCGAGATTGATGGCAGAGAGAATTGCGCGGCGCGTGTCGGGCGGGATGGCTTCGTCTCCGGCGAGCAGTTCGGATATCACTTCTGAGCTCGCGGCGATGCGGGCGAGTCTCAGTGAACTGCAGAATCGATTGGTTCAGATTGAAGCCAGGGTGAGTGTTCCGCGCGTGCATTCACCGTGGCATCCGAGTATGGAACGGTTTGGGGTTGAAGAGGCGACGGTGTCGGAGTTGGTCGACTTCTTTCAAAATGAAAAGGCTTGCAGCCTGGAAGCTGGCAAGCCTTGTGATCATTGCGCGATGTGTAGCTCGCGTGGGTTTTAGTCACGGATACACGCGGATCAAAGCACGGATTATTTTTGCCGTAGTGAATTGGCATTAATTTGCGGTGGTTTTTCGGCGCCTTCCTCGGCCCTGAAATAGGGCTCCTCCTTGAATCCAAAAAGTTTGGCTGAGATCACGGTTGGAAAACGCGCGCGCGTGGTGTTGTAGTCCTGCACGCTGTCGTTGTAATCCTTGCGCGCGGTGGCGATGCGGTTCTCAGTGCCCGCGACTTCATCCTGCAACGCGCGGAAATTTTCGTTTGACTTTAACTGCGGATAGTTTTCCTGCAGCACTAGAAGACGGCCCATCACGCCGCCGAGACTGTTGGCAGCGTTGATTATCTGCTCCTTCTGCTCCGGCGAACGATCGCCACCTTCACCCTGCGGCGCCTGTTGGATTCCATTCAGCAACTGCGAGCGCGCGCGGGCGATAGCGCCGAACACTTCCTGCTCCTGAACACCGGCCATCATCGCCGCTTGAGTTAAGTTGCCCAAAAGATCGGCGCGGCGCTGGAGCTGCGTTTCTACGTTGGCCCACTTGCCTTTTACGTTCTCGTGTTTGGTCGTCAGCGTGTTATAGCCACAGCCGCTCGCGGAAATGGAAATCAGCACAACGGCAAAAAGGATCATTACTCTTCGCGTCTTCATCTCAAATCTCCCGTTATTCAAAGTTACTGTGTTGCCTCTCCAAGCTTGTCAACGGCTTCCACTACCTGCTCGATTTGAACCAGGTAGACACCGAAAAGTTCGTGGGCTTCTTTCTCAGACGAGGGGAGTCTGTCGCTGGCGCGAAATTCAAAGATTCGCTCAAAGGGTTTAGGGTCAAGTTTAAGCAACCTTGCAGTAGCGCGAACGCAATCGGCTTTTGACACCGGCGCTTCCACGCCATGCAACATCAGGACGGCCCGGAACAAGGCCGCAAAACTCGACAAGCTGTCGCTCATCAAGTCGCAGAGTTTTTCAGTTGAAGCTGACGCGGGGATGTAAAGTCGTCGCAATTGGATCAACTTGCTACGCAATTCGTACTCAGTTTGATGGCGCAGGTTTGCATCCGAGAGTCGCACAAACTCGAATGGATCGTGACCGTAAAGAACGATGCGCGCGTTTGCCATCTGGTGAAACTCGATCGGAAAAACATCAGCGGCAGCGGAGAGTTCTTCGATGGTGAAATAGACCGGCAGCGGATGGCCCAATCGTTGCCACTCACGCATTGGCGCCTGGGCCTGACGCAGATCTTCGGGCGTGATGCGATGCAACGCGATGAGCAAGTTGTAATCAGAACGCAGCTCGATGTGATCGCCTGCGGCTGCTGAACCATAGAGCACAACAGACGCCAGATTATCTCCATGCGTCGCCCGCAGATCGTCAATCAGTCCACTCAGTGCTTCCTTTACTACGTTTCTATCCATAAAAAGTCCGTGAAATTCGTGACTAACTTACCAACTGCCTCCGGCGCCGCCGCCGCCAAAGTCACCGCCACCACCAAAACCTCCGCCGCCGCCGAAACCACCACCACCACCGCCGAAGCCGCCGCCGCCCCAGCCACTGCTCGATCCCCAGCCGCCACCTCGGCTCATGCTATTGAACACACTTCCCCACAGCAGTGCCTGCAAACAACCGCCGCCGCCACCTCTGCCTCTGCGCGACGCTGAAGAGAGCAGGATCAATATGACAAAGATGATCACTGCTCCAGCGCAGAACGTCGAGAGACTAGTCCGCGGGTTCGATCGCGGCGCGCGCCGTGGTTCGACCTGGACCGCTTTCCCGTTGTCTACATCGCCGATCGTAAATCCGCGTTTCTGCGCGAGCGTCGCAACGTACGCCTCGATCGTGTCGAGTATTCCCTGGCTATAGTTCTGTTGCCGGAACTGCGGCACCAGTCGTTCACGTTGAATTCGTCCTACGAGTCCATCCGGCAAGTCACCTTCGAGATGCCGGCTGACCTGCGTGAAATACTTGCGATCCTGAATCGCGACGACTAACAGAAAACTAGCTTTGTCGCCGTCCTTTGCTCCAATTCCCCAACCGCGCGCGACTGCGAGCGAAAAGTCGAAGATGTCCTGGTCGCCCGTTGTCGGCACCGTCACGACGGCGTATTCGATCTTTCCCTGCTCTTTCAACTCGCGATAGATCGACTCCAGTTCCTGCTTGGTGCGGGAATCGATGACGTTTGCGTTGTCTACAATTGGGGTGAAGGGAACAGGTAACGGGACCGGAGACTCAGGAGGTGTTTGCGCTTTTGCGTCAACTGCCAACAGCGCAAAGATCATAATAAACAGATTACACAGAAGAAGAGCTTGTCTGTGTAATCTGTGGATAGGCATTTCCGCGAATCTCGTCAGTGCTAACCCTCAATCAATCGGTGCAACACATAAAAGAGGGCCACCCCTCCAAAAACGACAATCGAAACCGTGGGGTTTCGTTCTTCTTTATGATTCACTTCGGGAATCAGGTCGCTTGCAGCTACGTAAAGGGTCACGCCGGCCGAAAACGGTAACGCATAAGCAACCGCATCCTTCATCCTCGTTTCGAGCAAGGCGACGCCAATCACACCTGCGAGCGTCGCCGCACCGATGGCTGCGGTCGCAATCAACGCCTTCTGGGTCGAACGTCCGGTAGCAAGCATGATTGATGCCACAGTAAAACCTTCAGGCATTTTGTGAAGGAGAATCGCGATAAAGACAAGAATGCCGACTTTGAAGTTGACCAGGAAAGCGGATGCAATTGAGACACCGTCGAAGAAGGTGTGAATCCAAAGCCCACCGACCGCGGTGTACGCGGCTGAGGGACGCATGAACGATTCCGGATGCGTTTCGGCGCCGAAGTGAAAGTGCGGGGCGAGTGTGTGCTCGAAGAATTGAATCGATAAGTAACCGAGCAGCAGCAGCGCCATCGCCCCGGCCACGGCCTGGGCTGCCGTGTTTGAAGGCGAGTTTTTGGTCCAGATACCAACAGTTTCGGGGAGAATCTCGATAAAGATGGCGGCGAGCATGAAGCCGGCGCCGAGAGCGACGAGGTATTTCAAGAAGCGCTCGCCCCAGCGGTAAGCTTCTGATTTGATCAGAATTACCCCTCCGAGGACATTGGCGGCAGCAGCCAGCAAACCAAACAGGAGAATCGATGCCATTGTCGGTGGGCCAATATAGCATTCTCTGTTGCACAGAGGTAAAAGGCCAACAGAAGGCGATCACCTAGCGCGGACAATACTATTGACACTCTCTGGAGCGCAGCGTAGTATCCGGCAGTGGGTGGTCAAAAGTGGTCGGAAGTGGGTCCAACCTCGTAGCAACACCGATCATCAGCAACACTTTTCCTTTGGGCCACCCACCAATGCTCTCTCGTCAGGCTGGAACGCATGCTGCGAGGTAATTACACAGCACGTATCGATGTCAAAGGTCGCCTGAAAGTCCCAACTGGGTTCCGGCGGCTGATGGAAGAGAAGCACGGCAAGGAATTTTATATCACAAGCCTCACAGGCGACTGCGTTCGTATCTACCCATTGCCGGAATGGGAGTCGATCGAACAAAGACTTTCACTGTTGCCGTCGATGGATCCGGCCCGACGCAAGTTCCTTGATAGAACGAATTATTTTGGTCAGCAAGCCACGCTGGACGGGCAAGGCCGCCTGTTGATTCATCCGCTGCTGCGGAAGAGCGCGGAAGTTTTGGGTGACGTGGCGGTAATGGGTTATCTGACCTATTTGGAAGTTTGGGAACTGGACAAGTTCAAAGCTCGCATGCTCGCTGATCCATACACGGAAGAAGACGAGGCTGCGATTGCGAGACTGGGAATTTGAAATTCACGGATCTTTGAACGAGATCACGGGGCGGTGGTGATGGCTGCACCTTTGGGGGGCAAGGGTGCGCCCCATCGCCCCGTGCTGCTGGAAGAGACATTGAAGTTCCTCGCTCCTGAGCGTGGAGGTCTCTTTGTAGATTGCACGGTGGGGCTTGGCGGACACAGTGAAGCAATCCTGAAATCCTCCGCTGACACGCGCGTCGTGGGAATGGATCTTGATCCGGCGGCGCTCGCTTACACGCGCCAACGACTCGCACCCTTCGGTGACAGATTTCGCGCCTTTCAAACCAACTTTCGCGCTATCACCGAGGTGCTCGAAGAGGCGAATGAGCGCGAACCAAACGGCATTCTTGTCGACCTGGGCGTCTCTTCATTGCAGTTTGATTCACCGGAGCGCGGTTTTAGTTTTCGTTTCGACGCTCCTTTAGATATGCGGATGGATCCGGAATCCGGCGCCACCGCAGCCGATCTTCTACAGCATCTTCCCGAATCGGAAATCGCGAGAATCATTTTCGAGTACGGCGAAGAACGACACTCACGACGCATCGCCCGTCGCATCGTGGAACGTCGCGAACAAGGGGCGCCAATAACGACCACCACTGAGTTAGCAGACCTTGTGCGACTCGCTGTCGGCGGCCACAAGCGGAAACAGATTCATCCGGCGACTCGCACATTCCAGGCTCTGCGTATCGCCGTTAATCACGAACTCGAAGGGCTGGGAGAGTTTGTCGAGTCAGCAGTCGATCTTTTAATTCCCGACGGACGATTTGTAGGGATCAGTTTTCATTCGCTCGAGGATCGCATTCTCAAACGCGAGTTGAGAAAACTGTCGGGCCACTGTGAGTGTCCGCCACGTTTGCCGGTTTGTGAATGTGGCGCACGCAAAGTGGTTGAAATTTTGACGCGGCGGCCGGTGACGCCGGGCTCTCGTGAGATTGACGAGAATCCGCGCGCACGCAGCGCGAAACTGCGCGCCTGCCGCAAGCTCGATGAAATACGATCATGAAACGATTTCCTGAACATCAACTCAACGCAAAGATTCATCGTAGCCGAGATACCACTGCGCTCTCGCGACTCGGGCTGTTGTTGTTCTGTGGATTGGTTCTCGCTTGCGGATTTGTCTTTGCGGCCAAGCAACATTTCGCCGCGGTGCAATATGGATATCAACACGAGAGTCTGCGCAACGAGCGCAAGCGACTCATTGAAGAGAACCAGCGACTGGCGCTCGAAAAGGAACGCGCTATCGCGCCTGACAAACTCGAGCCCGCCGCGCGTCGATTGGGATTGAAGCCGGCGCGGCCGGGACAGATCGGAAATCCGGGTCGGTAATCGGTGTAATCAGCGGTTAATTGAAGCGTCCTCATCACGCTACTCGTTAGGGAGAATACAAGTAGGTGATGCTGGCACGCCTCATTGCTCGTTCAAAATCCAGACCGGATGTTTCACCAGGCCGCGCGCTTTTCGTCGCGGCTTTTATTGGCTTTTGGATGATTTTAGTTTGCGCGAGACTGGTCTATCTGCAGTTCTCGCAGTACGACACGCTCGCCAATCGCGCTCGCCAGCAACAGCAGAATTCAATCGAAACAAGTCCCCAACGCGGTGAGCTGCTCGATCGACAAGGACGCCAGCTCGCCCGCAGCGTGCAAACAGTTTCACTTTTTCTCGATCCCGACGGTCTCGATGCTTCGACGTTGGACCGCAACGCACAGCAACTCGCAAAAGCCCTCGGTTTGAAAGAGTCGGACCTCACTAACGAATTTCGCGAAGCGCAAACAGAAAAACGAAGATTCATCTGGATCGCGCGACGCATTGACGCCGATCTCGCCAACAAGATCGTCGCGCTGAATCTGCCGGGGATCAATACACGACTCGAACCGAAACGCTATTACCCGAATGGACCACTCGCGTCCCACGTGCTCGGATACGTCGGACTCGACGGGCAGGGGCTCGGCGGTGTCGAACAGTCTTACAACACGAACATCTCAGGTGAGCCCGGTCGGCTGTTCATCGAAAAAGATGCGTACGGCAAACCGTACGAGAGTTATGAGATTGCTGCCAAACCCGGACAGACGGTCGTACTGACGATCGATCAATCGATTCAGTATCAGGCGGAAACAGCACTGGTCGCGGCCGTCGAACGATCGCGCGCCAAGTCGGGAAGCGTGATCGTGCTTGACCCGCGCAGCGGCGAGATCCTCGCGCTCGCAAACGCGCCGACGTTCGATCCAAACAAAGTTGCGGAAGCTAAACCGGAAACAAGATCGAACTGGGCGCTCCAGAATATTTACGAGCCCGGCTCGACTTTCAAAGTCGTCGCCTTCTCCGCAGCAATCGAAAAGAAACTCGCCAGAGTCGACGACCACATCGATTGTCAGATGGGAGCCATTACCGTCGCCGGACGCGTGATTCACGATCACAAGAAGTTTGGAAACTTGACGATCGCCGAAGCACTCGCGAAGTCGAGCAACGTCGCTGCGATCAAACTCGGCCTGCGCGTCGGCGACGAAGCGATGTACGACTACATTAAGCGTTTCGGCTTCGGATCGAAGACCGGGATCGAGTTGCCAGGTGAGACAAGCGGCATCGTGCGGAAAGTTGAACGTTGGCAGCCGTCGTCGATCGGTTCGATTGCGATCGGTCAGGAAGTCGGCGTGACGCCGGTGCAGATGGTGGCCGCGTTTGGCGCGCTCGCTAACGACGGTTTGCGCATTGCGCCGCACTTGATTCGAGAAGTTCGCGACTCCGGCGGCAACGTCGTCTATCGTGCTCAACCGGAACAACGACGCGTGATCAGCGCTGACACAGCGATCGCGTTGCGCGGCATGCTCGAAGGCGTGACCTTGAACGGCACCGCGAAGAAAGCGCAGTTGGACGGTTATTCAGCCGCCGGCAAAACGGGGACGGCGCAGAAGATCGATCCGAAAACGCGCAGCTACTCCTCGACGAAGTTCGTCGGCTCGTTTGTGGGTTTCGCTCCAGTGAGTAATCCGCAAGTCGTGATTATCGTCGTGATCGATGAGCCGGCGGGTGCTTATCACGGTGGCGACGTCGCCGCACCGATCTTTCGTGAAGTAGCCGAACAAGTGCTCCCGAGTCTCGGCGTGATGCCCGACATTGAAACGAGTGCTGTACCTGAGTTGGTGGCGCAAGTTAACGAGAACCCGGAGCGCGAGGCGAGGCTCAAAGAACAGGAGCAATCGGAGCAGGAGCGGAAAGCCACAATGCCAACCGTGGACAGCAACGGGGGACGAGGCGGAGAAGTTGTCTACGCGCCGGCGACGAAGAAAGCGATGCTAATGCCCGACTTGCGCGGGCGCAGCGTGCGGGACGTCGCGCGAACTTGCGCGCAACTCGGATTGCAGGTGGAAGCGCGCGGCGAAGGAAGAGTCTTGAAGCAGAATCCGTCAGCGGGAACAGAAGTGAACACGGGACAATTGATCTACGTTGATTTTGGGAGGTTGCAGTAACAGCAAGGAGGCGCCCGATACCACGATGGATGAAGAAACTCTCGCAGATGACGTAAACTACGGCATTGCTGATTGCAGAAGACGACTACGCAACCAGCGATCAACTCTCCGGGCACAACATCATCCCCCAAAAGATGGCTCGAGTCGTGACGTACATCCCGTCACGAGCCGGGTTGGCAGTTATGCGGAAGTTTTGGCGAGTTCAATGAGCCAAAGCTCGCTTTCGAGATTGGTTGAATGCCTGCTCGAACCGGCTGCCAACAGGTCGTCGCGGGAATAAACGATGGAGCGGGAAGAGGCCGTAATCACGTGAAGGTGGGCGAAGCAGCAGCTTTGATGGGCGCGAATGCGAAGAGCGTCAGCGCCGAGATATTTGACAAACAAATCAGAGATTATTCCATCGACTCGCGTTCGGTAGGCGCGGGCGAATTGTTCTTTGCATTGTCGCAGCAGGACTACGCCCGCGCCGGTTTCAATGGAGAGTTTGTTGACGCGCATCGTTTCATCGGAGACGCGTTCGAGCGTGGCGCAGTGGCTGCCGTGGCGCGTGCCGATCGCGTCAGTGGTGAACCGTATCTCGAGAGTGTGAAGGATCGTTTGCTGTTGGTTGACGACGCGATCGCGGCGTTACAACTGCTCGCACATCGTGTGTATTCGAACTGGGGAAAACCGGTGGTGGCGATCACCGGCAGTGCCGGGAAGACGACGGCGAAAGAGTTAACGGCGCACGTGCTGAAGAGCGCCGGTCGTCGTGTGTTGAAGAGCGAGCGTAATTACAACAACGGTCTGGGACTGCCGCTCTCAGTGTTGCGCATGGTCAGTGAGGATCGCACGCCGGATCAATTCGATCTCGCGGTACTGGAAATGGGAATGTCGTCGCCGACACACGAGATTCAGCGGCTGTGCAAAATCACGCCGCCGGATGTTGCGGTTGAATTGATGGTCGCGCCGGTCCATCTCGAGTATCTCGGCACGATTGAAAACATCGCCGCCGCGAAAGCGGAATTGATCGAAGGGCTCAAACCGGAGGGCATTGCAATTCTGAATGCCGACGACGCGCTCGTAATGAAGATGCGCGAAAAGCACCAGGGCCGCACGTTGACATTCGGGATCGACAACGCGGCTGATGTTTCTGCAAACGACGTCGACACTCGTTCACTCGGTCGCATCGACTTTCGTTTGCGAACGCCTTTGGGAGAAGCGCAAGCGTCTTTGGCTATGAGTGGACGGCACAACTTGAG
>Ga0068864_100003298_pt1 | contig 13336 bp, 13 predicted proteins | sample KBSSwiS72_FD_66586 | JGI IMG/M metagenome (GOLD analysis project Ga0068864, IMG submission 66586) | Switchgrass rhizosphere microbial communities from Kellogg Biological Station, Michigan, USA - KBS Switchgrass S7-2 | ecosystem: Host-associated > Plants > Roots > Rhizosphere > Soil ...
GCGCAGTTCCGGACCACGCGGTTGCACTCGTCGGGCGGCTTCCTGAAGGAGTCGAACGCGACGATCATGCTCGGGGTCGAGGACGATCAGGTCGCTGCCGCGCTCGACATCGTCCGGGAGCACTGCACGGCGCGGACCCAGACCGTGAACCCGATGCCGCCGATCATGGAGCCGGGCGAGTTCTTCATGCCGTACCCGCTCGAGGTCGAGGTCGGCGGAGCCACGGTGTTCGTCCTGCCGGTGGAGCGCTCCGAGCGGATCTGAGCCCGGACCTCAGCCCGGCGTCGGGCTCCCCGGTCGCGGCGAGGCCGGCAGGTCGTCGTAGCCCTTCCAGCGATAGATCGCGGTCGAGATCCCCCAGCTCAGCACGAAGATCGCGATGATCCCGATCCCGATGAGCCCGAAGTCGAGGTTCCCGACGGCATCCCAGAGGCCGCCCGTGAGGCCGAACCGGTCGGCGACGATGCTCAGGACCTCGAGGCCGCCGATGAGGAACGCGATGAGGACCGATACGAGCGTGATGTTCAGGTTGTAGTAGAGCTTCCGGATCGGCTTGATCGCCGCCCAGCCGTAGGCCCCGAGCATGAGCACGCCGTCGGTCGTGTCGACGAGCGACATCCCGGCGGCGAACAGCGCCGGCAAGATGAGGATGTAGCCGATCGGCAGCTGGCTCGCCCCGGCCGTCGCGGCGAGGCCGAGGAGCGCGACCTCGCTGGCGGTGTCGAACCCGAGCCCGAACAGGACGCCGAGCGGGTACATGTGCCAGCTCTTGTGGACGAGCCGCAGCGCCGGCCGGAGCATCCGGGCGAGGACGCCGCGATTGTTCAGGAACTCCTCGAGCGTCTCCTCGTCGTACTCGCCACCCGACGAGACCTGCCGGAACATCCGGTAGATGTCGATGAGGACGACGAGGTTGATCACGCCGATGACGAGCAGGAACGTCGCCGAGACGGTCGTCCCGATGAGGCTCCCGATCTGCTGGAGCGTCGGGATCGCGCTGACGAACCCGGCCGACGCGGCGATGAGGATCGACAGCCCGACGACGATCGTCGAGTGGCCGAGCGAGAAGAACAACCCGACGGCCACGGGGCGCTGACCGTCCTGCATGAGCTTGCGGGTCGTGTTGTCGATCGCGGCGATGTGGTCCGCGTCGACGGCGTGCCGCAGACCGAACGTGTAGGCGAGCATCGCGGTCGGGAGGAGGATCGGGTACTGGATCGAGGCGAGGAGCGCGATCGCCCAGGACCCGAGGTTGAAGACGAGCAGGAACCCATAGGTGCGCAGCACGCGGCTCCGGATCTCGCTGGAGCTGGTGATGGCGGCGAGGGCGCTCCCGAGCATTCGGGCTCCTTCGATCGTGGCTGGCGGGGCGTCAGGGTAGCGCGCAACGTCGCAGATGCAACATGTTGCAACACATGCGGGCCTCGTCATCGGTACGGGCGTGGGAGCGGATCGGATCACTGGCTACTCTTGACGCGATGACGCCGCCGCCGCTCCCGGCACCCTGGGCCGAGGCCCACGACCTCCTGCGCCGTCGCGGGCTCCGCTGGACGCCGCAGCGCCGGACCCTTGTCGGCGTCCTCGCCCAGACCGACGGCCATGTCACCGGCGCCGAGCTCGTCGAGCGCTGCCGGGCGATCGATCCGACGACGACGCCCTCGACCGTCTATCGGACGCTCGATGTGCTCGAGGCCGTCGGCCTGATCCGCCACGGCCACGGCGCCGACGGCCGCGAGGAGTTCCACGTGCTGCCCGGCGGCGAGCACGGTCATCTGCACTGCTCGAGCTGCGGCCAGACCTGGGAGATCGGCTCCGCCGAGACCGGCACGTTCGTCGCCGCGCTGCGGCGGACCCGCGGGTTCCAGGCGGACCTGTCGCATGTGACGCTCGTCGGGCTCTGCGCAACCTGCGCCGCCGGCGCATGACGGCCTGGCTCGACGAGCTCGAACCGGTCGCCCCCGACCCCGTGTCCGCGTTCCGGGGCATCGAGGCCGGCAAGTTCCTGTCCGTTCGGCGCGAGGTTCGACGCCGCGCTGGAGCGGGGAGCGCCGACGAGCTGGTCCCGCAGCTGGCCGCACTCGCCGGGGCGCTCGCGGTCGTCGTCGAAACGCTTCCGGACGCGGCGTTCGCGGCGCCCGGCGGCGAGGGCGACTGGAACGTCGCCCAGGCGATCGGCCACGACACGTCCGCCCGGTCGGGCCTCGTCCTCGCCGCGTCGCTCGCGGCGTCGGGGCGCTGGCCGACCGACGCGCCGACCGTGGTCCAGGGCATCCCGGGGCCGCCCGTCGCGAGCCGCGAGGATCTGCTGCGAAAGATCGCGCAGAGCCAGCGGCTCATCGAGCGGGGGGCCCGGGCCATTGCCGGCCACGAGCTCGATCCGTGCCCGCTCGATCACCCCCAGGTCGGCCGCCTCCGCTGCGGCGAGTGGCTCCTCTTCGCCGGCGTCCACGACCTCATGCATCTCGAGCAGCTGCACGGGCTCCGATGAGCCCCACGCGGCCGGACCTCGTCGCCTGCTGGCTGTTCCGGATCGACACCAGAGGACATCTCGAGATCCTCCTGATCCGCCGCGCCCCGGACCGCCTGTTCCCCGGGATCTGGCAGTGCGTGACCGGCAAGCTCGAGGTCGGCGAGCGGATCCTCGCGGGCGCCCTGCGCGAGGTCGTCGAGGAGACCGGCCTCGATCGATCGGCGCTCGAGGCCGTGTTCGAGACCGACATCGTCAACTGGTTCCACGAGGAGACGTCCGACGCGATCTGGTGCGAAGCGGTCTTTGCCGCCCGGGTCGTTCCGGGCGCGACGCCCGCGATCTCCGACGAGCACGACGATCTGCGCTGGACCAGCCCGGACGAGGCGCGCGGGCTCGTGCCCTGGCCGGCCTACGTCCGGGCGATCGACTTCGTCGAGTGGCTCGTCGCGAACCCGGACCGGGCCGAGCCGTTCCGCCTCTTGCTAGACTCAGCCTCGTGATCGATCAGCGCTCCGGCGCGGCCCCAGCCGAGACCCGCGAGGAGCGCCTGCCGGCCTTCCGATCGAAGGTCGACCACCTCCGCCCGACGTATGGCTTCGAGGACGTCTCGCTCGCGCCGGGCATCGAGACGATCGAGCCCAACGACGTGGAGCTCGGCCAGATCTTCTGCGGCATCGAGCTCGCCATCCCGGTCCTCGCCGCGGCGATGGACGCGGTCGTGGATCCGACGTTCGCCGGAGCCCTCGCCTCGCTCGGCGGGCTCGCGGTGCTGAATCTCGAGGGGGTCCAGGCCCGCTATGACGAGCCCGGCGAGATCCTCGGCCGGATCGCCGCCGCCGCGGACGACGAGGTCCACGACGTGCTCGCGGCGGCCTATGCGGCGCCGGTCCGGGACGACCTCGTGGCCCGCCGCATCGACGAGATCCACGCCGCCGGCTCGAAGGTCGCGGTCGCCGCGACGCCCGCGGCCGCGCGCCGCTGGGGCCCCTTCTGCGCCGAGCACGGTGCCGATCTCTTCCTCGTCCAGTCGCAGGTGAGCTCGGCTCGCCACCTCGCGACGGGCTACGACCCGCTCTCCCTGGCCGACTTCACCCGGTTCATGCCGATCCCCGTCGCGGTCGGCAACACGACGAACGCCGAGGCCGCGTTCCGGCTCATGGAGCAGGGCGCCGCGGCGGTCTTCGTCGGCGTGGGTCCGGGCGCGGCCTGCACCACGCGGGAGGTTCTCGGGATCGGCGTGCCGCAGGTCACCGCGATCGCCGATGTCGCGGGTGCCCGCGACGCCTACCTCGAGCGGACCGGTCGCTACGTGCCGGTCGTGGCCGACGGCGGGATGCGTCGCGGCGGCGAGCTCGCGAAGGCCATCGCGGCCGGCGCGGACGTCGTGATGCTCGGGTCGCCGCTGGCGCGCGCCGAGGAGGCGCCGGGCCGGGGCGTGAACTGGGGCATGGCCGCGCCATCGCCCGTGCTTCCCCGCGGGACGCGCATCAAAGTCGGAACCGCGGGCCCACTGGCCCAGATCCTCAACGGCCCGGCATCGGTGACCGACGGCTCCCAGAACCTCATGGGCGCGCTGCGCCAGTCGATGGCCGCGCTCGGCGCCCGGTCGATCGCGGAGATGCAGCAGGTCGAGCTCGTCTACGCCCCGTCGGTCGCGACCGAGGGCAAGTCGTGGCAGCAGCGAGGCCGTTGACGCCGGTCCGGGCATGACCGACGAGATCGCGGCCCAGCTCGTGGGCTGGGGCCGGGTCGTCGAGATCGAAGCCCGCGGACGCATCTCCGGCCGGCCAGTGCGCGTGGCCGTCGGCTTCGTCGAGGGCTCGGACGGCTCGCTCCTCGTCGCGGCCGGCAATCCCGACGCCGACTGGGCTCGCAACCTCGAGGCCGATCCGCACTGCCGCCTCACGCTCGGCGAGATCCAGTGGGACGCGATGGCCGAGCCGCTCGAGGGCGCCGAGGCCGCCACGACGGTCTCGGCACTGATCCTGCGCTACGGAACTCCCGCCGAGGGTCTCGGCCGGGGCCCGGTCTTCCGACTCCGGCCCGCTATCCTTGACGCTGGCGGGGCGCGCGAGGAGGCGTGATTGGCGGAGGCGGATCGGCGGGGCAAGACGGTTCACGGTGAGGCGGCGAATGCCGGCCATCGAGTGCTCGCCCCGGACGATGCCGAGGTCGAGGCCTATCTCGAGACCGCGCTCCATGCCCCGGGGCCGGATCGGGCCTCGACCGATCAGCCCGCCGGCGGCGGCCATGGCACCGTGGCGGTCCTCGATTTCGGGAGCCAGTTCGCCCAGCTGATCGCCCGCCGCGTGCGCGAGCTCAACGTCTACTCGGAGCTCGTCCCGCACGACACGACGATGGCCGAGCTGGAGCGGCGGGGAACCACCGCGATCATCCTCTCGGGCGGCCCGAACAGCGTCTACGACGTCGACGCGCCGAAGCCCGACCCCGCGATCTGGAGCGGCCGACTGCCGGTCCTCGGGATCTGCTACGGCGCCCAGCTCATGGCCTCCGAGCTCGGCGGTGACGTCCTCGCCGTGTCAAAGCGCGAGTACGGCCCGGCGACCGTTCGGATCGGCGACGGCGACGGGCTCTTCACCGGCATCGAGGGCGAGCAGCCGGTCTGGATGAGCCACGGCGACTCGATCACGAAGCTGCCGGAGGGCTTTCGGTCGACCGCCGAGACCGACTCCACGCCCTTCGCCGGCCTCGTCGATGAGGCCCGCCAGCTCTACGGCATCCAGTTCCACCCCGAGGTCGCCCACACGCCCCGGGGCAAGGACGTCCTGCGGAACTTCGTCATCGGGATCGCGGGCGCGCGCCCGACGTGGACGCCGGCGAACTTCATCGACTCGACCGTCGCCGAGATCCGGGCGAGGGTCGACGCCCACGCGGCGAAGACCGGCTCGGCCGGCGGCGTCCTGTGCGCGCTCTCCGGCGGCGTCGACTCGGCGGTCGCTGCGGCGCTCGTCCACCGCGCGGTCGGCGATCGATTGACCTGCGTCTATGTCGACCACGGGCTCATGCGCAAGAAGGAGTCGGAGCTGCTCCGGGCGACCTTCGAGCAGCATCTCGGGATGCGCCTCGTGATGGTCGACGCCCGGGAGCGCTTCCTCGCCCGCCTCGCCGGCGTCGTCGACCCCGAGCAGAAGCGGAAGATCATCGGCGACGAGTTCATCCGGGTCTTCGAGGAGCAGGCGACCGCGATCACGAACGAGATGGGCCGGATCGACTTCCTGACCCAGGGCACGCTCTACCCGGACGTCATCGAGAGCGCGACATCGGAGACGAAAACCGCCCAGAAGATCAAGACCCACCACAACGTCGGCGGGCTGCCGGCCGATCTCCGCTTCCAGCTCATCGAGCCGCTGCGCTACCTGTTCAAGGACGAGGTCCGCCAGGTCGGGATCGAGCTCGGCCTGCCCGAGGCGATGGTCCAGCGCCAGCCGTTCCCGGGGCCGGGGCTCGCGATCCGGATCATCGGCGAGGTGACCGCCGAGCGGCTCGACACGCTCCGCGACGCCGACTGGATCGTCATCGACGAGATCAAGGCCGCCGGGCTGTACCGCAGCGTCTGGCAGTCGTTCGCGATCCTCACCCCCGTGCGCAGCGTCGGCGTCCAGGGCGACGGCCGGACGTACGCCAACGTCGTCGCGATTCGGGCCGTGACGTCCGAGGACGGGATGACGGCGGACTGGGCCAAGCTGCCCTACGACGTCCTCGGCAAGATCAGCAGCCGGATCGTCAATGAGGTGCCGGGAGTCAACAGGGTCGTCTACGACATCTCGAGCAAGCCCCCGGCCACGATCGAGTGGGAATAGAGTGACGGCATGACCGATCCGGCCCAGGATTCCGCTCGTCCCGACTCGGTGGCGCACTGCCCGTGGTGCTCCGCGGAGGTCACCGGCGATCCGACCCGCTGCCCATCCTGCGGCGCCGCGCTCCGCGAGGAGACCAGCGCCGACATCCCCGGGGTGACCCAGCTCGACCCGGCCGCCGGAACGAGCCGACCGGCACCCCGCAGCCGGGGACTCCTCGGCTGGCTGTCCGGCGAGTACGAGGGGGCCGAGGGCGCCGGCGAGCGATCCAGCGTCGAGCCGCCGTCCCAGGCGGTCCGGGCCGAGATGGCGCGCCTCGAGATCGAGTCGATCCAGGCCCAGCTCGACGCGGCTGCGGCCGAGGCCGCGCTCGAGGCCGGTGTGCTCCCGCCACCGGAGTCCGAGCTCGCGCCCGATGTCGATCCCGAAGCGGAAGCGACGGAGCCGGGCGCGCCCGCGACCTGATCCCCACGTCGTCCCCGGCTCGACTCCCCGCGCCCGGCCCTTCCTACCTCCGCGAGCTGGAGCTCCGGCGCGGAGACCGGGTCCTGAGCACCGGTCTGGCCCGCCCGGTGACTGCCGAAGGCTGGTGGACGACCATCCTCTGGGTGGCCGACGCCGATGGGCTCGTCGACTTCACCGATCTCGCCCCTGCCGCCGGTCCGCCGCCGGACCCCCCGCTCGCCCGGCTCGGGCCCTCGTTCGCTGGTGGTCTGTCGGGCTTCATCCTCGAGGAGGACGGCCGGCTGCAGCTGCGGCTCGGCCAGGTCCTGCCGCCGGCCGACGCGGAGCGTCCCTGGCGCTGCCCGGCGCTGGTCCGGCTCGCACTCCGGTGGGAGCCGGCGAAGGCCACGGTCCTCCGCGACAACGAGCTGGCGCTCGAGGCCCTGACCGCGTTCCGACGCGGAATCGAGGGCCTGGGCCGGTCCTGACGATGTCCGCCTAGACTCACCTCGTGCCGGACATCTTCGACGAGTTCCTCGACGAGCTGAAGCGTCGTCAATCCGGCCAGTCCGGCGGTTCGCCCGGCACGCCCGACGCCGATGGCGACGGCGAGGACCGCGGCTCCGGCGCCCGTCCCCGGGTCCTCCGACGGGAGCCACGGCGGTCGAGCCGCTGGCCCTGGATCGTCCTCGGCGTCGGCTTCCTCGTCCTGCTGTTCCTCTCGGTCGGCGTCGGCTTCTGGACCGACATCCTCTGGTACCGCAGCGTCAGCTTCGAGTCGGTCTTCTGGACGCGGTTCGGGTCGGCTGCCGCGCTGTTCCTGTTCGGGACGGCGCTGACGCTCATCGTCCTCTTCGGCAACCTCATCGTCGCGCGGCGCCTCGCCCCGCCGAGCGTGCCCGGCTCCGGCGCCGGCCTCGGCGAGGTCCTCGACCGGATGAGCCGGGCGGCGGCCGGGCGGCGCGGCTACGAGCCCGGCCCGCGCCCGATCGTCATCGATCGCGACGTGCTGCCCGACCTGACGCCGACGGCGACGCTCGTGATCGTCGGGCTGACGATCCTCGTCGCCCTCGGGGTCGGCGGCTCGATGGCGGCGAGCTGGGAGACCGTGCTGCTCTGGATCCACCGGGTGCCGTTCGCGGCGAGCGGAGCCCCGATCGTCGATCCGGTCTTCGGCCACGACATCTCGTGGTTCCTGTTCGAGCTGCCGTTCTTCCGGGCCGTGCAGTCGATCTTCAACACGCTCGTGGTGGCCAGCCTGCTCGTGGCCGGTGGCCGTTACCTCGCCGGCATGACCGGCAGCGGGTTCAAGGTCCCGACCGCGATCCGGGTCCACCTCGCGATCCTCGGCGGCCTGTACCTGCTGTCGGTCGCCGTCGGCTACCAGCTCGACAAGTACGAGCTCGTCTACTCCACCCGGATGCCCGTCGGCGCGGTGGGCGTGAGCTTCACCGATGCCCATGCCCAGTTCCTCGCCTACGACCTGCTGACCGGGATCTCGGCGTTCGCGGCGGCATTCCTGATCGGGGCGGCGTTCACCCGCTGGACGTGGCCGCTCGGGCTGACCGTCGTCGTCTGGTTCCTCGCCTCGCTTCTCGTCGGGCGCCTGTACCCCGAGGCGGTCCAGCGCTTCAGCGTCGTCCCGAACCCGCTCGTCCAGGAGGGGCCGTACCTCGCGAACAACATCGCGATGACCCGGCTCGCGTACGGCCTCGACGGCTGGACGGACACGCCCTATCACGGTGACGCCGTGCTCACCCAGGCCCAGATCGACGACGACGGGGCGACGTTCCAGAACGCCCGGCTGTGGGATTACCGGCCGCTCGGCGACACGATCAAGCAGCTGCAGACGGTCCGCCGCTACTACGACTTCCTCGATGTCGACACGGATCGGTACGTCATCGACGGCAACCTGCGCCAGGTCATGCTCTCGGCGCGCGAGCTCGATCTCGCCGCCAACACCGAGGCGACGGGCTGGCTCAACCAGCGGATCATCTACACCCACGGCGTCGGCGCGGTCATGGTTCCCGTGAACGAGGTCACGTCCGAGGGCCAGCCGGTCCTCTTCATCAAGAACCTGCCGCCGGTCTCGTCGCAGGGCGCCCCGACGATCGGTGAGCCCCGGATCTACTTCGGCGAAAAGGACAACGGCTACGTCATCGTCCGGGCCCAGCAGCCCGAGTTCGATTACCTGCCCCAGGGCGCCGACAACAGCGGGACCGCGGCGAACCTCACGACGCGCTGGACCGGCACGAACGGGATCTCGCTGGCCACGACGCTGAACAAGGTCCTGTTCGCCCTTCGGTTCGGCGACCTCGACCTGCTGATCAGCAACCAGATCACGGCCGACAGCGAGGTCCTGATGCACCGGACCCTCGACGATCGGCTGCAGCTCCTCGCGCCGTTCCTCCAGTACGACAAGGACCCGTACCTCGTGGTCCAGGACAACGGCCGGCTCGCCTACGTCCAGGACGCGTTCACGACGAGCGACCGCTTCCCGAACGCCCAGCCGTTCGACCCCGCGACGCTCACCGCGACGAACCTCCACGGCCCGATCGACTACATCCGGAACAGCGTGAAGGTCGTCATGGACGCGTACGACGGGACGATGAAGTTCTACGTCTCGGACCCGAACGATCCGATCATCCGCGACTACCAGGCGATCTTCCCGGATCTCTTCTCGCCGATGAGCGACCTGCCGGCCAACCTGGCGCCGCACCTCCGCTATCCGGAGGAGCTCTTCAACGTCCAGACCCAGATCTACGGCCGCTACCACGTGACCGACGCCGAGACGTTCTACAGCACGAACGACCAGTGGACGGTTCCGAGCGGGAAGCCGAACGAGCAGAGCCTGCCGCCGGAGGCCTACTACGTCGTCATGCGGATGCCGGGCGAGCCGAACCCGGAGTTCCTGCTCCTCCAGCCGATGGTTCCCGCGAGCAAGCTGAACATGATCGCCTGGGTCGCGGCCAGGAACGACAGTCCGAACTACGGCACGGTCCGGGTCTTCCGGTTCCCGACCGACACGGCCGTCCTCGGACCGGCCCAGATCGAGGCCCGCATCGACCAGGATCCGACGATCAGCGCCCAGATCACGCTCTGGAACCAGTCCGGCAGCAATGTCATTCGGGGCAACCTCATCGTCGTGCCCGTCGGCGACTCGCTGATCTATCTCCAGCCGGTCTACCTGCAGTCCACGACGTCGAAGTTCCCGGAGTTCCAGCGCATCGTCGTGGCCTCACCAACGACCGTCGTCTGGGGTCACACCCTGAGCGAGGCGCTCCATCTCCTCATCGCCGCCGGTGGCCAGTCGCCGGGCCCGACGCCAACTCCCGGTGGGACGCCCGGACCCAGCGTCGGCCCGACGCCGATCCCATCCGCGATTCCCGGCCTGCCGAGCGACGTCCCGGGCCTGATCGACTACGCGAACGCCCACTTCGAGCTCGCCCAGCAGGCGCTGAGGGATGGTGACTTTGCCAGGTACGGCCAGGAGATCGAGCTCGTTCGCGAGGCCCTCGCCCGCCTCGACCAGCTCGCGGGACCGACGCCGAGCCCCTGACCCGATGACCTGGCGCGGCTCGCTCGTCGCGGCCCTCCTCGCGACGCTCGTCCATCCGCGCTGGTGGCTGCTCGCGCTCGCCGGGTTCCTCGTCCGCGGCGGCGTGCTCATCGTCCTGCTCCCGATCGTCGCGCCGCCGACCGTCGCCGGGCTCATGTCGTTCCTCGCCCCGACGCTGATCGGGCAGATCATCAGCGGTGGCCCGGGCGCGCCGATCGCGGTCGTCGCGATCGCCACGGCCCTCATCGTGACCGCGTTCCTGTCGATCGCCGCCTGGCTCGGGACGTGGTTCGACGCGACGCTCATCACCGAAGCCGCCGGCGACGACGACCTCGGCGCGGCCGTGTCCGCGGCCGAGCCATCCGCAACCGAGCGGCCCGCGACCGCGGCTGACGACCGGCCTCCCGGCCTCGGAACGGCTCGCCTCGGACCGCACGTCCTGACGGGCGTCGCATTCGTCTTCGCGGCGGCCCGCATCTTCTCGATCGCCTACCGCGAGGCCACGACCCCTGGAGCGCCGACGATCCCGTTCGTCGTTCGGGTCATCCAGGGCGCTCCGGAGGCCGTGATCGCGCTTCTCGTGGCCTGGGTCCTCGCCGAGGCCGTGGGCGGCCTCGCGCTGCGCGACCTGCTGCTGCGCTCCTCGGGCGAAGGCGACGCGCGCGACGAGACGTCCCCTCCGCCTCCGGCGCGGTGGGCGCTGGTCCACGGGATCCGCGACCTCGCCACGCCCCGCGGCCTGGCCACGCTGCTCGTCGTCGATCTGGGGGTCATCGTCGTCGCCGCGCCGGGCTGGTTCGCGATGCAGCACGCCTGGGACCAGCTCCGGATCCTGCTCTCGGGCGGGGCCGAGGCGACCGATCTGGCGATCGGGCTCGGGCTCTTCGTGGCGGTCACGTTCGGCAGCGCGGTCCTGCTCGCCGTGGCGCTCGCCTGGCGGTCGGCGGCGTGGACCGCGGTCGTCGCGAGGTCGGATCGTCACGCGGCTGCCACGCGCGACGTCGGAGGGGTCACGCTGGGCGCGGAATAGCCCCTGCTACACTGCCCCGGCCTCGCGGCCCGCGGTCGCGATCGGGCTCACACGGGAGGCTTCGGCTCGGCGGATGGACCAGATCTTTCAGACGGTCGGCGACGCGATCGGTTCGATCTTCGACAACCCGGTCATCCAGCTCGGCTTCAAGCTCGTCGCCGTCTACTGGGTGATCCTCTGGATCGCCGCGGCCTACTGGGCCTTCCGCGACATGCAGGGCCGATCCGACAACCCCCTGGCGCCGTACATCGCGGCCGCCTTCATCATCGTCTTCACCCCGCTCCTGTTCCCGCTCGCGGTCTTCACGTACCGCATCGTCCGGCCCCAGGAGCGCATCGGCGACGTGTACGAGCGAAACCTTGCCGAGGAGGCGATGCTCGCCGAGATCGAGGCGATCCCGCATTGCCCCTCGTGCGACCGGCGGGTCGACCCGGCGTGGATCATCTGCCCGACCTGTCGAGCCCGCCTCAATCGCGTTTGCCCGAACTGCACCCGGCTCGTCGGCCTCGACTGGTCACTGTGCGCCTGGTGCGGTCGCGAGTTCGAGCGCCGTGACGCGATCGCCGCGGCCTCGGCGCCGATCGTGAGCCTCCCGACCCGCGAGGCCCTCGAGGCCGGCGACGACGACAACGTCGGGACGCGACTCCGAACCCGCGTTCGCGCCCCCCGCAACTCGGACCAAGTCGCCGAGCGTTGAGCGCGGCGCCCGCCGGCCCGCCGGTGGGCCTCTTCGAGCTTTCGATCCAGGGCCGGCATGCGCCGGCCCTCTTCGTGACCGGCTGGCTCGCGACCCTGCTGGGGCTCGGCGCGACCGTCGTCGGTGTGGTCTCCGGGGCTAGCGTCGGAGCCGCCGCCACCGTCCTGCTCACCGCGGGCCTCGCCGTCCTCTCGATCGGGTTCGTGCTCCTCGGCGGGTCGCAGACGGTCGAGCGCGCCGCCGCGGGCCGGGCCTACGCGGGTCCCTCGCCCGTCCTCGTCTTCGCCGCGCTCCTGACGACGACGCTCGTCGTCGCGGTGCTCGTCGGGGTGCCGCTCGAGCTCGCCGGCGTGCGGCTCGATCGGGCTGTTGGAGACCTCGTGAGCGTCGGCGTCCAGGCGCTCGTGTTCATCGGCGTCGTTCGACTCATGGTCGTCGGGCCGGGCGCGATCTCCTGGGCGGACATGGGCTTCGGGCAATCCGGCCGGCGGGTCGCCCGAGCGCTGCTCGAGGGCGCCAGCCTCGCGGTCCCGGTCGTTGCCGTGACACTCCTGCTTGCGGGCCTCCTCGTGCTCGTCTTCGGCAATGCGCCGCCCAGCCCATTGCCACCGACCGGGACGACCTCGGGCCTCATCCTCCACCTGCTCGCCGGTGCGGTGATCGCCCCGATTGCCGAGGAGATCGTCTTCCGCGGCGTGGCCGTCACGGCGTGGGCGAGGACGAACGGAGCGTGGGTCGCGATCATCCGGGCATCCGTCCTGTTCGCCGTCGCCCACGTGCTCCTCATCGGCGGCCAGTCGTTCGGCGAGGCCGCATCGCTCGCGATCGTCGGGGCTGCGGCTCGCCTGCCGGTCGCGATCGCCCTCGGCTGGATCTACCTGCGGCAGGGCACGATCTGGTCCTCGATCGGCCTGCACGCGGCGTTCAACGCGGTCCTCATCCTCCTCGCCGAGCGAGCCATGCTCGGCGGCTGAGGCCAGGTCGGGCGCGGCCTCGTGCGACCGGCAGGGGCGGCGAGTCGCGGGTGAGCCTCCGGTGAGCGGTCGTCGCTACCTTCGATCGCGTCCTCGGGTCCGGATGGCGGGGGGAATCGGCGGGCTCCCGTCGCTCGGGCCCGAGGGCGCCTACCCCTGTTGGAGGTGTCCGTGCCGTCAACATCCACCAGTGGCCCGGGCCTCCGCCTCGTGGCCGGGGGTCCCGCGCGCGGCCGCGCGATCCGCGAGCTGCCGCCCGATGAACGGCCTCGCGAGCGCCTTCAGCTTCGGGGCGCTGCCGGTCTGACGTCGGCGGAGCTCGTCGGTCTGCTGTGGGGCTCCGG
>Ga0068864_100003303_pt1 | contig 13323 bp, 10 predicted proteins | sample KBSSwiS72_FD_66586 | JGI IMG/M metagenome (GOLD analysis project Ga0068864, IMG submission 66586) | Switchgrass rhizosphere microbial communities from Kellogg Biological Station, Michigan, USA - KBS Switchgrass S7-2 | ecosystem: Host-associated > Plants > Roots > Rhizosphere > Soil ...
GGCGGGCTCCCGACCGGGCGGATCACGCTAGACCAGCCGCGTCCCGGTGGTCCGATGAGCGGCGTCGCCGACTTCCAGCCCTATGTCGCACGCGGCGAGCGGCTGGCGCTGGCGCCCATCCGCTTCGGTCCGGGCCCGGGCGGCTCGACGGCGGTGAGCACCGTCGCCTTGCTCGACGGACCGTTTCCCAACGGAAGCGTTCGAGCGCTCCGCCTGCCGATCCAGGGCCGGCTCGGTCCGGGCGGCAGCTTTGCCGTCGGTACCGGCTGCGTGGTCGTAAGCTTCAATTACCTGCAGCTGAGCACCCTGCAGCTCGGGCCGACGCGGCTCCCGGTCTGTCCGATCGGACCGGCGATCGTCTACAAGAGCGGCAACGGACCGGTGGTCGCCAGTGCGCGGATGAACAAACCCGTGCTCGACGGCCGTCTCGGCAGCTCGCCGCTCCACCTCGCCGCCGCGAACGGGCAGATCGGCGGCAAGAGCTTCTTCTTCAATAGTCTCGCGCTGCGGCTCGGCAAGCCCGAGGCGCCGATCGTATTCGACGCAACGCGCCTGAACGGGAGCTTCGCCGGGTCCAACCTCCGCGGCAACTTCACCGGCGGCAAGGGCAAGATCGGGACCGTGCCGCTGCTGATCACCGACGCCAACGGCAGCTGGCAGTACCGCCGCACCATCCTTAGCGTCGATGGCGGGCTGATAGTCTCCGACGTCGATCCGGACCCGCGCTTCTATCCGCTGAAGAGCAATGACGTTCACCTGACGGTGGGCGGCGACTACGTCCGCGCCACGGGCTCGCTCCATCATCCGGCGACCGGCACGCTCGTCACCAACGTCAATATCGAGCACAAGGTGTCGACCGATTCCGGCCATGCGCTTCTCGACGTGCCCGGGATCGCCTTCGGCCCGAACTTCCAGCCGGACGAGTTGACCCGCCTCACCGAGGGCGTGCTGGCGCTGGTGAACGGGATCGTCACCGGGCAGGGCCGGATCGACTGGAAGGCGAGCGGAGAGGTCACCTCGAGCGGTGACTTCACGACGGCCAACATGGACCTTGCCGCGCCGTTCGGGCCGGTGACCGGCCTTAAAACGACGATGCATTTCAACAATCTGCTCGAGCTCCAGACCGACCCGCATCAGGTGGCGACGATTGCGTCGATCAATCCGGGCATCCCGGTCGAGAACGGCACTGTCACTTATCAGCTGCTTCCGAACAATCTCGTCCGCGTCGAGCGCGGCGAGTGGCCGTTCATGGGCGGCAAGCTCATCCTCCACGAAACCGTGCTCAACTTCGGCTCGCCGACCGCGAAGCGACTGACATTCGAGCTTCAGAACTTCGATGCAAAGCAGTTCGTCGACAGCCTCGGCTTCCAGGGAATCCAGATCACCGGCACCTTCGACGGCGTCCTTCCGATGATCTTCGACGAAAACGGCGGGCGGATCGTCGGCGGCCGTCTCGACTCCCGTCCGCCCGGCGGCGAGCTCAGGTATATCGGCACCAAGCCGCAGGGCCTCGCGCCCGGCATCGCCTTCGACCTGTTCAGCGACATCAAGTACAAGACGATGGTCGTCCGCCTGAACGGCGACCTCGCCGGCGAATTCGCGACGACGCTCACCGTCGACGGCGTTTCGCTGGGCGAGAGCAAGGGCCTGATCGCGGGGATGGTCCACAAGGTCTTTTCGCAACTGCCGATCCGGCTGAACGTCAACATCAACGGGCCATTCCGCGCGCTCATCCAGATGGCGAAGGCCTTCAAGGACCCGACCGAGGTCATCGCGCCCGTGATGCCGTTCCCGATCGATTCGCCCGCGCTCAAGGTCGAGGTGCTGAGCACGACCAAGAACGAGGAGCAGATCACTCAGCCTGCGCCGCAGGCCCCCAAGCCATCACCACCCGGAGGAACCAAGTGACGAGATCATGGAAAAAGGCAGCCCTGCTCGCCGCCGGCATTGCCGCCGCGGCGCCGCTGACTGGCTGCATCACCGTCAAGGCGCCGGACAAGCCGATCGACATCAACCTCAACGTCAACATCAGCCAGCAGGTGGTCGTCCGCCTCCAGCAGGACGTCCAGCAGATGATCGAGAAGAATCCGCAGGCCTTCCCGCCGGCCCCGACGAAACCATGAAGCTTCGCTGGTTCTTATCCGTGGCGGTGCTTTTCGCCGCTTCCGCTCCCGCACAGTCGCCGCTCATCGCCCAGGCGATCCAGGCGGGGCAGGTGGGTGAGCGATACGACGGCTACATGGCGACTGTAGGCACGCCCTCGCCGGAGCTGAAGCGGCAGGTCAATGCCGTGAACCTTCACCGCCGCAACCTCTACATCGAGTTGTCTACCCGGCGGAATGTGAGCCCGCAGCTGGTCGGGATGGCCACTGCTTGTGAACTTCTGTCAAAACTCGCGATCGGCGAGCCTTACCAGCTGAGCGACGGTGTGTGGCGCCGCCGCGCCGCCGGGCAGCAGGTCCCGCTCCCCGATTATTGCAAATAGGTGGGCGGCCGACTGGAGGGGGTGAGGAGAGTCCGGTCGGTCGCCCGTCTGTTGCGGCGTCTAACTCATCACAGGCCGACCGTACGTCAGCCGACGAGCGGGTCGTTGAACGCGCCCGTGCCGTCGACTAGAACACTCCAGTTGCTGATCGCCGTATTCACCCCACCGAAGCTATCTCCATCATAGTCGGTGATCTTCGCCGAGAAGTGGAACGTCTGGTCGGGCGTATCTTGCCCCTGGATGATGTTGAAGCCGCCGAGGTTGTAGCTTCCAGCCTCGTACTCGACCTTCGCCATGTCATGGGGTGAGACGGTGTTGTACTGGATCGTGTAGCTCTTGTCGGTATCCAGTCCGAGTACCTTGAAGCTTCCGTCAGCATTCTCCGTCACGGTGACATTGCCGGTGTTCTTCACGATTTCGCCGGAGTCGGTGAAGTCCCCGTCATTGTTCATGTCTTGCGCGCTATAGACCAGCGTCGCATCGGTCAGCGTCGTGTTGCTGCTGTAGATTTTGACGCCGTTGATATCGACCGAGACGGCATCATTGCTTGCCCCGCCGAACGCCTCCGGATCCGTCAGCAGGCTCCGCGCTTCACCATTGGTGTCGATGTTCAGCAGGGTGCCGGTGTTCAGGGGATCGAGATTGAACGCCCTGATCGTTACGCCAGCCTCCGTGCCGCTGACGATCTTTACGATCTCGACGGAAGCGGTCGTTACGGCCGTAATGGTGCCGTTAAACCGGACGGTGTCCGCATCATCGGCAGTAGTCTGGGTCAGATCCAGGCCGCCGACCGCTGCCCTCGACGGGTTGTCGGCGAAGATGAAGTACGCATCCTGGCCATTGGCGGTGTAGTTGTTGGCGCCATAGCCGATCGACACGTCTCCGCCGCCCTGCGAGGTGTTGACGGTGCTGCTCAAATTATTCGCAGAAATATACTGGCCGTTCGCGTCCAGGTGGACATTGTCGTTGAAGAACAGCAGGCCGCCGTCAGGCAGGGTCCCGTCCGCGGCGACGTTGCCCTTGTTCTCCGCGATGATCCCGAACAGGTTCTGACCCGACGGCTGATCAGCGAAGCCGAAATTCACCACGCTGAGTGGCGGCGCCTGGAGGACCGTAAAGGTGTAGGTGCCCGCGCCCGCCTGATCCAGAACCAGCGAGTAAACCGCTGTGGACGCGTTCTGGTTCGCCGCGACAGACGTCGAGTAATAGGTCAGAGTCTTCCCATCGTTGGAAATTACGCCCGTCAAATCCGGGAACACGTTGTGCGGATTGTCGAACCCGGTGATTTCGTACTGCCACAAACCGGCAGTTCCCGTTTGACCTCCAGCGAGATTGTCGTCGCCGCCGATCAGGCCGTTGAGCGACTTCGCCACCGAATCGTTCAGGACGAAATCGACAGCCCCGTTCTGAATCTGGGCCGTAATCGATGGAACATCGTTTTCCACCACCAGCCGGATCGGACGCTGGTCGTTACCGGCGCCGTTAAGGTCGAGCGCGTCCCCGTCGAAGTCCTTGGCCGCGAACGCCGGCGTCAGGTCGAGGGTCTTGGTGGCATCGTCACCAGCGCCGTTCGAATGGTCGATCTGGTCTCGAAGGTCGACCAGGAACGTGTCGTCGGTGGGGTCATTGGGCGTGTTCGCACCAGCCGTTTGGCTGATCGCAATGACCACCCGGCCGCCAGCAACCGCCTGCACGACGCCGCTGCTCACCGACCAACTCAGGGCGTCGCCCTTGGACGTCACGGCATTGCCGCTCGAATCGAGCACCGCTCCGCTCGCCGATGCGTTGAGCGTGAAGGTGACCGGCTCGTCAGCGCCCGGGGCCACAACCGCCTGAAGCGCCGCATTGGTGAGCGTGGCTTCGTCGGTGAAGGCATCGTTGTCGGTGATGCCGTTGGACAGGTCGGCCGGCGGCTGGCCTGCGCCGGGCGCGGCCGTCGACAGCTCGTCTTCTTCGACCCTGACCGACGCCGGGTTGCCTGAAAGCGCAGGCACGTCGTTCTCGACCACCAGCCGGATCGGCCGCTGGTCGTTACCGGCACCGTTCAGGTCGACGGCGTCTCCGTCATTGTCCTTCGCCGAGAATGCCGGCGTCAGGTCGAGCGTTTTGGTGCCGTTGTCGCCGCTGGCGTTCGCATGGTCGATCTGGTCCTGCAGATTGACGGTGAACACGTCGTCCGTCGGATCATTCGGCGTTCCTGTGCCCGCGGTCTGGGCGACCGTTAGAATCACGCGTCCGCCGGCCACCGCCTGCACGACGCCACTGCTGACCGACCAGCTCAAGGCATCGCCGTGGGACGTGACGGCATTGCCGCTGCTGTCGAGGACAGCGCCCGAGGCCGACAGGTTGAGCGAGAAGGTCACCGGCTCGTCGGCGCCTGGGAGGACCACCGCCTGAAGCGCTGTGTTGCTCAACGTCGCGACATCGGTGAACGCGTCATTGTCGGTGATGCCGGTCGAGAGGTCCGCCGGATTGTGGCTGGGCGACAGTTCGTCTTCCTCGACACGGGCCGAAGCGATCATGCCGGAAAGGGCCGGCACGTCATTCTCGATGACCAGCTGGATGGGCCGCTGATCATTATTGGGCCCATTGAGGTCCGCCGGATCGCCATCCTTGTCCTTTGCGGAGAAGGCAGAAGTAACGTCGAGCGTCTTGGTCCCGGTGTCGCCGCTCGCGTTCGAGTGGTCGATCTGGTCCTGGAGGTTGACGGTGAACACGTCGTCCGTCGGATCGCTGGGCGTGCCTGCTCCCGCAGTTTGCGTGATCGTGAAGATCACGCGTCCGCCTGCGACAGCCTGAACGACGCCGTTGTTTACCGACCAACTGAGCGCATCGCCCTTCGAGGTGACCGCATTGCCGCCGGTGTCGAGCACCGCGCCCGATACGGACGTGTTGAGCAAGAACGTCGCGGGGGTATCGGTGCCCGCGTTGAGGATCGCCGCCAGCGCGGCATTGGTATAGGTAGCGACGTCGGTGAATGCGTCATTGTCGGTGATGCCCGCCGATGCGTCCGCCGGATTGTTATTCGGCGAGAGCTCGTCCTCCTCGACGCGCACGGAGGCTACGCTGCCCGACAGGATCGGACCGTCGTCCTGGACCATGAGCTTGTCGCCAACCGAGGCGCTTCCGGGGACTGGCGTAGAGACAAAGACCTTGCCGATGTCGAACGCCGGTGCCGAGTTTGATCCCGGAGCATTCTCCGTGATTACGTCAAAGCGATTGAAGGTGGCGCTGGAGGTCCAGTCCACGATATAGCCCGCGAACACGCCATCGACGTCGATATGGTTGCCGGATTCGAGCGTTACCTTGACCCCGGCAACCGTGGTGCCGAACGCGACCTGACTTCCGGTGGGATTGGTCGACCAGACGGCGATCGGCGATGTTGCGGTCTTCGAGGCAAAGATGGTCACCGTCGCGAAGTTGGCGGTGCCATCCGAGGATAATCCTGTTTTGTAGCCGAAACCTTCTTCGTCCGCCGGTCCGGCGTTCAAAAGTACAACGTCGAAGCTTTTCGCGTCGCTCGGGACGCCTTGCGACTGCGAAAGGTAGATTCCGGCGCCCGAGACATTGAGATAGCCGTTGTAGTCGATGCCTTCGGGCTTGGCGTCGGATGGATTAGGGTCGACGACGTAATCGCCGGTTGCGTTCGGCCCGCTCGCGCCGAGAGTGGCCAAGCTCTTCACCAAGGTGAATACGGCCGTCTCGCCTTGAATGTCGAACAGCTGGTTTTTGATGCCGATCGTCGTCCCGTCGCCGCCTTGGCTCGTATGGATGTCGATGTTGGCGTTGGTCTTCTTGCCGCTGGCGTTCACATCAATCGTGTTGCTGGTGACGAGCACCGCGCCTGCCGAATCGCCCACGGCAACCCACAGGTGATCACCCGAGCCCAGACCGTCGAAGTTGAACTCCTTGGTTGCCGTCGCGCTCACCCGAAGAACGTCCGTCCAGTTGATCGCGTCGTCAGGATTGGTCGCATTGGGATGACTCAGCGGTTCGAATGTCGCCATCTGGACGGAGGCGGTCTTATGGTCGGCGGCAGAGTCGTTGAGATAGAATGCCGCAACGGTGTGACCCGCCCCGAGCGTGGAGCCGGTCGTCGCGATCGCGAAATCGCCGCTCGAGTAGAGATAGATGTTCTCGCCATTTAGCGTCTGCAGCGGCACGCCCGGTGAGATGAAAACCTGCGCTCCGTTGAGCGGCTGGCCGTTCGCGTCCGAGAAGTAAAGATCGGTGACAGTCTCACCGGTACCCGTCTCAACCTTGATGAAGTCCGAGTTGCTTGAGGCACCGTCCACCGCGGCGGCGAAGGTCTTCTGCGCCAGCGTCAACGCCAGGCTCGATTGGCCAAGGAGCGACGCAGCATTCAGGAGGTTGTTGAATGGAGTGAGGAGGCCGGCAAGCGTGCTTCCGGTGAGCGTGATATTGGTGTCGTTGCCGTCATCGGTCGGGTTCAGGCTGGGCTGCGTGCCGCCGCTCTCGTCTTCAATCAGCGGATCGGCAGTGAAGACAGGCGTGTTGTTATTGCGATTGTTGTCGACTGTGATCGTGACGGCCATGGTGGATCTCCCAGCGGAAAAACATCGTGCCGCCACCGGAGATTGGCCCGGCTTGGCACGCGAAAATGCATGACTCGGCGCCGGGACCGCCGATGAACGCCCTCTCGGGCCAGATGGGAATTATCCCATGAGCCCGCCGACCGCGCCACGACGGCGTCGGGCTATATCTCCAATGGCCGGGATATATATCCGAGGGGCTATTCCGCTGCCGGAATGACCAGCTGGGCTTCTTGCACCGCGAAATTCTCCTCGAGCGGGACGCCCTTCGCGAGATCCTCCCGGCCGGACACGCCGAGCTTCGAGAGGATGTGGTGCATGTGGATCTTCACTGTCCCGTCGGAAAGGCAAAGCTCTCGGGCGATCCGCTTGTTGCTGAGGCCGACCGCGGCAAGCCGTGCCACCTCCATCTCCCTCGCACTGAGGGAGCTCCAGTGGTGGAATCCGTTATTCCGGATAAACGGCGGGACCAGCGCCGTGCCGAGCCAGCCGCGGTCGTCCGCGACATATGAAAGGCAATCGGCAACGCTGTTCACCGACGCGTCGCCGGCCAACAGCGCATCGATCCCGGTGGCGGGCAGGTCCTGCGCGCGGATTGGCTCGCCACGTTCGACGACAAGCACGACCCGGGGCCGCCGCCGCATCGCCCGCATCGCCGGCAGATCGGCTCGGGACACCTCCTGCGCTGAAATGGTAGAAAGAAGGAGGATGTCCGGAGGCGCTTCGACCAGGTCGGCGAGGGCGTCGCTAATCCGGGCCCATCGCCGCACCACCTGGAACCCGCATTCGATCACGAGCGCAGCCATCCCTGCGCACCATGCCGTCCGAGGATCGATGATTCCGACGACCAAGCTCACTGCGGCCCCCGCTGTCTTCCGAGCATAATCTGCCGATGTACAATGACTGGAGCTGTTCGGGATGCAGCTCCCGCGAAAGCCTGCACCGAGCGGGGGAGGGCGCTGCAGGCGATTATACTCCAATTCAGTTGCATTCAGGGGGATTTTTTCCCTTTCGCGAACCTCCTGAAACCTTTGGGATATAAAGACTTCTGCTTATTCCTGTGCGGAGGGGTGTATATCTAGCAGCGGTAATGATCCGGCCCGTTGCGACTCGCCCGGTGGCGCGGCGTCGGGACACGGTGCGGCTGTTGACTATCGGGACGCCGGTTCATAAAGGGTCCGCGCCTTGGCGGTAACGCTTTCCGCCATGTCCTCGCCCGTGCCTGCCCTTGGATTTCAGCGGGGGCGACGCACAGGGGAGACGCATGGCAGAGGACGAAACCGGCGAGGTTCCGAAGCTTCCACCAGATGCACGACTCGAATCGCTCGATGAGCGGCTCGACCGTTTGCAGCAGGCGGAAGCCAAGAGGAACCAGGGAACACCGCCCGATCCCAACATGCGGATAGCCCAGGTCGTCATCGGCTATCTGATCGGCGGCCCGCTTGGGGGCGGACTGCTCGGTTGGGGCCTGGACAGCCTGTTCGGGACGAAGCCCTGGTGTACGTTGGTGATGCTGTTCCTCGGCTTCGGGGTCGGCATCAGGAACGTCCTCCGGATTTCCAAGATTCCGTCGGGGACCACCCCCGGCGCAGGACGTTAAGAGGATCGCGTGGCCGGCAAGATCGACCCGATGCACCAGTTCACGGTGGAACCGTTGGTTCCACTGCACATCGGCAAGTACGACATCAGCCTGACGAACAGCGCGGCGTGGATGATCGCCACGCTCGCCGTCATCATTGGCTTCATGGCGCTCGGAATGAAGCGCCAGCTGGTGCCCGGCCGCTGGCAGATGGCGGTCGAGGGCCTCACCGGCTTCGTCGACGACCTCGTCAAGGTAAACATCGGGCCCGAGGGCAAGAAGTTCACGCCCTACATCTTCTCGCTCTTCACCTTCATCCTAGTCGCGAACCTGCTTGGGCTCGTTCCGCTCGCGATCGTTCCCGGCTGGCATACCTTCACGCCGACGAGCCATTTCAGCATCACGGGCGTGCTCGCGTTGCTCAGCTTCAGCCTCGTGCTGATCGTCGGCTTCTGGCGCCACGGGTTCCACTTCTTTTCGCTGTTCGTCCCGCAGGGGACGCCGATCTACATGCTGCCGCTGATCATCCCGATCGAGATCGTGTCGTTCCTCGTTCGCCCGTTCAGCCTCGCGCTCCGGTTGTTCGTTGCGATGATGTCTGGCCACATCTTGATGGACGTGTTCGGAAGCTTCATCGCCAACGGCTTCGCGTCGGGCAGCGTCGCCGGCTGGGGCGTCGGCATCGTCAGCTTCATCTTCATCGTCGGTGTCGGCGCGCTCGAGCTACTCGTTTGCGCGCTTCAGGCCTACGTGTTCGCACTGCTCACGTCGCTTTATCTAAATGACGCGATCAACCTTCACTAACCAACGGATTTTCAAAGGAGTTTCAACATGGACGTCGCATCCGCAAAGCTCATCGGCGCTGGTCTTGCCGCGATCGGTACGGGCGCCGCCGCCATCGGCGTTGGCTTCGTGTTCGGCCAGTTCCTGAACAGCGCGCTTCGCAACCCGGCGGCCGCGGACGGCCAGCAGGGCCGCCTGTTCCTCGGCTTCGCTCTTGCCGAGCTTCTGGGCCTGATGGCGTTCACCGTCGCGCTGCTCATCCTTTTCGTTTTCTAATCGCAGGGTCGGGCGCGCCTTAGGGCGCGTCCTGCCGATACGGGATCAAGCATGCCTCAACTCGCACAGCTTCCTGAGATCTTCTGGTCACAGCTGTTCTGGCTGGCGGTGGTCTTTGGGATCACCTTCTTCGTTATCGGCCTCGGCATGGTCCCGAAGGTCCAGTCGACGGTCGACCTTCGCGAGAAGAAGATCAGCGACGATCTGGAACGGGCCCAGGCTGCACGCGCGGCCGCCGACCAGACCGAAGAGGCGTGGCGTGCCCGCATGGACGCGGCGCGCGCTGAGGCTGCCGGCATCGCCAACGAGGCGAAGCAGGCCAGCGCCCGCGATACCGAGGCGAAGGTGAAGGCCGCCGCGGACAAGCTCAACGTCCACCTGGAAGCGTCGCAGAAGAAGCTCGACGATGCGGTCCAGGCCGCGCGCGGCGAGATCCAGGCGGTGGCTGCCGAATTGACTCAGGGCCTCGTGTCGCGGCTGACTGGGATCACCGTCGACAGCAATGAAGCCGCCGCGGCGGTGAAGGCGGAAATCCATGGTTGAGGTTCAGACCACCGCATCGACGGAAGCGCCGTCGCACGACGAGGCGGAGCCCTCAGCGTTCGGCCTGACCCCGCCGTGGTTTATCGCGGCGGCGATGATCGTCGTCATCGCGATCATGGTCTGGAAGAAGGTGCCCGGCGCCATTGCCGCCGCTCTCGACAGCAAGATCGCGCTGATCCGCGAGCAGCTCGCCGAGGCGGAGTCGCTCCGGAAGGAAGCGGAAGCGCTGAAGGCCGAATATGAGGCGAAGGCCGCCTCGGCCGACAAGGACCGTGAGGCGCTTCTCGAGCGCGCCAAGCATGAGGCCAGCGACATCGTCGCCAAGGCCAAGACGGACGCCGAAGCGCTCATCGAACGCCGTACGCGGATGGCCGAGGACAAGATCGCCGCCGAAGAGCGTACCGCGATCGAGCAGCTGCGCTCTGCGGCGGCCGACGCCGCGGCCAAGGCTGCGGCGAAGATCATCGCCGTGCGCCACGACGCCACGACCGACGCCAAGCTCGTCGATCAGGCGATCAAGGAAATCGCCGCACGATAAGTGCTGCGCCCCGGCCATGGCCGGGGCACAGTCCAGATCAATTGCTTCTGGACCCCGGCCTTCGCCGGGGAACAGTCACACTATTGCCGGTGCTGCCCGCCGGGCTGGCTGACGCCTTCGAGCGCTTCAGCGGCGCAATCCTCATCCGCCTGCTGGCTGAGGTCGCCAAGGCTCACGATCCCGCATAGCCGCTCGTCCTCGTCGAGGACCGGAAGCCTGCGGACCTGCGCTTCGCTCATCCTGCTTGCCACGTCTCCGACATCTTCGTCGGCGCGCGCGCAGATGACGTCGCCGGTCATGATCTCGCGCACTGGCGTATCGGGGCCATAGCCCTTGGCGATGCCGCGGACCGCAATGTCGCGGTCGGTAATCATCCCGATCAGGCGTTCGCCGTCCGTGACCGGGATCGAGCCCGCGTCCGCGCTCAGCATGAACGACGCCGCCTGCTGGACCGGCTGATCCGGCCGCACCGTCTGTACGTCGCGCGTCATCACTTCGCTAACCTTCATGGTCGCTCTCCTTTTCGGAAACCCGGCCGCAGAACGAATGGCCGGAGAGCGGCGTTCCTCCGCCTACGGCACGTTTTCCGTCAGGAGGTCGTAGGTCGCGACGAGCTCATCGCGCTGGTTGAAGATCTCGACCGCCCAGCGGACGACGCCGGTGTCTTCGCTCTTCAGCGATTTGGAGCGGACGGTGAGCTCGACCCGCATGGAATCGCTCGGATAGAGAGGCGTCAGGAAGCGCAGGTTCTCGAGGCCGGTATTGGCGAGCACCGGTCCCGGATCGGGATCGACGAAGAGGCCGGCGGCGAAGCTCAGGATCAGATAGCCGTGGGCGACGCGGCCCTCGAAGATCGGCGACGCCTTCGCCGCTTCCTCGTCCATGTGGGCATAGAACTTGTCGCCGGTGAAGTTCGCGAAATGCTCGATGTCGTCGATCGTCACGGTCCGGCTCGCAGTCTTCAGCGTGTCGCCGATCGCAAGCTCGCTCATCCGTTTCCGGAATGGATGCCCATCGACGAAATGCTTCGGCGCGCCGGGGATATACTGCTCGCTGATCGCGGCGATCATCGCGGGCGTGGACTGGAGCGCGGTACGCTGCATGTAATGCTTCACGCCGCGGATGCCGCCCATCTCCTCCGACCCGCCGGCGCGGCCGGGGCCGCCGTGAACGAGAACGGGCAGGGGCGAGCCGTGACCGGTGCTTTCGGCGGCATTGTCGCGGTTCAGGACGAGCATTCGCCCGTGATAGGCCGCCGCGCCTTGGATGAAGTCCCGCGCCGCTTCGGGAGCATGGGTGAACAGCGACAAAGCGAGGCTGCCCTTGCCCCGGTTCGCGAGCGCGATCGCGTCCGCCATGTCGCGGTAGGGCATGATCGTCGAGACGGGGCCGAACGGCTCGCAGTCGTGGACCGCTTCGGTGTGCCAGGGATCGTCGGTCCTTAGCAGCACGGGCGAAAGGAAGGCGCCGCCCGGAATCGGCGGCTCGGCATTGGGATCGCCGGCCACAACCCTCGCGCCCGCCGCTTCGAGCTGGGCGATCTTCTCGCGGACGTCGTCGCGCTGGCTGACGCTGACGAGCGCGCCCATCCGCGTGTCCTCAGCGCGCGGATCGCCGACCTTCGTCTTCGCAAGTCGCTCGCCGAGCGCCTGCTGGACGGCGTCGAGATATTCGGCCGGCGCCATGGCGCGGCGGATGGCGGTGCACTTCTGTCCTGCTTTGACCGTCATTTCGGTCGCGACCTCCTTGATGAAGAGGTCGAACTCGGGCGTGCCTGGCGCGGCGTCCGGGCCGAGCAGCGAGGCGTTAAGGCTGTCCTGCTCCGCCACGAAGCGAACGGATTCGCGCATCACGGTCGGGTGCGTCCGCAGCTTCAACGCCGTATGCGCCGAACCGGTGAAGCTCACCACGTCCTGGCCGGTGAAATGATCGAACAGGTCGCCGACGCCGCCGACAATCAACTGGATCGCGCCGGGCGGGAGGATCTTGGCGTCGATCATGATCTTGAAGGCCGCTTCGGCGAGATAGGCGGTCGCCGAGGCCGGCTTCACGATCGCGGGGACGCCCGCGAGAAGCGTCGGCGCCAGCTTCTCGAGCATTCCCCAGACGGGGAAGTTGAAAGCGTTGATGTGCACCGCCGCGCCTTGGAGCGAGGTGTAGATGTGCTGGCCGACGAACGTGCCGTTCTTCGACAGGCCCTCGAGCTGGCCGTCGAGCAGCACGTGCGCGTCGGGAAGCTCGCGGCGGCCCTTCGACGAGAAGGAGAAGAGCGTGCCGGCGCCGCCCTCGATGTCGATCCAGCCGTCCTTGCGCGTCGCTCCGGTCTGATAGTTGAGCTCGTACAGCTCCTCCTTGCGCGCCATGATCGCGAGGCCGAGCGCCTTCACCATCCGCGCCCGCTCGTGAAACGTCAGCTTGCGCAGCGCCGGCCCGCCGACCTCGCGGGCGTGGCGCAGCATGCCGCCGAAATCGAGTCCGCCCGACCCCGTGGTCGCCACGGGCGCGCCGTCGATCGCGCTTGCGATCTCGACCGGTGAGTCGCCTGCGACCCAGCGGTCCCGCTCGT
>Ga0068864_100003305_pt1 | contig 13322 bp, 13 predicted proteins | sample KBSSwiS72_FD_66586 | JGI IMG/M metagenome (GOLD analysis project Ga0068864, IMG submission 66586) | Switchgrass rhizosphere microbial communities from Kellogg Biological Station, Michigan, USA - KBS Switchgrass S7-2 | ecosystem: Host-associated > Plants > Roots > Rhizosphere > Soil ...
CGCGCGCCCCGGATCCGCGACGCGCCCGTTCCCCGGGATCCAGGCGAAGATCCTCGACGCCGACGGCCGCGAGGTGAAGGTCGGCGGCGGCTACCTGGCGATCACGAGGCCCTGGCCGGCGATGCTCCGCACCATCTGGGGTGACGACGAGCGCTACGTCCAGACCTACTTTTCGAAGTGGGGACCCGAGACGTATTTCCCGGGTGACGGCGCCAAGCGCGACGCGGACGGAAACTTCTGGCTGCTCGGCCGCGTGGACGACGTCATGAACGTCGCCGGGCACCGCATCGGGACGATGGAGGTCGAGTCCGCCCTCGTCGACCACGACGCGGTCGCCGAGGCCGCGGTCGTCGGAGTCTCGGACGAGCTCAAGGGCACGGCGATCGCCGCGTTCGTCATCCTCAAGGACAAGGCGCGCGCCGCGGGCGTCCGCGACGACAAGCGTCTCCAGGACGAGCTCCGCGCCCACGTCGCGAAGAAGATCGGCGCGATCGCGCGCCCCGACCGGCTCTTCTTCACGCCCGACCTTCCCAAGACGCGCTCCGGAAAGATCATGCGACGCCTCCTGCGCGACATCGCGGAGGGCCGCGTCCTCGGCGACACGACGACGCTGTCGGACTCCGCGGTCGTCCAGCACCTGAAGGCGCAGTACGAGGAGAGGGAGACGTGAGACGCCGCCGTGACCCGAGTGACCGGAGGTCTCACCGCACGCCCTCGGATCGCCCGCTCCTTCCGTCTAGAATGAAGCTGTGAAGGCATCCGGAAGCGTTCTGGACGGCCAGATCCTTGGCCGGCTGGATCGCTGGCGGAGGGCGCGCGCGATCTTCGTCCGGCCGGACGGCATCGACGCGGAGCGCGCCGTCGCCGCCGCGTTCGGCCGCAACTGGGCACGCGCCCCGATGTACGGGAAGGCGCGCCGCCTGCTCGTGGAGCGCACGGCCGAGCAGTTCCTCGAGGACCTGAAGGGCAACGTCGGGGCCCTCGCCGACCGCGTCCGCGTCGCCCCGGAGGACGCCCAGCAGACGAAGTGGGACGCGATGAGCCGTCTGACGCCGCTCACCCGCGCCTGCCGCGAGGTCGAGGCGCTGTGGCTCGCCGACGCGGCCACCGGCGGAGAATTCTTCGTCGAGTTCCAGCCGCTCTTCGACCTCGGGTCCGGCGAGATCCTCGGCTACGAGGGCCTGCTGCGCGCGCGGATGGCGAACGGAGAGGAGCGGCTCGCCGCCGATATCTTCCCGGCGGCCGAGGCCCTCGGGCTCGAGCGCCCCTTCGAGCGCTTCTCGTGGTCGTGCGTTCTCGACTCCGTCCGACGCCTGCCGGACACGGCGCTGCTCTTCCTGAACGTCAACCCCCGGCTGATCGGCCGCTCGGACGACGCCCTGGCCGGCCTCGGGGAGGAGACCGAGCGGCGCGGCGTTTCCTTCTCGCGGCTCGTGCTCGATCTCGTCGAGGTCGAGAAGATGCCCGGCGCGACCGAGATCTCCACGGCGCTGAGGGTCCCGCGCGACCTCGGCGCGTCGATCGCGCTCGACGACGTCACCTCCGGCTACGGAACGCTGCAGCTCTGCCAGGGCCTTCAGCCCGAGTACATCAAGGTCGACAACGAGATCACGCGGGGTATCGCGCAGGACCCGCGCCGCCGCGCGATCCTGAGGTTCCTCGCCGACCTCGGGCGGGAGTTCTCGTTCCAGCTCGTCGCCGAGGGGATCGAGAACCCGGAGGACCTCGACGTCTGCGCGACGGAGGGTGTCGGCGCGGCCCAGGGCTCCTTCCTCGCGAGCCCTGCCGTCGACCCGCCGGTCTCCTCGCCGGGCCTGCAGGAGTGGATCGCCTCGCGTCCCGGCCGCCCCAAGCCGGCGTGAGCGGCGGGAAGAAAAATTCGAAGGAGACGGCCGCGCCGGAGGCGACGGCGCTCCAGTCCGTCCGCCTCGACGTCTGGCTCGACGTCGCCTGCGTGTTCCCGACGCGCTCGCGCGCCAAGGCCGAGTGCGAAGGCGGCAAGGTCGACGTCAACGGCGCGGGCGCCAAGCCGCACCGGGAGATCCGGCCGGGAGACCGGCTCACGATCACGGGTTCCGAGGGGCGCCGCCGGGAGCTCGTCGTGCGCGGCCTGGCGGAGCGGTCGATTCCGCGGGCACAGGCGCGCCTCCTGTACGAGGACGTCACTCCCGCACCCTCGCCCGAGGTCGTGGAGGCGCGCCGCCTGGAGCGCCTGACCGCGCCCCGCGTGGACGCCGGGCGGCCCCGGCGCGACGACCGGCGCGAACGGATTCGCCGAAAACGCGGCGGGTGAGGCGGGCCGGGCGGTTCGACTCGACCGCGCCGATTTCCCGTAGACTGTCGCGGTGGCCAACGTGGAAGGCGGCGACTTCGAGCTCCTCTGTCCCTGCTGCAACGCGCGTCTCAAAATCGATCCCGCGCTGAAGGCGGTCATCGACCACGAGGCGCCGAAGATTCCTCGCAAGTTCGGCTCCGTCGACGATGCCCTGGGGGCCCTGAAGGGCGCCGACGCCGAGCGCGAGAAGAAGTTCGCCGCGTCCGTCGAGGCGGAGAAGAGCAAGAAGGACGTCCTCAACCGCAAGTTCCAGGAGCTGTTCGAGAAGACCCGCGACGACGACTCCCGGCCCGTCCGGGACATCGATCTCGACTGACGCCTCCCGACAGTTGATGCGAGACGGAGCCCGCGCCGCGGAGGCGTCGACCTCGCCTCGACGAACGGCGCTGCAGAATCTGCTCGTCCGCTGGACGCGCTTCGTCCCGGCGATCGTCTGGATCCTGTGGGCGCTCCATACGATGCTGGTCGAGCGGCAGCTCGCCGACCGCAAGGGCGCGCCGGTCGAGAGCCTGCCGCTGTTCCTGGCCCAGGTGGCGGCCTCGTACGCCGCGCTGTTCGTCTACGGCTGGCTCGTCACGCTGATCCTTCCGCGCAACCGCTTCCTCGCGACGGCGATCTCGGCGGTGTTCCTCGCGCTCTACTCGCTGCTCCTTCTGTACCACTGGCACACGCGCGGGCAGTTCGAGTGGAGCGTCCTGTGGCGCTTCCGCCGGGAGATGCTCGACCTCGAGGTCCGCCGGACCATCTCGTCGTTTCTCGGGTGGCGCAGCTATGCGTTCCCCGTCTGCGCGATCGCGGTGACGGTCCTGCTGGAGGCGGCGGGGAGGGTGATCTCCCGCCCGGCGCGGCCGCGGCGCCGGGGACTGGCCGCCGCGGGCTGCGCCGTCCTCGCGGGCCTCATGGCGTTCGGCCCCATCCCCACCCGCGACGAGCTGACCGCGAGCCTGCGCGCCGCCGAGGGGAACTTCCGGCTGTCGCGGCTCATGCGTGCGTCGGTCTCGGCGCCGGAAACTTATCCCTACGTGCGGAAGAGCCTCGTCTCCGGAGTCGGACCGGCGCCCGCGCGGGCGCCGAACGTCTTCTTCGTCGTGGTCGAGTCCTTCAACGCGAACTTCGTCGAGGCGAAGACCGGAGACGGCCGCGAGTACACCCCGTTCTTCAACTCGCTGATCCCGCGCGGCGTCTACGTCGAGCAGTTCTATGGAAACTCGATGGAGTCGCCGCGAGGGCAGCTCTCCATCCTCTGCTCGATGCTCCCCGCGATGCGCGGCACGGTCTTCGAGACGTACCGCGGCATCCGCCTGCGCTGTCTGCCCGAGATCCTCGCCGAGCGGGGCTATCGGACGGTCTTCGACGAGGCGGCGCGGCTCCTGAAGTTCGAGGACACGGGCACCTTCATGGAGGCGATCGGATTCCAGGTCCGCCGCGCGGCGCTCGAGCCCGAGCGGGAGCGGCCGGCGGACGCCGTCTGGGGCTGGGGCCTGCAGGACGACGTCTTCTTCCGGGAGTTCTTCCGGTTCCTGGACGCCGACCGCGCCGGCCGCGCGGGGGACGCGCGCGACCGTCCCGCCTTCGCGTTCCTCTGCACGATCTCGAGCCACTTCCCCGACAACCGGATTCCGCCCGACAAGCGGCTCCTCTTCTCCGGCGCGCAGGGCGGGAAGGCGGGGTACGGCAACTCGATCTATCTCGCCGACACGTACCTGCGGACGTTCTTCGACGAGCTCGGCAAGCGCCCCGAGCTCGCCGACTCGCTGATCGTGATCGTCGGAGACCACTCGTACCCGGCCGGCGAGCACGGGCTCGCGGACAGCCAGTTCGGCGCGTGGGAAGAGGTGTTCCGCACGCCGCTGCTCATCCTGTGGCCCGGCCACCTGCCGCCGAAGCGCATCCACGGCGAGAGGTGGTCGCAGATCGACATCGCGCCGACGGTGCTCGACCTGCTCGGCGTGGACACGCCGAATCACTTCCTCGGCCGCTCGATCCTGCGCGGCTACGACCCGAAGCGCGACCGCGTGCAGCTCGTCCAGCCGTTCGACGGTGTCTACCTCGCCGCGATCGCGGGAGACCTGAAGTACGTGCTCCACGTGGCGACCGGCCGCGAATCGGTTTACGACCTGAGGCACGACCCGCACGAGGACGTGGATCTGATCGGCCGATACCGCGGCACGCCCGGGCTCGAGGACCTGCGCCGCGAGGTCGGAAAGATGCTGCAGAACGAGAAGGCGGCGGACGAGAACCGGATCTGGCCCGAGAGGCCCGGAGAGGCCGGGCCCTAGCCGGCGCGCCCGCCCGGAGTCGACCGGCCCCGCCACCTTGTTCCTGAGGACAATAGCGGCGGCGCGCCCCATTGCATAGCATCCCGGGAAATTCCGCCATCGGGCGGTCCGGACGAGGGGTGGCAGCCACCGGGCGGGAGCGAACCATGACGAAATGCCTCAGGGTCGCGCTCATCATTCTGCTCGCTCTCTGGATCGCGGACGTTTCCGCGGCCCAGGAGGCGTCGAGCACGGAGACCGAAGAGGAAAAAGCGAGCGCGCTCGCCCGGGCCCTCGCCAACCCGGTCGCGAACCTCTGGTCGCTGCAATTCCAGTTCAACAACGTCCAGCTGACCAACGATCGGTGGAGCTACAACCTGAACTTCCAGCCCGTCATGCCGCTGAGCCTGACCAAGGATCTCAACCTGATCACGCGTCCGGTGATCCAGGTCTACAACAGCGCTCCCTACCAGACGTCGACGGGCGCGGACGCCCGGACGACGAATTTCGGTGACTGGACCCAGCTCGAGCTGCTGTCGCCGGCCCACACGGGCCACTGGCTGCTCGGCGCGGGGCCGACGTTCATCTTTCCGACGGGCGGCTCGATCTACACGAGCCAGGGGAAATTCCAGGTCGGGCCGGCCGTCGTGGCCGCCTACATGACCAAGCAATTCATCCTCGGAGTCTTCCCGCAGCAGTGGTGGTCCTACGCGGGCGACGCCAACCGCCCGGACACGAGCCAGATGAACATCCAGCCCATCATCAACTTCTTCTTCCACGGCGGCTGGAACGTGGGTTACTCGGGCAACATCCTGGTCGACTGGGAGGCGCCGTCCGACAATCGCTGGACCGTGCCCATCGGGGTCGGCGTCGGAAAGGTGGTCAAGTTCGGGCGGCTACCCGTGAAGGTCGCGCTCGCCGGCCAGTACATGGTGACGCAGCCCGAGCCGGTCGGCCAGAAGTGGAACATCCAGATTCAGCTCACGCCCGTGCTGCCCAAACTGATCAAGGGGACGCTGTTCGAGTGAAGGGCCCGGCGGCCGAGCGGGATCGCGCCGTCGGTCAGCTCACCGTCCGGCGGTCACCTGGTACGCCATCTCCCTGAGCTTCGCGATCCGGTCCTCGATCGGCGGATGCGTCGCGAAGAGGTCGGCGATGAGGCCGCGCTTCTGCTCGATGACGCGTCCGCGCGGGTCCTCGATGCAGAGGTGCGCGATGCCCTGCTTGATCGACGGCGTCGGCTCGACGGCGGCGGCGATCTTCTCGAGCGCCGAGGCGAGCGCGAGCGGGTTGCGCGTCAGCTCGGCGCCCGTCGCGTCGGCGAGGTACTCGCGCTGCCGGGATACGGCCAGCGAGACGATCTGCGCGATGATCGGGGAGAGCACGACCGCGACGATCCACACCGCCGCGAAGAGCACGGCGACGCCGCCTCCGCCCCGGTCCGAGTCCCGCCTCCGTCCACCCCCGCCGAACGCCAGCCCCCGGCGGCCCCAGTCGGAGAGGAGCAGGATCGCGCCGGCCAGTGCCGCCACCACGGTCATCAGCCGGACGTCGTAGTTGCGGACGTGCGACATCTCGTGGGACACGACGCCCTGCAACTCCTCTCGACTGAGCCTTTCAAGTAGCCCGCGGGTCACGGCGATCGAGGAGCGCTCGGGCCCGCTGCCGGTCGCGAACGCGTTGGGGTCCGAGTCCGGGATGACGAACACGGCCGGCTTCGGGAGGCCGCCGGCGATCGCCATCTCCTCGACGACGTTGTCGAGCGCCCGCTCGCGCGGATCGGACGGGTCGAGCGGTCTCGCGTGCGCCGACTCGAGGACCGCCTGGTCGCCGCCGTGGAGCGACCACCAGGCGGAGAAGCCCCCGAGGCAGAGCGCGCCGAGCGTCGCGATCGGCAGGCCCGGCGACGCGCCGCCGGCGTAGAGGACGCCGTCCGCTCCGAGTCCCAGGACGGCGAGCAGCATCACGAACCCCGCGATGAAGACGCGAGTGTTCGCGATGTTGCGCTTCTGCTGGTCGTAGAGGTTGAGAGGCATGGGACCGGAAGTTAGGGATTGCGATTTACGCGTTGCGAGCTCGAACGCCCCGACTCGTAACCCGCGACTCGTGGTGCGTAACCCTGCGGTTTACGGCGTGGGCCGGATGTTCAGATCCACCTTCGGCACCGCCCGCTCCGCGTCGTCCTTCAGCTCGAACAGCTCGACCGGCTGGAACTTGAAGGTCTGCGCGATGAAGCTGTCGGGGAAGACCTGCTGGGCCGTGTTGTAGCGCGTCGCGATGTCGTTGTAGAACTGGCGCGCGAAGCCGATCCGGTTCTCCGTCGACGAGACCTCCTCCATCAGCGAGCGCACGTTCTCGTTCGCCTTGAGGTTCGGGTAGTTCTCGGCGAGGGCGAAGAGGCGTCCGAGAGTCTGCGAGAGCGCGCCCTCCTTGTCGGCGGCGTCCGCCACGCCGCGCGCGGCCACGGCCGAGTTGCGCGCCTGGATCACCTTCTCGAGCGTGTCCTGCTCGAACTGCATCTCGCCGCGCACCGCCGACACGAGGTTCGGGATGAGGTCGTGGCGGCGCTTGAGCTGGACGTCGATCTGCCGCCAGCCGTTGGCGACCTGGTTGCGGAGCGAGATGAGGTTGTTGTACCGCCAGATCCCCCACATCGCGGCGCAGATCGCGCCGACGACGAGCACCAGGAGACAACCGCCGATTGCCATCGAAGTTCAGGGCCTCCTGCTTCTATTTACGAAAAGCGAGGTGGAGAGTTCGGCCCGAACGGCCCGGCGGGCGGCCGTCCGGCTCGCAGGCGGGCGGGCGCCCGGGAATACATAAGCAGCGGCTAATATGTCCACGTACGTCCAGAGTCTAGCGTCTTACGTGTTCAGCCCCTGCCTGAGCTCCCGCGCCAGGATCTCGACCGCCGACCGCGTACCGCCGGTCAGTTTCTCCTTCCAGACGGTCTCGGTCTCGAAACGGCGGTCGCCGATCGACTCCGCCCACGGGCGCAGCGCGGCGTCGAGCTCGCCGGCCGACCACACGTCACCGCCGCGCTTGCGCACCATCGCGATCACGTACGGGACGATGCGGATGAACGCGCGCAGCGAGGTCGAGCTCTTGATCGAGTACTTGCGTCCCGCGAACGCGGTCGGGAACGCGCGCGCCGCCGCCTTGAAGTAGTTCAGGAAGAACCGCCGGGAGTTCTCGCGGAACTCCTTCGCGATCCGCCCGCCCGCCGTGTCGATCGCGGTGAAGACGTCCCGCAGCTCGTCGGCGAGCGAGGCCTGCGTCACCGAGCCCTTCCCGATCCCGAGGACCTTGATCGAGCCGCGCAGCGGCGAGCCCTCGTCCTCGTTGAGGGTCCGGATCGCGTCGTGGGCCGCGGCGAGGTTGTCGTCCCGATAGAGCCGGCGGCCGGCGAGGGAGATGAGGTGCGACGGGTTCAGCTTCGTGTGCTTGCTGTTGATCGTGACGAAGAGCTCGACGACCTGGTCCGGCGTCAGGTTGTCGAAGAGGACCGCCGGGACCTGGAAGTCGCGGAGGTTGTGCTTCTCCGCGAGCTGGTGCAGGGCGAGCAGCCGGTGCTGGCCGTCGAGGGCGCGAAGGATCCCCGACTCCTCGGGCAGCTTGAGCGAGCCCGAGTCGGATCGGCCGCTCGAAGGGGCGAACTCGAGCCGCTTCTCGGAGACGAGCAGGACGCTGCCCGGGATCGCCGGGAGGGTGCCCGAGTCGGCACACTGCAGGTAATACGTGACGAGCTCGTCGATCTTCTTCTTGATGATCGGGCGCTGGAAGGCCTGTTCCGAGGCGGCGATCTTCCTCTCGAGCAGGTCCCAGTTGACCCGGCCCTCGGCCGCCTTCTTGGCCTTGCCGCGGGTGGTCTCGCTGCCGGGGCCGAAGGAAAGCACCTCGAAGCCGACCAGCGACTGGAGGTCGGCGCCCGAAAGCAGGGCCTCGTAGAACCGCACGCCGAACTGATTCAGGCGCAGCGAGGGAACCGAGATCATGGCCACCTCCTGACGTGCTCGCCCGGGGGATCCGCGTCCGTCCACCCGGGTTCCGGGGCGGGGGAAAGGGTATAACCGAGAGCCTTTTGAGCCTAGAAAAATGACTTCGGGTCTGCCCGGCGGATGGGGCGGCGGGACTCCGTATGGCCGGTTCCAGGGCGGTCCCCGGGACCTGAGACCGGATCCCGGGAGCGAAAGACTCCTCCGGCCTAGGGCGGGGCGACGGTCTTCCAGTCTTCGCCCGACATCATCTGGTCGTGGATCCGGCTGGCCCCGGACAGGATGCCCAGGAGCTCCGAGGTGAGGATCCCGGCGAGGTCCGGCAAAGCCTCCGGCCGAGCGACCGGCACCGAGCACTCGACGGTCGCCTGCCCGAGCGAGGCGAAGAACGGCGAAGGGCGGCGCGTCCAGTCCGAGTCGCTGCGGCGGTGCTTCGTCATGAGGAAGGCCGCGAGCCGCCGCTCGTCCCACGGCTCGTCCATCTGCCAGAGGAAGTTGGCACGCAGGCCCTTCTGCTCCACCTCCGGCGCTTCGGTCTTGAGATGGATCGACATGGATTGGCCGAAACGATAGCATCCCCGAATTCCAACGGATGCCGTGAAAAAGGCGCTACGGACGATCGCTCTGCTCCTCGCGGCGGCGCCGTTGCTCGCCGACGAGAAGGTGTACACGTCCCACCTGATGGTCGACCAGGAGGTCGTCATCTCCGCTCGCATCACGGGGATCGTCGATTCGATCGCCGTCGACCGCGGCGCGTTCGTCAAGCAGGGCCAGCCGCTCGCGACGCTCGATTCGCGGGAGCTCGAGGCCGACGTCCGCGAGGCCAAGGAGGACATGGAGCTCAAGAAGGCGGAGTTCCAGCGCGCCGAGTCGCTGGTGGCCTCCAAGGTCTCGAGCGCCCAGGACCTGGACGAGAAGCGCGCGCAGTACCAGGTCGCGGTGGCCCACCTCGAGAAGGCGAAGACGCTGCGCGACTACGCCGTGATCCGCGCGCCGTTCGCGGGCGTCGTCACCGAGAAGTACGCCCGGCTCGGCCAGAAGGTCATCGAGGACCGCAGCGAGCCGCTGTTCAAGATCACCGCCACCGAGCCCCTTCTCGCCCGCCTCTACCTGCCCGAGGAGGATCTCCTCCGGGTCAAGACGGGCGACAAGGTCGAGGTCGTTCCGGAACGGTTCCCCGACGCCCGGACGACGGGCGAGGTCCAGTTCATCAGCCCGGCCATCGATCCGGCCAGCGGGACGTTCCAGGTCGTGATTCGCGTCCGCCGCGATGCGGCGCACGGGGTGCTGCGCCCCGGCGTCTCGGTCAAGGTGCGCTTCCTGCGCCCCAGGACCTCCTGACCCCGATCGCGGGAATGGCCGCGCCGCCGCCGGGATCGCCCAAGCGTCTCCGATCGACGCTCGACCGCGTGCTGGTGCACGACGTGAAGAACATGTCCTTTCGCCTCCGGCTCCTCCTCGCGAATCTCGACGAGCACTGGGAGGACCCGGAATTCCGGACGACCGTGCGCGGACTCCTGGCCTCGACGGTGGAGCGGCTCGAGGACATCGCCGGCCGGTTCGTGGCGCACGAAGACGCCGTGCTGATCAAGGTCGCGCTCGACATCAACGACCTCGTGCGCGCGGTCGCCCGCCGGCCGACCCGCCGGGGCGGGAGAGAGACCGCGAAGGGCCCCGCCCTGTCGCTCGCGCTGGGGGACGCGCCCAGGATCTGGGGCGACCCGTACTACGTGGGAGACGCGATCGGGAGCCTGGTCGAGAACGCCTTCGAGGCGGCGGCGCCGGCGGGGAAGGTGCTGGTCCGAACCTACGCGGCGGGCGGGACGCGGCGGCCGAGAGCCGTCGTGGAGGTGATCGACAACGGCGCCGGCATGACCGCCGAGTTCCTCCGCGACCGGCTCTTCCGTCCGTTCGAGACGACGAAGACCGAGGGCGTCGGCCTCGGGCTGACGACCGCGCAGCAGATCGTCCGGTTCCACAAGGGGAGCCTGCGGGTTCTATCCCAACCCGGCGGCGGGACCCTGGTGCGGCTCTCCTTCCCGGGGATCGTCGATGCGCCTCCCGGCGACCCGCGGCGGGAAACGAGAGCCCCGTGAACGGCGGCGCGGTCTCCGCCGGCGAGCCGCTGGGCCGCATCGTCGTCGTCGAGGACGACCCGTTCCTGCTGCAACAGCTCACCTGGGCTCTCAAGGGAAGGTTCGCGGTCTCGGGGGCCCGGGACGCGACCCAGGGGAGGGCCCTCTGCGAATCCGAGCCCGACCTCTACCTGTTCGACATGCGCCTTCCTCCGTCGAACGAGGTCCAGGAGGGGCTCGACCTGCTCCGGCACGTCCGGCGCCGCGACCCGGAGGCCACGGTCGTCATGATGTCGGGGGAGGGGGAGAGGTCCGACGCCCTCAAGGCGATCTCGCTCGGCGCCTTCGACTTCTTCCAGAAGCCGATCGACCCCGCGGAGCTTCTCCTGATCCTCGCCCGCGCGCTCGAGCGCCGCCGCCTCCTCGCGGAGAACCGCGAGCTGCGCGAGGCCGTACAGGCGCCGGCGGACCCCGATCGGATCGTCGGCGAGAGCGCGCCCATGAAGCGCATGCTCACCGACGTGCGCCGGATCGCCGACAGCGAGGCGACCGTCCTGATCGTGGGCGAGAGCGGGACCGGCAAGGATCTCGTGGCGCGCGCGATCCACGCCGGCAGCCCGCGGCGAGGGCGCGCGTTCGTGGCCGTCAACGCGGCCGCGCTCCCGGAGTCGCTCGCCGAGGCGGAGCTCTTCGGCCACGAGAAGGGCGCGTTCACCGGGGCGGTCTCGTCGCGGCCGGGCCGGTTCGAGATGGCGCAGGGCGGCACGCTCTTCCTCGACGAGATCGGCACCCTCTCGGCGGCCGTGCAGTCCAAGCTGCTGCGGACGCTCGAGAGCCGCGAGGTGGAGCGGCTCGGAGGCCGGCGGCCCATTCCCGTGGACTTCCGCCTCGTCTCCGCGACGAACGAGAACCTGGAGGAGCGCGTCGCCGCCGGCACGTTCCGCGAAGACCTCTTCTACCGCATCAACGCCGTCGTCGTGCGGATCCCGCCGCTGCGCGAGCGGCTCGACGACCTCCCCCGGCTCGCGCGCCACTTCCTCTCGAGCCTCGCGGCGCGGCACGGGAAGGGCACGAAGCGGCTGTCGGACGCCGTCCTCGAGCGGCTGCGTGCGCATCCCTGGCGGGGCAACGTCCGCGAGCTGCGCCACGCGGTCGAGACGCTGGTCCTGTTCTCGGACGGAGAGGAGATCGGCGAGGAGGATCTGCCGCGCGCGCTGCGGTCCGGTCCGGAGACCGTCCGAACCGCGGAGACGCCGAAGGACTTCGCCTCCGCGGTCGCGGACTACGAGAAGAAGCTGCTCTCGGACGCCATCGCGGCGTCCCGCGGCGTCAAGGCCGAGGCGGCGCGGAGACTGGGCCTCGATGCGAACCAGATCAAGTACCTCTGCCGGAAGTACGGGCTATAGGGGCCAGGGACCGGTTAAAAAGTCAACCCCGCATGGGGTGATTTTTCCAACCAGGCCGGCGCGACGGTAATGTAAGTGACTGATCCGAAAGGAATCCGAGCGTGCTCAAACCTGGCCTCACCCTTGCCCTATGGAGATGCAGAGAAGGAGGACAACCAAATGGGTAATGAAGTCAAGATCAAGCTGACGGACGCTCAGAAGGCCAAGATCAAGGAAGCCACGGGCAAGGACCTGCCCGAGATCCGGGTCGAGACCTTCGGCAGCGGCCCGGCCGCGTCGGCTCCCCGCGCCGTTCCCCGCGCCAGCGCCCCGCGCGCCAGCGCCCCCCGTGCCAATGCGCCCCGCGCCAACGCTCCTCGGGCGAACGCGCCCCGCGCCAACGCGCCTCGCGCCAACGCGCCCCGGGCGAACGCGCCCCGCGCCAACGCGCCGCGCGCCAATGCGCCGCGCGCGAACGCTCCGCGCGCCAATGCGCCCCGCGCCAATGCGCCGCGCGCGAACGCTCCCCGCGCCAACGCGCCCCGCGCCAACGCGCCGCGCGCCAATGCGCCCCGCGCCAACGCTCCTCGGGCGAACGCGCCGCGCGCCAATGCGCCGCGCGCCAACGCGCCCCGGGCGAACGCTCCGCGCGCCAATGCGCCGCGCTCCAACGCGCCCCGTTCCAGCGGCGGAATCTAAGTCCACTCCCACCCGGTATCGACGAAAAAGCCCCGCGACAGCGGGGCTTTTTTTTTGCGCGAGCCGGGAGGCGGCGACCGTGGCTCAGGGCTCACGCCCTACGGCTCACGGCCCGTTCACCAGATCACCGTCTGCACCCACCGCCGCACCAGGCGGACGATGCTGGCGAGCGGCGACGTGCGCTTCGAGTAGATCTTCGCCTTTCCGGTCATCCCCGGCAGCAGCGAGCCGTCGGCGTTTTCGAACACGGTGACCGCGACGAACTTGTCGGGGAACGCTCCGGGCGGAGGCGGCTCGACCTCGCCGCCGGCCGTGGCGGGCTGGGCGGCGGTCGCGGACGAGATCGAGCGGACGGTCCCGCGCGCCGTCGGGAACGGCCTTCCGGGGAGCATCGCCTGGACGGTCTCTCCGGGCGCGAGGTCGTCGAGGAGGCGTTCCGAGACCGCGATGTCGGCCCGCAGGGTCCGCGTGTCCCCGACCTCGGCGAGCACGGACCCCGCCGGCACGGACCGTCCGAGGAGGTCCTCGACGCGGGGGGTCAGGACGCGTCCGTCGATCGGGCTCCGGACCGTCAG
>Ga0068864_100003308_pt1 | contig 13311 bp, 15 predicted proteins | sample KBSSwiS72_FD_66586 | JGI IMG/M metagenome (GOLD analysis project Ga0068864, IMG submission 66586) | Switchgrass rhizosphere microbial communities from Kellogg Biological Station, Michigan, USA - KBS Switchgrass S7-2 | ecosystem: Host-associated > Plants > Roots > Rhizosphere > Soil ...
GACACCAACCAGCACGGCGTCGAAGGTGTGAAGTTCTACACCAAGGTGAAGACCGTCACCGCCCGCTGGCCGGAAGGCATGCAGGAAGACTCGGCTTTCGTGATCCCGACGATGGGGTGAGTTCCTCCCAAGGCGCGTGGCGTCTCCGGTTACCGAGACTGCGCACCTCAACTGCCGCCCGGAACCGTCGAACACTCCGGGCGGCTCTTTTTCCAGGAGCCATAGCGTGCCGAAGAGCTACGGGGAGATCACGGAGCGGTTGCTCAAGCTGGCTGTCGGGGGATCTTGCGTTGTGAGCGCGCCGCACCCTCATCGCTACATCAAGACCGTGCGCAAATACGCGCCGGAGACAGCTTGGTCTGTCGAATCCGTCGAGGGCGGCAAGGTCGTCACCCGTGTCCGTTGATATCCATCCCCCAAAGTCAGCGCTCGAGCGCTGCACCGAAGGCGCTGCGGCCGGATCGCGTCTGAACCGCCGCAATGCGATGGCCTGGGGCGTTACGATCGGGCAGCTCTGCAGTCTCTTCAACCTGACGCCGCGGGCCATCCGTTTCTATGAGGAGCGTGGACTCGTGACGGTCGCCAGAGATGGCCGAAACCGGCGCATCTTCGACCACCACGCCCGCCAGAGGCTGCAGTTCATCGCGGATCTCAGGCGAGCACGCCTATCGCTGCACGAAATCCGCGACGTCCTGGATGGGACCGACGGCGACGAAACCCAGCTCAAGCAGCAGGTGCTGGCGAAGCTCGCCGCGCAACTTCAGGCGCTCGACGCAACCCGCAGGGAGCTCGTCCGCACCATCGAACATTTTGCGCGCGAGCCCCTGCCGGTCGGGTCAACCGTTGAGCGCCCACTAGCAGACGCGCGGGATGGATGGCTCCCAGGAGGGCCAGATCTGCCTCCATGGAAGCGGCAAAGCTCTCTTGAAAGTTCTTGACCTAGTCCCGATTGGCCGACCTGCGCGGACTTCCCCCATGCCTGGCCCGGCAGGGGCCGCTCAGCGCTGAGCGAGGTAGGCGTCGTGACCACGCAGGTAGGTTCGGGTCATGCGCGCGGAACCTCAAGCGTGTCCACCCGGTAGGCAGGCGATCGACATAGTTGCGACCAGGTTGGCAACTCCATCGCCTAGTAGCGGTCTACCCACCGACCCTTGGGGTTCTCGCTTACGAGACCAGCCGGATAGGGAAGCATCGCGGCATCCCAGGCTTCGAAATACTGACTGAGTTGCGCCAGCCGCTCCGGGTAGCGTTGGGCTTGGTTTGCGCGCTCACGAACATCGGCGCTGAGGTCAAAGAGGAAGCTCGAACCGTCGATCACAAGCAGCTTCCAGTCGCCATCCCGGACCGCCCGCTGATCGTAGGCGCTGTACCGCCAGAAGAGCCTTCGCGGTGTGGCCGGCTCGCCCGCAAGTGCAGGGTTGAGATCGATACCGTCAAACGCGCCAGCGAAGCTCTGGGAGGCCAGGCCGGCGGCGCCCAGAAGCGTGGGCGCCCAGTCCATGGACATGGCGACCTGCTCGCAGATCCGCCCTCCCGCAGGCCCGGCCGGCCAGCGGACAACCGCAGGAACGCGGATGCCGCCCTCCAGGAGTTCGCCCTTCGCTCCAACAAAGGGCCACATGTCGGAAAACCGCTCGCCCCCATTGTCGCTGGTAAACACGACCATGGTGTTGTCCTCCAGCCCGAGGTCTGCCAGAGCCGCGAGCACGCGCCCCACGGCGCCGTCCATCGCCGCGACCATGGCCGCGTAGGTCTCGATACTGCCGCCGGCCTCGTCACGGAGCGATGTGAGGGACGCAGACCGAGCCCGATCGCCGGGACCCTCCCAGGGCCAGTGCGGCGCGTTGAAGTGCAGGCTCAGGAAGAAGGGTCGACTGCCGACGGACCGCTGCAACTCGGCGATCGCTTCGTCGGCCAGGATATCTGTCAGATAGCCTTCGCGCGTCACCGGCTCGGCGCCCTCGTAGAGGCCGTCGAAGTCCGACGTCGGCCTGCCGGGCGCCCGATGGCTGTGCGTGAAGTAGTCGACCCCCCCGAAATGGAATCCGAAAAAGCGATCGTACCCGCTTTGCTGCGGCCCGAAGTGCGGCGGGGCGCCAAGGTGCCACTTTCCGATCAGCGCGGTCCGATAGCCTGCCGCTTGAAGCCTGGCAGGTAGCGTCGGCGTCCCAGGGAGTAGGCCGAGGTCGATGTCGGTGCTGCGAACCGGTTCGGCGAGCCCGACGGGCAGGCGATATTGGTAGCGGCCGGTGATCAGGGCCACGCGGGTCGCCGAGCACACCGGCGAATTGGCGTAGGCCTGGGTCAAGCGCACGCCGGCCGAGGCCAGTTCGTCCAGGCACGGCGTCTGGGTGTGGCGCGAGCCGTAGCAGCTGAGGTCGGCGTAGCCGAGGTCGTCGGCGAGGATGAAGAGGATGTTCGGGCGCCGCGGACTGCTCACGGCATATCCACGTCCACGGCGGCCGGCTTCGCCGCGGAGCCGTAGAGCGTCGTGCGCCGCCGGGGGGTGCGCTGGGGGCGACGGCCGGTTAGCGGACTTCCGATCGTACGAGACGGATGCCAAGCAGACATCAGGCCCCGACCCCGTGTTCGTTGGATCCTATTGGCCAACCATAAGCCACTTCCGTGAGCGTTCCATGCTCGCGGATGTCTTCCCTCTGACCGATCAACTTGCCGCCGAGTTGCTCATAGAGCGACCTGGCAGGGATGTTGTCGCGGGGCACCCAGAGGGTGAAACCCGTCAGACCCCGCTCGGTTAGGTCGGTCATCATGACGGTCATGAGGCGCTTGCCGAGGCCGCGTCTTTGATCGGTCCTAAGCACGTACACCGCGGCAAACTCGCCGGCGTAGCCCGCGGCGGCGAAGGCTTCGTTGCGTTGTTCGCCGCACGAGCCGAAGGCGACGACCTCGCCCGCCCGCTCAGCGACATAGGTCGTCGCAAGATATCCGGTTTCGCCGGAGAGAATACGCCGCCAGGCTTCCGTTCTCGCATCGGCCGTATGCGCGTCGAGCATTTGCTCCGACATCAGGCCGATATAGGTCTCGCGCCATGTGGTCTCATGCACCTGGGCGAGCGCCGCAGCATCCGCAAGCGTGGCGCGCCTGATCGAATATTCCATCTGGTCCACGGCAGTGCCTAGCCTTACTCGAGGGCCAAACTAACACGTCCTGAGGCCTTGCCGACGCACTGCGGCCTCGATTGTGGCGAGGGGAGCGCCAGGAGCGGCTGACGTGGGACGACGTGGCGCTGCACGCCGGCGGCTTGCCCGGTTATCCCGAGAGCCACGGCTGCGTGCAGCCGGAAGTTGTCGCATGCGCCACAGGCCCCGTCAGTCCGCCGGTGGTGGATTTGCTGCATCACCGGGTGCTGCTCGGGTGCGGTCGGGTGCACCGGCTGGGGCTCTGAGGATGAATGTGGCGGTGCCATGGGCCCGCGCCCAAGCGACGTCGCAGAGCATGTTGGCGTAGGCGGCGTGCGGGTCGCTCCCGATTTTTTCGACCCGGCGCCGCAGCTTGCCGCCCTCCGAAGGAGGGGCGAGGGACCGCCGTGATCGAACCGGAGCAGGGTTGCCGCAACTGGATACGCCTCGACGTGCAGTGGACGCAATTGCGCTGCGGGACTACGCCAGACGTGGTTCAGCAAAGGCAAACCACACCACCCCAATGCCTACTTATGTGCTCCTCACCACTTTGACGCCCGATGGTCGCGAAACCCTGCATAAAAACCCCGATCGACTGACGGCAGTCAATTCGGAGATCGAGGCGCTCGGCTGCAAACTCATCGCGCAGTATGCGCTACTCGGCGCTTTTGATTTCCTCAACATCATCGAGGCGCCCGACAATGAGACGGTGGCGCATCTGTCCATCGATCTTGGCGCCCGAAAGACCGCAACCTTCACCACCCTCCCGGCGATGTCGATCCAGGACCTATCGGCCAAATTGAGCGGAAAGAGCCACTTGGCGCGCTAGGAGCAAAGTTCCGCCGGTCGAGCGTCCCTCGGCCCGCATTGCTGCCAAGCCCCGCCGCGGAGCGGCTGGGTCTCCAGAAGCGGGAAGGCGAGCAGCTGATCAGCGGTCAGCTGTTCAAGCCCGCTAGAGAAGTCACGATTTCTCACCGTTAGAGATGTCACGGATGGAGCGGAGGGCGGTGCGCGGAGCCCTTGGGTCGCGCAGCGCGCCGCCCTCCGCGGTCGTGGGGGGTCGAGGCTCAACACGAGCGTTCTCAATCATGAGTTGTTGGAGTTCCCTTACCTCCCGGCGGCTGTCGGCGAGACGCGCCCCGTCACTAGGTGATGGCGATCTGACGCGGTCGCGCCGCCGCGCTCTTCGGCAGAGTGAGGATCAGCACCCCATCGTCGAGCTTCGCCGAGATTGCGTCCTGATCCACTTTGTCGGACAGGGAAAACGAGCGGGTGTAGTGGCCGACATTGTATTCCGTGTAGACGGGCTCCATTCCCTCGTACTTCGAAAAATCAATCAGGCCCTCCACCTTCAGGACGTCGTTCTCCAAGGCGATGCTCAGCTTTTCCCGGTCGATCCCAGGCATCTCCATGACCAAGGTCAAGGCGTCAGCGGTCTCGTACACGTCCGTCATCGGGACGTAGAACCGCCCGGGCACCGTCTTCTCGGCGGAGAGCTCCTGCTTCTCGCGAACCGCCAGTTCCTGCGAACCTGCCATGGCTTGCTCCTTTGCCGTATGATCGTTCATCGTCATGCCACCGTGATTGTCTTGGGTTTGTCGCGTTCGGCGCGGGATAGCCGCACGGCCAAGATTCCATCGCGGCATTCTGCCTGGACGCTGTCCGCATCCACCTCGAAGGGAAGGCTCAGTGCGCGGTCGAAACGCCCGGCCAGCCGTTCCCTCCGATGCACGCGACGGACTTGCCGCCTGAGATGCGCACCGTCCGGCCTTTGACCTGGACCTCGAGTTCGGTCTTCAGGACCCCCGGGACCTCGGCGATGATCTCGAAGTCATCGCCGTTGCGAAAGACGTTGATCGGCGGATAAGCGCCGCCTCCGCTCACTCCTGCATCCAGCCAATTGCTGGTACGGAATGTGTCCAGCGCCCGTTGCAGGTTAAGCAGGGTCTCAAATGGTCTGCCTAGTCGCTCCATGGTTCTGCTCCTCCGTTGATCGAGGAGGTCAGGCGCACGCCGTTCGATGACCCGCAGCGATGCGACTTGGCACTCGCCTGCCTCGACTGCCAAAATCAATTAGGTGGCGGTGACCGAGGTTCAAGGGCCCAGAGTAAGTGGTCAGCCGAACCCGCTGGAGAGACCAACGGGGGGGCAAGGCTGGGCGGCCTGCAATGCCTCAGGGCAAATGTTGTTCCTCCCCTCACTTGCCTTAGCGGGCTCCTTTTAGGGATGCCTCGACGGAACCTTTCGAAGCGGACCAAGTTGTCGAGATTGCCAAAGTGGGCCTCGTGCGAGGAGGTCGGTGAATGGCCAGGGTGGACAGGAAACGCAAAGCTGCTAAGGGCCCGCCCTCGCGCCGCGCGACGACGTCAAATACGCTCAAGACGAAGCGATCACGCACGAAAGCGAAAGGTCCCGACTCCGTCGAGCTCGATTCGGTTCTTCGGCAGGTCGAGGGCGCCGTGCGCGAGGCCTATGCCTCGATCGGCCCGGTCCAGCTCACGGTCGTGGTGCAAGGGGGCAAGCCCCGCGCCCGCATCGGAATGGAGGACGTCCAGGAGGTAGACCTGCCGCCGATCGATGTGGCGGCTGAGGAGGCGCTGCTGGGCGCCCTCCTCTACGACAATGGGGTGTTGGACGACGTCGGCTCGCTGCAGCCCGGCGACTTCTCGGAGCCGTTCCACGCCCGGCTCTTCACGGCTATCCGGGCGGAGGTCGCCAAGGGACGCCTCGTGGAGCCGGCGACGCTAGCCGAGCGCCTGTCGGGAGACCCGGCGTATCAGGCGTTCGGAGGCCTCGACTATCTCATCGATCTGGTCGATCGGGCGCCGCCCGTCCGCGAGACGGCAGCGCTGGCGCGACTGCTGCGCGACCTGGCTGAAGAACGCGATCCAACCGCCGCTCAGATCCTGGCGGGACCCAGCATGCTCAGCGCCGACGACTTCGCCGAACTGATCGGCGCGGCGCGCGAGACCGTGCGACAGAAGCTGAAGCGTCGCGAGGTCTTGGGCTTGCAAGGCGCCAAGCGCGGGATGCGCTATCCCTCCTGGCAAGTCTCGGGCGATGGCGCGCTACTGCCGCATCTGGGGGAAATCTTCGACATGCTCGGCGACAGTCCCTGGACGGTCTACCGGTTCCTGCTGCAAGCGAGCCCGGCCCTCGGCGGCCGCAGGCCGCTGGACGCGCTTCGCTCTGGCGATGCGGGCGCGGTCGTCGAGGCGGCGCGGGCGCAGGCCGAAGCAGCCGCGGAGCCTACCGTCCCGCCGCCCCCGTGAGCACCACAGCAGCTGACACGAAGCCAGGCTGGCGGCTTGCCAAAGGAAAGGTTCGCGGCTGGCCGGACTTCGCTCAATGTCACTCTGACCCGGTGTAGGAACCCCAGCTGCTCGGCGTTCGAGCGGCCTAGGATCAGCCCTGCGTGAGCCTACGCGCTGAAATCCGCGGAGGAGGATGACCAGACGGTGGCGGGCTGTCGGGTCCGGTCTTCGGCACGAACGGCTCGAGAGGTCACCGCGCTCTCATCTGGCTGAGAGCTTAAGGGGGCTGCTTGGCCCGAGCGCAGCAATTTCAGGTCGTCATCTGGCGTCACAGCTCGCGCCGCGATAGCGTGAATCACTCGCAGTCCTCGTTTTCATGGGAGCAGGTGGGCTGGCGCGCAATCCTCGTCGGAGCTCTTTCGGCCGCACTGGCGCTTGGAGCGACGGTGCAGGCTGCGCCACGACACACCTCGCCTCGCGACCTAAGTGGCCTATGGACCAACGCGACCCTGACGCCGCTGGAGCGGCCGCCCGGCTTCAATGGCCTCGTGACGACCGAGGCGGCCGCCGCCGACTTCGAGAAGCGACGACCCGCGGAGTTCCTGGCGTCCGGCTCCGAAGGCGTCGGCGCCCGGGAATCCGAATTCTGGGAACTGGGAACGCGGATGACCCGCGTGCGCGGTGAAATCCGCACGTCGATCATCATCGATCCGCGCGACGGCAAGTTGCCCTATTCCGAGGCCGGCCGGCGCCTGCTCGCCACCGCCGCGGCCGGCATGCTGGCGGCAACCGAGGGACCCGAAGTCCGCCCCTCGCCGGAACGCTGTCTCATGGGCGGCGGAGGCGCCAGCGGCGTGCCGATGTTCGCCGCCAACTACAACGCCAACTACCTCTTCGTGCAGACCGCCGACCACCTGGCGATCTGGAGCGAAATGGGCGGATCCGTGCGCATCATTCCCCTGACGAAGCGCTCACCTTTGCCGCCACACATTCGGCCGTGGATGGGGGACTCCGCCAGCCACTGGGAGGGAAACACACTCGTCGTCGAGACCCGCAACTTCAACCCGGCCGAGTCTCACAAGATTCCTGCGCCCATCTACGTCTCGCAGGACGCCGTGGTGACGGAGCGGTTCACCCGGCTCTCGCCTATGGAAGTCCTCTACGATTTCAGCGTCGATGATCCCAAGCCGTTCACGCGGCCGTGGCGCGGGGAAGGAATTTTCAGGGCCAGCAAAGGCCCGATGTTCGAGAGCGCTTGCCACGAAGGGAACTACTCTCTCCCGGGCATCCTTGCCGGCGCACGACGTGAAGAGGGCGCCGGACGACGGGCTGAGAGCCAATGACTGCAGTTGGCGCAAAACCGCCGTCCCGCGCCCGCGAAGCGCGATGCCTGCCGGCCCGTCGAGAGTAGCGCGCCTATTGCAGGCCCGGCCTCAGCGCGCCTTTGCCGGGGCGAGCGTAATGTCGACCATGATCTCCGCCGAGATGGCCTCCAGTGCCATCTGGACGTCCTCCGCCTTAAGGGCGGGCGGCAGGCGCAGGCGCGCGGCCACATGGAAGAGCGGCGCGCCGGAGTGGGGCTCGGCGCTGATGTGCGTATCGAAGGCCTCGATGTTGATGTCAATTCCGCTCAAGACCGTCGTCACCTGGTGCACGATGCCGGACCGATCCTTGCCGACGAGACTGAAGAGGACCTCCTCGCCGCCGAGGCCCGGCGTATCGATCGAGGATGCGATGCGCACCTCCAGGCCTTGGGCGTCCACCGACCGCACGGCCGCGCGCAAGGCTTCGACGCCGTCCGCATCAAGCTCGACCAGCAACGATCCGACGTAAAGTCCGCCAAGGCGACTGAGATGGCTCTCGAGCCAGTTGCCACCGGCGGAGCGGACGGCGGTGGCGAGCGCCTGGGTAAGGCCAGGCCGGTCGCTGCCCACTACGCTCAGGATCAAGGTCGCCATTGCGAAGTCTCTCGGGCGGACCTTCGCCTCAGTCAATCTGGATCTGCATCGGCCATCGGGGTGGACCTATGTGGCCGCGCCCAGGCGAACATCCGCATCGCGCCGGCGAGCCAAGTTGCGCTTCTGGCGCCAAGCAACGCGTGGACAGGCGCATCCGCGGGCTCGTTTTCGCCCCAGCTCGAGGTTTCCCGGTCGGTTTCCCAATAGGGGCAACTGAGAAGCCGACCTCCCGTTTTGCCAATAAATTCAAAGACCAATTCGTCAATGAAACCGGGAAACCAACTGCTAGACCGGGAAACACCGAAATCATCCTCTCCGTCGAGGCGAGGAGGACAAAATCAGTGCCAGATCCCATGGTCAGCCACTGACAAAATCAAAAGGCGGTCCCAGCAGCTAGGGCTGCTCTTTGGAAATGTCCCTGGCGCATAGAAAATGTCCCTGGCCCCCCTTGTCTTGGGGGGTCCGGGGGGACTTTTGACGGACATTGCGGAGACCTCGGAGGGACATTTCGAAGCTCGCAAATGTCCCTCGAGGACAATAGGGAGACATCTGCAATGTCCCTAGCGACGAGCTGATTGGGACGTGGCGACATTCCTTCGCGAGGGCGGAACTGGGGTGCCGCCCAACATGCGCGCGGCTGTCGTCCATGTGGCGACCGACGCGGCGGTCTCCGTGCTGGTGATTGTCGGCCTGTTGCTCGCCCGCCTATTCGGCCGGGTCTGGATGGTTCCCCTGGCCGGCCTGATCGGCGCGGTCCTACGGCTTGATCCGGGACACGGGTGCGATCCTGCTCGACATGAATCCGGATCGGCGGTTGGCTGACCACGTCCGTCACATGGTTCATGCCGTCGGGGACCAGGTGTCAGATCTGCACCTCTGGCGACTGGGCCCAGGGCATTTGGGGGCCATCGTCTGCGTGAAGACCGAGACCCTTCGCGAGGCGACCTCGTATCGCGAGAAGCTGAGCAGCTTCACGGCCGTGTCGCACCTCACGGTGGAGATTGTCAGGTCGGCTGACGCCAAGGCAGCTTCCGCGCCGATAAGAGCATACATTTGTGGCCGCATGGCGGAGGTGCTCGCCATCTCCCGCTACGACAAGCTGTTCACCGTGTACCCGACGTGGAGAGCGCGCTGGCCGAGTATGGCGGAAGGGTTGTTCGCAGGATCGGCTGACGACCGCCAGAGGGGATCGCGCGCCGCCAAGGCCAAGGTCGGGATCCAGGAGCGGCCCGAACGACCGCTTCTGGGGCAACTCCGAACAGCCGAGCAAGCTCTGGTCAGGCCGCCGCAAGCGCTTGCTTGGTCCAGCTGACGATCTGACTCGCCGGCATCGCGCCGGAGGTTTGGGCCACGACTGCGCCGTTCTTGATCAGGAACAGCGCCGGGATTCCCGAAACCCCGAGCGCCTGGGCCGCGGCCGGCTCCGCATCCGAATTCAGTTTCAGCGACCGCACCTCCGGCTCAAGCGCGGCGGCCGCGGCGGCGAACTGAGGCACCATCGCCCGGCACGGGCCGCACCAGGGCGCCCAGACGTCCAAGAGAATGGCGGCGTCCCTAGTGACCGCGCGGTGCGCCGCCAGCTGCGCTCCCGTCACCTCGACAGGCCCACCCGTCAGTACGGGTTCGCGGCACTTGCCGCACTTGGCCTGACGCGCGTCCTTACCGGCGGGGATTCGATTCCCAGCCCCACATGACGGGCAAACGAATTGCGACATACCTAGCCTCAACTTCGAACAACGCAGGAGTGGGATATGGGAATGACGAGCGCCGATCACGAGGAGCTGACCGTGCATCCTTGACCCTTCGGTCCGTTTTGCCCGCTGTTCTAAGCGATTGCGATGGCGCTGCTTGACTGACAACCTCGACGCGGGGGGAAGCGATGATCAGAGGCGGTCTCTTTGCAGCAGCGCTCTGCGCACTCGGCGTCGCCGTCGGGGCCGGCTTCGGCAGCCTGCGTAGGAGCAGTTTCCGCCCTCCCAGTACGAGCCCTCCGGTCCCAAGGCGCCGCTCAAGCCAAAACACGTCCGGGCGATCCGCCAGCAACTTAAGACGACCGGGCGTATCCGGGATCTTGCGCTCTTTAATTGCGTGCTCGACGCGAAACTTAGGGCCAGCGACGTCGTCGGTCTGCAAGCGAGCGATGTAGCGCCAGGCGACGTGCTGCGTGCCCGGTCCACGGTGATCCAGCAGAAGACGGGCGCCCAGTCTCTGCGGGCACCGGAAGCGGACGGGCGCAGCCTGTGGCCCTTCCAACGGCGAGCGCCGATGCCGAGCCTTGAGCGGGCCGTAAAGCGAGACGGACCCATCCACGACATTACCTAGCCCGGGAAGCAAAAGCTGTCCTTGCCGCGATGGGTCTTGCCGGTGGTCGTCAGCGACGCCCCGGCGGCCGTGCGATCGGATCCGACGCGTTCTCTGATCCTGAGCACTTCAAATCAGCCCCTGGGCCAGCGCGGCTTAAGCCGTGGCGATCCGCTCGCAGGCTTCGCCAACCCCAACCAGCATGGGGGTGTTGTCGTCCATGCTGAGGTCCTATGCGGATTTCATAATGCGATGCCAAATGACCGCCACTCAAGGCGATAGCACCCCACCAGTCATGCCGGGGGGTGCGAAGTCAGCCGCCGGTGAGTCCACGTCGCTGAACTCTGCCGCCGAAGCGCTCGGGGCGTTCGACGAACTCAGCGCGAAGGGGTCTGCCGCAGTGTAGGAGCGATTCGCACGATGCTGCGCAAAGGCTTCAGGCTGCTGTAAGCGCGCGCCAGATGACATAGGCGGCGGTCGCCAACACCATGAGGGCGAAGAGCCGCCGGGCGAGCGTCGCGCGACCGGCGAGATTCGGGATCAAGGGAAGGCTCAACAGCGCGCCGATCCCTCCACCGCCAACCAGGGCCAGGAACACTTGCCAGTCGACGAGGCCCGAGGCTGCGTAGCTGGCGCTGGTCGCGGCCCCAAAGAGCACGACCGAAACCAGCGATGAAGCGGCGGCGTGCGCCAGCGTCATGCCGGTGGCGGCCATCAGGCCTGGCACTATCAAGAAGCCCCCGCCGATACCGAAGAAGCCGGCGGCCAGGCCAACCAGCAATCCGACCGGCGCAAGCTTCGTCGTCAGCGCCGCGTTGAGCCGCACACCGGGATCGCCCTCGTCCTTCTTCGGCAGCAACATCGAGATAGCCACCAGCGCCATGGCCACGCCAAACCAGGCGAGCAGCGTCTGCCCGTTCATCTGTTTGGCGAACTGTGCGCCGATCAACGATCCGGCCAAACCTGCACCGCCGAAGGTGATGGCGCAGGGCCACTTCACGCGCCCGGCGCGCGCCTGCGTTCCCAGCCCGAGCGCAGCGTTGACCGCGACGGCGGCTGCCGAGGTGCCGATTGCCACATGCGGATCGCGGACGCCGACGACGTAGACCAGCAGGGGGGTCGCCAGGACCGACCCCCCGCCGCCGAAGAGGGCCAGCAGCAGGCCAATCACAGCTCCGCCCAGCACCGCAGCGAAAAGGCCCAGGAGGGTCACGGTCATATCAGGATCGGAAGGCCGCGTTCCACGGAGCGAGAGCAAGGAGGCGGGCCATGCCGCAAAATCCGGTGACGCCGGCCACTATCAGTCCCGCGCCCACAAAGGCCGACAGGCCGAAGAAGCTGGAATGAACCAGGAAGCCCAGGGCCACTCCCGCCAGCACGAGCAGGCCAGCGGCGATCTGCACTTGCCGCATAAGCTCAAGGGGCGCCTTTCGGTCCTCCATCACGGGGAGGCCCGCCGCAGCCCAGCCATCGACGCCACCTTCTAGCACGAAGGCGTCGCCATCACAGGCGGCGGCCAGGCGGTCGCAATTGGCCGCGGTGCGCATTCCCGACCGGCAGGTGAAGACGACGTCCCTGCGCGGCTCGATCTGTAGATGCGCTTCCTCGAAGGCTGAGAGCGGGCGCGACAGCGCGCCCTTGATGTGGCGGCGGGCAAACTCATCCGGCTCGCGAATATCAACGAGGACGGCGCGGCCTTCATTCAGGCGCTCGGCGACGCGGCTTGGCGCCAGGGTGATCAGCTTTGCGGTCATGGCTCTTCTGCATGTCTGGGGGACAGAAAATCTCGGCGAGCGTCGCCACCACCTTGACCGCGGCAGGGTCATCGATCCGGTACCAGATGGTCTGGCTCTCGCGGCGGGTCGCCACGATGCCGTCCTCACGCAGCACCGCAAGGTGCTGTGAGAGGGCCGACTGCGAAAGGCCGACCAGGGGCAAGAGCTCCCCGACCGAACGCTCGCGATCGGCGAGTTGGCACAGGATCATCAGGCGCCGTTCGTTGGCCAACGCACGGAGCAGCTTGGCCGCCTCGCTGGCGCGTGCCTCGAAAGTCGTGATGTCAAAGTTCGCGAGATCGAACATGCGGTCAATATATGAGTTGTTTCTAAATTAGCAACTACTTATGTTATGAACGCCTGAGGAGAGCCTAATGATGCGACCCAACGTCCAACCGTTCTTCGACCCCGCCACCTCAACCGTCACCTATCTCGTGAGCGACCCGGCCACGGGCGTTGCCGCCATCGTGGATCCCGTCCTCGACTACGAGCCCAGGGGCGCAAAGATCTCCACGGTCTCAGCCGACAAGGTGCTCGAAGCTGTTCGCGCGCAAGGGCTCTCCCTTGAATATGTGCTGGAGACCCATGCCCACGCGGACCACCTCTCTGCCGCTGACCTCATTCGCCGCAGGACCGGAGCGAAGATCGTGATCGGCGACCACATCGGGGAGGTGCAGCAGCACTTCCGCGAGGTGTTCGCAGCCTATGATGTCGTCCCGGACGGGCGCGCCTTCGACCGGCTGGTTGCAGACGGAGACACCTTGCCGCTTGGCGAAGGCTCGATCGGCGTGATGCACACCCCTGGCCACACCGCCGCATGCGTCACCTATGTCGTGGCCGATGTCGCATTCGTCGGCGACACGCTCTTCATGCCCGACTACGG
>Ga0068864_100003314_pt1 | contig 13307 bp, 11 predicted proteins | sample KBSSwiS72_FD_66586 | JGI IMG/M metagenome (GOLD analysis project Ga0068864, IMG submission 66586) | Switchgrass rhizosphere microbial communities from Kellogg Biological Station, Michigan, USA - KBS Switchgrass S7-2 | ecosystem: Host-associated > Plants > Roots > Rhizosphere > Soil ...
TACACGGAGAATGATCCGCCGACGGCGATCGATACCGGCATCACGGTCTCTGACATCGATAACACAAACCTGACCGGAGCGACGGTTGCGATTACCGGAAACTTCGCGAGTGGTCAGGACGTGCTCGGCTTCACGAACCAGTTGGGTATCACCGGTAATTACAACAGCGGTACTGGCGTGTTAACACTAACCGGTACGACCACAGTTGCTAACTACCAGACCGCGCTGCGTTCGGTGACGTATTCGAACAGCAGTGATGATCCATCCACTTCTCCACGCACGGTGACGTTTACCGTCAATGACGGGACAACGACCACTTCGGCGACCCGCGGCATCACGGTTACCGCCGTGAACGATCCGCCGGTCAACCTCGTACCCGGTGCGCAGGGAACGGCACAAGACACGCCGCTGGTATTCTCGAGCGGCAACAGCAACCAGATCTCGGTTACGGATCCGGATGCTGGAGGCAACACTGTCCAGGTAACGCTGACGGTCACGAATGGAACACTGACACTCAGCACCACCAGTGGTTTGAGCTTCAGCTTCAGTGATGGAAATGGCACTGGCGCAGGTGATGGCACCGCAGACACCACCATGACGTTCCGCGGAACGCTCGTCAATGTGAACGCAGCGCTCAACGGCATGACGTTCACACCGACCTCGGGCTTTAGCGGTTCTGCCGTCTTGACCATCACATCCAACGACCTCGGCAATTCGGGTGCGGGTGGACCACTCTCCGATACCGACACAGTCAACATTCAGGTGGCACTGAATGTCAGCATTGCGGATTCACAACTCGCTGAACCGGCATCTGGTTCGGCCAACATGTTGTTCACTGTCACGCTGACGGCGCCGGCGCCTGCCGGTGGTGCGTCGGTGGACTTCACCACGGTAAACCAGGCGCCTGCACTGAACCACGCGCAGGCTCCCCAGGATTACACGGCGACCTCGGGCACGATCAACTTCGCCCAGGGAGAACAGATCAAGACAATCGCGGTGCCGATCCTGTCGGATAACCAGGCTGCCGAACAAAACGAAACGTTCCTGGTCATGCTCTCGAATCCAGTGAACCTTACGATCACAGATAACAGTGCCACCGGCACAATCTTGATCACGAACCAACCCGGCACGATCCTGATCAGTGAATTGCGAACGAGTGGACCAGCCGGCGCGGGCGATGACTTTGTTGAGATTTACAACAACTCTGACACGCCGCACACGGTCAACGACGGTTCCGGAATTGTGGACGCCGTCCACGGCTACGGCTTGTTCAAGATGGGCGCTGATTGCAGTGCAAATCCGATTCTGATCGGAGTGATTCCGAATGGCACTGTGATCCCGGCTCGCGGACATTACCTGTTCGTCGGGTCGGCCTACAGTCTCGCGGACTACGGTGGAACTGGAGCAGCGGCCGGCGATCAGGTGCTGAGTCAGGATATCGAGAGCGACCGCAACGTCGCGCTCTTCAGTACGCCCTCGCTGGTAAATCTCTCGACGGTGACGCGCTTCGATGCAGTTGGCTTTGGAAGCAACACCGGCGAAGTTTGTGACCTGTTGAGTGAGGGCACTACCTTGATACCGACTAACGGAAGTGTTTTCGAGTACAGCTACTTCCGTGACGAGTGCGGCAAGAAAGGCAATCCGGCAACATTTGGTCCATGTCCAACCAGCGGGTTCGTCATGGATTCCAATAACAACCGGAACGACTTCATCTTCGCTGACACGACGGGTGCGCTTACACCGGCCGGTCAGCTCCTTGGAGCCCCGGGACCACAAAACCTGGGTAGCGCGCGGCTGAATCTCTCGATTCCGACGTTGCTGGTTGATTCAACTAAGGGATCGACCGCGGCGCCAAACCGCGTACGCGATTTCACGCCAGTTACGAACGGCGCTAACGGAACGCTATCGATTAGACGCCGCTTCGTTAACAACACCGGTGCACCTGTTACTCGGTTGCGATTCCGAATCGTCGACTTCAGTGCTCTGCCGGCGTCCGGAGCGATTGCTGATTTGAGAGCGTTGAGCTCAGGACTGGTCGGGGCGAGTGTTAATGATTCGGCCACGTGCGCCGCTGCGCTGCTCACGGCGCCTTGCATTGTTAACGTTCTTGGCACGACGGTGGAGACACCGCCTAACCAACCGGCGGGGGGAGCACTGAATAGTAGTTACACCACGGGAAGCATCACGCTGGGAACGCCGCTGGCTCCGGGAGCAAGCATCAACCTGCAATTCCTGCTGGGAGTGCAGAACCCAGGCAACTTCAAATTCTTCTTCAACATTGAAGCTCTGCCGTAGTTGATACAGTAATTTGGCCACAGATAAACGCGGATCGATCCGTGTTTATCTGTGGCTTTTCTTTAGCCTTTAACTGTGAGGGGCTGAGGCTCGGGATCGGAATGACGACCCGCGCGGGCGGAATCCATGGTGGATGCTAACGGCGGCGGGTTGGCGACGAGAACCTCGAGCGCCGCGTCAATCACTTCCCCGATTCCTGATACAAACACGATCTGCAGATCGTTGCGAACGTCTTCGGGAATATCGTCGACATCAGCTTCGTTGCGGCTCGGCAAAATGATTCGCCGGATCCCGGCGCGATGCGCTGCCATGACCTTCTCTTTGACGCCGCCAATCGGAAACACCAGGCCCGACAACGTGATCTCACCCGTCATCGCTGTATCCGGTCGCACACGCCGACCCGTGTACAACGACGCCAGCGCCGAAGTAATCGTCACGCCCGCGCTTGGCCCATCCTTCGGTATCGCGCCCGCCGGCACGTGTAAGTGAACGCCAAAATCCTTGAAGATCTCCGGCTCGATGCCAAACTCCGCCGCGTGCGACCACAAGTACGACTGCGCCGCGCGCGCTGACTCCTGCATCACTTCGCCGAGTTGACCCGTAATCGTTAATCCACGACCACCGGGCAGCAACGTCGCTTCAATAAACAGAACCTCGCCGCCCATCTCAGTCCACGCCATGCCCGTGGCCACTCCGGCCGGCAACTCCTTGCGCGCCTGCTCCGGATAGAATTGCGGCGCCCCGAGATACTCGCGAATCTCAGTCGCGCTAACCGTAACCGACTCCGCCTGGGCCTGCGCGATCTTCAACGCCACTTTGCGAGCAATGCTGCCGATGTTTCTCTCCATCTGGCGCACGCCTGCTTCACGCGTATAACGCGCGGCAATCAACTCGATCGCATCGTCAGTAATTTTCAACTGCGCGTTGTTCAATCCGTTCTCGGTGATTTGTCGCGGTATCAGATACCGGCGCGCAATCTCGAGTTTTTCGCGATCGCTGTAACCGGCGAGACGGATGATCTCCATGCGGTCGCGCAACGGCGCCGGAATCGGACCAAGTTGATTCGCGGTGGCGATAAAGAAGATCTTCGACAGATCAAACGGCAGATCGAGATAGTGATCGCGGAACGAGTTGTTCTGCTGCGGATCGAGAATCTCGAGCAGCGCCGCCGCCGGATCGCCGCGGTAGTCGTTGCCGAGTTTGTCAACTTCGTCGAGCATCAACACGGGATTGTTTACGCCGGCGCGTCGAATCGATTGAATGATGCGACCCGGCATCGAGCCGATGTACGTGCGCCGATGACCGCGCAACTCAGCCTCATCGCGCACACCGCCCAGCGACATTCGTTCAAACTGGCGGCCCAACGCCCGCGCGATCGATCGGCCCAAAGAAGTTTTGCCAACTCCCGGCGGACCGACAAACAAAAGTATCGGGCTCTTCGTGTCCGGGCGCAGTTTGATAACTGCGAGAAACTCGAGAATTCGTTCTTTGACGTCCTCGAGACCGTAATGATCTTCGTCGAGAATGCGTCGCGCTTCGGCGAGATCGAGTTTGTCTTCCGACGACTTCAGCCACGGCAGCTCGAGAATGAACTCGAGATACGTGCGAATGACGTGATAATCAGGCGCCGCGGCCGGCAGCCGTTGCAGTCGCTTCAACTCGCGGTCGGCTTCGGCGCGCACTTCTTCAGGAAGTTCTGCTTTTTCGAGTCGTTCACGCAGTAGTTCGGCTTCGGCAGCTTCACCCGTTTCGTCTTCGCCGAGTTCTTTCTGAATCGCTCGCATTTGCTGCCGCAGCACGTAATCGCGCTGGGCTTTATCCATCTCCACCTGCGCTTCGGACGCGATCTTCGAACGCAGTTGCAGGATTTCAACTTCGCGAGCGAGATTGGTGTTGGCGAGACGGACCAACTCATCAGCCGTATTAGCCTCCAGCATCTTCTGCTCTTCCTCAACTCCGAGATTGAGAATCGAGGCCAGGAAATACGACAGCCGAACCGGTTCCCCTGAGCCAAGCACCGCGATGCGAACTTCCGGCGGTACGTTTGGCAATAACGCGAGCGCCTCCGTGATCATCTGCTGAAGATTGCGTTTGCCGGCTTCAACCTGATCGGCGTCGACGATGCGCGGCTCGGGCAATATTTCAACGACGGCGCGCAGGTAAGGATCTTCGTGTTTCCACTCGCGCACGCGAATGCGTTCGGTTCCCTGAACGATAAGGCGCATTCCGTCGTCGCTGCGCTCCATCCGTTTGATCATAACGAGCGTGCCTACCTCGTACAGATCGTCTTTCCTGGTGTCGGTATCGTCAGCGCGATCGGGACGAGCAGTGATGCAACCGAGCAGCTTTTCCGGAGTAGCCAATGACGCTTCGACTGCGGCCACTGAGCGCGGCCTGCCGACGCCCAACGGCACCACTGTCTCCGGGAAGAGAGTCAGATTTTGCAGCGCCAGTATCGGGATCTCGAATGGTTGTCCGCCTTCCGCGGAGAACCGCAAATCCTGCGTCGTAGCCGTTTGTTCGGCAGCGGGTGTTTCGGGGGTCGGCGATACGTTTTGAGAAGATTCCGCCATGGTTAATCCTGTTCGCTTCGCACGTCGATGATCAAAAAACCATCGCTGTAGTCCCTGCGGATCGACGCTCCGTCGATCGGCGCCGGAAACTCGATGGACTTCTCGAAACGGCTGTAAGTAATTTCCATCTGCTGATAGACGAAGCCTTCGCGAAAGTGCGTATCGCGGCGGCAACCACGAACCGTTAGCCGCGACTCGCGGATCTCGATCTCCAACTCGTCAGAACAGATGCCGGCGAGGTCCACCTTCACGATCCAGCCATCGGCCGAGCGATAAACGTCTGCGTCCGGGTTCCAGAGCCGGCCAGACGGTGCCACCCTCCGATCCGTGCGGATCAGCGAGAAATCACGTTTGGTGTTTCGCATAGCTTAGAGAATAAGAGAAAACACGTAGATAAGCCACAGATGACACAGATGCACACAGATCTAGCTTCTATCCGTGTTCATCCGTGCAATCCGTGGCGAATTCAGTCTATCCAAAAAGCCGGTTCCAGAACGACGAACCCTTCGAGATTTCCTCCAAGGCGTCGCCGAGTTCGCGGTCCTGCCGCGTCTCGAGTGCGATGTCGGCCATGGAGATCATTCCCACCAGGTAGCCATTGTCGTTAGTTACCGGAATGCGCCGTACCTGCTTGTCGCCCATTTTCCGAATCACGTCGACTACACGATCGTTCGGCTTCGCTGTGTAAATATCAACGGACATGACGTCTTCACCACGAACGCTCGCACAATCTTTGTTATCGGAAACCGCACGTACAACGATATCGCGATCAGTGATTAAGCCAATTAGTTTGCCGCGTGCGTAATTACGACCTTCATATTGTCGCTCTGAATTTTCAGTTCTACCGTTTCCAGCCGGAGCGTCATATTCGACTACCGGAATCACGCCGACGTCTTCCTGCTTCATCATGCGCGCGATTTCAGTAAGCGTGCTGTCGCGCGTCGCAACCGCGAGATCGCGAGTCATGATGTCGCGGCAACGCAAGCGAGAACGATCGGCAGCGTAGTATTCACGCTCGCGCTCACGTCCTCTTCCCGACGAGAGATCGCTGCGCATGTCATAAAGGGAACTGTTGCGCCTGCTCTCCTCCCAGTTACGTTCGCCGCGAGTTTCGGCATAACGTGGTTCGTCGTAATCGTATTCCGCGCGCTCGCCAAACCGGCCGCGGCTGTAGTCCGGCCGCCGTTCAGTATCGAATTGACGCCGGGCGCGGTATGAATCGTCGTAAGCGCCAAAATTTTCACGTCTCAGGCGGTCTTCACGCGGGTAATAGTCCCTCTCGTCGTCAACGTCATTTCTGTATCTGGCCATTGTTTCCCTCCTTACCAGGAACATCAGTCTTGGGGGCTCGGGGGAAATTTCATAAATTACTTTCGACCTCGGCGATCACTTGCACTCGCGAAGTTATATCCAGCGAGCCGATCTCGATCGGCGTCGCCGCGCTTTTCGCCATCATCGCCTCTGGTTGATAAAGCGGCACCGGGGGCCGTTGTTGAAATCCTTCTTCCTGAACTTCCACGATTCGCACCACGCGACCACCTAACGCCTGCGCGATTACCTGCGCCTTGCTCACTGCCTCACGGGTTGCTTCGCTGAGCGCGCGGTCGCGAGCCGGCCGATCCTGTTTGAGCGTAAACGCGATGCCCGATATGTCATTTGATCCCGCTTGCGCTGCGGCATCGATCACGCTGCCCAGTTTGTTCAGCTCGTTCATCGTGACCGTAACGCTATTGCGCGCTTCGAAGCCGCTAATCACGGGTGGCTGGCCTTCTTTGTAAACGCGCTGCGGTTGCAGACTGTAGCCACTCGTTTTCACTTCAGCGCCGGCTCCAGCCGCTGCTTTCAATGCTCGTACGACGGCGTCAGTCTTCGTCGCGTTTTCCTGTTGCGCATCGATTGCGCGTCTGTTTTGCGTGACCACTGAAATCGTCACGATCGCGGTGTCGGGTTGGGCTTGTACGACTGAATCACCGGCCACCATCACGCGTGTGACGCGGCGATTGTCGTCGCGCCCCGGTGTGGCCACAGCCTGATCCGCCGGTTGCATCGACTTCACTTCGAAGGGCGTGCCTTCCATGAACGTCGTCATGACTTCTTTCACTTCACCGACGGCCTGGACGTTCGTCGCCTCTTTGAACCAGGCGTTACTTTGAAAACCGCGAGGGTTGAGGATCAGGTATTTAGAGTCGTTGCTGACGATCAGCCAGCCACCCGCTTCGGCAGTTTTTTGCAGTTTTCCGCGGACGGTAATCTCTTTTGCTTGTAAAGCCGTGGCCGCTGTCAGAATCAGCGCGGCAACGCTAATTGATAAAAGTAGTCGCTTCATAGTCTCTCCTCTTGCCAGCGAATTCTATGCCAGCAAAACAGGTTTAGCACGGATAATCTGTGTTATCTGTGGCTAAGAGTTATCCGTCGGAACCAATTGCCTCAACCGGACAACAACTCATCGCCTCATCGCACAGCGCCCTTTCTTCTTCATTCTCCGGTTGTTTATAAACGAAGGAGTAGTTGTGGTCGTCGCAGCGCGTGAAATTTTCGGGGGCGGTGTCGCGGCAGACGTCGCAATCGATGCACGACGAATCCACGTAGTACGCGCCGCACACATTTTCTTTTACTTTTTCGTTCTTGTCAGGCACGCCAGGGTACGCGTCAGGGATGCGTCATCTCTTCCGGAACTACCAACCGATCAAACTCTTCTCCGGTCAGAAAGCCGAGTTCCACGGCCGATTCTCGCAAGCTGATCTTCTTCTTGTGAGCGTTTTTCGCAACCTGGGCAGCTTTGTCGTAACCGATGTGAGGATTTAATGCGGTCACCAGCATTAGGGAGTTTCTTAAGTGATGGTCGATTTGTTCGCGATTGATCTCCAGTCCCGAAATACAAAACTCCACGAAGCTCCGCGTCGCGTCGCGCAGCAGCCTTACCGAGTGGAGGAAGTTATGTATCATTACCGGCTTGTAAACGTTCAACTCGAAATTGCCTTGCGAGCCGCCAAAACTGGTCGCGAGATCGTTGCCAAACACTTGCACCGCAACCATCGTCAGCGCTTCGCTCTGCGTCGGATTGACTTTGCCGGGCATGATCGACGAGCCGGGTTCGTTTTCCGGCAGGATCAATTCACCCAAACCAGAACGCGGACCCGAAGCGAGCCAACGCACGTCGTTAGCGATTTTCATCAACGAACAGGCGAGTGTTTTGAGTGTACTGCTGGCCCAGACAATTTCATCATGCGCTGACAACGCGGCGAACTTGTTTGGGTGTGAACGGAACGGCAGACCCGTCAGCTCCGCAATCTTTTTCGCGGCGCGTTCGCCAAATTCCGGATGAGAATTCAAACCCGTGCCGACGGCCGTGCCGCCGATGGCCAGATCCAGTAGACCAGGCATCGCTAACTTCAACCGCTCGACGTCGCGTTCAAGCAGACTGGCCCAACCACCCATTTCCTGATCGACAGTGAGCGGCGTAGCGTCCTGCAGATGAGTGCGACCGATCTTCACCACGCCCGCAAACTGACCCGCCTTCGCAGCAATCGCGTCGTGGAGTTCCTGAATGCGCGGAATGAGTGTGTTCAACTGCTCCGCGGCGGCGATGTACATTGCAGTCGGAAAGGTGTCGTTTGACGACTGGGACATGTTTACGTCGTCGTTTGGATGTATCGGCTGCTTGCTGCCCATAACGCCGCCCGCGATTTCGATCGCGCGATTCGAGATGACTTCGTTGGCGTTCATATTTGTTTGCGTGCCGCTGCCCGTTTGCCAAACACGCAAGGGGAAGTGAGCGTCCAAACTTCCATCGATAACTTCGTCACACGCCTGCAGGATCAACCGCGCTTTATCGGGCGAGAGCTTGCCGAGTTCTTCGTTGACGAGTGCTGACGCCTTTTTAAGTATGCCCAGGGCGCGAATCATCTCACGCGGCATGCGGTCGTCGCCGATGTTGAAGTGGTGCAGCGAGCGCTCGGTTTGCGCGCCCCAGTAGCGGTCTGCGGATACCTCGATGGGACCCATCGAGTCGGTTTCTATTCGCGTTTTAGCGGATTGTTCCGGGGCGTGTTGAGCCATATCGTCGAACAGATCTTGCCACAAAAAGGCGCAAAAAGCACAAATAATATGAAGTGAAGGCGCCCAATCCAGGGAGGATTAAGCGCCTTCACCGTCTAATAAGGTTTTAAATGTGCCTTATGTGCCTTTTGTGGCTAACGTTTTATCGCGTCGCCAACGTCTTCGATTGCTTCTCCAACTTTGCGGCGCGCCTTGCCGAAGCCTTCTTCAACTTTGCCTCCGGCATGTTCGGCGCGGCCTTCGGCTTCGAGTTCATCGTCGTCGAGAACTCTGCCGACAGTCTCTTTAGTCTTTCCTTTTGCCTGATCCCATTTTCCTTCAACTTCATCTTTGTTTGGTAAACCCATAGCTATCCTCCCTATTTATTAGTTATTCCGTGCGAACGTGCTCCCCGCCGAGTTCGGCGAGTAAATCTTCGAGTCGATCTACTTCTTCATCGGTTCGCGCTTCGACGCCGATCAGAATGCCGCCGCCTTTCAGGCCCGCTTCATAAACCTTCGCGCGATATTCGGGAATGCCCGCGCCGACTAAAGCACCGATCAATCCACCCGTTGCTCCACCTGCACCTGCGCCCGCCAGCGCGGCAGCAATTGGACCAGCGATCACCAAATTAATTCCCGGCAAAAACAACGTCGTGCCCACGGCCGCGATTGCCGCGAGGACCGCGCCCACGGCGCCGCCAATTGCGCCGCCGATTCCCAGACCATCTGCGGCATGCGAGCGTGTTTGTAGCGCAAACTCCTTCGATCGCGTCGCGTCCGACATGAGCACGCTAATGTCGTCTCGTGTAAAACCGCGCTTCAGGATCGCATCGACCGCGGACTCCGCTGCTATCTTGCTCTTAAAAAGTGCTGTCACTAATCTTCCCTTAGCCATACAATCCTCCCAACAAACAGTGTCTATCGATAGGGCAGACGGCAAGAGTTATGCCGACTCGGAGGCCGTTTGAATCCTTCAATTTTGCCAGCGAACTTGAGCGCATAACCAAACACCGGCGCGACTGGCTGTTTGACTTTCGTACGGACTTCACGATTGAAGATTCTGCAAATCAGTTCAGCCGCGTCTTTCGGTGGTGGTGAGCGTTATGTTGTTGATCTCACAAACAACCTCGTCGCACGCGGGCACGATCTTTACGCGGCCGTAAGGCCGCAGTCTCCATTGCCGCGCCATCTGAATTTACCGTCTCAAAAAATTCTGACGCTGCCGTTACGAAATGCGCTCGACGTGCAAAGCGCGCACGAGTTGGATCGTTTCGTGCGCCGGCAACACATCGAGGTGATTCATGCGCACATGGCGCGCGACTACTCGCTGGCCGCGTACGCAGCGCGCCGCAACCGCCATACGAAGTTCATAGCTACTCGACACGTGTTGTTTGAACTCAGTCGATTTCATCGTCACACCTTGGCGAGAGCTTTCCGCGTGATCGCGGTTTCCGGGGCAGTCGCTCGGCAACTGCGCGAGCAAGGGATACTCAGAGACGAACAGATTGCGCTGGTACCTAATGGCATCGACGTCGATCGTTTTCGTCGTGCGCGCGAAGAGTTTGTTCCGGCTGATTCTTTAGTGGTTGGAAGTATGGGCGAGTTCAGACCACTGAAACGACACGATGATTTCATTCGAGCGGCAGCGATAGTGGCGGCGAAGTTTCCCGAGGCGCGTTTCGTGCTCGCGGGTTTGGATCTGCAGCCTCTCGAGCCACTCGTGCTGGAGTTGGGGTTGAAGGAAAGATTTAGTTTTATCGGATGGTTGAATCGTCCGGAAGAATACTTGTGCGGGCTGGACGTGTTTGTCTCTGCGTCGGAAACGGAATCGTTTGGTTTGGCGATGGCGGAAGCGATGGCGGTGGGCACGCCGGTGGTGGCTACTCAAACTGACGGCGCGCGGGAACTGATTGAGGATCAAAAGACCGGGAGATTGGTACCGATCGGCGACGTCGAACGGATCGCGGAGGCCATCATTGAACTGCTCGCTAATCCCGATCAGCGTCGCGCGATGGGAGCGCGTGCGATGGAAGTCGTCAACGAAAGGTTCAGCCTGAAGCGCATGGTGGACCAGATCGAAGAAATTTATGCCATCCGTTGCTAAATGTTAAAGCTGATCGATCTTGGCTGCGAGAATGAAGTCACTCTCTGTTAGCCCATCGATCTTGTGCGTCCAGATCGTAATCTCGGCCTTTCCCCACCCGAAGCAAATATCCGGATGATGACCCTGCTCTTCCGCGAGATTCCCAACGCGGTTCACGAACGACTGCGCCTCGCGAAAGTTTGCAAACTCGTAACTCTTCTTCAGATGATGCGAGTTGATAACGGTCCATCCATCCAATTGCGGCAGCAGTTTCGCAATCTCTGTTTCCGGCAGTGGCGGCACACCGCCGCGACACGGCACACATTCCTTCTGTGATAAGTCACTCATAGATTCACCACCGCTTTCTTCAACATCGCGATTTGTCCCGCGTGATACAGATCGTGCTGCACGCCTCCGTGAAGCGTGACATAGACACTCGAATACGGCGTGCTTGCGTCAGTGATGATCGGTTCGTTCAGTTGCGCTTCGTCCACGTGTGCGACCGCGTCCAGGAGTTCGCGATGAGTGTCGATCAAGTATTGCTTCGTGTTTTCCCAGGCCGTTTCACTCGTGTCGTGGATTGGTTGCCAGTCTTCTTCGTCGGTGAGTCGGGCCGGATCGCCCTGGAGCCGTCGCAGGCAAGCGCGTTCCCACGCCGCGATGTGCAAGGTCAACTCCCAAATCGAGTGAGCACCTGGAATCGGATGTGCTGCTGCTTGCGTGGCAGTAACACCTTCGAGTAGGGCGAGCACTGATGGTCCATGCCATGCCTCGCCCTCAAAAGCGCGCTTAAACTGATCGCGAATGCGATCCACCTCGGTGATGGATCGTTGTTCCTGCGGCATCATCGTTTTGAATTCCTCCCGTTTGTGCGATTCTACAATTTCCGCCGATAGCGTGATAGGCTACGTCTCAACTAATCAAATCTCAACTGTGCGAAACGAAAACAAACCAACTTCGGCGCTCAAACAAGTTGCGATCTTCTGCGACGGTTCGAGTCTCGGCAACGGACAGGATGCGAGCCGCGCCGCCTCTGTTGCTCTGCTCGGCTACAAAGGTTACTGGCGCGCCGTTGGAGAATATTTAGGTAAGGCGACGAATCAACAAGCGGAAATCGCTGCCGCTGCGATTGGGCTCGAGTCGTTGACTCAACCGTGTCAGGTCAGCGTCTTCACCGATTCGCGGTACGTGGTAGAGACGATGAATGGCCGCTTTCGACGCAAGGCAAATCTTCCCTGGTGGGAGCGACTCGATCGCGCCGCCGCCGCGCACAAAGTTCATTGGGAATGGACCCGCGGCCACGCGGGCCACCTACTTCAGGAGGCCGCCGACAACGCCGCGCGCCGCATCGCCGCCGCCGGCCACGTGGAGGAATCGATCCTCCGAGACGCCGTCGACACAGTCGGCACAGTTGAAACCACAGATCTTAAGGGATAAAAACACGGATAGACCTCCGATGCTTTTAATCCATGAAAATCTGTGGCTATAATCTTCCCTCCCCTTTTCAATGCTCAGAGTCATAGCCCTAAGCCTCGTCTCTTTCCTGTTTGTGCCTTTGGCGCAGGCCCAGGATCCTTCACGCGGCTGGCAGTGGCAGAACCCGCTGCCGCAAGGTAATTCCATCAGCTGCATCCGCTTCGCTCCCGATAAAAAACACGGTTGGGCCATCGCCTCGAACGGCGTCGTGCTGGTAACCAACAATGGCGGCTTCGAGTGGGAAGAACAAACAACTCCAGCCATCACCACGCTCTACGGACTCTACGTCAAAGATCGCTCGCGCGCAGTGATAACGGGCGCGCGGGGCGTAGTGCTAACAACCAAGAATGGTGGCGATAGCTGGGTGCTGCGACCGAGTGGCGTCCGCGATCATCTCTTCGCCGTTACCTTTGCGCCCAAGAACCCTTTACTCGGTTGGGCCGTCGGCACGTTTGGCGCGATCATCAGCACTATCGACGGTGGCAAGACCTGGAAAACTCAGGACAGCCAAACGTCAGCGCACCTGTTCGCCATCACGTTTGCCGACGCGAAGAATGGCATCGCCGTCGGCTCGCACGGCACCGTGCTCGTAACTACTGACGGCGGCGCCGATTGGAAGCAGTCAAAGAAACTTACTGATTATCCACTCACCGGCGTTACGTTTACGTCAGACAAGAAAGCCACCATCGTCGGTTATCACGGAACGGTGATGCAGACGGTCGACAGTGGTGAGGCATGGACCATCAAAGACGCGCTGATTACAACCGATCTCTATACCGTTTATTTCGTCGACGACGAACACGGGTGGGCTGCAGGTGAGGGCGGCGTCGTGTTGATGAC
>Ga0068864_100003317_pt1 | contig 13306 bp, 11 predicted proteins | sample KBSSwiS72_FD_66586 | JGI IMG/M metagenome (GOLD analysis project Ga0068864, IMG submission 66586) | Switchgrass rhizosphere microbial communities from Kellogg Biological Station, Michigan, USA - KBS Switchgrass S7-2 | ecosystem: Host-associated > Plants > Roots > Rhizosphere > Soil ...
GAACCGCGAATCGCGCCCATCGGCGGCGATCGTCAGCCGTGTGCGAATTTCCTCGCCTTCCCCGGTCCGCACGCCGACGACGCGCCCCTCCTCCTCGACCAGTGCCACCGCCTCGCAACGCTGGCGCAGCGTGAAATCGGGATAGCGGCGCGCCTCGCCCGCGACGAAATCGAGAAACTCCCATTGCGGCATCAGCGCGGTGAACGGCGCCGGCACGGGCAAATGGCTGAAATCGACCAGCTTCATCTCGCGTCCGGCGATCCGCCCGCCAATTTCGAACAATTTCTGGTGCGGCCGGGCGAGCAGCCGATCGAGCAGGCCGAGCTCGGAGAAGATCCGCAGGGTCGAGGGATGGACGGTGTCGCCGCGAAAATCGCGCAGGAAGTCGCCATGCTTTTCCAGCACGATCGTCTTCACGCCGGCGCGCGCCAGCAAGAGCCCCGCGACCATCCCGGCGGGTCCGCCGCCGATGATCACCACATCGTTGCCGATCTCAGACATCGGCTGACAAACCCGTATCCAGCCGCCAAGGTGCGGCCATGGCATTGGGGCTCGACAACCAGGGGTTCAGCGACGCGTTGGTGATTCTCGGCGCGGCCGGGCTCGTCATTCCGGCCTTTGCGCGGTTCAAGATCAGCCCGGTGATCGGCTTCATCCTGGTCGGTCTCCTGGTCGGCCCGTCGATGCTCGGCGGGCTCGTGCCGCGTTATCCCTGGCTATACTATATCACCATTTCCGATCCGCACGCGATCGAACCGTTCGCCGAGTTCGGCATCATCCTGCTGCTGTTCTCGATCGGCCTGGAATTGTCGTTCAAGCGTATCTGGTCGATGCGCGCGGCGGTGTTCGGTACCGGCGCGGCGCAGCTGATCGGCGCGGGGCTGGTGCTCGGTATCGCGCTTCACGTCACGGGGCTGAGCTGGGCCGGCGCAATCGGGCTCGGCCTTGCCCTGGCGCTCTCGTCCACGGCGCTGGTGCTGCCGATCGCCGGTACCGCCGGCCCAGTCGGTCGCTCGGCCTTCGCCATGCTGCTGTTCGAGGATCTCGCGCTGGTCCCGATCATCTTCGGCCTGGCGGCGGTGGCGCCCGGCGCCGATGGCGGGTTCGGGTCGATCGGCATGGTGCTGCTCACCGGAGGCCTCACGATCGCGGCGCTGTTCGTCGGCGGGCGTGTCGTCCTGCCGCGCCTGTTCGCCCAGGCGGCGCGCACCAAGAGCCCCGAATTGTTCCTCGCCGCCTCGTTGCTCGTGGTGATCGTCGCCAGCCTGGCGACTGCCGCCGCCGGTCTGTCGCCGATCATGGGCGCGCTGCTCGCCGGGCTGTTGATCGCCGAGACCGACTATCACAGCGAGGTCGAGGTGATGACCGCGCCGTTCAAGGGCCTCGCGCTCGGCGTGTTCCTGATCACCATCGGCCTGCGCCTCGACCTGAAGATGATTCTCGCCAGCTGGCCCAGCCTGCTGTTGGCGATTGCCGGCGTCGTCGCGGTCAAGGCGCTGGTCACCTTCGGCCTGCTCAGGCTCGCCGGCGTGCGTACCGGCCCCTCGGCCGAGACCGGGGTGCTGATGGGCAGCCCGTCGGAAACCACGCTGATCGTGCTCGGCACCGCCGCGCAGATCCAGCTGATCGATGGCGCCACCGCGAATTTCTGGCAGACCGTGACGGCGATCGGCCTGACCATCACGCCGCTGCTCGCCATGCTCGGCCAGTTCGCCGCGCGGCGCATCGAGCGGCGCTCGGATAGCCTGGCGGAGGAGGAAATCCCCGCCGAGGGCCCGGGCACCGTGGTCATCGGCTTCGGCCGGGTCGGCCGCATGGTGGCCGACATGCTTGCCGTGCACGGCCGGCGCTACATCGCCGTCGAGGCCGATATCGATGCGGTCAAGGCGGCCCGTGCCGAGGGTTACCCGGTATTGTTCGGCGATGTGTCGCGCCCCGAACTGATCGACCGGCTGCGGCTCGGCCATGCTGACGCGCTGGTGCTGACGATGGACGATCCGGTGCTCGGCGTGCGGCTGACGCGTCGCGTGCGCGGCTGGGTGCCGGGCCTGACGATCATCGCCCGCGCCCGCGACACGGCGCACGCCGCCCAGCTCTACCGCGCCGGTGCCACCGACGCGGTGCCGGAGACGCTGGAAAGCTCGTTGCAACTGTCCGAGGCGGTGCTGGTCGATCTCGGCGTGGCGATGGGCCCGGTGATCGCCTCGATTCACGAGAAGCGCGACGAATTGCGCAAGGAAATCATGCAGCACGCGGCGCTCGACCGCGAGCCGCGCCTCCGCCGCGTCCGCAAGACATGACCGACCATGTGCTCGACCGCCCGGTCTGGCACGCCCTGACCGGTACGCAGCGGACCTGCGCGGTCGGTACGCTGCCGGCGCTACGGTTCGCGCCCGATCTCGGCCTTTTCGCGGCGGCGGTGGATGACAGCGCCACGTCGCTCGAAGCGCTTACCGCCCTTTGCCCGGCCGGCAGCATGATCGGGCTGGTCGAGACGAATGACTGGCCGGTGCCACCGGGGTTGACCCTCCATCGCCGCGCCTTGTGCCATCAGATGCTCGCCGAGAAGCCGGCACGACCGTCGCCCACCAGCTTCGAGATTGTCGACCTCGGCGATGACGATGCGCCCGAAATGCTGGCGCTCGCCACGCTGACGGAGCCCGGCCCGTTCTTCGCGCGCACCCACCGGCTCGGCAATTTCATCGGCGTGCGGATCGACGGCCGGCTCGCCGCGATGGCCGGCGAGCGCCTGCATATCGGCCGATATCGCGAGGTCAGCGGCGTCTGCACCCATCCGGACTTTCGCGGTCGTGGCCTGGCTGGCGCGCTGATGCCGATCGTCGCGGCGCGCATGGTCGAACGCGGCGAAACCCCGTTCCTCCACAGCTATGCCGACAATCACGCCGCTATCGCGCTGTACGAACGCCTCGGCTTTCGCCTGCGCCGCCCGGTGACCTTTACGGTGCTGTCCTGCAGCTAGCCCGCCAGCGCGGCCTTGACCGCCGCCACCGCGTCCGCCGCCCTGGCGCCGTCCGGGCCACCGCCCTGCGCCATGTCGGGCCGGCCGCCGCCGCCCTGCCCGCCCAGCGCCGCCACCGCGACACGCAGCAGATCGACCGCGTTGCGCGTGCCGGTCAGGTCATCGGTCACGCCGACCGCGACCGAAGCGCGGCCGTCATTGGTCGCGACGACCATCGCCACGCCCGAACCGATCCGCTGCTTGATCTCGTCGACGGTACCGCGCAGCGCCTTGGGGTCGAGCCCGTCGACCACCTGCGCCAGGAAGGCAGCACCGCCGACCTGCTCCGGTCCCGCCGCCTCGGCCGAACCGCCGCCACCCAGGGCCAGCGCCTTTTTCGCCTCGGCCAGTTCGCGCTCCAGCCGGCGCCGCTCTTCGACCAGCGCCGCGACGCGCGCCGGCACCTCGTCGGGTGACGACTTCAGCACCGCCGCCGCCTCGCGCAATTTCTCGTCGCGCGCCGACAGCCAGGCGCGCGCCGCCTCGCCGGTCAGTGCCTCGACGCGCCGCACGCCCGACGACACCGCGCTTTCGCCGATGAACTTGAACAGCCCGATATCGCCCGTCGCATTGACGTGCGTGCCGCCGCACAGTTCGAGCGAATAGACCTCGTCGCCGGTCCGGCCCATCGACACGACGCGCACCTCGTCGCCATATTTCTCGCCGAACAGCGCCATCGCGCCTTCCTCGATCGCCTCGTCAGGCGTCATCAGCCGCGTCTGCACCGGGTTGTTCTGGCGAATATAGGCATTCACGTCGGCCTCGACCGCCGCCAACGCGGCGGGATCGACCGCGGTCGGCTGCGAGAAATCGAAGCGCAGGCGGTCGGGCGCGACCAGGCTGCCCTTCTGCGCGACATGGCCGCCGAGCCGCTCGCGCAGGGCAGCGTGCAGCAGGTGCGTCGCCGAGTGGTTGGCGCGGATCGCGTCGCGGCGCGCCTGATCCACCGTCAGATGCACCGCATCGCCGACCGCGATCTCACCCGCCTCGATCCTCGTGCGATGCGCCCAGATGCGGCCGAGATGCTTCTGCGTATCCTCGACCGCGCCGCGCAGGCCCTTGTCGTTGGCGACGATCCCGGCGTCACCGACCTGTCCGCCGCTCTCGCCATAGAAGGGCGTCTGGTTGACCACGATATCGACCGTCTCGCCGGCGCCGGCGCGCTCGACGCGCTGCCCGTCGCGGACCAGCGCGATGACCGCGCCCTCGCCTTCTTCCGATGCGTAACCGATGAATTCGGTGCCGCCGGATTCCTCGGCGATGTCGAACCACAAATCGTCCGATGTCTGTTGGCCCGATCCCTTCCAGGCCGCGCGCGCGGCACGCTTCTGCTCGGCCATCGCCGTCTCGAAGCCGGTGCGATCGACCGCCAGGCCCTGAGTGCGCAAGGCGTCCTCGGTCAGGTCATAGGGAAAACCGAAGGTGTCGTAGAGCTTGAACGCCGTCTCGCCGGCCAGCGTGTCGCCGGGCCCCATGCCCGCGGTCGCCTCGTCCAGCAGCTTGAGCCCCTTGTCCAGGGTCTGGCGAAAGCGCGTTTCTTCCTGTTGCAGCGTTGCCTCGATCAGCGGCTGGGCGCGCAGTAGCTCGGGATAGGCCGCACCCATCTCGGTGACCAGCGCGGGCACCAGCCGGTGCATCAACGGCTCCTTGGCGCCGAGGATATGGGCGTGGCGCATCGCGCGCCGCATGATCCGGCGCAGCACATAGCCGCGTCCCTCATTGGCCGGCAGCACGCCATCGGCGACGAGGAAGCCCGAGGTGCGCAGATGGTCGGCGATCACGCGGTGGCTGGCGGTGTTGTCGCCGTCGGTCGCGGTATGGGTCAACGCGCCGGAAGCGGCGATCAGCGCCTTGAAGGTATCGGTATCGTAATTGTCGTGCACGCCCTGCATCACCGCCGCGATGCGTTCGAGCCCCATGCCGGTATCGATCGACTTTTTGGGCAGTTCGCCGACGATTTCGTTGGCGAGCTGCTCATATTGCATGAACACCAGGTTCCAGATCTCGACGAAGCGGTCGCCATCCTCGTCCGGCGAGCCCGGCGGCCCTCCGGGGATATGGTCGCCATGGTCGTAGAAGATTTCCGAGCACGGCCCGCACGGGCCATTGTCGCCCATCGCCCAGAAATTGTCCTTGGTCGGGATGCGGATGATGCGGTGCTCGGGCAGGCCGGCGATCTTCCTCCACAGGTCGAACGCCTCGTCATCGGTGTGATAGACGGTGGCGGTCAGCTTGTTCGGGTCGATGCCGAAATCGCGCGTCAGCAGTGTCCAGGCATGTACGATCGCCTGTTCCTTGAAATAATCGCCGAACGAGAAATTGCCGAGCATTTCGAAGAAGGTGTGGTGCCGTGCGGTGTAGCCGACATTGTCGAGATCATTGTGCTTGCCACCGGCGCGAACGCATTTCTGACTCGACGTCGCCCGCACATAGGGTCGCGATTCAAGGCCGGTAAAAACATTCTTGAACGGCACCATACCGGCGTTGACGAACATCAGCGTCGGGTCGTTCTGCGGCACCAGCGGCGCCGAGGCGATGCGCGCATGCCCCTCGCCTTCGAAATAGTCGAGGAACGCGCGGCGGATGTCGTTGGTCGATGTCATGCATGTCGCTTAGGCGACGGCGCCATCAGGCTCAAGCCATCTGGGCGCGATCGAGATATCCGAAGGCGGCGGCCCTCACCCGACGCGCCAGCGCCGCCGCGTCGCGCTCGCCGCGCATCGCCGCCGCGTCGATCATGCCGGTGACGATCCCGATCAGGTCATCGGCGGCAACCACCGGTTGGGCCAGGCGCCGCATCCCCGGGCGCCCCAGCGCGCCAATCACCGCATCGCGCAGCGCGCTGGCCACGGTATCGCCGCCATCGCGGGCGAGGCGCTCTTCCTCCAGATCGATCACGCGCGCCAGAACCGGGCGACGCAACTGGTGGCGGACGGCGGCATCGATCAGCCGGATCAGCGCCTCGCGGCTGCCGGCATCGAGCCGGGCCGCGGTGATGTCGCCGCGCAATGCCGCGGTTTCGCGCCGTGCCAGCGCGGCCATGATCGCGTCCTTGCCCGGGAAATATTGGTAGAGCGAGCCGATGCTGACCCCGGCACGCGCCGCCACAGCATTGGTATTATAGCCCGACAGGCCGCGTTCCTCGATCAGCGTCGCGGCCGCCTCGATGATCTGCTCGATCGTTACCCGTGCCCGTGGCTGGACCGGCTGTTTGCGCAAGGCCGACATCATGGCGTCAGATTGGTCCGAAATGGTCCCATTGGTCAATGAGCGAACACTCGCTTTGGGTAGCTCAACCGCGCGCTGGTGCGACCACCCGCAACGCGCCGGGCTGGATGCTGAACTCCAGCGGCATGTCGAGTTCGACCACCTCGCCATCCAGCGCGATCTCGCGGTCGCTCGATCCGTCATCGACGCTGAAACACCGTGCCTCGCCGATCGCGGCAAAGTCGCGCGTCGCATCGGCGCGGCCGATCAGCGTCCGCAACACCATGCCGATCAGCGCCCCGCCGGTGCGCGCAGAGACGGCGAAAAGCGACATGACGCCAGCATCGAGCGCCTCGCGTTGCCCGACCTTGCCCGCCTCCATCGCATAGCGGTTGTTGCCGACGAACAGCATCGGCGTGACCACGTGGCGATGGCCTTCGGGCAGGTCGAGATGGAGCCGGTGCTGCGGCAAGCGGCGCAATGCCTCGCGCGTCGCGGTGATATTGGCGAGCCATTTCGGCAGGCCATGCTTTTCCTGATGCGCGTCGCGCTCGCGCACCAGCAACGGGTAGAAGCCGACCGAGGCGTTGTTGACGAACACCCGGCCATTGACTCGCGCCAGATCGATTCGCCGCGTCGGCCGCGCCACGATCAGCCTGGCCGCCTCTTTGAGGTCGACCGGAATGCCGAGTTCCTTGGCAAGGTGGTTGTGCGTGCCAAGCGGGAGAATGCCCAGCGTCGCGTCGCCATGATCGACCAGCGCCTGCGCCGCGGAGCCCAGCGTGCCGTCGCCACCGCCGACGACGACCAGCGGCTCGCCAGCCCTGGCCTTCACAGCCTCCTGCAATTCCCCGCCTTGCAGCAGCGTAAGGTCGATCGCGGCGCCGGCTTCGGCAAAGGCCTGTTCAAGCTCATCGCGCAACTTGTCGCCCCTGGCCGCCGCCGTACCGCCTGCCGCGTTGACGAGGACAGGAATGCGATCGCTCATCCGAACGGCGCGTCGAGCGATGTGGGCGGCTCAGAGAACCAGCGCGGGCCGGCGTCGGTCATGTGGAAACAATCCTCCAGCCGCACGCCGAACTTGCCCGGCAGATACAGGCCCGGCTCATCGGAAAAACACATGCCCGGCGCCAACGGTGTCGCCTCGCCATGCACGAGATTGACCGGTTCATGGCCGTCGAGCCCAATGCCGTGGCCGGTACGGTGTGACAGGCCGGGCAGCCTGTAGCCCGGCCCATAACCCTGCGACGCGTAGAAACCGCGCACCGCGTCATCGACGGTGCCGGCGGGCACGCCGACCTTCGCCGCGGCAAAGGCGACCCGTTGCCCCCGCGCCACCTGGTCCCACACCTTGCGTTGCTCGGCGCTCGCCGCGCCGTGGACGAAGGTGCGCGACACATCGGACTGATAGCCCCGCACCGTACAGCCACAGTCCATCAGCACGATCTGCCCCTCGGCGACTCGCTGCGGCTCGCGGCTGCCATGCGGCAGCGCCGCGGCCGGCCCGATCAGCACCAGCGCAAACTCCGGAGAGCCGCCCAGCTTCTCGGTCGCCGCGTTCATCAGGGCCGCCACATCCGACGGTACCATGCCGGCCTCGATGCGCGGCCAGGTCCAGCGATAGGCCGCGATCGTCACGTCGGTCGCCATCCGCATCAGCGCGATCTCGGGCGCGGTCTTGATCATCCGGCAGCCGCGGATCACCGGATTGGCCGAGACGATCTTCGCGCCGGGCAGCGCCCGCGCCAGGCCATTGATCGCGAAATAGCGCACCGTCTCCTCGATCCCGATCGGCCGCGCCGCGAGCCTGCGCTCCTTCAGGAAGCCGGCGACCAGCCGAAGCGGGTCCTCATCCTCCTGCCACACCCGCACCTCGGCCGGGACGCCGAGCGTCTGGCGCACCGAGGGCTCCTCGAAGAACGGCGTGACGATGCACGGCTCACCCTCGACCGGCAGCACGGCGGCCGTCAGCCGCTCGCTGCGATGCCAGTCGACGCCGGTGAAGTAGACCATCGAAGAGCCCGGCTCGATCAGCACCGCGCCGATGCCATGCGCCTTCATCAGGGCCTGCGCCCGCGCGATCCGTGCGCCGCGCTCGGCCGCACCGATCGGTACCACGTCGCGTGTCATGTCCGACAGCGCCGACAGGTCGGGCTCGGCCGCGCGCAGGATCGCCGCGCTGCCCAGTAGCGGCAGCATCGCGCCGGCGGCGATCATCTCGCGCCGGCTCAGCCGCATTTATTGGTCATCCGCAAATGCGTGATGATCGGCGCGGGAAGACCATCAGAACCGGTCGACTGATCATAGCGCTGTTCGCCAGCCACGACGGGCATGGCCCCGCAACGCTTCGCGGCCGGGGCGGCGGCTTGTGACAAAGCGAGGATCATCAGGTTCATATCACTCTTCCCCGCTATCGTTCGCCGGACATAAGGCGCTTGACCAACCAGCCGCAATCCCCTTGGCTAGGCGCCGTCGAACCCCGGGGGGAATTTATGGCCAAGCGGCTGACGCTCTTCATCCTGGTCGCACTGGTGCTGGGCATCGCCGTCGGCTGGGGGATCAACGCGCGGATCGATGACGGCACGCCCGCCGCCGCCGCGCAGTTGAAGTCCATCGCGACGTTTTTCTCGGCCGTGACCACGGCGTTCCTGCAGCTGATCAAGATGATCATCGCCCCGCTGGTCTTCTCGACGCTGGTGGTCGGCATCGCGCATATGGGCGACACCGGCGCCCTCGGTCGCGTCGGCATCAAGGCGCTGGCGTGGTTCCTGTTCGCCAGCCTGATGTCGCTGACGCTCGGTCTGATCCTCGTCAACCTCCTGCAGCCGGGCGTCGGCCTCAATCTGCCGATCCCGCCCGTCACCGCCGATGCCGGCGTCGATGCGGCGGCGTTCGACCTGATCAAGTTCGTCAAGCACGTCTTCCCCTCGTCGATCGTCGATGTGATGGCGACCAACGAAATCCTGCCGATCGTGATCTTTTCGGTGTTTTTCGGGGTGGCGATCACCGCCGTCGGTGATGTGGCAAAGCCGATCGTTCGCGGTCTGGAGGCACTCGTCGCGGTGATGCTGCAAGTCACCGATTATGTGATGCGCCTGGCGCCGGTCGCGGTGTTCTTCGCCGTCAGCGCCACGCTGATCGAGCATGGCCCGCACGTCATTCTCAGGCTCGCCTACTTCATGGGCAGCGTCTATCTCGGGCTTGGGCTGCTCTGGGGCCTGTTGTTCGGCCTGGCTTTCCTGATCATCGGCCCGCGCATCGTCACGCTGATCCGCTATATCCGCGAGCCGGCGTTGGTCGCCTTCTCGACCGCATCGTCGGAGGCCGCTTTCCCGCGCACGCTGGAAGCGCTCGACCGCTTCGGCGTCCCGCCGCGCATTTCGGCCTTCGTGCTGCCGCTGGGCTATTCGTTCAATCTCGACGGCTCGATGATGTACATGACCTTCGCGTCACTGTTCATCGCCCAGGCCTATGGCATCCATCTGCCGATCGCGACGCAGATCGGCATGCTGCTGATGCTGATGCTGACCTCAAAGGGTATCGCGGGCGTGCCCCGCGCCAGCCTGGTGGTGATCGCCGCCAACCTGTCGCACTTCGGCATCCCCGAGGCCGGCTTGCTGCTCGTCCTGGCGATCGACAACTTTCTCGACATGGGCCGCTCCGCCACCAACGTGCTCGGCAACGCCATCGCGGCGAGCGTCGTGGCGCAATGGGAAGGCGGGTTCGAAACGCCGCAGCCGCCCGAGATCGAGCCGCCGCATGCCCCCAGCCACGGGCTCAGCGGTCACGCATAGGCATAGGGGCCGCCCTTGTTCAGCGCGGTCTGGTACGCCGGCCGCGCATGGACCTTGGCGAGCCAGGCGATCGTCGCCGGCCGTGTGTCGCCGAGCCCCGCACGACTGCGCGCCGCCTCCAGCGGGAAGCTCATCATCACATCGGCGGCGGTGATGTCGTCGCCGGCGAACCATGGCCTCTGCGCCAGCTCGCTTTCGACATAATCGAGGTGCACGTCGATCATCGGCTGGATGCGCTTCTGCGCCGCCTTGCCCATCAGCGGCACGCGGCCGAGCACCAGCTTGATCAGTAGCGGCGGCATCATCGACCCCTCGGCATAATGCAGCCAGAAACGATAGCGCAGCGCATCGTCGCGATGTGCCGGCGGGCCGAGCCGGCCATCGGCCTTTTCGACGAGATATTCGACGATCCCGCCGGTTTCGGCGATGACGCGGCCATCGTCGCTGTCCTCGATCACCGGCGACTTGCCGAGCGGGTGGACGCGCTTCAGCTCGGGCGGTGCGAGCATGGTCTTTTTGTCGCGCTCGTAGCGCTTGATCTCATAGGGCAGGCCGAGTTCCTCGAGCATCCACAGGATGCGCTGCGACCGGCTGTTCTCGAGATGATGGACGATGATCGTCATGGCGCGGTCCTCATGCTGCCCGCGCCGACCATAGCCATGCCGAGGCCGGGAAATCCACCACGCCATCGCGCAGATGCTGCCTGACCACCTCGGTCAGTCGCGCGATCATCGGCCCGCGCTCTTCGGGCGATGCGGCACGCAGCAAGGGCGCCGACGGGCCGATGCGGGTGAAGAAGTTCACCGCGTCGCCGACCGGATCGTCGCCAGCGCCGACACGGTAGTCGAACGCGACCGCTTCACGGTGAAGCGCGCCCCATCCTGCCGCCGTCAGCGTCGCGGTGACGAAATCCGGATCGGCGAAGCCGAACGGTCCGGGCGCATACGCCGTCGCCGGTTGTGGCTCGCGCCCGGTGGCGGCGACCATCGGGTCGGCGGCGAAGCGGTTGCGGGTGACGCTGTCGAAGCAGGAGAAGACCAGCGCGCCACCCGGCACGGCCAGCCGCCGCAAGGCCGCCATCCCCGCGACGGGATCGTCGAAGAACATCACGCCGTGACGCGACACCAGCAGGTCGGCCGTGCCGTCCAGATCCGGCACCGCGGTGGCGTCGGCGACGCGGAAGGACAGGTTGTCGCACCCGCCGGCGCGAGATCGCGCGGTATCGACCAGCGCGGGAGAGAGATCGATCCCGGTCACCGTCAATCCCGGCCGTGCTCTGGCCAGGGCAATGCTCGTCCCGCCGGCGCCGCAGCCGATATCGATCGCCCCGCCCTGTACCGGCGCGGCGGCGAGGATCGCGGCGTCGAGATGCGGCGTCATCGCGGCGAAACCGCGATCGGTGCGGTGCCACTCTTCCGCCCATGTTTCGCCGACCGTGCCGGCCCAGTCGTGCGCGAGGGTCATGCTTCTCCCGGGCGGCGCGGCCGCTGCTTGGCTGAGATCGATTTGATGATGCTCGCGCCGGCCTCGCCCGCCGGCATCGGCCGATCGGCCCGTGCCAGCGCGGCGCTGATCAACGCCTCCACTACGGGCTCGGCCAGTGTCTCCGGCCCTTCGAGCAGCACGTGACGCACCTGGTTGCCCTCGCCCGACAGGCGGCCGGTCGGATCTGGCAATGTCACCCCATAATAAAAGAACAGCCGCACGACGCGCGGATAGAGCGCCAGCGACAGGACGATGTCCTTTTGCCGCTCGCTCGAACCATAGCCGATCGCGAGCGCCTGGTAATTGTCATAGACCAGCTCGAACGCACTCGGCAGCCGCGCGCGGAGCGCAGCGCGGCAGGCATAAGCGCGCGTCGCGATTTCGGGCGTGAAACGATCGATGAAAGCGCGAATGCGGCTTTCGGTGTCGTCGCTGCCGGTCATCGCTCCTCCCACAGGCAGAGCATAGGCCGGCCTGAGCTTGCGTGAAAGTGATCAGCGATCATGCCGACGCCACGCCAAGCTTGTGCTCCTGCGCAGGCAGGAGCCCAGGATTATCGAGCGCAACGTTTGTGGTCCTGGACCCCCGCGTGCGCGGGGGAACGGGCTTTGATTCATGTCCCAGGAGACGGTACCGACGCGATGGGATCGCCATCCGGCGTGGCACACAAAATGAAAGGCCCGCCGACGCGGGCGGGCCTTTCCGGGCTTTGCGACGGATAACACACCGCCAGTTGAAATCGTTGAATCGAAAATGCCTGTGACCACGCTTTGGTTCCGGCCCCGTCAAAGCGGGGCCGGATCGGCTGGTCAGATATCGTCGTCGGGCTCGGGGCCGGCCATCATCTCTTCGGCGACCTTGTCGGTGTGGCGACGGATCGCCGCCTCCAGCCGGTCGGCCATGTCGCTGTTTTCCTTGAGGAACGCCTTGGCGTTCTCGCGGCCCTGGCCGATGCGTACGCTGTCATAGGAGAACCAGGCGCCCGATTTCTCGACCAGCCCGGCCTTGACGCCGAGATCGAGGATCTCGCCGATCTTCGACACGCCCTGGCCGTACATGATGTCGAACTCGACCTGCTTGAACGGCGGCGCGACCTTGTTCTTGACGACCTTCACCCGGGTGGTGTTGCCGACGATCTCCTCGCGATCCTTGATCTGGCCGGTGCGACGGATGTCGAGCCGGACCGAGGCGTAGAATTTCAGGGCATTGCCGCCGGTCGTGGTCTCGGGGTTGCCGTACATCACACCGATCTTCATGCGCAGCTGGTTGATGAAGATCACCATGCAGCGTGAGCGGCTGATCGAGCCGGTCAGCTTGCGCAACGACTGCGACATCAGCCGCGCCTGCAGGCCGACATGGCTGTCGCCCATCTCGCCCTCGATTTCGGCGCGGGGCACCAGCGCGGCGACCGAATCGACCACCAGCACGTCGATCGCGTTCGAGCGCACCAGCGTATCGACGATCTCCAGCGCCTGCTCGCCGGTGTCGGGCTGCGATACGATCAGTTCGTCGATGTTGACGCCGAGCTTCTTGGCATAGACCGGGTCGAGCGCATGCTCGGCATCGACGAACGCAGCCGTACCGCCACCCTTCTGCGCCTCGGCGATGACATGCAGCGCCAGCGTCGTCTTGCCCGAGCTTTCCGGGCCGTAAATCTCGATCACCCGGCCGCGCGGCAGGCCGCCAACGCCGAGCGCGAGATCGAGGCCGAGCGAGCCGGTGGACACCGTGTCGATGTCCTTGATCGCCGCATCGTCCATCTTCATGATCGAGCCCTTGCCGAACTGCTTCTCGATCTGGG
>Ga0068864_100003324_pt1 | contig 13289 bp, 10 predicted proteins | sample KBSSwiS72_FD_66586 | JGI IMG/M metagenome (GOLD analysis project Ga0068864, IMG submission 66586) | Switchgrass rhizosphere microbial communities from Kellogg Biological Station, Michigan, USA - KBS Switchgrass S7-2 | ecosystem: Host-associated > Plants > Roots > Rhizosphere > Soil ...
GGATGCCGATCACGCTCGCCGCGATGGCGAGGCCGGCCATGACCAGGCCGAAGATCGACCAGGTGACGATACGGTGCAGCATATGCTCGCTGATCGGCAGCACGGCGACCAGCCGGTCGGCGAGCGACACCCTGGGCGGCTTGCGGCGCGGCGGCACCGGGCGGCGCGCCGGGGCGCGTTTGATCGTGCGGCTCATCGTGCTTCCCCCTCCGCCATGGCTTCGTCGACGATCGCCTGGACGAGCTGCGGATAACTCATGCCGAGATGGCGTGCCTGCTCCGGCACGAGGCTGAGCGCGGTCATGCCCGGCTGGGTGTTGATCTCCAGCAGGAACAGCCCGTCGGTGCCGCGCTCGTCGTCCCAGCGAAAATCGGAGCGCGACGCGCCCTTGCAGCCGAGCAGACGGTGCGCCTCGAGCGCGATGGTCTTGCAGGCCTCGGCGATGTCGTCCGGCACGTCGGCGGGACAGATATGCTCGGTCAGGCCATCGGTATATTTGGCGTCATAGTCGTAGAAACCGCTCTTCGGCTTCAATTCGGTCACGCCAAGCGCGCGGCCGCCGAGCACGGCGGTGGTCAGTTCGCGGCCGCGAATAAAGGGTTCGGCGAGCAGTTCGTCGAATTCCTGCCACGGGCCAGTCACCTCGCGCCCGATCGGGTTGCCGTAATTGCCGTCGGCGGTGACGATCGCCACGCCGACCGACGAGCCTTCGTTGACGGGCTTCAGGACATAGGGCCGCTGCAGCGGATCGGCCTCGAAGATATCGGCGGTCCTGACGATCCGGCCACCGGGCATCGGGATGCCGTGCGGCACGAGCGATTGCTTGGTCAGCACCTTGTCGATCGCGATGACCGAGGCGACCATGCCGCTATGCGTGTAGCGCAAACCCATCAGGTCGAGCATGCCCTGCACCGCGCCGTCCTCGCCGGGCGTGCCGTGCAGCGCGTTGAACACCAGGTCGGGTTTTACCTCGGCAAGGCGCGTGGCGACATCGCGGTCCATGTCGATGCGGGTGACGCGGTGGCCGAGCGATTCCAGCGCGTCGGCGACGCCGGCGCCCGACATCAGCGAGACCTCGCGCTCGGCCGACCAGCCGCCCATCAGGACGGCGATGTGGAGGGGCGTCATAGCCCTCTCCCCTCTGGGGAGAGGGTTGGGAGAGGGGCAGTTGCGAGCGGTGTCGTTTGCGACTGCCCCTCTCCCCGGAGGGGAGAGGGAGAAGAAGTACCCACCCGCTGAATTTCCCATTCGAGCGCCACACCGGAATGCGCCAACACCTTCGCCCTCACCTCTTCGCCCAGTTCCTCGATCTGCGCGCTGGTCGCGGCGCCGAGGTTGAGCAGGAAATTGCAATGCTTCTCGCTGACCTGGGCGTCGCCGTTGCGCAGGCCGCGGCAACCGGCGGCGTCGATCAGCGCCCAGGCCTTGTGCCCGTCCGGATTCTTGAAGGTCGAACCGCCGGTGCGCGAGCGCAGCGGCTGCGACGCTTCGCGCTCGGCGGCGATGCGGTCCATCTCGGCGCCGATCACCGCGGCGTCGCCCGGGGTGCCCTGGAACAGCGCCTCGACCACCACCGCGCCGCGCGGCAGGTCGGAATGACGATAGGTGTAGCCGAGCCGTTCGGCCGGCCAGGTCTCGATCTCGCCGGCGCGCGTCACCACCGTCAGTTCGACGAGAATGTCGGCGGTATCGCGACCATAGGCGCCAGCGTTCATCCGCACCGCCCCACCGACGGTGCCCGGGATGCCGCGCAGGAATTCGAGCCCCGCGATCCCGGCGTCGCGCGCCGCGCTGGCGACGGTGATGCCCATTGCCCCGCCACCGGCGCGCACGCGATGACCTGGCTCGACCGACACTTTGGCCATCGCCTTGGGCAGGCGCACGACCACGCCGGGCACGCCGCCGTCACGCACGATCAGGTTCGAGCCGACCCCGACCGGCAACACGGGTGTATCGGCGTCGAGGCCAGCCATGAAGCTCGCCAAATCCTTCACGTCCTCGGGCCGCACCAGCCACTCGGCCGGCCCACCGGTGCGGAACCAGATGAAGTCGGCCAGCGAGCCCTGATGCTCGACGGAACCGCGCAGCGGCGGAAGGGCGTAGCAGACGCTCATGCGCAGCCCTCTCCTTCACCGCTGTCGGAAATCAGCTTCTCGACTTTGCTCGAAGCGAACGGGACGGGGGTGACGATCATCGCACCGCCTCGATCGCATCCGCGAGGCCGGCCGCCCATTTGGTAATATCCCCAGCCCCCAGGCAGACGACCATGTCGCCGGGCTGCACCGTCGCGGCGAGCACCGTGGCCAGCTCTTCCGGTCCGCCGACCGTCGCCGCCGAGCGGTGCCCGCGACGCTTGAGCCCCTCGACCAGCGCGGCCGCGTCGACGCCCTCGATCGGCGCCTCGCCGGCGGCATAGACCGGGGCGACGAGCACCATGTCGGCGTCGTTGAAGGCGGCCTGGAACTCCTCCATCAGATTGCCGAGCCGGGTGAATCGGTGCGGCTGGACGACCGCGATGACGCGGCTCTGCACGCCCTCGCGCGCCGCGGCGAGCACCGCGCGGATCTCGACCGGGTGATGGCCATAATCGTCGATGATCGTCACCCCGCCCGTTTCGCCGACCTTGGTGAAGCGCCTCTTCACGCCGCCGAACTTGGCGAAACCGCGCTGGATCGTCTCGTCAGGGATGCCCATTTCCAGCGCCACGCCGATCGCCGCCAGCGCGTTCTGGACATTGTGGCGGCCGGGCATGGGCAGTTCGATATGCTCGATCGACCGCGTCGACCCGTCGCGGCTGCGCACGATCGCCTCGAAACGGTTGCCGCCGGGGACGGGCGTGACGTTGACGCCGCGCACATCGGCCTGGGCCGAGAAACCATAGGTGACGACACGGCGATCGCGGACGCGCGGTATGATGCCCTGCACCTCCGGATGATCGAGGCACAGCAGCGCCGCGCCGTAGAAAGGCACATTCTCGACGAACTCGACGAACGCATCCTTGACCGCGTCGAACGAGCCATAATGATCGAGATGCTCGGGATCGATGTTGGTCACCACCGCGATGGTGCCGTCGAGGCGCAGGAAGCTGCCGTCGCTCTCATCGGCCTCGACCACCATCCAGTCGCTGGCACCGAGCCGGGCGTTGGAACCATAGCTGTTGATGATGCCGCCATTGATCACCGTCGGGTCGACCCCGCCGGCATCGAGCAACGCGGCGACCATCGAAGTCGTGGTGGTCTTGCCGTGGGTGCCGGCGACCGCGACGGTCGACTTCAGCCGCATCAGCTCGGCGAGCATTTCGGCGCGGCGCACCACGGGAATGCGGCGTTCGAGCGCGGCATCGACCTCGGGATTGTCGCGCTTGATCGCGGTCGAGGTGACGACCACCGCGCTGTCGCCGAGATTGTCGGCGCTATGGCCGATATGCACGGTGATGCCCTTGTCGCGCAGGCCCTGGATGACATAGCCCTCGGCCACGTCGGAGCCCTGCACCTTGTAGCCGAGATTGTGCATCACCTCGGCGATGCCCGACATGCCGATGCCGCCAATGCCGACGAAATGGATCGTGCCGATATCGGTCGCGACACCCCTCATGCGAACGCCATCCCGTCATTCTTCTTCGGTTGGGCCAGCCCGATCGGCATGTCGCCGCCGGTCTCGGCCAGGCTTTCCACGAGGTCGGCGAGATCGCGCGCCGCATCGGGGCGGCCGCAGCTGCGCGCGCGGGCGGCGGCATTCTGCAACGCCGCCGGATCGAGGCCGAGGCGCTGCATTTGCTTGGCCAGTTCGACGGGCGTGAAATTGCGCTGGTCGATCGTCCGCGCGCCGCCGGCCGCGGTCATTTCGCGGGCGTTGACGGTCTGGTGATCGTCGGTCGCGCTGGGCAGCGGCACGAGGATTGCGGGGCGGCCGGCACAGGTCAGCTCGGCCAGGGTCGAGGCACCGGCGCGGGCGATGACGAGATGCGCCCAGGCGAGATGCTCGGGCAGGTCGGGCAAATAGGTGGCGAGGTCGGCGGCGATCGACAGCTCGGCATATTTGGCGCGCGCGGCGTCGATATCCTCGATCCGCGCCTGGTGCGTCACCTGCAGGCGGCGGCGGAAATTGATCGGCAGCAGCGACAGGCCGTCGGGCACGACCTGGCTCAGCACGCTGGCGCCCTGGCTGCCGCCGGTGACGAGCACGCGGAAGATGCCGTCCTCCTCGATCAGCGGATAGGGCTTGGCGCGCAGTGCGATGATCGAATCGCGCACCGGGTTGCCGACCAGATGGGTCTTGCCGCGATAGCCGTCCTTGAGCCGCTCGACCGTGGCATAGGAGGTGGCGATGGCGCTGACCCGGCCGGCGACCAGCCGGTTGACGCGGCCGAGCACGGCGTTCTGTTCATGAATGGCGGTCGGGATATGGCGACTGAACGCCGCGAGCAGCGCCGGCAGCGCGGGATAGCCGCCAAAGCCGATCACCGCGGCGGGCTGGAAATGGCGGAACAGCTCGATCGCCATGCTGCGCCCGCTGAGCATCGCCTTGGCCGCCTTGGCCCAGCCGATCGGGCCGCCCGACAGGCGGCCGGCGGGCAGGATATGGGTCTGCACACCCTCGAACAGGCCGGGGAAGCGCACGCCGCGTTCGTCGCTGACCAGCGCGACCCGGTGGCCCCGCCGGCCGAGTTCGGCCGCCAGCGCGGCGGCGGGGACCATATGGCCGCCAGTGCCGCCGGCGGCGAGGACGAAGTGCTGGGCCTTGCTCATTCGCCGCTCCATCGCGCGATATAGGGGCTTCGGGTGACGAACGGATTGCGCCGCGTGAAGGCGAGCAGCAAGCCCATCCCGATCGACAGCGCGACCATCGACGAGCCACCATAGCTGATGAAGGGCAGCGTCATACCCTTTGATGGCGCGAGGCCGGTATTGACCGCCATGCTGATCAGCGACTGTACGCCGAACTGGGTGGCGAGGCCGGCGGCAGCGTAAAGCCGGAACTCGTCGCGCTCGTCGAGCAGCTTGACGAACACGCGCACGACGATGGCGAGGAACAGCAACGCGATGATGACGCAGGCGATCAGGCCGAATTCCTCGCCGATCACCGAGAAGATATAGTCGGTATGCCCTTCCGGCAGGCGGAACTTCATCGTGCCGCCACCCGGGCCGGTGCCGCGCCAGCCGCCATGGGTGATGGTGTCGTGTGCGGCGTTGGTCTGGAAATGATCCGAGCCCGCCTCGCCCGCCGCACCCGGAAACAGAAAGGCGTCGATCCGCGCCCGGGCGGTGCCGTAGAACAGATAGGCGGCGAGCAGGCCGGCCGGGGCGAGCGCGATCAGGGCGGCCATCACCTTGGGCGACGTGCCGGCGATCATCAGCAACGCGAACCACACCGCGACGAACACGATCGTCTGGCCGAAATCGGGCTGCAGCATCAGCAACAGGCCGACCAGCGCGGTCATCGCGCCGGTGATAACGGTGACCGGCAGGGTATCGTCCTTGACCTTCATCGACAGCAGCCAGGCGCAGGTGACGATGAAGCAGGGCTTGAGGAATTCGGACGGCTGGATCAGCGAGACGCCGAAATTGAGCCAGCGCGTCGCGCCATTCTTCTCCACGCCGAGGAACGGCACGGCGATCAGCAGGGCGAGGCAGATCACGGTGCCGATCAGCGCAAGGCGCCGCGCGGCGACGACCGGGAGCATCGACACGACCAGCAGCACCGGCAGCGAGACGCACACCCACAGGACCTGCCACTGCAGATAAAAGAAGGGTGGGATATGGTGGTGCTCGTCGGAATAGCGCGTCGCGGCGGCGGGCGAGGCCGAGCCAACCGCGATCAGCCCGACCGCGATGAGCAGCAGGGTGAGCATCAGCACGACGCGGTCGATGTCCCAGAACCACATGCCGAGCGGCGAGCGGTCGGTGCGGCCGCCCTGGCGCATCCGCTTCCACAAGGTCAGCTCACCGGCCGGGCGCGCGTCGCTCATACCAGTGCCTCCGCCAGCGCGCGGAACTGGTTGCCGCGATCCTCATAGTCGCGAAACTGGTCGAACGAGGCGCAGGCCGGCGACAGCAGCACCGTCTCGCCGGGCCGGGCGGCGGCGGCGGCGCTGCTGACGGCGCGGGCGAGGTCGCCGCTCTCCTCCACCGCCATGTGCGGCGCGAGCAGCGCGGCGAAGCGCGCGCCGGCCTCGCCGATGGTATAGGCGCGGACGACGCGGTCGAAATAGGGCGCGCACGCATCGAGATCATCGGTCTTGGCTTGCCCGCCGACGATCCAGTGAATGCGACCGAACGCGCCCAGTGCCGGCGCGGTCGATTCCGGGTTGGTCGCCTTGCTATCGTCGACCCAGGCGACGCCGCGCAGTTCGCGCACCCGCTCCATGCGGTGTGGCAGACCGCGAAAGCTTTCCAGCCCGCGATCGATATCGGCTTCCGTGACGCCGAGTACCTGGCAGGCGGCGATGGCGGCAAGCGCGTTCTGGGCATTGTGCGGGCCTTGCAGCGAGGGCCAGCGCGACTGGTCCATGCACACGCCCGGCGCGATCTTCGTCAGATGCTCGCCCCGCGCCGACAGGCCGCGGGCGATGGCGGCGGAAGGCGCGTCGCCGATGCCGATGATCGCGGCATGATCGCGCGACTGCATCGCGAACAGCCGCGCCTTGGACGCGGCATAGCCCTCGAAGCCGTCATAGCGATCGAGATGATCGGGCGTGACGTTGAGCAGCACCGCGACCTCGCAATCGAGGCTGAAGGTCAGGTCGATCTGATAGCTCGACAGTTCGAGCGCATAGACGCCGCCTGCGGGCAGCGGGTCCTGGCCGAGGATCGGCAGGCCGATATTGCCCCCCATCCGTGCCGGCACGGCGGCGGTGTCGAGGATGTGGTGGATCAGCGCGGTGGTGGTCGACTTGCCGTTGGTGCCGGTGATGCCGACGACCTTGTGCGCCGGCAGCGAGGGCCGCGCCTGGGCGAAGAGCTCGATATCGCCGATGATCGGGACGTTGGCGGCGCGGGCCTTCGCCGCCACGGGGTGGCGGTTGAGGGGTACGCCCGGGGAGACGATGAGGGCGTCGAAGCCGGTGAGATCGATGGATTCGGGGTCGGCCAGAACAAGCTCCTCCCCGGCACGGGGAGGGGGACCGCCGGCGAAGCCGGTGGTGGAGGGGCTTGGAGCGCGGGGCGCGGGCTGCTCGCTCCAAGCCCCTCCACCGCCTTCGGCGGTCCCCCTCCCCGTTCCGGGGAGGAATTGGTTGCGCTTCGCCTCGTCGCTATCCCACGCCGTCACGTCGGCCCCGCCGGCCAGCAACGCGCGCACCGTCGCCGCGCCGGAGCGTGCCAGCCCCAGCACCGCGTAGCGTTTGCCGCGCCAGAGCGGCGAGACGATCACCTGAGTTTCAGCGTCGACAGGCCGGCCAGGGCGAGGACCAGGGCGATGATCCAGAAGCGGATCACCACGGTCGGCTCGCTCCAGCCGATCTGTTCGAAATGATGGTGGATCGGGGCCATGCGGAACACGCGCTTGCCGGTGCGCTTGTAGAAGAACACCTGGATGATCACCGACAAGGCCTCGATCACGAACAGGCCGCCGATCACGCCGAGCACGATCTCATGGTGCGCGGTGACCGCGATCGCGCCGAGCGCGCCGCCCAGAGCGAGGCTGCCCGTATCGCCCATGAACACCGCCGCAGGGGGGGCGTTGAACCACAGGAACGCCAGTCCCGCGCCGATCATCGCGCCGCAGAAGATCGCCAGCTCGCCCGCGCCGGGGACATGCGGAATGCCGAGATAGATGGCGAACTTGGCGTTGCCGACGAGATAGACGATGATCATGAACGCGACCGAGGCGATGATCACCGGCATCGTCGCCAGGCCGTCGAGCCCGTCGGTCAGGTTCACGGCGTTGCCGAAGGCGACGATCGTGAAGGCGGCAAAGGCGATGTACAGCGCGCCATGCCAGCCGCTCAGGTCGATATAATAGCCGCTGACGAACGGCAGGTAGAGATGCGCGCCATTCTCGCTGCTGATGATCCAGGCCGCGATTCCGGCGACGAGGAACTCGCCGACCAGCCGCGTGCGGCCCGACACGCCCTTGGTGCTGGCCTTGCGCACCTTGTCATAATCATCGAGGAAACCGATCGCGCCGAAGCCCAGCGTGACGAACATGCAGGCCCAGACGAACGGGTTCGACAGGTTCATCCACAACAAGATCGACAAGACCAGGCTGGTGAGGATCATCAGCCCGCCCATGGTCGGCGTGCCGCGCTTGGCGAGGTGCGATTGCGGGCCGTCGGCACGGATCGGCTGGCCCTTGCCCTGGCGGATGCGCAGCCAGCCGATGAAGCGCGGGCCGATGATCAGCCCGATCAGCAGCGCCGTCGCGATCGCCCCGCCGATGCGGAACGACTGATAGCGGAACAGGTTCAGCAGGCCGTGAAAGCCGAGCCACTGGGCGATGAAATACAGCATTATGGCTTCCCGCCTTGCAGCCCCGCGACGACCGCCGCAAGCCCGACTCCGTTCGAACCCTTGATGAGGACCGCGTCCCCTGGCGCGAGCGTCGCACGCAGCGACGCGAGCGCACTCGCGGCATCGGGCACATGGACGAATTCGATGACGCCCTCAAGCGCCGCGGCGAGCGGTTTCATCGCTTCACCGACGAGAATGACCCGTTCGGCGCCCGCCGCGAGGATCGGCTCGGCCAGCGCGGCGTGATAGGCCCGGCTCGCCTCGCCCAGCTCGCGCATCTCGCCGAGCACGGCGAGCTTGCGGGTCGCGGTCTCGGCGCCGAGCACGGCGAGGGTCGCGCGCATCGAGGAGGGATTGGCGTTGTAGCTCTCGTCAATGACCAGCGCCGCGCCGCCGGCGAGCGGCACGGCGAAGCGCGCGCCGCGACCGGTGAGGCCGCCAAGCTCGGCGAGGCCCAGGCCGGCAAGCGCCAGGTCGCCGCCGACCGCGTCGACCGCGGCGAGCACGGCCAGCGCGTTCGATACCCAGTGCGCGCCCGGCTGGCCGATCGTGAAGCTCAGCTCGCGCGCGCCGACCCGTGCGGTGACGAAGGTGCCGCCGGACGGCTGGCGCATCGCCTCGATCGCGCGGACATCGGCGTCGGGCGCCAGGCCGAAAGTGACGATGCGCGCGGCATGCGGCGTGGCGGCGGCGATCAGGCGGTCGCGGTGCGGGCTGTCGAACGGCACGATTGCGACGCCGCCCGGTTCGAGCCCGGCGAAGATCTCACCCTTGGCATCGGCGATCGCACTCTCGTCGCGGAAGAACGCGGTGTGCGCCGGGGCGATCGCGGTGACGATCGCGACGTGCGGGCGCACCAGCGTGGTGAGGTGCGCGAGCTCGCCGGCATGGTTCATGCCCATCTCGAAGATGCCGAAGCGGCTCGCCGCCGGCATGCGGGCAAGGCTCAACGGCACGCCGGTATGGTTGTTGTAGCTCTTGACCGAGCGATGCGTCGCGTCGGGCGCGCTGCGGTCGAGCGCGGCGAACAGTGCCTCCTTGGTGCCGGTCTTGCCGACCGATCCGGTAACACCGATGATTTTGGCGGCGGTACGCGCGCGGGCGGCGCGGGCGAGATCCTCCAGCGCGGCCATGGTGTCGGGGACCAGCACATGGGGATGCGGCGCCGGGCTGCTGACCAGCGCGCCGCCAGCGCCGCGATCGAACGCACCGTCGAGGAAGCGGTGGCCGTCTGTCGCCTCGCCTTTCAGCGCGACGAACAGGTCGCCCGGGCCGACTTCGCGGGAGTCGAAGGTGACGCCGGTGACGGTGAAGGCTCCGGACGCGGTGCCGTTGGTCGCTTCGGCAATTTTGTCAGAGGTCCATAGGGCGCTCATGCTCCCCCTCCCGCTCGCGGGAGGGGGCTGGGGGGTGGGCGCCCGCCCTCCCCGTAGCGCAAGCCGAGTTTAGGCCGGGCGCCCACCCCCGACCCCTCCCGCGAGCGGGAGGGGAGTGAAGAAGTATCGACCCTCACCCCGCCATCTCCCGCGCGACGGAGACGTCATCGAACGGCAGCACCAGGTCGCCGACGATCTGGCCCTGCTCATGGCCCTTGCCCGCGATCAGCACGATGTCCGCCGCACCGGCCTGGGCGATCGCGGCGCCGATCGCGTCGCGACGGCTGCCGATCTCGGTCGCGCGCGGGGCGCCTTTCATGATCATGGCGCGGATCGCGGCCGGATCTTCGCCGCGCGGATTGTCGTCGGTGACGATCGCGACATCGGCCAGCGCCGCGGCGACCTGGCCCATCTCCTCGCGCTTGCCCTGGTCGCGATCGCCGCCGGCGCCGAACACGACGATCAGCCGGCCACCGGCATGTGGCTTGAGCGCGGCGATCGCCGCCTCGAGCGCGTCCGGCGTATGGGCATAGTCGACATAGACCGGCGCCCCGCTCTTCGCGATCACCGCGCGTTCCAGCCGGCCGCGCACCGGTTGCAGCCGCGACAGCGCGGCGATCGTCGCGCTGACATCGCCGCCGCTGGCGATGACCAGTCCGGCGGCGGTCAGGGCATTGGCGGCCTGGTAGGCGCCGATCAGCGGAAGGTTGACCTTGTGCGTCTCGCCCTCCGCCGCGATCACCAGCCCCTGGCCGAGCAGGGTCGGGTCGCGCGAGACGAGACGCAGCGTGTCGCCATGCTCGCCGACGGTGATGAGCTTGTTGCCGCGCTCGCGCGCCAGGTCGATGACCCGCGCCGCCTGGGGGTCGTCGGCCCACACCACCGCCGTGCCGTCGGGTGCCAGCACCTCGGAGAAGAGGCGCAGCTTGGCGGTGAAATAGGCCGCCATGTCGCCATGGTAATCGAGATGGTCGCGGCTGAGATTGGTGAAGGCGGCGGCGCAAACACGCAGGCCCTCGGTGCGATATTGCGACAGGCCGTGGCTCGACGCCTCGAACGCGACATGGGTGACGCCCTCGCGCGCCAGCCCGGCGACGTTGGACAGGAAGGTCACGACGTCGGGCGTGGTCAGGCCGGTGGTGACGCGGTCGTCGCCGGTGGTCACGCCGAGCGTGCCGATCGAGGCCGCGTGGAAGCCGGCCATGCGCCACAATTGCCGCGTCATCTCGACCGTCGAGGTCTTGCCGTTGGTGCCGGTGACCGCAACGGCGGTCGCCGGGAAAGGCGCGAAGAAGGCGGCGGCGGCGTGGGCGAAGCGTTCGCGGGGATGCGGATCGGCGATATGCACCGCGCCTTCGACCTTCGCCTCGGGTCGCGCCACGACGGCGATGGCACCGGCCGCGACCGCCGCCGGGATGAAATCCTCGCCGTTCACCCGCGTGCCCTCGAACGCGCCGAACACCGTGCCCGGCGCAACCTTGCGGTGGTCGATCGCGAAGCCGGTGATGGTCGCGCCCTCCGACCCGCCGGTCAGCGCGGAGAGCTTCATTCGACGCTGGCCAGTTTCTTTTCGGCCGGTGCCGACCACAGCAGCGGCAACAGGTCGGACACATCGACGTCGTGCTTGTCGTCGGGCAGCACGCCGAGCATCGCGCCGGTCCGCGCGATCACGCGATTGACGACCGGCGCGGCAGTCCATGCCGCGGTGGTCAGGCCGTAGGATTCGGCATTGCCGATGGGCGAATCGAGCATCGCGACGACAACGTAGCGCGGATGATCCATCGGGAAAGCACCGGCGAAGGTCGAGACATTGGCTTTTTTCGAATAGCCGCCCGCGCCCGCCACTTCGGCCGTGCCGGTCTTGCCGCCGACACGGTAGCCGGGGACGTCGGCCTTGCGTCCGGTGCCCCTGAGCACGACGAGCCGCAGCAACTGGCGCATCCGCGCGCTGGTCGCCTCGGTCAGCACGCGGCGGCCGGCGGGCGCGGCACCGGGGGCGACCTTGAGCAAGGTGGTCGGGCGCCAGATGCCGCCATTGACCAACGTCGCATAGGCATTGGCGAGCTGCAGCGGGGTCACCGCGATGCCATGGCCATAGGCGGTGGTCATCACCGTGGTGCGCGCCCAATAGGCCGGCCATAGCGGCCGCGCCCGTTCCTTCAGTTCGATCGCCGGGCGGGTGTTGAAGCCCAGCGCCGCGAACATGCCGGAAAGACGCTGCTGGCCGAGCTCATCGGCGATCCGCGCGGTCGCGATGTTGGATGAATAAACCAATGTTTCCGGGATGTTGAGCCAGCGGCGCTGTTCGTCACCGCGATCGTCATGGATCGTGAAGCGGCCGACCTGCAGCGGCACCGTGGCGTCGAAGCGGCGCGACATCGAAGTCACCACGCCATCGTTGATCGCCGCCGCCATGGTGATCGGCTTGAAGGTCGAGCCGAGCTCATAGACCGACTGGGTGACATTGTTGCGCAACGCCTCCGGGCTGGTGCCCTTCAACTTGTTGGGATTGTAGACCGGCAGCGAGACCATCGCGATGACCTCTCCGGTGTCGACGTCGAGTACCACGCCGGTCGCGGCCTTGGCCTTGAAATCGACCATTGCGCGGCCGAGTTCGCTTTCCATCGCCGCCTGCACGCGACTGTCGACGGACAGCGCCAGCGGCGCACCGCGCGCCGGATTGCTCAGCTGCACCTCGAACGCGCGCTCCATGCCGGCACGGCCGACGACATGGGGATCGCTGTCGGTCGGCGCCACATAACCAAGCACGTGCGCCGCCAGCGTCGACTGCGGATAGAGCCGCTCGGCCTCCTGCGCGAAGACGATTGCGGGCTCGCCGATGACATGCACCCGGTTGACCATGGCCGGCGAGGCGTGGCGATCGAGATAGGTGAAGGGCACGTCGCGAGTCAGCTGGGTATAATAATAGGCCTCGCTCTGCTCCGGCATCGCGGCGGCCAGCTGGCGGGCGATGTCGTGGCGGTCACCGATCACCTCGCGCGGGTGAATCCCAATCGTCCATGCGGCGATGGTGCGCGCGAGCGGCGCGCCATTGCGGTCGATGATGTCGGCACGCTGCATCAGGCCGCCGGTCATGCTCGCCGCATTGGCCGGCGAGCCGAGCAGGCCGAGCATCGCGATGCGCGCCATCACCAGCAGGAAGCCCGCGCCGATCATCAGCATCAGCATCATCAGCCGGACATGCGCGATCGCGACCAGCGCCTGGCGCTGGCCGTTCAGGCGGCGTTGCGACTGGGGCTGAGCGATGATCGCGGTCACCGGGCGGCGCCTCCGGTCTCGGCACGGGCGCTGCTCATCAGATCGCCGATGGTCGAATCGCTGAGCAATTTGCGATCGAGCAGCGCGACCGCCTGCGTCTTCGTACGTTCGACCGCGGCGGTGCGCACCTCGGCAACCGCGCCCGCCAGGCTCGGCTCCGGCGCGGCGGTCGGCGTCACAATGT
>Ga0068864_100003327_pt1 | contig 13284 bp, 8 predicted proteins | sample KBSSwiS72_FD_66586 | JGI IMG/M metagenome (GOLD analysis project Ga0068864, IMG submission 66586) | Switchgrass rhizosphere microbial communities from Kellogg Biological Station, Michigan, USA - KBS Switchgrass S7-2 | ecosystem: Host-associated > Plants > Roots > Rhizosphere > Soil ...
AACATCCTCGGTGCACGCGAGCGATTCACGGCTGTTCCCTTCTTCTGGACGCAGCAATTCGACGTCACCATCAACTACGTCGGCCACGCGTCGTCATGGGACAACATGCGCGTCGACGGCGATATCGAACAGCGCGACTGTGCGATTCGCTATGAACGCGGCGGCCGCCTGCTTGCGGCCGCGACGATATCGCGCGACATGGCGAGCCTGCTCGCGGAACTGGAGCTGGAGCGCGCCGCGGCCTAGTTCTTCGTCAGCGTCGGGAACTTGATTCCCAGCTGATCGAGATACGTGTCGTACTTGCTCGGATCGTAGTAGTACTTCTTCTGCTGCTCGCGGAAGCGGGCCATCGTTTCGGCGTTCATGTCGATCACCGGCTTGTCGTCGGCACTGAGCATCGGCACGTATTGCTGATCCTTACGCTGCACGTTGTCGAAGTAGTCGCGCGCGTCGCGTCGTAGCTTCTCGCTGGTCATCAGATCGAGCGTCGTCATCGCAACGACCTTCGACCCCGCCACCACGCCCTTGTGCGCAATCGGCGTCGCCATCGCGATCGCATTCGCCCAGTGATGGCCCGGCAAGTCCGGGATGTTCGACGGATAGCGCAGGACGATCGTCGGTACGGTCCACGAGACATCGCCGATGTCGTCCGAGCCGCCGCTCTGCGGCTTGGGATCGGGCGCCTTCAGCGCATCGATCTTGGTCGTGAGCCCTTGCTCCTTCACACCGAGATTCTTCTGCACCGCTTTGGCGAACGCCTGCTCGTCTTCACTCCACGTCGGCAACCCGACAGCTTGCACGTTGCGCTCGGCAGCTTCGGCCATCGGTCGATTGAAATGCTGAGGAGCGGCGGCACCGCGGATGCGACGGGTCACGGTCGTATCGGTCATCGCAGCAGCGGCCTCGGCGATCTTGTTGCCGATGCCGTAGTTCTTCTGAATGTCCGCGAACGTCTGCTCGCGGAAGTAGTACCAGACCGAGGCGACGGACGGCACGACGTTGGGCTGATCGCCGCCATCCGTGATCACGAAATGCGAACGCTGCTCCGGACGCAGATGCTCACGGCGCTTGTCCCAGGCCATGTCCATCAGCTCGACCGCATCGAGAGCACTGCGCCCGCGCCACGGCGCCATGGCCGCGTGTGCGGCCTCACCATGAAACGTGTACTCGACCGACACCAGTCCGGTGCCCAGCGGCTGCCCCCAGGACACCCCGAACTTGTCGTCGACGTGCGTGAAGATGACTGCGTCGACGCCAGCGAACACACCATCGCGAACGTAGTACGCCTTGGCACCCAACAACTCTTCGGCAACCCCTGGCCACAACATCAGCGTGCCGGCGACGTTCGAGCTGCGCATGATCTCCTGCACGGCCAGCGCCGCGACGACGTTCACTGCCTGCCCGGAGTTGTGTCCTTCGCCATGACCCGGCGCGCCTTCGATCATCGGCTCATGCCACGGAATCCCCGGCTTCTGCGATGCCTTTGGAATGCAATCGATGTCGGAGCCTAGCGCGATGACCGGCCCGCCCTCGCCGTTCGTCCAGCGCGCGGTCCAGGCTGTCGGGATGCCCGCAACACCACGTTCGATCTTGAAACCATTCTGTTCAAGCAGGTGGGTGAGATAGCGCGAAGTCTCGACTTCCTGGTAGCCGAGCTCGGCGAAGCTGAACACCTGGTCATTGATCTGCTGCGCTAGTTTGGCCCGCGACTGCACGCCGGCGATGGCGCGCTTCTTCATGGCCCCTGCATCTGCGGCGACCGCAGTTGCTCCAATCGACATCAGGCACAGAACACCGAGCGCGATACGCTGGAACATCGATCTTCCCCATGGGCGTGCCGGGCGGCACGTTGATCGACATTCTAGACGAGATCAGTGCAAATCCAGCGCGAGCATCGCTTGCCTGGCGTTCGTGCGCCATCGCGGCGAGCGGACTCTCGGTCGGTATCTGCTTGTGAACGGTGACGATCCGATCCGGCAGATAACGGTCCGCAAATGCGCTCCGTGTCGCGCCGCTATGCGGAGCGCGGATTCTCGGCGACACGGGATACCCGAAGGTCGCTCAGGCCTTTCCCGGAGGGCGACAGCGCTGCATGAAGCGAACAATGCCGGTGCCATCCGACGAGGGCACTGACATGCAATGGCGCAACACCGCAGACCGATACGGCCTCATTGGTCAGACACTGCATTGGCTCGTAGCCATCGGCATCGTCGCGCAGTATCTGCTCGCGGAAGCTGCCGAAGAAAGCAAAGCCGGCGCCGGCGAGCCACTCGGCGCAGCAGGCATTCACATGGCGCTTGGTGTGGCCATATTGGCATTGGCCACGCTGCGTATGGCATGGCGCCTGCTCGAGCTTGCGCCGGAACGCCCAGCGGCGATGAAATCCTACGAGATTGCCATCGCACGCGTCGCGCACGTCGCGTTCTACGTTCTGCTGTTCGCGATTCCGTTGAGCGGCTGGGCGCTTGCGACCGTGAGCGACCAGGGACTGAGCTTCCTCGGGTGGTTCGATCTGCCGCAGTTCAGTCCGCTGAATCTGCGCAAGGACCAGCTCGAAGAGGTGCACGAAGTTTTGTTCAACCTGCTGGTCGCGCTGGCAGTGCTACACGTCGCGGCGGCCCTGAAGCATCAGCTCATCGATCGCGACGGCGTGCTGCGTAGCATGCTGCCGTGGTGGCCGCGACCGCGGGCCCAAAAGATTCGTTAACGCTCGCGTTTCATCTGTAGTCCGGGCACGGAGCCTGGAAATCCCTCGGAAACCCTTGCCGCTCAGAGTGAGGTCCGAAGGAGATCCAGATGACGCGATATGTAGCGATTGCAATGTTGGCCCTGCAAGCACGCTGTTACAGCGTCAAATGACCGGGTCAGCGCCCACTGGCCGGAGCGCACTTCTCGCCGGCGTAGCCGCAATCGCGCTCTGCGCATGCAGTGCCGCTCCGCGTTATGAGCGTCCGTCCCTCGCGCAGCCGGATACGTGGCACAACGCGGATCAGCCCCCATCTCCTGAGTGGCCCGCTGCAGATTGGTGGCGCGCGTTCAGCGCTCCGCAACTCGATGCGTTGATCCTGCAGGCCCGGCAGCACAACTTCGATCTCGCCGCCGCGAGCGATCGAATCCGACAGGCCGACGCGGATCTGCAGATCGCGCATGCGCAACTCCTGCCCGCTGTCGCGCTCGATGCGCAGTGGGTGCACGGACCAGCGACGTCGCGCGAGTCCCGAGGATCGCTGGCAACACTCGACGCCAGCTATGAGCTCGACTTCTGGGGCAAGAACCGGGCTGGTGTCGCAGCAGCACGCGCCTCGGCTCTTGCGAGCCGCTACGACCGCGCGACGCTCGGGCTTTCGATCGACAGCAGTGTCGCCCTGACGTACTTCGAGGTCCTGGCGCTGCACGACCAGATGAGCATCGCGACCAACGACCTGTCGAGCGCGGAGCGTCTGCTGAAGATCCTGCAGGCACGAGAGGCGGCAGGCGTCAGCTCGGCACTCGACGTCGCTCAGCAGGACACCGCAGTTGCTACCGCCAACGCGCGCATCCCGCCGATCGAGGCACAGCTACAGCAGAGTACCGACGCACTGGCGTTGCTCACCGGTGCTTTGCCGGAGTCGCTCGTGATTCCTGACGGGAGCCTGGCAGATCTGGCTGTTCCGCCGATATCCGCCGGAATTCCGTCGGAGCTGCTGTCGCGGCGTCCCGATGTCGCGGAAGCGGAAGCTCAGCTCGTTGCCGCGAACGCGAACGTCGCAGCTGCTCACGCCGCGTTTCTGCCGAGTGTGCAACTCACTGCAGAGGGCGGCGTCGCCAGCACTGCACTGACCAATCTGCTTCACCCGCAGAGCACGCTGTTTGCGTTGGTCGCCAGCATCACGCAGTCGATATTCGACGGCGGCGAGCTGCGAGGCCAGTACCAGAAATCGCAGGCGCGCTATGACGAGCTCGTGCAGCTCTACCGGAAGGCCGCTGTCTCCGCCTTCGTCGACGTCGAAGACGCGCTGACCGGTGCAAATCATTTCGCAGAAGAGGAACGCCGGCAGCAACGAGCTACGACAGCTGCGCAACGAGCGTACGACATCTCCGTCGCGCAACTTCGCGCGGGCACGATCGACTTGGTCACTGTCCTCACCGCGCAGACCGCGTTGTTCTCCGCTGAGGATGCACTGGTTTCAGCAAGGCTTGCGCAACTGCAAGCCGAGGTGAGTTTGTACAGAGCGCTTGGAGGTGGCTGGCAATGATTAGCAAACGTACTGCAGCGATCACGGGGCTAGTGATCGCGGGCATCATTTTCTGGGTTGCCTACAAGCTCATGGGAACCGCAGCAGCAGACGCAGCGCCGCGCAAGCCTGCGCCGATTCCGGTACAGGCTGCACTCGCCTCGCGTGTCGATCTGCCTCTGTACATCGACGCAATCGGAACCGCACAAGCCGCGCGCACGGCGACGGTGACGACGCGTGTAGATGGTCAACTGCAGAAGATTGCGTTCACTGAAGGCAGTCAAGTCAAAGCTGGTGACCTGCTGGCGCAGATCGATCCTGCACCGTATCGAGCGCAACTCGAACAGTCGCAAGCAAAGCTGGCTCAGGACGAAGCGCAGCTCGACAACGCGCGCCAGGACGTGCAGCGCTACACGACGTTGTCGCCGGAAGACTATACGAGCAAGCAGACGCTCGACACGGCGCGGGCGCAGGTCGCTGAGTTCACCGCTCAGGTCAAGGCGGATCGTGCCGCGATCGAGTCGGCGAAGATCCAGCTCGACTACACGTCGATTGTTGCACCGTTCGCTGGTCGCACCGGTCTGCGTCTCGTCGACGAAGGCAACATCGTGCGCGCGAGCGACACCGGCGGCATCGTCGTGCTCACGGAGCTGCAGCCCATCGCAGTGATGTTCACGGTGCCGCAGCAGGAATTGCCCGAGGTGATCTCGGCGCTGGCGACGGGACCTCTCGAAGCGACCGCGTCCACCGATGACGGCAGGATGCAGATCGATCGCGGCACGGTCACGCTGATCGACAATCGCATCGATGCTGCAACGGGCACGGTGCGCCTGAAGGCGATCTTTCCGAACGAGGATCAGCGGCTGTGGCCCGGCCAATTCGTCAACATTCGCGTGGTCACGCAGGTTCTGCACAATGTGCTGACGACGCCGTCGTCGGCCATTTCGCAGGGACCGAAAGGCGCCTTCGCGTACGTCGTCACGGGCGACGGCACAGTCGACTTGCGACCGGTGACCGTCGAGCGAGAGATCGGCGGCGTCGCGCAGATCTCCAACGGGCTGCAAGAAGGCGACCGCGTCGTTACGCAAGGACAGTATCGACTGCAACCCGGTGATCACGCCCGAGTGCTCGCCGGATGAACGTCTCAAAGCCATTCATCGAGCGTCCGGTCGCAACGTCGTTGCTGATGGCGGCATTGCTGCTCGCCGGTATCGCCGCCTATCGCCTGCTGCCGGTCGCGCCGCTGCCGCAGGTCGATTTCCCAACGATTCAGATCTCGGCGTCGCTGCCGGGAGCGAGTCCGGAGACGATGGCGTCGACCGTCGCTGCGCCACTCGAACGGCGGCTCGGGCAAATCCCGGCTGTCTCGCAGATGACATCGACCAGCTATCTCGGCAGCACCTCGATCACGCTGCAGTTCGATCTGGATCGCGACATCGATGCAGCGGCGCAAGACGTGCAATCGGCCATCACCGCCGCGAGCGGTCAGCTACCGCACAACCTGCCGAGCGCTCCCACCTATCGCAAGGTGAATCCGGCGGACGCGCCGATCCTCATCTACTCGGTGCAATCCGACACGCTGCCGCTGACACAAGTGGACGACTACGCCGAGAACGTCGTCGTCCAGCAGCTCTCGCAGATCGACGGCGTCGGGCAGGTGAACCTCGGCGGGCAGCAGAAGCCTGCGGTACGCGTGCAGGTTGATCCCGCGAAGCTGGTGCCTCTCGGCGTCGATCTCACGGACATCAGCGCAGCCATCACCACCGCGAGTGTGAATGAGCCAAAAGGCTCGTTGAATGGCGCGACACGCAACCTCGCTATCTACGACAACGACCAGCTCACCACGGCGGCGCCATGGAACGACGTGATCGTCAAGTACAACAACGGGGCGCCGGTGCGCATTCGCGATGTCGGCAAGGCAGTCGATGGCGCCGAGAACATGTACCTCAGCGCGTGGCAGGACGGAAAGCCAGGCGTACTGCTGATCGTCTCCAAAGAGCCGGGCGCAAACGTGGTCGCGACGGTCGCGCGGGTCGATGCAGCCTTGGCGCAGATGCGAGCGTCCCTTCCACAAGCAATCCAGATCCACAAGCTCGTCGATCGCACGCAGACCATTCGCGCATCGGTGACTGACGTGAAGCTGACGCTGTCGCTGTCCGTAGCACTCGTCGTGATGGTGATGTTCCTGTTTTTGCGCAGCGTGTCGGCGACTCTGATTCCGAGCGTCACGGTGCCCCTCGCTTTGTTCGGCACGGCTGCACTGATGTATGCGATGGATTACAGCCTCGACAATCTCTCGCTGATGGGCCTGACGATCGCGATCGGCTTCATCGTCGACGATGCGATCGTCATGCTCGAGAACATCCATCGTCACATCGAAGACGGCATGGCGCCGATGCAGGCTGCAATTCAAGGCGCGCGCGAGGTTGGTTTTACCATCGTGGCGATGAGCATCTCGCTGGTGGCGGTGTTCATCCCGCTGCTGCTCATGGGCGGCATTCTCGGTCGCCTCTTTCGCGAGATGGCGGTGACGGTTTCCGTCGCGATCCTGCTGTCGATGATCGTGTCGCTAACCCTGACGCCCGTGATGTGCTCGCGGTTCCTGCGACGTGAGAGCGACATGCGGCACGGCAGGCTGTATGTCGCACTGGAACGCGCCTTCAACTACATCCAGGAGCGCTACGCCCACGCTTTGGACATCGCCCTGCGTCATCGGCAGCTCACGCTCGGCGTGTTCTTCGCCTGTCTCGCAGCCACGATCGTTCTGGCGCTCGCGATTCCGAAAGGATTCTTTCCGCAGCAGGACACCGGCGTCATCACGGGCACGGCGGAAGGCGCACAGGACGTCTCGTTCGACGAAATGTCGCGTCTGACCCGCGCGCTCACAGACGTAGTCGGCAGCGATCCCGATGTGGCCGGCTGGGGCGCCTTCATCGGCGGCGGACGGACTCAGAACAACGCGCAGATGTTCATCACGCTCAAGCCGCGCGACGAACGCACAGCGTCGGCGGACGAGATCATCACGCGACTGCAGAAACGAGTTGCTGCCGTACCTGGCGCGAAACTCTTCCTGCAAGCCGCGCAGGATCTCAACCTCGGCGGCCGCGCCGCTCGCACGCAGTATCAGTACACGCTGCATGCGAGCGATCTCGACGAGCTGAACACGTGGGCGCAGCGGCTATTACAGGAGATGCAATCGCTGCCGCAGCTGACCGGCGTCGCGAGCGATCAGCAGACGAGCGGACGCACGCTGACGTTGACGATCGATCGGGATCAGGCCGCGCGCTTCGGCATCACACCTGACCTCATCGATCAGACGCTCTACAGTGCTTTCGGTCAGCGGCAGGTCGCGCAGTACTTCACACAGCTCAACAGCTACAGCGTGATCCTGGAAATCGACCCGCGTCTGCAAGGCGACGCGGCGACGCTGCAGCAGATCTACATCACTTCGCCGTCGACGGGTCAGTCGGTGCCGCTCTCGGCATTCGTCCGCTACGACACGAATCCCCTCGCCTACTTGTCCGTCTCGCATCAAGGGCAATTCCCAGCAGTCACGCTCTCGTTCAACCTGGCGCCAGGCGTGGCGCTCGGCGACGCGGTCACCGCGATCCAAGGCGCCGTCACTCGCATCCACGTGCCCGAGAGCATCAACGGCAGTTTCCAGGGCGCGGCCGCAGCCTTTCAAGATTCGCTTGCGAGTCAGCCGTACTTGATCCTCGCCGCGCTCGTGGCGATCTACATCGTGCTCGGCGTTCTATACGAGAGCTACATTCATCCGCTCACCATTATCTCGACGCTCCCTTCGGCGGGCCTGGGCGCATTGCTGACGCTGATGCTGTCCCGCACGGATCTGTCGGTCGTCGCGCTGATCGGCGTCATCCTGCTCATCGGCATCGTCAAGAAGAACGGCATCATGATGGTCGATGTCGCGCGGGTCGCCGAGCTAGAGCAAGGACTCTCGCCGCACGATGCAATACGTCACGCGAGCTTGCTGCGGTTCCGACCAATCATGATGACGACGATGGCGGCACTGCTCGGCGCGCTGCCGCTGATGCTCGGGCATGGCACCGGTTCGGAGCTACGCAGGCCGCTCGGGCTGACGCTGGTCGGCGGGTTGATCGTCAGTCAGGCGCTGACTCTATTCACCACGCCCGTGATCTATCTGTACCTGGATCGCCTGACTCGGCCTCACCGCTTGTACGACGCCAGCGCGTCGTCATCGAGTCCCACGCGATTGAGCAACACTTGATAGTGAGGATCCCGCCGGATCGGCTCCAGCCGCGGATCGTTGCGCAGGAAGATGAGGCAGTTCGAACGCGCCGCAACGGCATCGTCAAGCAGGGAGATCGCGCGCTGCCGCTCGTCGATGCTGAGATATGCGGCGGCCGATTCGTACGGACATACATAGGTGCCGACGCTCGCCGCCTTCTCAAGCAACGGGCGCACTTTCTCTTTCTGACCCGCATAGCCATAGGCCTGTGCAAGCATGATCAACGCGACAGGTGATCCGTCCAACTGCGCGCCGTGCTCCGCGAGCTGCACCGCCCTCTGGTGATCGCCGGCGATATAGGAGCCGACCCCTGCGCCTGAAAACAGCATGCCGATGTCCGGATGCTGCTGCATTTTTCGATCGACCCACTCGCGCGCGGCCTTGCTCTCGCCCACCATGAACAGCGCCCAGTTGCCCCAGTCCGCCATTTCTGCGTTGAGCGGATCGAGGCGATCGGCCTCGGCCAGCGCGCGCTTCACTTTCTCGGCTTCGCCGAGCCCCGAGTAATACATCGCAAAGCCCAGTTCCGTCTGCGCCAGCGTCGGGTCGCGCTGCTTCGCTTTGTTCAGCGCGATCCACGCATCCCGCCAGCGCCAGGCCATCACGTAGGTGAGGCCGAGCGAAGACCACGCCTCGGCAGAATCGGGACGCAACGCCTGCGCGTCGGCAATCGAATCGACCACCTTCTGCAGCATGTTGATCGGCGGCTCGAAGTAACCGAACAACTGGCGATACGCGTCGCTGCGTGCGATGTACGCGTCGAAGAATTGCGGATCGAGCGCGATGGCCTGATCGAACAGCTTGATCGCCTGCGGCAGCGACTCACGACTGAGCAGGTCGAGCTGATAGCGCCCGGCCACGTACGCCTCGTAGGCTTTGAGATTGGCGGTGGGGAATTCGTCCAGCGCCCGTTGCTCCTCCGCCAGGATCGCGACCTTCAGCGAATCCGACACGGCGGCCGCGATGTTGGATTGCATCGCGAACAGATTCGTGTCGTCGGTGCGGCCTTCGTAGTCCTTGTCCCAGACGACGTGGCCCTTGTTGAGATCTTCCAGCGCCGCAGTGATGCGCAGCTTGTTGTCCGCGGCGATGCTGACAACGCCATCGAGTACGTAGCGCACGTCGGGGAGCTGGCGCCGGATGTGATCGCGTCCCTTGTTGTCCCGGAACGTAAATGCAGAAGGCGTCGGCACGATCCGCAGGCCGGAGATCTTGCTGAGGTTGCGGATCACTTCGCGCGTGACCTGATCCGCGAACGGCCGCCAGGCGTCGGGCGCATCGGCCGACACATCGAAAGGCACGACGACGACATACGGCGATTCGGGCGTCGGTCGTTCCTGCAACGCCCACCAACCGATCGACACAGCGATCACCAGCACGGCTGCAATCGCCAGCAGCACCCGCCACGATGACGCGGCCTGTTTGGCAGCGGGAGCTGTCGCCGGCCGCGCATCACCCTCCGGAATCACCGTCACCGGTGCGATGAACTGATAGCCGCGACCACGGATCGTGACGATGGTCTGCTGCAGCTCGCCGTTGTCTCCCAGAACCTTGCGAGCGCTCTTGATGTGATTGCTCAGCGTCGCGTCCGAGACTTCACGCCCTTCCCAGACCTCCTTGAACAGCTCTTCGCGCGACAGGACCCGGTCGCGATGCCGGATCAGGTAGACGAGCAGATCGAAAACCTTCGGCTCGGCGGGGATCACCGCGTCCCTGCTGGTGATCCGGTACCGAGCCGTGTCGACCGTGTATTCGGCGATCTGGTACTTCATTTTGTTAGCGAATCATTACGCAACAATTAGCCAACCGCCAAGCGCCGTTACAGCGCTCACCCCAAGGTGGTACCCGGTCGCAACAACAACCTCATCGGGGAAGAACCTCATGCCTACGCCGCTGCAAATCCTGCTGGATCCAGTCTCGTTGACCGTACTGGGCCTGTACGGAGCCTTGATACTGCTCGAAGCGCTGTTCCCCGCCCGCCGCCTGCCCCAGATCAAAGGCTGGAAGAGCCGGGCGCTGGTCGTGTTCGTGTTCTATTTCTACTTGTCGTCCTACCTGCCGTTGCTGTGGGGCGAGACGCTGTCCCAGTACCAGGTTGCCGACCTGCAAGGACTCAATCCGTTCGTCGGCGCCGCGATCGGCGTGCTGGTCTACGAGTTCCTGGTTTATGTCTGGCACCGGACCATGCACCGGGTCCACTGGATCTGGCGCGCCTTCCACCAGATGCATCACAGCGCCGAGCGCGTGGACAGTTTCGGTGCGTTCTACTTCAGCCCGCTGGACACCGTCGGCTTCACTTTTCTCACCAGCATCAGCCTCACTGTGATCGGACTCAGCGCTCAGGCCGTGACGTATGCCATCTATGCCACGACGTTCCTCGCCGTCTTCCAGCACCTCAACGTGCGCACGCCGCAATGGCTCGGGTACATCGTGCAGCGGCCGGAAAGCCACAGCCTCCATCACGGCCGCGGCATCCACCAGTACAACTACTCGGACCTGCCGCTGTTCGACATCCTGTTCGGGACCTTCCGCAACCCGAAGGAGTTCACGAGCGAGAACGGCTTCTACGACGGCGCGTCGGCGAAACTGGCGCAGATTCTCATCTTCAAGGACATCGCCGGCCGCGACTTCGACCCGGCGATGAAGCTCAGCGATCGATGAGGGCGAGCGGGTTCGGCGTCGGCGCCGCAATGCGACGCAGCGTGTTCGTGTCGCGGTGATCGAACGCCGGCAGCTGGCCGCGGATCGCCAGGTCGGTACGCGTCACGTAGGTCCAGCTGCCATCGCGATTGAAAGTGATGTCGATGCGGTAGTAGTCGGTGCGAAACGCTTCGTCGAGGAACGTCGTCGAGCAGATGCCGAAACGCGGATCGCCGCGCCGGGCTTCGACTGCGATGTGGTCATCGCCCGGCTGCGCCTGACCGCCCGCCAGCACGACCTGGCCGCGAGGAATCGCGATCGTCTGCATGATGAGTCCCGTTGCCGGCTCCCACAGCCAGTAGCCGACCTGGTCGTGGAACGTGATGGCTTCCTCCGGCGTGTTGATGTGGATGTGGTAGCGCAGCCCATAGAGGAGCTGCGGACCATTGGCCTGTGCGTCGATCGGCTCCATGCGCACGTGTTCCCGGTACACGCGCCGTTGCGGGCCGTCGGCCTTGGGATTGATGTCCACACCCTGGTCGGACTCCCAGACACCTGCCAGGCGACGCAGCGGGCCCAGATTCGCCAGCGTATCGGGCGAGGACTCGGGTTCGGTGTAGAGATCTTCGGGAAGGTTTTGCATGTCAGCATCTTGCCTTCGCCGCAAAGAGCCGGCAAGAAATGCATTCCCCGCAGCCTTTACACACGCGACGCAGCAATCATGACGGTGTTGTAACGACACGATTGATCGCGCGCGAGCGCGTCGTCCAACGGATTTTCGCGAATGGCGAGTGATCACTGCTGGGCCACGGATGCAGACCGTCACACCATCGACCCAAAGCCGTGTGTTGTCGGCGCCCTCTGAGCGCATGCGCACGCTGCTTCTGTTCGCCGTCGCCGCTCTCATTGGTTGCTCACTGATCTGGTTTGCGCTGGCTGTCCAACGTCCGTTGGCGAATCCGGATGAAGGACGCTACGCGGAGATCCCGCGCGAGATGCTCGCATCGGGTGACTGGATCACACCGCATCTGAACGGACTCGCCTACGTCGAGAAGCCGCCGTTGCAGTACTGGGCGACCGCGCTCACCTATCAGCTGTTTGGCGTGAACGAGTGGACGGCACGCTTTTGGACTCTGTTCGCCGCCTGGCTCGACGTTGCGCTGGTGTACCTGTTTGCGCGGCGGATGTGGGGTCGTCGCGTGGCCACGGTCGCGGCAGCGGTGCTCGCATCCTCGGTGCTGCACTTCGCGATGGGCCAGATTCTCACGCTCGACATGGCGTTCACGTTGCTGCTGACGGCGACGCTGTGCTCGTTTTGTATGGCACAAGTGTTGCGCGTAGCCGAGCCGGTTACGAGCGGACGCTGGATGCTCGCGACGTGGATGCTGCTCGCCTGCGCGGTGTTGACCAAGGGAATCGCGGCGATACTCATCACTGGAGCTGTTCTCTCGATCTACGTGGTCTGGCAGCGCGACTGGAGTGTGTTACGCACGCTGCGTCCGATCGCCGGCGTGGCCTTGCTGCTGGCCGTGACCGCGCCGTGGTTCATCCAGGTGTCGCGCGCCAATCCGGACTTCCTGCAGTTCTTCTTCGTGCGTGAGCACCTCGAGCGCTACCTCACGGATGTCGAGAATCGAGTCGAGCCGTGGTGGTACTTCGCCGCGGTCTTCGCTGCCGGCGCGCTGCCCTGGCTGCCGCAGCTGGGGAAAGCGCTGTTGCAAGGCTGGCGCGCCAGTGCGCCGCTCGGTCAATTCGATGTGCAACGGCTGCTGTGGATCTGGTGCGTCTTCATTCTTGCCTTCTTTTCGTTGTCGGACTCGAAGCTGTCGCCGTACATCCTGCCGATATTTCCGCCGCTCGTGTTGCTGGCCGTGGCCAGGCAGACACAGCGTAGCGCTCGCGGACTCAAGATCAGCGTCGCGATGTTGATTCTCTTTGCGGTCGTTCTGCTCGTCGCGTGTCTGGCGCCGACGCTGGCGACGAAGGAACCGGCGGTGGTGCTGATTATCGAGGAGCTGCGTCCGCTCGTGGCGCTGTATGTCGTCGCAACGCTCGCAATTGCTGGCGCAGCATGGCAAGCCATCGGACGGCAGCGCTTCGATCGAGCGGCGATCGGAATTGCTGTTGCATCGTTTCTCGGGCTGGCGCTTTTGTTCGGCA
>Ga0068864_100003330_pt1 | contig 13278 bp, 13 predicted proteins | sample KBSSwiS72_FD_66586 | JGI IMG/M metagenome (GOLD analysis project Ga0068864, IMG submission 66586) | Switchgrass rhizosphere microbial communities from Kellogg Biological Station, Michigan, USA - KBS Switchgrass S7-2 | ecosystem: Host-associated > Plants > Roots > Rhizosphere > Soil ...
AGCACTTCGTCGAGGCGATGGCCTTCCCGCACAAGACCGCCGCGTATCCGAACCTGTCGACCATGGTCGACCTGCCCGTTCGGGCGACGACCTCGGCGGTTCGCCACCGCGGTCCACGCGCCGCTGCCCATGTCACCGAACCCGCCCGAGCCGGAGGACGCGACCGATGACCGTCGACAGCCCACGCCATCGCGCCGGCGGCGGCCGCGACGCCCGCCGCGCCGCGCGACTGGCCGCGCACGCCGAGCACCTGCCGTTCCTCACCCGCGAGCTCAAGCCGTATGAGGTCCTGAACGAGGAAGGCCTCGCGACGCTCGAGTGGAACGCCGACACGATCCTCGAGGAGGTCGGGATCGACTTCCGGGGCGACCCGGCGGCGCGCGAGACGCTCCGCCTCGGCGGCGCCGACGTCGACGGCGATCGGGTGCGATTCCCGCGCGGGATGTGCCGCCAGATCATCCAGGCGAGCGCGCCCCGGGTCTTCACCCAGCACGCCCGGAACCCCGAGCGGACGGTCCAGATCGGGGATCCCTACACGGTCCTCGCGCCGAACTACGGCAGCCCGTTCGTGCGCGACCTCGACAACGGTCGGCGCTACGGGACGATCGAGGACTTCCGGAACTTCGTGAAGCTCGCCTACATGAGCCCGTACCTGCACCACTCCGGTGGGACGATCTGCGAGCCCGTCGACGTGCCGGTCAACAAGCGCCACCTCGACATGGTCTATTCCCACATCCGCTACAGCGACAAGCCGTTCATGGGCTCGGTCACACACCCGGAGCGAGCCCAGGACACCGTCGACCTCGCGAAGATCGCGTTCAGCGGCCTCGGCGAGGACTACCTCGACGATCACACGGTCTGCCTGAGCCTGATCAACGCGAACTCGCCGCTCGTCTGGGACGCGACGATGCTCGGGGCGGCCCGCGTCTACGCCGAGAACAACCAGGCAACGCTCATCACGCCGTTCATCCTCGCCGGTGCGATGTCGCCGGTGACTGCCGCCGGCGTCTGCGCCCAGACCCTGGCCGAGGCGCTGGCCGGGATGACATTCGTCCAGCTCGTCCGGCCCGGCGCCCCCGTGGTGCTCGGGTCCTTCGCCAGCTCGATCTCGATGCAGTCCGGAGCGCCCACCTTCGGGACGCCCGAGCCGGCGCTCGTCCTGTACGTCATGGCCGCGCTCGCGCGGCGCCTCGGCGTGCCATTCCGGTCCGGCGGCAACCTCTGCGCCAGCAAGGTCGCCGACGCCCAGGCGGCGTACGAATCGGCGGCGACGTTCCAGCCGACGATCCTCGCCGGCGTGAACTTCGTCCTCCATGCCGCGGGCTGGCTCGAGGGCGGGCTCGCGATCGGCTACGAGAAGTTCATCCTCGATCTCGACCAGTGCGGGATGGCGAGCGTCTTCGTGAAGGGCGTCGACATGTCCGACAACGGCCAGGCGCTCGACGCGATCCGCGAGAACGGGCCCGGCCTGCACTTCCTCGGCAACAGCCACACGCTCGCGAACTTCGAGACCGCGTTCTACCGATCCGAGATCGCCGACAACAACTCCTACGAGCAGTGGCTCGAGGATGGCGGGCTCGACGCGGCCCAGCGGGCGAACAAGATCTGGAAGCGGATGCTCAACGAGTACGAGGCGCCGCCGATCGATCCCGGGATCGATGAGGCGCTCCAGGCGTTCATCACGAAGCGCAAGGCGTCCTTCCCCGACTCCGAGGTCTAGGCGAGTGGCCCTCCTGTGGCGCGGTCGCGGCGCGCCTGCTCAGGCATCCCTCGCCGCGCTCGCGACCGTGCTCGAGGACCCGACGTTCGAGCTTCTGCCGCTGAAGAACGCCGCGGAGCAGGAGGCCGCCCTTCCCCAGAAGGCTCGCGTCTCGGTCACGGCCTCGCCGGCGAAGGGCCTCGAGGCGACGGTGGCCCTGAGCGTCCAGCTCGAGGCCGCCGGGTTCCGGGTCGTGCCGCACCTCTCGGCGCGGATGATCCGCGACGAATCGCACCTGCGTGGCCTGCTGGCGCCGCTCGCCGACGCCGGGATCGACCGGGCCTTCGTCGTCGGCGGCGACGCCGAGCAGCCCGGGGCGTACCCCGACGGGCTGTCGCTCCTGCGGGCAATGGCCGACCTGGGGCTCGCCCCCACCGAGATCGGGGTGCCGTGCTACCCGCAGGGCCACGCCTTCATCCCGGACGACGCGCTGCTCGCGGCGCTCCGAGAGAAAGCTGCGTTCGCGAGCTATATGACGACCCAGCTCTGCTTCGACCCGGCCGCGATCTCGAGCTGGCTCACGGCCCGTCGAGCCGACGGCATCGACCTTCCGGTTCGGATCGGCATCCCCGGCGTGGCGGCGATCCCGAAGCTCATCGAGATCAGCGCCCGGATCGGCGTCCGCGACGCGAGCCGGTTCATCCTGAAGAACACCCGCTTCGTCGGTGAGCTCCTCACCTCCGGCGGTGTCTATCGCCCGACGGGCCTCCTGATGAAGCTGGCGCCGCTCATCGCCGACCCGGGGGCCGACGTCATCGGGCTCCATATCTACACGTTCAACCAGGTCGCGTCGACCGAGACGTGGCGGCGCGAGCGGCTCGAGAAGGTATCGCGGGAGCGCTGAGCTCTTACTGGCGCGTCGCGTGCGCCGCGGTCAGGACGATATGGGCCTTGTCCGTCGAGCTCACTGCGGCCATCAGCGCCGTGCCCGGCCACCACATCGCGTACCAGCCGCCCGACTGCGCGCCGAAGATGTAGCTCTCGTCGTCGAACCCGGCGATGACGTGGGCGGCGGCCGTGCCGACGCGTCCGACGAGAATCGTCCGAGCCGAGTCGCCGTTGCCGACGAGCGTGTACAGGGCGACGTCGATGCCATCCTCCGGCAGCGCCGCCGCGGCGACGGCGAGCTTCGTGATGGCCTCGGGTGTCGCCGGTGCGTCGACGCGGGCCCGACAGAGATACGCCTCGCGGTCGCGGACGAAGACGATATCGACGGCGTTCGCACCTCGGACGTCGACGAGCGCGGCGAACAGGCCCGCGAGCCCCGGTTCCGCGGCGCGACAGCCGGCCTCGAACGGCGCGGAGAACGCTCGACTGACGTCGACCGGGATCGCGCGCCAGGCGCCCACGGCCATCGCCTGCACGGGATCGACGGCTTCGCCAGGCTCGGTCGCGGACGGGACCGCGCCGCTCGTCTGGGTGGGACTCGTCGCCAGGTTGGACGCAGCCGGGGCAGCGGGGCCGCACCCGAGCAGGACGCTCGCGACGAACATCGCTGCACCGAACGGCGCAGCAAGCTGGCGGAATCGACGAGCCACCATCGCATTGACTACGCCGCCAGCGTCACCGGAGTTCAGGCGGGACGCGCGACAATCCCGCCGTGGGGCTGACGCCGTGACCGGAGACCGCATGTCCACCGAGGGACGCCTCGCGAGCGCCCCCGATCGCGCCGCGGAGCTCGCGAGACGTGCGACGCCGCCGCCGCCCGGCGAGTGGGCGGCGCGCGAGGTCATCCTTCATCTCGCCATCGTCGATGAGGCCGTCTGGCACCCGCGCCTCGACTCACTGCTCGCGGCCGGCGATGAACCGCCGCGCTGGTCGTGGGTCGAGCCGGGCCTCTGGTCGGGACCGGGCGATGACTCGGTGGCGGGAGCGCTCGCGGCCTACCGGGAACGGCGCGCGGCCACGATCGCGCGCCTGGAAGCGCTCGGCGACGCGGGCCGGCAGCGCTATGGCATCCACGACACGTACGGCCGCCTCGACGTCCCGGCGCTGCTTCGCATCCTCGCGGACCATGACGCCGAGCATCTCGACCAGCTCGCCCGCCTCGCGGGGGGATGACCGGCGCCAGTGATGCTGGCAGCCGGCCATCTGCCGTTCACATGTCGACGATCACGGGGCCGGCAGCACGCCCCACTCCGCCCCGTTGGCGTTGAACTGCTCCCCGCTGACGAGCTGCATCCCGGTCCCGTCGGCGTTGATGACGTACAGCGACGCACGGAGCGGCGATGCGCCGGGGTAGTGCGAGAACACGATCATCGTGCCGTCCGGGGACCACGACGCATGGAAGACGCCGGATACGCCGCTGGCATCCTTCGAGAGATGCGAGGTGAGCTGCTTGAGGCCCGTGCCATCGGGTGCGATCGTGTACAGGTTCTGATCTGCCGTGCTCGGCTCGGGCGGTGACTGGAACAGGATGAGGTTGCCGTCGCGCGACCACTGCGGGTCGTCGGCGTCCATGTTCGCCGGCGTCACGCGCATCTCGTGGAGGATGTTGCTGTAGGGGAAGATCTTCATGATCCAGTGCTGCTCCGGCGTCGTGTAGAAGTCGCGGGTGAAGACCAGCGTCTTCCCGTCCGGCGACCACCGCGCCCGATTGTCCTGGTAGCCGTCCGGACAGGCGTTGTCGCAGCGCAATCCCTTGCGCGTGACCTGCCGGAGCCCGGTGCCGTCGACGTTCCTGATCCAGAGGGCGACGTTGTACGGACCCGCGGCCCCCTTGTCGAAGAGGCCTCGCGTCTCGACGAACCGCAAGCCATCGGGTGACCAGGAGGGATCCTCGCCGAGCGTGTCGATCTGTCGCAGGCCGGTCCCGTCGACATTCACCACGAAGACCCCGCCGTCGTCGAGCGACGCACCCTCGGGCACGTAGCGCGTGAAGAGCACCTGCTTGCCATCGGGCGAGAGTGTCGGCAGCCGGTCGTCGAAGTTCGAAACGACGAGCTGCCGTGCGTTGGTCCCATTCGCGTTCTGGATCCAGATCTGGGCGTGCTTCGGCGCAGATTGCTCGTCCGTGAACACGATCTGGCCGGGGAGGTCGGGGACTGGCTGCGTGGCCACCGGCGTGGCGGCCGCGGTCGGGCTCGTGGACGCTGCCGCCGCGGTCGGCAGGAGCGTGGGCTGGCCCGTCGGTGTGGCGGTAGAACAGCCGGCGAGCGCGACCCCGAGCGCGGCGATCAGGATGCGGGCCGGGCCTCGCACTGCGGTTCGTGACACGTGATGCCCCTCCTCGTCGCACGACATCAGGGGCCGCGTGACACATCTCACACGCTTGACGCGGCCTGAATGTTTACGGCGACGTCGCCGGACTCTCAAAACCGACGAACGTGATGCTGTTCACGATCGGTGTCGCCGCGGCGATCAGCCCGGCCCGATCGACCCCGTCGACGTCGTCGATGACGATCATCACCGTGTCCCCGGTTGGCGCATCCAGCAGGTAGATCACCGCTGTTTCCAGCCCGACGATTCCAAAGCCGTAGGCATTTGATGGATCGTCCGGGAGGAACAAGCTCTCGCAGCGTGGGTCGCCATGGTCGGTCGTGCAGTGGTCCGGGCTCGTCCGCGCCCCCGTCGGGAGGGCGATCTCGAGCCGGAATCCAGTCGCCCCGCCGACCGTCACGGGGGTGAGGCCCGTTGCCACGAGGTCGACGTGCCCATTCAGCCACGTGGCCAGGTCCTGTGCTTTGATCCCAACCCCCGGCTCAGCGACGAACGAGGCGCTGGACTCGGCGAGGGGACGCCGGAAGATCGAGATCGCATCGTGGAACACGGTTCCGTCGGGGTATGTGGTCGTCCCGCCGGCGCCGTACGTCAGGTCCATCTCACCGCGGGTGTCGAGCGTATTCGCCCAGCCCCCGGGGACGGTGTAGGAGATCTGCGGCGCGAACGTATGCGTCTGGTAGGTACCTGGCCCGAGCGGTCCGAGGCAGCTGCCGAGGTTCGTCACACACCGGTAGGGCGAGGCCGTGGGACCCGCCGGTGTCGGGCTCGCCCCGGGTCCGCCGTGCGACGGCACCAGCCCGAACCGGAGCCCGACCGCGATGACGACGATCGCCGCCGCGGCGAGGAGCACTGGCGCCGGCCCGACTGAAGCCCGACGGCGGGCGCGCTCCTCGACGGCGTCCAGGTTGCGCTCGACATCGACGACGATGCCGCTTGCCGCTCGATCGAGCTCAGCGCGCAGCCGCTCGTCAAGCGACACGGTCGTCCTCCCCGAGCAGGAGCGCCAGCCGCTTGCGGGCATGGTGGAGGTGGACTCGAGCCGTTGATTCGGAACACCCGAGGATCGACGCGACCTCGGCCGTCGGTCGGTCCTCGTAGTAGTGGAGCACGATCGCCGCCCGCTGCGAGCCCGGCAGCTGCCGCAGCGCCCCGTCCAGGTCGTGGCGACTCGGTCGATCAGGTACCCGAGGGACGAGTCCACCGCGGACGAGCTGCCAGAGGCGCTCGCGCCGCAGAGCGCGCAGGGTCAGACGGATCGCGATGCGTCGGACCCAGGCATCCGGTCGCTCGTACCTCGAGATCTTCGACCACCGGACGAGCGCCTGGAGGAACGCGTCCTGGGCGATCTCCTCCGCTCGCGCGTGATCTCGGAGCATGAGCTCGACCGTCCGCAGGACAGGCGCGAACTCGAGCCGAAAGAAGGCCGTGTACTCGATGGGCTCGGTGGCCGCCCGGGATGCGTCGGTGGCTCTGACGAGATACCTCGGGACGGGATGCGACGATGACCTCGATTGTGCGCCCGGCTGCATGGCGAGGGCAAAGCGATCCACGCTGACTCACAGCCCCCGACGCCGCCGAATGTTTATCGTGGAGCGGCATGACGTTGCCGACCGGTCCCGCGGTCACCTTCCTGTTCACGGATATCGAGGGTTCGACGCGCCTGGAGCAGACCGTCGGCAGCGATGCGTGGGCGGGAATCGTGGCCGACCACGATCGACGCCTCCGCGACGCGATCGAGCGCGTCGGTGGCCACGTCGTGAAGACCGAGGGCGACGCCATCTTCGCGGCGTTCGCCGACCCCGGCGCAGCCGTCACCGGAATCGCCGATGCCCAGCGATCGCTCCTCGCCGAGCCGTTTGCGGGAGACGCCGCCGTCCGTGTTCGGGCGGGCCTGCATCTCGGCGTCGGGCGCCTCCGGAGCGACCCGGAGCCCGGCGCGCCGCCGGACTACGTGGGCATCGACGTGAACTACGCGGCCAGGATCGCCGCGGCCGGCAACGGCGGCCAGATCGTCCTGTCGGCTCCGCTCGTGGAGGCGCTCGGATCCGACGGCGCCGCCTTCGTGGCCGCCCGGGCGAGCCTCGTCGACGAGGGCCTCCGGATCGTCAAGGACTTCGAGGAGCCGGCGCGTCTCTACCGGCTCGTGGTCCCGGGCGCGGCCGACGACGACCGGCCGCTCCGCACCCTCGACGCGCCATCGAACCTGCCCCACGGTTCGACGAGTCTCGTCGGGCGCGACGAGGAGATCGCCCGGCTGGCCGCGGAGCTCCGCGACGGCCGGATCGTGACGCTCACCGGGCCCGGTGGGAGCGGCAAGACGCGACTGGCGATCGGCGTCGCCGAGGTCGTTCGCGGCAGCTTCCCGCATGGCACCTGGTTCGTCGATCTCGCCGACGTTCGCGAAGCCGCCCTCTTCGAGCCGACGATCGCCATCACGATCGGCATCCGCGAATCAGCCGAGCGCTCGCTTGCCGACGCCCTGCGCGGGTTCCTGCGCGACCGCCAGGTCCTGCTCCTGCTCGACAACCTCGAGCAGCTCCTGCCGCCCGCCGCCGAGACGACGGCCGGCCTGATCAGGGGCGCCCCGGGACTCCGGATCCTGGCCACGAGTCGCGAACTGCTCAGGATCGGTGGCGAGCACGGCTACGTGGTCCCGCCGCTCGATGTGAGCGCCGGGATGACCCTGTTCGAGGACCGCGCCCGGCAGCATCGGCCGGACCTCGTCATCGACGATGCGACCCGCGACACGATCCGGGAGATCTGCGCCAGGCTCGACGGGCTACCGCTCGCGATCGAGCTGGCCGCGGCGCGCATTCGGGTCCTCTCGCCGGCCGCGATCCTCGATCGGCTCGGCCGGAGCCTCGACCTCGCCGGCGGCGCCCGCGACCTGCCGGAGCGCCAGCGGACGCTGCGCGGGGCGATCGACTGGAGCCATGCCCTCCTGAGCGAGCCGGAGCAGCGACTGTTCCGCCGGCTCGCGGTGTTCGCGGGCGGCTGGAGCGCCGAGACGGCCCTGGATGTCACCGATCCAGCCGGCGCACTCGGCCTCGACGTCCTCGAAGGGATCGAGTCGCTGCTCGATAAGAGCCTGATCCGCGCCGATGACACCGACCGGAGCGCCGCCGACGACGCCAGGTTCTCGATGCACGTGCTCCTGCGCGAGTACGCCGCCGAACGGCTCGCGGAGAGCGGGGAGCAGGACCACCTCGAGGCCAGCCACGCGGCCGCGATGCGGGCGCTGGCCGAGCGAGAAGGCGCCCAGATCCTCTCGAAGACCGGCGACCAGGCGGTCCGTCGGCTCGATCGCGAGCAGCACAACCTGCGCGCCGCGGTCGATTGGTCGCTCCGAACGGGCGACATCACCACGGGCCTCGCGATCATGGCCTCGACCTGGCGCTGGTTCCAGCAGCGCGGGCGACTCCGGGAGGGGCGGTGGATTCTTGCCGAGCTCCTCGCCAAGCCCGCGACGACGGCTGACGACCGGCTCCGGATCGCCGCGCTGTCGGCGGACGGCGGCCTCGCCTACTGGATGGAGGACTTCGAGGGCTGCCTGGCCCGCTACGCGGAGCGCCTCGCGCTGGCCGAGGAGATCGCCGACCCGCGAGCCATCGCCGAGGCCAACTACGACCTCGGGTTCCTGTTCGCGGTCTCGAACGAGCCCGACCGGCTGCGGGCCTACGAGAGCCGCGCGCTCACGCTGTTCAGCGAGCTCGGCGACGAGACCGCCACGGAGCGGGCCCGCCAGGCGCTCGTCCTCGGGCGGTTCCTCGAAGGTGACCTCGACTTCGCCCGGGCCGAGACGGAGCACAACCTCGAGACGTTCCGCCGGCTCGGCTCGCTGTTCCAGGTCGCCGACAGCCTGACGCTCGTGTCGGCAATCGAGTGGCAGCGAGGGGATCCCGTGAGCTCATGGACCCGCCTCCGGGAGGCGCTCGGGATCTTCGCCGAGCTGGACCTCGCGTCGGGCCTGGCTCGATCGCTCGGGATGGCGGCGCTGCTGCAGCTTCGCTATGGCGATCCCGAGCTCGGCGCACGGATCGCGGGCGCAACCGAGGAGCTCCACCAGCAGAAGAACGTGATGATCGCCCCGACGAAGGTGCTCCACTTGCCGGACGCCGGCGCCATGGCCGTCGAGCGGTTCGGGGCGGAGCGCGCCCACGAGCTCATGGCCGAGGGCGCCGCGATGGCCCTGCTCCGGGTCGTCGAGGACATCCTCGCGGCACCCCCACCGGTCGCACCGGCGCCGTCGGCTACATGACAGCTTCTGTCATGTTCGGTGCTATCGTCGCCGCGTGCGTGCCAGCCGACTGCTCAACCTCCTCCTGCTGCTCCAGGCCCGCGGCGGCCTGACCGCCGAGGAGCTCGCGAGCGAGCTCGAAGTCTCGATCCGGACGGTCCATCGCGACGTCGACGAGCTGAGCGCGGCGGGGATCCCGATCTACGCCGAGCGCGGCCCAGCCGGCGGGATCCGGCTCGTCGAGGGCTATCGGACCCGGCTCACCGGGATGACCGCCGAGGAGGCCGAAGCCCTGTTCCTCTCGGGGCTGCCGGGCCCGGCAGCCGAGCTCGGCCTCGGCACGGTGGTGGCCGCGGCCCAGCTCAAGGTCCTCGCCGCGCTGCCGACCGAGCTCCGATCGCGCGCATCGCGCATCGTCGAGCGGTTTCATCTCGACGCGAGCGCGTGGTTCCACGGCAGCGAGCCCGTGCCGCATCTCGCGACGGTGTCCGAGGCGGTCTGGGCAGCCCGGCAGCTCGAGATCCAGTATCGCCGTGACGACGGCTCGGTCACGCGTGTGCTCGAGCCGCTCGGCGTCGTGCTGAAAGCCGGCATCTGGTACCTCGTTGCGCGCGCCGATGATCAGCTGCGGACATATCGCGTGTCGCGCGTTCTGAGCGCCCGGCCGCTCGAGGAGACTTTCGAGCGGCCCGACGCGTTCGATCTCGCCGCCTGGTGGGCCGAGTCGAGCGCGGCGTATGAGCGGGAGGTCCCGCGGATCGACGTGGTGGCCCGAGTTCGCGCGGGTGCGCTCGATCGCCTCGCCGACGCCGTCGGCGACCGCGTGGTTCGCTCGGCCGAGCGCATCGGCGAGCCGGACGCCGATGGGCGGCAGGTCCTCAGGATGAACATCGAGTGGCCGGCCGAGGCGAGCGGCCGGTTCGTCGCCGTCGCCTCGGACGTCGAGGTGCTCGAGCCGGAGCGGCTTCGAGCGGAGCTGCTTGCCGTCGCGAGCGCTGCGGTCGACCGCTACTCGCAGCCGTAAGAGGTCCGGCGGGGCGCCGGGTCGAGGTCGGCCGCGACCGACGCGAGGGTTGCGCTCAGGCGCCGTGCCACGCTCCCCGCCTTCCGGCGCCACGCCGGCCGGGTCCGCTCGACGGACGCCATCCCGGCCAGCCGGGCCGCGTCGGCTTCGCGTCGCATGTCGTCGATTCGGGCTGCGATGAGGTATGCCGCCAGGGTCTGCATCGTGTCCTCCGTTCCCGTTTCTTCTGGAAGGACACAGTACCGAAGAAACAGGACAGAACCTGTCATCAATTGAGACCGATGCCGAGCCTCAGAACCTTCATGCGCAAATCCGGGGGTGGGCGACCGGGTGGGCGGCCTTCGGATCGGTGGCGGTCGAAGACGCGAAGGCGGCGAGCACCTGGAGCTTGGGCACCGTCCCGTGGGGACCTTCGGACGTCTGGAGGAACAGCTCTTCCGTATGGGCGGCGAAGGCGTCGTCGAGGGTGAGGGTGTGTCGATCGACCTCGACGATCCTGTACGTGAACAGATAGCTGTCGCTCGTATAGACCCTCACGGTGTCACCGAAGAGCGACCGGCCTTTGTCGACCAGCGACGCGGTCAGAAGCGGCAGGAACATGCCGTCCCTGGCATGGGCATAGATGTACGTCGCGCGCCCCTCACCGGGCTGGCCGAGCTCCGGCTGGTAGAGCGCAACGTCGCACAGGGGGTAGCTGCCGTAGCCCGCCGTCTGGAGCATGACCGGAAGGTCGATCGCGAGCGCCGGGACGACGATCCGTGTCGCGACGCGGCCGGCCGGAAACGCTGGCGTCGGCGAGGCGGCCTCGGGGCCGACCGTCCGCTGCGGGATCGTTGACGCCTGGCCGGCCATCGCCGTGGGCGTCGGAGCCGGGATCGAGCCCGGCGTGGCTGCCACGCACGCTGTCAGCCAGAGCGACAACCCGGCAATCGCCATTGCGCGAGGCACGGTCTTCGGGGCGTTGGTCCGTTCGGCGCGCGCCCTAGGCCCCGCGAAGCGCGCGGCGAGGACCCTCGTCAGCGCGGGCCGCTGGCCCGAGTCCGGAGCAGGTGGCCGACAATCAGGAAGGCGACGAGGAAGCCCAGCACGAACACGGCTGGGCTCGGTACGGGGCTCGGGACGTCGATCGGTCCGACCGCATCCGTCGGGGACTGCGTGGCTCGGGGACCGGTGCCGGATCCGAAGCAGGTTGTGCTGGTGATCCGATCGTTGATCAGGCTCACAAGCCCGTTCCGCGCCAGGGCACGACCGTGCAAGGTCACGCCGTTCGCCATGGTGATCGACGTCAGGGCCATGATCGTTCCGACGAACGTCGAGCCGGATCCGAGCGTCGCGGAGCTCGTGACCTGCCAGAAGACATTGCAGGAGCTCGCGCCGTTGATGAGCTTCACCCTGCTCGACGATGCGGTCACGAGCGCTGACGTCGCCTGGAAGATCCAGACCGCGTGCGGATCGTTGTGGGCATTGAGCGTGAGGGTGCCGGTGAGATCCAGTGCGACGCCACCGGCGTTGTACACGCCGGGAGCGAGCGTCAGTCCGCCGAGCGTCCCGTGGATCGCCGTGACCGGCCGGCCGGCCGCGTCGGTATAGGCGGTCGTCAGATCGCTTTGTGCCTGCAGGGCGATGGCATCTGCCTTGTGGATCGTGCCGTGCACGATGCCCGGCGGAAAGCCCGTCACCGCCGCTGCGGGCGAGACGCCAAGGTTGCCGTTGATCACGGTGGCTCCGGTGCTTGCCACCTTCGGCGTCCCGGCGAGTACAGCGAAGGGAGCGGCAGTTCCCAGTCCAACGGTTGATGGGCCCGTGGCTGCCACGAGCTGGACGCCGCCCAGGACCGCGACCATTGCGACGGTGGCTCCGGTGAGGAGCGAACGCGCGCCTCTGCGTCGGGTGGTGGTCATGGCGACTGCCTCGAGGGTTCGATCCGAAGTCATGGTTCGGCGAGGCTTGAGTGTCGGAGCGAGATCGCGGCGTGTCATGACCGCCCGTCATGGGACAGGCGAAACAGCCGGAGGTCCGCGAGCCGCCGTGTCGGCGCTCATGTGGGCGACGCAGCCGGCGACCTGTTTCGCGACCTTAGATCGTGATCGCGTCGCTCACGCGAGGCGGCGCCCGGACCTCCCAGCCCGGAACGTGACGAGCGCGGCAGCGACGCCGAAACCGGTGATCAGGCCCGACGAGAGGATGGGGCCACTTTCGGGGCCCCTGAGCGACGTGAACCACAGGGACCCGAAGGCCACCAGCCACGCCAGGCCCAGGACGGTGGACCAGCGGACGACGCCATGGCCCGGGCGGGCAAGGAGCAGGCCGCCCGTCAGGAGGGCAGCGACCGCGCCGACCAGGACCATCGCCGCGAGACCCGGGTTCTGCGCCAACAGGTTCTCGCCCACGAACACGACCATGAGCAGCCCGGCACAGATCACGCCGGCAACGACCCAGAGTGCACCCCCGAGTCGTAGGCCGTCCGTGCTCACGCCCGCGTGCACCTGCTCGGCCGGCAGCGTCTCGTTTGCCATCGTTCCGCGCTCCATCTCAGATCGGTGATGGTCACTAGAGTTCGTCTCTAGTTGCAGACTACGCTAGAGTGAAACGCGAGATGTCGGCTGTCAAGGGATCCGGCGCCACAATGCTCTCCCGGCGCGATCGAGCGAAGGCGACGCACTGGCGCATCGTCAAAGCGGCCTATCGGCTGTTCTGCGCGCAGGGCTATGCCGGCACGACGATGGCGCAGATTGCTGAGGCTGCGGGCGTGGCGGTCCAGACCGTCTACTTCACGTTCCACACAAAGCCGGCGCTGCTCAGTCGCGCCTACGACTTCGCGGTCATGGGCGAGGAGGACCCGGAGATCCCGGAGCGGCAGGCCTGGTATCAGGCCATGACCGCCGAGCCCGACGCCACTCAGGCGCTCCGTCACTTCGTCACCGGCGTGGGCGAGATCACCCGCCGGGTCACGCCGCTGTCCATCGCTGCGCAGGTCGCCGCGGACGGCGACCCAGACACGGCCCGCGTCATCGACGTCCACGACGCGATGCAGGC
>Ga0068864_100003334_pt1 | contig 13276 bp, 5 predicted proteins | sample KBSSwiS72_FD_66586 | JGI IMG/M metagenome (GOLD analysis project Ga0068864, IMG submission 66586) | Switchgrass rhizosphere microbial communities from Kellogg Biological Station, Michigan, USA - KBS Switchgrass S7-2 | ecosystem: Host-associated > Plants > Roots > Rhizosphere > Soil ...
CCGGGAGTCACATCGGGGGAAACCCGGATGTCGTCGATCCCTGGCTGAAAAGGGCTGTTTCGCGCGTTCCGTGTGACATCATCGACCCGAAATCGCGGCCGAAAAGATGACCCGCGCCGCCCGTCCAGACGCGGCGAGTTCGCCCGGGTCGCCCAGAAGCACGGACGGTCGCGAATCCGGCGGCAACGGACTTGGAATGCCTGGCTCTCGAGGGGTCGTGGGCCTTTGAGAGCCGGCGAAACAACGAGTAGGAGGAGCCTCATGAAGTCCAAGCGCGGAACCATCCTCGGGACGTGGGGGGCGATCGTCATCGTCGGGCTCAGCCTGCTCTCGGGATGCCAGAAGAAGGAAGACGCCATCAGCCAGGCCGCGAAGACGGACACGAACAAGCCGGGCATCGCGGAGACCCGGGCCATCGCGGAGGAGGGGTTCGTCTACGGCCTGCCGATCGTCATGAACTACGCCGTCATGTACGAGTATGCGGTCGACAAGAGCTCGCCCAATTTCAAGGCGCCGTTCAACGAGATCAAGAACGAGGCGCGCGTGTTCACCCCCAAGGACACGGCGGTCGTCACGCCCAACAGCGATACGCCCTACTCCTTCCTGTGGATGGACCTGCGCGCCGAGCCGATCGTGCTATCCGTCCCGGCCGTGGAGAAGGGCCGCTACTACGCGGTCCAGCTCGAGGACGGCAACACGTTCAACTACGGCTACATCGGGACCCGGACCACCGGCAACGAGTCCGGCGATTTCCTGGTCGCCGGGCCGAGCTGGAAGGGCGAGACACCGGCCGGCATCAAGAAGGTGTTTCACTCGACGACGGAATTCTCGGTCGCCGGCTATCGCACCCAGCTCTTCAATCCCGCCGACATGCCCAACGTGGTGAAGGTGCAGGCGGGCTACAAGGCCCAGCCCCTGTCGGCATATCTGAAGCAGCCGGCCCCGCCCGCGCCGCCGGCCATCGACTTCCCGAAGATCGACAAGGAGATGGTGAAGACCAACTTCTTCCAGTATCTCGACTGGGCCCTCCAGTTCGCCCCGCCCGGGCCGGAGGAGACCGAAATCCGGGCGAAGCTCGCGCGGATCGGCGTCGGCGCGGGCAAGAAGTTCGACTTCAAGGATCTCTCCCCCGAGCACAAGGCCGAGGTGGCCCTGGGCATGAAGGAGGGCGAGAAGAAAGTCGACGAGTACCTCGTCTCCGGCCCGAAGAACATCAACGGCTGGAAGATCGGATCCTGGTTCGGCGACCGGAGCTTCTTTCACGGCAACTGGCTGCTCCGCGCGGCCGGCGCGAAGGGCGGGATCTACGGCAACGACGCCACAGAGGCTACCTATCCCCTGACGAAGACTCTCCCGAACGGTGAGCCGCTCGACGGAAGCAAGCACGGCTACACGCTGACCTTCGCGAAAGACCAGTATCCGCCCGTCAACGCCTTCTGGTCGGTGACGATGTACGACGGAAGCACGCAGCTGCTCGTCGACAACCCGATCAACCGCTATCTCATCAACTCGCCCATGATGCCGAAGCTGAAGAAGAACGCGGACGGATCGCTGACGCTCTACATTCAGAAAGACTCACCCGGCAAGGCGAAGGAATCCAACTGGCTGCCAGCGCCGGATGGCCCCGTCTACCTGGTGATGCGCCTGTATTCGCCGAAGACCGAGCCGCCGTCCATTCTGCCGCCCGGCGAGGGAACCTGGCAGCCGCCGGCGATCGCGGTTGCGAAGTGAGAAGAGGATGAATCGATCTTGCGGCCGGGCGGCGTTTGTTTGCGGCGCCGCCCGGTCGCGGGGTGATCGATCTAGGGAGCCTCGGACGGCTCCGGCGCCGCCGCCGCCATGTCCTCGAGCATTCCGCGGAAGACGAGGCCGCGGACGAGGTCGGTGACCGGGCGCGTGAAGAACCCGCTGTGCCCGCTGATGACCTCGTTCGAGGCGCGGACCACCCAGAGCGGAAGCGCGTGATCGGTCTTGCAGGTCAGGACCACGGAACCCATCGTCTCGACGCCCGGGCAGAGCGCCGGGGTCACCGGCACGGGCTCGCCCCGCGCCGACGCCTTCAGGATCTCGGCCATTCGATCCACCACCTCGGGGGGCAGATCCTTCATCGGCAGCGTGCAAGTGCAGTTCTCGAGGGTCCCCATCATCGATGCCTTCTGCGCCTCCGGACCGTGCTCGACCACGTCGACCCGGTGTGTGACGAACGGGTCGTAGTTGCCGACCGTCGTCACGAGCGTCTGCCGCGGTGAGCGCGGACCGGTGCGCTGAAAGAGAGTCGATATCGACCGGCCGAGCTTGAAGAGAACCCTCGTGTCCGAATCGGTCTCCGACGCCAGGATGACCATCACCGGCCTCTGGTTGGGGCCGAACAGCGGATAGCGGTCCTGCAGCTCCTGGAACGGCGCGTACAGAGACGCCTCGAAAGCCGGATTCGCGAGGACGATGAGGTCGCCGAATCCGGAGATCTTCCCGGTCTTCCCCTCGAGCATCGCCTGGACCTGGGCGTCCACCATCCGGCTCTTGAGAACGTTCGCGATCGCGGTGTAGAGCATCGCGCCGCCGAAGCTGTGTCCGAGGACGACCATGCGGCAGCGCCTCGGCGTCTCCTCGTTGACGTGTTTCTGGAAGCGGTCGAGGAACGTCAGCAGCTCCACGACCTCGCCCTGTCCGATCGTGTGGGCCGCGCGCTTGCGCGCGAAGAAGGTGAGCTCGCGGAGCGGGGGAACCGTCGCCGAGAGGCCGCGCCAGCCGATGAAGATGCCGATGGTCCGGGTCGCCCCTTCGACGCCGCCCTCGCGCTCGACCTCCTTCGCGTCCCTGGCGAGCCGCTCGAGGAACGCCCGGAAGCAGCACGCGTTGCGATTGCAGAGCCGGGCGTCGTTCTTCCAGCCGTGCGCGAAGAGGACGATGTTCAGCCGCGCCTTGTCGGGTCTCGCCGCTTCCCTCTTGAGCGTTTCGATCAGGAGCAGGAGCGGCTCGCGCGAAAAGAGGCTCCCCTGGTCGTCGAACTCGAGAAAGGCGAGCTGGTAGTCGTCGTGGATCTCGAGCGCGCTCGTCTCGACCCTTTCGCGGCCCTCCCTGGTCGCCAAGTCCTCGTCGTGGACGGGCATCGCCACGGCGCGGCCCTGCGAATCGAGGCGGTGCGGGGCGTGCGAGGTGCACGCGGCGAGACACACGAGCGCCCCGAGCAGCCAGACGTTCCGCACCCTCACGTCGGCTGCGTAGTCTACCGTCGCGCGCGCGGCAGGCGCGTCAGTTCGTGATCGTGATCGCCTTGCTCGCCGTGTCGACCGTCGCACCGCCCGGAGCGAGAAGCTTCATCGTCACCGTGGCCGTCGCGGCCTTGTCCGCCCGCATCTGCCACGACACCGCCTGTGACCCGCCGGCCGCCACCGTCGGCAGCGCCTGGGTCGCCGACTGCGGGCTCTCGAGCCGCATCGAGTCGGTCGGCGTGAATGTGATGTTGACGCTGTAACCGCTCGCCGCCGACCCGCCCGTGTTGACGACGGTGCCGCTCGCCGTGAAGAACTGGCCCCTCGCGATGCTCGCCGGCACCCCGCTCAGCGCGAGATCCAGCGTCGGCGCGGAAGGCGTCGGCGTACGCGTCGGCGTCGCGACCGGCACCGAGGACGTCGGCGTGCGGGTCGGCGTTCGAGTCGCGGTGGGCTGAGGGGTCGCCGACGTCGGCGTGCGCGTCGCGGTGGGCGCGACGGACGTCGGCGTCGGGGTCCGCGTCGGCGTCGGCGTGGCCGGCGGCGCGGACGAGGTCGTCAGCCGCACCGCCGCCCAGTCGAGGAAGAAGTCGCGTGCGGTCGACGCGGCCACGTCGATCACGCGGACGCGGAAGTTCGCGTTCGACACTTCCGACGAGGTCCACGCCCTGCCCCACGTGTCGGCGGGGCCGCCGAGGACGTAGGTCGCCATCGTCGTGGTCAGAGGCGCCGTCGACTTCGCGGCCGTCCAAGATGCTCCGCCGTCCCAGGAGAGCTGCACGCACATCTTCGGCGTGCCCGTCGTGCCGTCGGCGCGGGCGTCCAGCCTGACCTCGATCCCGCCGACGGTCTGGCCGGCTGGCACGGTCAGCCCGTAGTTGAAGAACCGGTGCTTGTCGCGCGAGGCGCTGGTGCAGGACGAGGAGTTCGCGGTACCGCTGTTGTTGTCCACCGCCGAAGTCCCATCGGCGATCTGGGCATTCGCAGGGGTGATCTCGAAGCCGTTGCCGTCGCCGCCCGCGTCGGCGGCGTTGGCCGTCGGCGCCTTGAACGCCGGCCCGCCTCCGCCGCTCGGCGTCACCGTCAGCGTCGCGGTTCGCGTCGCGCCGCCGGCCGAGCCGGTCAGGGTCACGGGAGTCGAGCCGGCGACGACAGTCGTCGTGACGGGGAACGTCGCGCTGGTCGCTCCGGCCGGGACCGTCACGCTCGTGGGGACCGACGCGACCGCCGAGTTGCTGCTCGACAGCGATACCGGCGTCCCCCCGGACGGGGCCGCCGCCGTCAGCGTCGCCGTGCCCGTCGCGGCGGTTCCGCCGACGACGCTGGCGGGGCTGACCGACAGGGCTGCCAGGGCCCTCGGCGGCGCGAGAACCGTGATCACCGCGGTCTTCGTGCCGTTCAGAACGCCGGTGATCGTCACGGGCGTGTCGACGGCGACCGGCGAGGTCGTGATGTTGAGCGTCACGAAGCCCAGACCGGCGGGCACCGTCACGCTCGTCGGCACCTGCGCCGCCGCGGGCTTACTGCTCGACAGCGTGACGACGGCGCCGCCCGCCGGTGCGTTCTTGGTGAGGAAGATCGTCGTGTTGATCGGGTTGCCGCCCGTCGCGCCGCTCACGCTCGGCGTGATCGAAAGGAGGCTGAGCGGCGCGTTCGGGTCGGCGGAGAGGCTGATGAACGCCGTCTTGTCGACCCCGGCCGCGCTGCCCGTGATCGACGCGGTCGTGAACGTTTCGACCGCGGTCGTCGTGACTGTGAAGCTCGCGGTGCTGTTCCCCGCGGGCACGGCGACGCTCGCCGGAACCTGGGCGTGCGCCGTGTCGCTCGAGACGAGCGATACGGAGGCGCCGCCCGCGGGCGCCGGCACGGAGAGCCCGACCGTACCCGTCAGCGACGCTCCGCCGATCGCCGAGTTCGGGCGCACGTCGATCGCGGAGAGCGGCGACGGACCCGGTCCGCCCGGGTCGACGCGCAGCGTCTCGGCGTGGAGCATCCCGAGCGGGAAGACGGACCCCTGGATGATCACCCAGTGCGGCCGCGCGACCTTCGGCGGCGTGATCGGGAACGTCGCGGAGAGGGCGCCGGCCGGGACGGTGACGTCCTGCGGGACGACGACGTCGCCCTCCATGCTCCCGCTGAGCTTGACCTGCAGGCCCCCGGCGGGAGCCGGAGAGGTCAGCGTCACCGTCCCCGTCGCCGAGGCGCCGCCGAGCACGGAGGAGGCGCTCAGCGAGAGCGCCGAGAGGGCCGAAGGCGGCGCCGGGCTGCCGGCCGGGTTCAGGACGAGCCAGGTTTGCGGCGACTGGTAGCCCTCGAAGCCCGTTCCGAAGTCGAAGACGATGCGCGTCGGGACGCTCACCGCGGCCGTGGCGACGTCGAACGTCGCCTCCGTCGCGCCCTCGGGGATGAGCACGGTCGCCGGCGGCTTCGCGAGCGCCGTGTCGTTGCTCCGGATCGCGACCTCGACGCCGCCCGGCGGGGCCGGGCCGAGAAGAGTGACCTGGCCGGTGACAGTGCCGCCGCCGACCACACGTTCCGCCGCGAGCGAGCCTCCCCACAGGATCGGGAAGCAGCCGATCGAGCTCTGCTGCCACTTCAGGCCGAACGCGGCGCGCAGGGTGCCGACCGAGGCGCCGTGCACCGGAGGCGTCGTGACCGGCGTGACGACCGCGTCGGTCGATCCCGCGGGGATGACCACGCTGGGAGGGATCTCGACGCCCGGGAAGTCGCTCGCGAGGAACACGCGCATGCCGCCGGCGGGGGCGGGCTGGTTGAGGGCGATCCGCGCGGCCGTCGGGTTGCCGCCCTCCACGCTGCCCGGGTCGGAAATGATCCAGAACAGGTCCAGTCCGGCCGGTGTAGCCGGCAGCGCCGAGATCTTGAAGCTCGCGCCGGCCGACCAGGGCCCGAGGACGTCGCCGTGCACCGCCCGCACGCGCCAGAAGTACGTTCCGGCGGGGAGACGGTTGATCCCCTCGACGAGCGGATCGGGGACGACCATGTAGTCCGACCGGCTGATCTGCGTGACCATGAGGACGCCGATGTCGCCCGCGAAGTTCGGATCGTCGTCGATGTCGATGTCGTAGCCGGCGATCTGCGGGTTCGCGGTGTCGGTCCAGTCGAACTGGAACGGAAGCGTGATCGTCGCGCCTCCGACGGGAGACAGCGGGGTCGGCGGCCCGGGGACGGGCGCCGTGTTCGTGATGTGCACGGTCAGCGTCGCGGACGGCAGCCCGCGCACGTTGTCCGAGGAGACGGCGCGGACGCGGTAGAAGACGTTCGGGAGCGCGTTTCCCCAGCCCGCGTTGAACTTCGTCCCGAACTCGACGGTCGAGCCGAGCGTGATCGGGTGCGAGAACGCGGCGTCGTCGTCGGCCTCGAGGATGTAGTACTGCGCGCCGGCGACCTCGGTCCACACGATGTCGAAGAACTCGCGCACGTGGAACGACGAGTTCGGAGCGGGCGAGGTGATCACCGGCGAGCCCGCCGGAGCGGGGCCGATGCCGGTGACCGTGAAGCTGCGGGCCGAGGACCACGCCGAGTCGAAGAAGCCGTTCGGGCCCTGGTCCTGGGCGGCCTTCACGTGCCAGAAATAGGTCCCGTTCGGAAGGCCGCTGACCGACGCCTTCGTCGGCAGCGGAACGTCGAGGTCGAAGTTGTTGAAGCCCGACGCGATCACGGTCGAGAACGTCGAGCTCGTGCCCACCTCCCACGAATAGCTCCCGATCGGGCCGTCGGGATCGACGACGGCCTGCCACTGCAGCGTGATCGGTTGCACGAGCGACGCGCCGTTGGCGGGCGCGGAGAGGACCGGCGCGGGCGGCGGCGTCTGCGCCGCCAGGGTCGCCGAGCCCGCCAGCAGCAGAAGCGAGAGGAAGGGCAGCCGTTGACGCCTGTGCATGCGATCCCCCTTGGCCGCGGCGCCTGAATCGGCGCACGCGCAGTCGCCATACCGTTGCACCAACAAGAGCGGCCGCAGGAATGATTAACGTTTCACTTAGGAGCGATTGCGCAGGCGCCGCTGCCGACGCCGGCGAGCCAGGGCCCCACCGATGCCCGCACGCGTCTCCCCGCCCAGGTACGCGTCGCGCGAATCGGATCGAACGTTCGGGCCGGTCGCAATCGGTGCGCCAAGCGATCCGCGAGCGCGTCTCTCGCGGATCCGCTCAGACCTCGCTGCGAGGCGGGAAAGAAGCCGGGCGCCTGACTCTCCGCTGTCCGCGGTCAATCGCTCGCGAGACGAGGCGCCTTGTACGCGAAGAGCTTCTGGCAGTCCCGGCGGAGAAAACCTCCCTTGACCGGGACTCGGTGATTCCCCTTCTCGAGCACGTAGCGGCAGGAGATGAGACACGCTCGCCACTTGTATTCGTCGGTTCCCCTCTTCCGGCCGAAGGCGGCGATGTCTTCCTGCGAGACGCCGTACACGACCGCGCCGATCCTCGACCACACGCACGCGCCGGCGCACATCGCGCACGGCTCGTGCGTGGAATAGAGGACGAAGTCGGGAAGGTAGCGGCCGTAGCCGCTCGACACGTACTTGAGCGTCTCCAGCTCGACGTGCTTGATGCTCGAGCCCGAGGTCTTCACGCGATTCCCGGCGCTCGCGATGACGACTTCACGGCCGCCCGCCAGGCGAGTGATGACCGCTCCAATCGGGTAGTCGCCTCGATCCCGGGCACGCTTGGCCTCCGAGATCGCGAGCTCCATGAACTTCTTTCGGGGCTTGTAGGAAGCGGGGATCATGGAGGCACATTATGGCGGGCTGCGGGCTTGCACTCCGATGATCACCGCCGCCATTCGGGGGACCGAGGACCCGGACCGCCGCGCGCACCGCTGTGCCAGAGGAGCCGCGAGTCTCGACCGCCTCCCGGGCCGTCGCCACCGCCGCCACGGGCGCCCCGGACCGGTCCGGTTCGTGCGCTCTTCAGATTCACCGTCCGGCCCTCTGATAGAGTCACGCCAACTCCCAGCGAGCATCGGCCCGCCGCCCCGGGTGGATCGGAAGGGTCCCGATCTCATCCCACTCTGGAAGGGGGACACCGTGATTCGTCGACGATCGCCGCCGCTGTCGGGTCCACCGCAGTCAGTCCGGCCCGGACCAGTTCCGCCAAACGCAGGCTCGGCGGCCTGTCCGGTCCGCGCGGCCATCTTTCTTCGATCCCGGTGAAAGGATCGGAGCCCGCACGGGTGGACACCCCGCTTCACGTCCGATCGATTCTCGGGGCTTCCAGCGCCCCGGCGTCGAATACTGAAAAGAGGCCACCATGACATCGAGGAAACTCATTCTTCCGACGGTCGCGGCGATCGCGATGACGTGCGCGCCGATCGCCTGGGCCCAAGTCCAAACCACGGGCACGTCCGGTTCACCCAGCGCCACCACCACCGTGGATGGCAAGCAGCTCCCGGCGCCCGACCCGAAGTTCGGAGGCGTCATCAATCCGACCGCCGCCGACTCGAAACCGTTCTGGCCACCGACCATCGTGCCGCCCAAGGGCGCGCCGAACGTCCTGCTCATCATGACCGACGACCAGGGTTACGGTGTCACCAGCACGTTCGGTGGCGTGTTTCCGACGCCCGCCATGGATCGGATCGCGAAGACCGGCTTGCGCTACACGCAGTTCCACTCCACGGCGCTCTGTTCGCCGACTCGCGCCGCTCTGATCACCGGCCGCAATCACCACTCGGTCGGCTTCGGCGTGATCTCGGAACAATCCACCGGATACCCGGGCTACGACTCGATCATCGACAAGAACAGCGCCACCGTCGGCCAGATCCTGAAGGGCAACGGCTACGCCACTTCGTGGTTCGGGAAGAACCACAACACACCGACCTATGTCTACAGCCTCGCCGGACCCTACGACCAGTGGCCGAGCGGTATGGGGTTCGACTATTTCTATGGGTTCATGGGCGGCGAGACCAACCAGTGGACGCCCTATCTCTTCCGCGACCACACCCAGATCTATCCCTGGATCGGTAAACCGAACTACAACCTGACCACCGACATGGCGGACGAGGCCATCAGCTACATGAACGAGCTGAACGCCGCCGCGCCGGAGAAGCCGTTCTTCCTCTACTACGTGCCGGGCGGCACGCACGCTCCGCATCATCCGACGCCGGAGTGGATCGCGAAGATGAAGGGCAAGTTCGACATGGGCTGGAATCAGCTACGCGAGCAGATCTTCGCCAACCAGAAGAGACTGGGCGTGATACCCGCCAACGCGCAGCTCACGCCCTGGCCCGACAGCCTGCCGAAGTGGGACACGCTGAATCCCACTCAGAAGAAGGTGTATGCGCATCAGGCGGAGATATTTGCCGCCTACGTCGCCTACACGGACCACGAGATCGGCCGAGTGATCCAGGCCGTCGAGGATCTCGGCAAGCTCGACAACACGTTGATCATCTACATCAGCGGCGACAACGGCACCAGCGCGGAAGGCTCTGCGATCGGGACGACGTTCGACCTCGCCGCGATCCAGGGCATCGACATACCCGTCGAGACCCAATTGAAGTTCTACGACGTTCTGGGCTCGGACGTGACGACCCCGCACATGTCGGTCGCCTGGTCCTGGGCCTTCGACACGCCCTTCAAGTGGACGAAGCAGGTGGCATCCTTCTTCGGCGGCACGCGGCAGGGGATGTCCATCTCCTGGCCGGGCCACATAAAGGACGTGGGAGGCATTCGCCCGCAGTTCCACCACATGATCGACATCGTGCCCACCATCCTCGAAGCCGCCGGCATCCGAGCGCCGGAGATCGTGGACGGCATCGCTCAGAAACCGATCGAGGGCGTGAGCATGGCCTACACCTTCGATTCCGCGAACGCGAAGGCCGCATCGAAGCGCGACACGCAATACTTCGAGATGTTCGGCAACCGCGCGATCTACCACGACGGCTGGATCGCCGCCACCGTCCCGCCGCAGCCGCCCTGGTTCATGGGCACGGCCAAGATGCCCGACCTGCTCACCGGCTACAAGTGGGAGCTCTACAACATCGCAGACGACTACTCGGAGAACAACGATCTCGCTGCGAAGAACCCCGCCAAGTTGAAGGAGCTGCAGGATCTGTTCATGGTCGAGGCGAAGAAGTATCAGGTACTGCCGCTGGACAACTCGATTCTCGAGCGCCTCCTCACGCCGCGCCCGAGCGCGGTCGCGGGCCGGACCGAGTTCACCTACACGGGTGAAATCGACGGCCTGCCCGATGGAAGCGTTCCCAACACGCTTTCCAAGTCTTACTCCGTCGCGGCCGAGGTCGAGATTCCGCAGAGCGGCGCCGAGGGCATGCTCAACACGCTGGGCGGGCGTTTCGGGGGCTACGGTCTCTACCTGCTCAAGAGCAAGCCCGTGTTCACGTACAACCTGCTCGGTCTGGAACGCTTTCGCTGGGAGGGCGCCCAGGCGCTCACGCCCGGCAAACACACCATTCTGTTCGATTTCACGTATGACGGGCCCGGCATGGCCAAGGGCGGCACCGGAGTCCTGTCTGTGGACGGCAAGGAAGTGGCTCGGAAGACCATCCCGCATACCATCCCGGCCCTCATGACGATCGACGAGACCTTCGACGTCGGCGTGGATACCCGCACCGGGGTGGACGACAAGGACTACCAGTCGCCGTTCCGCTTCACCGGCAAGCTCAACAAGGTGACCATTAAGCTGGTGCCGCCGAAGATGACTGCCGAGGAGGAAGACCTCCAGCAGAGGAGCGAGGACGCCGCGAGAATCGCGGCGCAATAGACGCGGCTCCTGGGCGAGACGCGAGGCGTCCTTGAGGGGGCGCCTCGCGCGATTTTCTCCCCGGGCGCGACCCGTATCTCGGGCGCAACGCCACACTCGCCGCCCCTGATGCCGAGTCGCACCCGCGACTAGTCCCGGCGCAACGCCGCCATCGGGTCGATCTTCATCGCCCGCCTCGCCGGCACGTAAGAAGCGAGCAGGGCGACGCCCGTCAGGAGGACGGCCACGGAGCCGAACGTGACGGGGTCCGTGGCGCCGACTCCGTAGACCATCGTCGACAGCAGGCGCGTCAGCCCGAGCGCGGCAACGATTCCCGTCCCGATGCCCGCGAGCGCGATTCGCATTCCCTGCCCGAGGACCAGGCGCAGCACGTTCCCCCGCGTCGCCCCGAGCGCGATCCGCACACCGATCTCGTGCGTCCGCTGTCCGGCGAGGTACGCGATCACTCCGTAAACGCCGATCGCCGCGAGGACGAGGGCCAGGGTCGAGAAGACGCTCAGCAGGATCATCGCCATTCGCTGCCGCGCGACCGAACCGGCGACGATCGCCTCCATCGGCCGCATTCCGTAGAGCGCCGCGCTGCGGTCGAACCGAGCCGCCGCCTGGCGGATCGCCGGCGCCGCGTCGAGCGGAGCGCCCGTCGTCCGCGCGACGAATGAGGTGCCGTTCAATACGAGCGTCCAGAACTTGTCCGGCAGCTGCCACACGGGCAGGTAGATTTCCGACTGCAGGCCCTGGTGCTCCATGTCGCCCAGCCCCCAGTGCTCCACGTGGCCGACGACGCCGACGATCTCCGGTTCCGTGTCGATCAGGGCGAGGTGGATGCGTTTTCCGATCGGGTCCTCGTTCGGAAAGTGTTTCTTCGCGAAGGCCTCGTCGACGACGACGACCGCCGGGGCGCGCTCGTCGTCCTGATCGGTGACGAATCGTCCCCGGCGCAGGGGGATGCCCATCGCGGGCAGGTAGCCGGGCGTAACCAGGTAGAAGAGCGCGAGAGGCATGTCTCCGACGTTCGCGGGCTTCGCCCGATCGTCGCGCCAGAAGGGCAGCTCGGAGTCGCCCGTCATCGGCAGGGATCCGCCCTGCAGGGACAAGGCGGTCACTTCGCGCACGCTTTGGAACTGGCGCAGGGCTTCGCGGTACTTGGCGCGCAGCTGGGCGGCCGTCAGATCCTGCGAGGGCGTCAGCGACATCGAAAAGGTCAGCAATCCTTTCGGCTCGAAGCCGGGATTGACGGCCCACAGGGCCTGCAGGCTCCGAATCATCAGCCCGGCCCCGATCAGGAGCACGAGGGCCATGGCCATCTCCGCGGCCACGAACACGCTCTGCGCGCGATGTCTCGTGCCGCTGGAGCCTCTCCCTCCCTCCTTGAGCGTCTCCTGCAGGTCGGACTTCAGCAGCTTGAGCGCGGGCGCGAGGCCGAAGACGATCCCGGTGAGGAGCGAGATCGCCAGAGTGAAGACCAGGACGCCGACGCTGAGGCCGATCTCCTCCGAACGCGGGACCGTGTCCGGCAGCGCGGCCAGGATCGCCCGGGTTCCCCACTTCGCCAGCAGCGTTCCCAGGACGCCCCCCGCGAGCGCGAGGATCACGCTCTCCGTCAGGAGCTGCCGGACGACCCGCCAGGCGCTCGCGCCGAGAGCCGCTCGAAGCGCGAACTCCCGGCTGCGTCCGGTCGCGCGCGCCAGCAGCAGGTTCGCCACATTCGCGCACGCGATCAGGAGCACGAAACTGACGGCTCCGAGCAGCACGAGCAGCATGCCCTGCACCCCGCCGACGACGTCCTCCTTCAGGCCCACGAGCGCGATTCCCCTGCCCTTGTTCGCGTCGGGGTAGGCGGCCTCCTGGTCGCGCGCGATCCGGTCCATGTTCGCGCGCGCCTGCGCCGCCGTCACTCCCGGCCGCAGGCGCCCGACGGCGCGCGTTCCCATGCTGACGCGGCGGTCCCGGAAGGTCTCGTCCGTCCACTGGCCCATCGGCACGTAGACGTCGGCGTCGTTGGTGAAGGTCAGACGCGAAGGGGCGACACCGACGATCGTGTGGGGCTTGCCGTTGAGGGTGATGCTCCGGCCCACGACGTCCGGCGACGCCCCGAACCGGCGCTTCCAGAGACCGTCCCCGAGCACCGCGACCGGGCCGGCGCCCGGCCGGTCGTCCTCTCCGAGGAACGTGCGGCCGAGCAGGGGCGTGACGCCCAGCAGCGGCAGGAGCTCCGCCGAAACCATGCACGCCTGGACCCTCTCCGCCTCGCCCGATCCGGCGAGGTTGAAGTCGTCCGGGCGATACGCGCCGAGCGCCGTGAAGACGCGGTTGTCCTTCTGCCAGTCCAGA
>Ga0068864_100003335_pt1 | contig 13274 bp, 9 predicted proteins | sample KBSSwiS72_FD_66586 | JGI IMG/M metagenome (GOLD analysis project Ga0068864, IMG submission 66586) | Switchgrass rhizosphere microbial communities from Kellogg Biological Station, Michigan, USA - KBS Switchgrass S7-2 | ecosystem: Host-associated > Plants > Roots > Rhizosphere > Soil ...
TGCACGGTCGCGGCGATAAGCGCGAGGCGGAAGTCGTGTATCTGCGCGCGATCGAGCAGTGCGGTCCGGATTCGGTGCTGATGTTCAATCTCGGCGTGCTACTCGAAGACCTCGGTCGTACGCAGGCGGCGCTCGAAGCCTATCAAGCGGCAGTCGGCGAGGATCCTGCGCTCGCCGATGGACACTACAACCTTGCGCGGCTCTACGAAGCGCTCGGTCAGCCGCAGCACGCAATCCGTCACCTCGGTCAATATCGTCGCCTGCTCACCAGCGAGACGCGCTGAGATGGGCCAGTCGGGCTCGAGATGGTGGGTGGGCACCTCGGGCTATGCCTATCCGGAGTGGCGCGGCAGCTTCTACCCCGAAAAGATGCAGACGGCGAAGATGCTGCCGTACTACGCCGAGCACTTCGCGACGGTCGAGATCAACAACACGTTCTACCGGATGCCGAACGCGAAGCTGCTGGAAGGCTGGAGCGCGCAGACCCCGGAGAACTTCAAGCTGACGCTGAAGGCGCCGCAACGAATCACGCACCAGAAGCGGCTCAGGGATTGCGCCGACGACGTCAGATACTTCCTGGAAGTTGCGAGCACGCTGGGGCCGAAGCTCGGCGCGATCCTGTTCCAGACGCCGCCCTACCTGCGCATGAACCTGGAAGTGCTCGACGCCTTTCTGGCAATGCTGCCGGAGGGGCTCTGCGCGGCGTTTGAGTTCCGCCACAAGTCCTGGATGGAATCGGACGTTTTTTGCCGGTTGCAGGCCAAGGGCCTCGCGCTGTGTGTCGCAGATAGCGAAAACTTCTCCACGCCGGTGGAAATCACCGCCGGCTATGCATACTTCCGACTGCGCGACGAGGGCTATCAGCCGCAGGATATCGAGCGCTGGGCCCAGGTGATCCGCGAGAAGACTGCGGGCTCCAGCGACGTCTTCGTGTACTTCAAACACGAAGAAGCGGGGATCGGCACTGAGTTCGCGAAGCAATTGATCAAGAATTTGTCAGGCTGAAGCCTGACCCACGGGGGGAAGATTCATGCGTTCTGCGTCGTTGAGCGGGCTCGCCGCTATTGCGTTGCTCGTTGCCTGCAGCAAAGCGCCGCCGCCCCCTGCGGCACCCCCGCCGCCGAAGCCTGCTTACGGCAGTTTCGGTGTCGACCTCACTGCGATGGACACGAGCGTCAAGCCGGGCGACGACTTCTATCGCTACGTCAACGGCAAGTGGCTCGACAGTTTTCAGATGCCGGCTGACCGTGCCGGCTACGGCACCGGCACCGTCGTGTTCGAGAAGACCGAGGCCGATCTGCACGCAATCCTCGATGAGCTCGCGGGCAGCAAACCTGCGGCGGGCAGCGTCGAGCAGAAGGTCGCCGATATGTACGCCGGCTGGATGGACCAAGCCGGAATCGAAGCGCGCGGGCTCGAGCCGTTGCAGCCGTATCTCGCGCGCATCGCAGCCGTGAAAGACAAGGCCGGCCTGATGCAGCTCGTCGGCTCGGTCGATTATCAAGCGCCGTTCGCGGTCGGCATCAACCCCGACACGATCGATCCCACTCGCTACGTGGCGTGGGTCGGTCAGTCCGGGCTCGGCATGCCGAATCGCGACTACTACCTCAAGAAGGGTGAGAAGTTCGATGCCTATCGCGCGGCCTACGCCACGTACGTGACGAAGGTCTTCGAGCTGCTCGGCAACAAAGATCCCGCCGGCGCGGCGCAGCGAGTGATCGGCATCGAGAACAAGATTGCCGCGGTCGCATGGGCCCCGGAGCGCCAGCGCAAAGTCAGCGAAGCCGTCAATCCGATGGACCTGGCTGGACTCAAGAAGCTCGTGCCCAGCATCGACTGGCAGCTCGTGCTCGGCGGCGTCGGTCTCGGCGAAATGCAGAATTTCGTCGTAGCCGAGACGACTGCGATTCGCGACGGCGCCAAGCTGCTCGACAGCGAGCCGCTGGCCGCGTGGAAGGACTACATGACCTTCCATTTCGTCAACGGCTACTCGACCGACTTGCCGAAGGCGTTCGACGATGCCCAGTTCGACTTCAACTCGAAGGCCCTGCGCGGCGTGGAGCAGCAGCGCGATCGTTGGAAGCGCGGCCTCACGCTGGTCGATGGGTCCATCGGCGAAGGGCTCGGCGAGATCTACGTGCGCAAGCATTTCCCGCCCGAGACCAAGGCGAAGATGGACGAGCTGGTGGCGAATCTGCGCGCGGCGCTCAAGGAGCGGCTCAAGACGCTCGCCTGGATGGACGATGCGACGCGCGCGGAGGCGGTGAAGAAGCTCGATGCGTTCGAACCCCGCATCGGTTATCCGACCAAGTGGCGTGATTACTCGGCGCTCACCGTGGAGCGCGGCAAGCATTTCGAGAACGTCCGCAATGCGCGCATCTTCGATTGGGAGCGACAGGTCAAGCGCATCCACCAGCCTGTCGATCGCAGCGAATGGTTCATGACGCCCCAGACAGTCGATGCGTACTACGACCCGTCGAAGAATCAGATCACGTTCCCCGCGGGCATCCTGCAGCCGCCGTTCTTCGATCCGAACGCCGATGCCGCGGTGAATTACGGTGCGATCGGCGCGATCATCGGGCACGAGATCGGTCACGGCTTCGACGACCAGGGCCGCGAGTTCGACGGCTCAGGCAAGGTGCGCAACTGGTGGACGCCGCAGACCAATGCGCGCTTCGTCGAGGCGACCAAGAAGCTCGGCGCGCTCTACGCGTCGTTTTGCCCGCTCGAAGGCGCCTGTGTGAACGGCGACCTGACGATGGGCGAGAACATCGGCGACGTCGGCGGCCTCGAGATGGCGCATACGGCCTACCAGCTCTCGCTCGCTGGCAAGGAAGCACCGGTGCTCGATGGCTTCACCGGCGATCAGCGCTTCTTCCTGTCCTTCGCGCAAGCCTGGCGCGGTAAGACGCGCGATGATGCTCTACGCGCGCAGATGCTGACCGACCCGCACTCGCCGCGTGGCGCGCGCGGTGCGTTCCCCGAGCGCAACATGGACGCGTGGTACGCAGCGTTCAACGTGCAAGCGGGCGACAAGCAGTATCTCGACCCGAAGGATCGCGTCAGGATTTGGTGAACTCCAGCAGATCCTTGTTCAGCCGCTCCGCGTGGGTGAGGAACAACCCATGCGGCGCGCCTTCGTAGATCTTCACGGTCGCCTGCGGCATCAGTGCCGCCGTCTTGCGGCCCGTGATGGCCAACGGCGCTGAGACGTCTTTATCGCCGTGCACGATCAAAGTCGGCACGGTGACCTTGGCGAGATCCGCGCGGAAATCCGTAGCGGTCAGTGCGCGATTGCACTCGACCAGCGCCTTCATCGAACAACGCAGCATCAGGCCGGCGATCCAATCGAGCATCGCGTCGGAAGTTTCGGCGACGCCGAACGGCCGCATGTTGTCGCGCAGGGCTTTCGGAAAGTCGCGCAGCAGGACGTTGCGCCGGCCGTTCTCGAACACCGCGGGATCGATGCCATCCGGGTTGTCTGCGGTCTTCGTCATGAACGGCAGCGTCGCCGCAACCAGCGCAACCCGCGCGACCCGCTTTGAACCGTGCCGCGACAGGTAGCGGACAGCTTCGCCGCCCGCCATCGAATGCGCGACGAGCGTGACGTTCTTCAGATCCAGCGCATCGAGCACTGCTGCGAGATCGTCAGCCAGCGTATCGACGTCGAAGCCGCGACCGGGGTCGCTCGAGCGGCCGTGGCCGCGGCGGTCGTAGGCGATGCAACGCGTGCTCTCGGAGAGCGGCGCTGTCTGATAACCCCAGCAATCGGACGTGAGCGCCCAACCGCTCATGAACACGAGCGGCTCACCAATGCCCCAGTCTCGATAGAAGAGTTGGACGCCGTCGCGGGTCTCGACGAACGGACCGGCGACGCGAGCGGACGTATTCGAGGCACGCGCGCGTTGCTCCGCGATCGCGGCGTCTGTGCTCAGCAACGCTGCGCCACCGATTGCCGCGCCGGCTGTCCTCAGCAGATCCCTTCGATCCATCGCCGCTCTCCTCATGATTGACCCATGGTGTGGGGAAATCATGCGAGCGAGCGACGAGTGCGTCGATTACCTCGGAGGTAAGGATTGCACTTGATGCAGCGAGAATGACGGCCGGATGACGGTGAGTCGCGCACGCATGCTCGGGCTGGCACGCCCAGCCGATGCGCCGTTGTCGCGCCACGCATCCGCGACACGCGTCCAGCTTCCCGGACGCGTGGCCCCTGCACTCGCCCCCGCAGTCGAACGGGTCGCGATGGCTTCCGCCATGGTGAAGAAACTTCCCTTGAACATGCTTACCCCGGACACTGGTCTTGACTACCTGATCCAAAGACGCGCGACAGGCGTGCGATACGACACCTGTCGCGCATTTTTAGTTCGCTTTAAGACTTGGAATCCGCCTTCGGTGCCTCGGCGGCCGGCGCCTTCGGCGGACCTTGAAACTCTGACTCGATGACGATGGCGACCTGGTCGCCGACGCCCATGTTGGAGCCCACTCCCGGAATGCCACCCGCGATGCCGAAGTCGGAGCGGCGCAGGGTGCCTTGCGCGGAGAATCCCACGCGGGCCTGCGGATCCATCGGATGGCCAGAGTAGCCGCCGTTGTACGTGGCTTCGAGCACGATTGGCCTGGTCACACCATGCAAGGTCAGCTCGCCGTGCACGCGCATGGCCTGGTTGCCGAGGTCTTCGACCTGTGTCGTACGGAACGTGATCTGCGGGAACTGTGCCGCATCGAGAAAGTGCTCGCCGGCCAGTTCTTCGTTGAAGTTGTACTTCGGATCCGGATAGTCGGTCTCGATCGAGCGCGGATCGATAGTGGCAGTGAGTTGCGTGGCCGCGAGGTTGCGCGGATCGAACTGCAGCTTCGCGTCGAAGTGGCGGAACCGTGACGTGTAGTGCGAGAAGCCCATGTGGCTCAGGCGAAAGATCAACGTCGAGTGCGCGTGATCCATCTTGTATTCGCCGGCCGGAACGTCCGGCGCGAGCGCCGCTGTTCTGGACGGTTCACCAGCGGGCTCGGCAGCCGGTGCTGGCGTTGCGGCAGGTGCAGCCTCGGCTTGCGCCTGTGGAGGTGCAGCCTTCTGTGAGCAGGCCGCCAGGGCGGCGAGAGCGAGCAGCAGTACGAAGCGTTTCATCGCAATTTCTCCAAGTCGAAGGGTCGTTCTTGTCCACTAGGACGAACGCATCGGGCTGAGGCCGACATTGAAACCGATAAAAGTGTCAGGGGATGTCAGGGTGTCTAGAATAGTCGCCCTGCAGAGAATCCCAACAGCCGACGCCGCAGCGGGAGAACGTCATGACGAGGATTTCCGGGCTCGCAGCCATGCTGTGCCTGAGTGTTTCGAGCAGCATTGCGTGGGCCGATCAGCCGGCGGCTGCCGATACGGCCGGATGGAAGGCGATCGAAGGCGGGCATGGCACCGGCTGCGCGACCGACGCCACGCCCTACGAGTTCTACGTCCATGAAGGCGATCCGAAACGGCTGGCCATCTACTTTCAAGGCGGCGGCGGCTGTTGGAACAGCAAGAATTGCGGGCTGGACGGGCAGAAGACCTTCGAGAACGCCGTCGACGACGGCGATCGTCCGTGGGTGAACAAGGCTGGCGCGGGCGGCATCCTCGATGCGAGCAACCCGGCGAATCCGCTGCGGGAGTTCACGATCGTCTACGCGCCGTATTGCACGGCCGATGTGCACCTCGGCGTGCGCACCGAGCGCTTCGAGACCAGCGATGGCAAGTTCCTCAACGTCGCCTACCGCGGGCTGGCGAATGCGCAGCGCGTGCTGGACTGGACGACGCAGCAGTATCCCGATCCGAAGCGGGTCTTCGTGAGCGGCGGCAGCGCCGGCGCGATTCCTTCGCCGATCTTCGCGTCGCAGCTCGCGCGTCACTACACCAAGGCGCAGGTCGTGCAGCTGGGCGATGGCGCCGGCGGCTATCGCACCAATCGACTCGCGCCGCAGCTCGAGCTGTGGGGCGCAACGCGGGCGCTCAAGAACGATCCGTTGTACAGCGACCTCAACGTCGAGACTGCGAACTTCGAGGACTTCTATTCGCGCGTGGCGGGCGTGCCGAACCTGCAGCTCGGGCAGATCAACAGCATCGAGGACCGCGTCCAGCTGTTCTTCCTGGCGCAGCTCGGCCACGACGTGAAGTCGCTGGCGCCGCTGCTGAGCGCCGACATCGCGGATCTGCGGAAGTCGAATCCGCAGCTGCGCACGTATACGATGCCGGGCGCCGTGCACACCGTGCTGACACGGCCGGACTTCTACACCGCCAGGGTGGATGACGTGGCTCTGGCGAAATGGCTCGACGATTACGTGAACGGTCGCAAGACCAGCAACGTCGGCGATTCCCTGCTCGTGACCGGTGCCGATCGGCTCCAATGAAAAGAGGACAGACTGTGAGACTCGAACGCCTGGGTGGTGCACTGTTAGCTGGTCTACTCATCCTCAGCCTCTCGACCGCGCGTGCGGACGAGGACGCTGCTGTCACGCACGCGCGCAAGTTGTTGCAGACGGCGATTCTCGTCGACGGCCACAACGATCTGCCGTGGGCCATTCGCACGAACAAGACGGCGCCGGGCGACGTCAAGGCGTACGACTTGCGCAAGCCCACGCCGGGTAACACCGACTTCGCCCGGCTCAAGCTCGGCGGCGTCGGTGCGCAATTCTGGTCCGTGTACATTCCTGGCGAGGCGCCCGGCGGCTTCGCGCGCACGCAGCTCGAGCAGATCGACATCGCGCGGCGGATCATCGCGATGTATCCGGATCGCTTGCAGTTCGCGACGTCGGTGGCGGACATCCGCGCCGCGCACAAGGCCGGCAAGATTGCATCGCTGCTCGGAATGGAAGGCGGGCACGCGATCGAGGACTCGCTCGGCGCGCTGCGCGCTTACTACGATCTCGGTGTGCGCTACATGACGTTGACGCACAACGTGAACACGAGCTGGGCGGATTCGCAGGCAGTGCCGGCAGAACACGGCGGACTGACGCCGTTCGGCGAGCAGGTGGTGCTGGAGATGAACAAGCTCGGCATGCTCGTGGACCTCTCGCACACCTCCGACGGCACGATGGACGACGCGCTGCGCGTCTCGCAGGCGCCGGTGATCTTTTCGCATTCGTCGTCGCGTGCGATCTGCAATGTGCCGCGCAACGTGCCAGACGACATCCTGAAGCGTGTCAAGACCAACGGCGGCGTCGTGATGGTCACGTTCGTCGCTGGCTTCATCGATCCGGCCGTCGCTGCGATTCAGCTGCCGGCGATGAAGGAGATCACCGCGCGCGCTGCCGGCAAGAGCCCGCAGGAGCGCGAGAAGATCGAGGAAGAAGTGCTCGGCAAGCTGAAGATGCCGACCACCTCGATTGCGAAGGTCGCGGACCACATCGAGCACATCCGTGACGTCGCGGGCGTCGAGCACATCGGCCTCGGCGGCGACTTCGACGGCAACTCCGAGTGGCCGCAGGGGCTCTCGGACGTCTCGATGTATCCGAACCTGTTCGCGGAGCTGATCCGTCGCGGCTGGAGCGACCACGACCTGACGCTGCTTGCTGGCGAAAATCTGCTGCGCGCGTTTGCGCAGGCCGAGGCGGTGTCGCGTCGACTGTCCAAGTAATCGATGGCCGGTGGCTGGCAATTCTGGATCGATCGCGGCGGTACCTTCACCGATATCGTCGGACGCCAACCGGATGGCGCGCTCGTCACGCTGAAGCTGCTGTCGGAGAATCCCGAACGCTATAGCGACGCGGCCGTTCAAGGCATTCGCGAGCTGCTAGGGATCGGCGACCAGCCGATCCCGGCCGGTGAGATCGACGTCGTGCGGATGGGCACGACGGTCGCGACCAACGCGCTGCTCGAGCGCAAGGGCGATCGCACCGTTCTCGCGATCACCCGCGGCTTCGCCGACGCGCTGCGCATCGGTTATCAGCATCGTCCGAAGTTGTTCGTGCGGCACATCGAGCTGCCTTCGATGCTGTACGAGCAGGTCGTCGAGATCGACGAGCGCATGAGCGCGCACGGCGACGTCGTGCGTCCGCTCGATCTGCAACAAGCGGAGCGCGAGCTGCGCGCAGCGTTCGAGCGCGGCATCAGATCGTGCGCGATCGCGCTGCTGCACGGCTATCGATATCACCAGCACGAACTGCAACTCGAAGAGCTCGCGCGACGCATCGGCTTCGTGCAGGTTTCCGTCTCGCACCAGGTCAGCCCGCTGATGAAGCTCGTCGCGCGCGGCGATACGACGGTCGTCGATGCGTATCTGTCGCCGGTCCTGCGTCGCTATGTGAATCAGGTGGCCGCGCAGCTGCCGGGCGTGAAGCTGCAGTTCATGCAATCGTCGGGCGGTCTCGCCGACGCGCAGCAGTTCCACGGCAAGGACGCGATTCTTTCTGGCCCTGCGGGCGGAATTGTTGGCGCAGCCCGCACGGCGCAGCAGGCCGGCATTCGCAAGATCATCAGCTTCGATATGGGTGGGACGTCGACCGACGTTGCGCACTTCGCTGGCGAGTACGAGCGAGCCTTCGATGCGGAAGTCGCCGGCGTCCGACTGCGTGCGCCGCTGATGCAGATTCATACGGTCGCTGCGGGTGGTGGCTCGATCTGCCAGTTCGACGGCGTGCGGTTGCGGGTGGGGCCGGACTCTGCCGGTGCCAATCCGGGTCCAGCCTCCTATCGCCGTGGCGGTCCGCTGACCGTGACCGATTGCAACGTGCTGCTCGGTCGGATTCAGCCTGAATTCTTTCCGGCCGTGTTCGGCGAAGGCGGCGATGCGCTGCTGGATAGCGCCGTGGTCGCGGAACAGTTCAGCGTGCTTGCTGCAGACATCGAGCGTGCGACCGGCGTGCCGCAGACTCCGCACGGCGTCGCCGCTGGTTGCATCCGAATCGCCGTCGAGAACATGGCGAACGCGATCAAGAAGATTTCCGTGCAGCGTGGCCACGACGTGACCGAGTACACCTTGTCGTGCTTCGGCGGCGCGGCCGGACAACACGCGTGTCTGGTTGCCGACGCGCTCGGGATGCAGACGGCGTTCATGCATCCGCTCGCTGGCGTGCTGTCGGCTTACGGTATTGGTCTCGCCGACGTGACGGTGATGAAGCAGCGAGCGATCGAAGCCGTGCTGGACGATCGTGCGTTGGCAGGTCTGAGGGCACCGTTCGGTGAGCTCGTGAGTGAGGCGCGCGATGCACTGCTGATGCAGGGCGTGCCGGAGGCTGATATTTCGATCGAGCGAAGGGTTGCGCTGAAGTACGAAGGTACGGATAGCACGCTGCAGCTGCCGGTCGTGAGCGATGCGGCGACGTTGAGCGCGGCGTTTCTGGAGCAGTACCGCGTGCGGTATGGGTTCCTGATGCCGGAGAGACGGCTGGTGATCGAGTCGATCTCGGCGGAGGCCGTGGGTGCGAGTGAACGTGGGTTAGAGGGCCGTAGGTCGGGCTTTAGCCCGACAACAGGCCAGAGTCGGGCTGAAGCCCGACCTACAGCGCCAGCACCGACATCCGCATCGCGCCCAGTGTTCTTCGAGAACCAGTGGCACGACACGCCGTTCATCGAGCGAGATGCGCTGCAGCCCGGCGACACCATCCCCGGTCCCGCCGTCATCCGCGAGCGCAACACCACAATCGTGATCGACCCTGGTTGGCGCGCCGAAGTCACGACGCTCAATCACCTGATCCTCCGCCGCGTGCAACCCTTGCAGCGCGCCAGCGCCATCGGCACACGCGTCGACCCGGTTCTCCTCGAAGTGTTCAACAACCTCTTCATGTCCATCGCCGAGCAGATGGGCGTGACGCTCGCGAACACCGCGACCTCCGTCAACATCAAAGAGCGTCTCGATTTCTCCTGCGCGCTGTTCGACGCGCAGGGCAACCTGATTGCGAACGCGCCGCACATGCCGGTGCATCTCGGCTCGATGGGCGAGTCGGTGCAGGAGATCATGCGTCGACGCGGCGAAACAATGCGGCAAGGCGACGTGTTCGTCTTGAACGCACCCTATGCGGGCGGCACGCACCTGCCGGACGTCACCGTCGTGATGCCGGTGTTCTTGTCCGGCGCAGATCCTTCTTTCTTCGTCGCTGCCCGCGGTCATCACGCCGACATCGGCGGCATCACGCCCGGTTCGATGCCTTCGGACTCTTCGCACATCGATGAAGAGGGCGTGCTGCTCGACAACGTCCAACTCGTTGCCAAGGGCGTGTTCCTCGAACCCGAGCTCCGCGCGTTGCTTGCGGACGGTAAATATCCCGCACGCAACGTCGAGCAGAACCTTGCGGACCTGCGCGCTCAAGTCGCGGCCTGTCAGAAGGGTGCGGCCGAGTTGGCTGCGATGGTCGAGCACTTCGGCCTCCAGGTCGTGCAGGCGTACATGCAGCACGTGCAGGACAACGCCGAGGAATCGGTGCGCCGCGTGATCGACGCGCTGACGGACGGCGACTTCGAATACGCACTGGACAACGGCGCACGCGTGCGTGTTTCCATCCGCATCGACAAGCAAGCGCGATCGGCGCGCATCGACTTCACCGGCACCAGCGCACAGCAACCGAACAACTTCAACGCGCCTGCTCCAGTCACGCGAGCTGCTGTGCTCTACGTCTTCCGCACGCTCGTCAATGACGAGATCCCGATGAACGCAGGCTGCCTCAAGCCGTTGGAGCTCATCGTGCCGGCCGGCTCCATGCTCAGGCCGCAGTACCCGGCGGCTGTCGTCGCCGGAAACGTCGAGACTTCGCAGGTCGTCACGGACTGCCTCTACGGCGCACTGGGCGTGCTCGCAGCGAGCCAGGGCACGATGAACAACTTCACGTTCGGCGACGGTGTGCACCAGTACTACGAAACGATCGCCGGCGGTTCGGGTGCAGGACCGGATTTCGACGGCACGTCGGTCGTCCAGACGCACATGACGAACTCGCGCCTCACCGATCCGGAAGTGCTGGAATGGCGCTTTCCGGTGCGCCTGGAGGAGTTTCGCATCCGCCGTGGCTCGGGTGGAGCAGGGCGTCATCGTGGCGGCGACGGTTCGGAGCGTCGCGTGCGCTTCCTCAAACCGATGACGGCGGTGCTGCTCGCCAATCATCGCATCGTCGCGCCCTTCGGCCTGGCGGGCGGCAAATCCGGCGCGACCGGCAAGAACTGGATCGAACGTGTCGACGGCACCGTCGAGGACTTCGGTGCGACCCACTCCGCAGAGATGCAAGCCGGCGACGTCTTCGTGATCCAGACGCCGAGCGGTGGCGGCTTTGGCTGAGCAACCGCGCACCGCTCGACTGGCCACGGCAAGCATCGTCGGCACGATGCTCGAGTACTACGACTTCGCGATCTACAACACGCTCGCGGCCCTGGCCTTCAACAAGCTGTTCTTCCCGTCGTTCGAGCCGCTGACCGGTACGATCCTCGCGTTCTCGACCTTCGCCGTCGGCTACTTCTCGCGGCCGATCGGCGGCGTGATCTTCGGACATCTCGGCGATCGCTACGGCAGGCGCTTCGTGCTCGTCACTACGCTCATGGTGATGGGCGCCACGACAGCGCTGATCGGCGCACTGCCGACGTACGCAGCGGCTGGAGTGCTGAGTCCGACCTTGCTCGTCGCATTGCGCTTCGTGCAGGGCGCGGCGCTAGGTGGGGAGTGGGCGGGCGCGGTGCTGCTCTCGGTGGAACATGGCGATCAGCGCCGCCGCGGCCGCAATGCTTCGTGGGCGCAGATGGGCCCGTCGCTCGGCACGTTGATGGCGACCGGATCTATCGCGATCGTCACGTCGCTGCTGCCGGAGGAAAGCTTTCTTGCGTGGGGCTGGCGGCTGCCGTTCTTCGCGAGCGTCGTGCTGGTCGGGTTCGGTCTGTGGATCCGCGTCGGCGTGGAGGAAACGCCGCTGTTCCGGCAACTCGAACGCGACAAGTCGCAGGCACGCGCACCGGTCGGCGAGGTGTTTCGCGCGCATTGGCCGAAGCTCCTGATCGGCGGTGGCGCACGGATCGGTCCCGATGTTCTCTACTCGCTCGCAGCCACGTTCTCGCTCTCTTACCTGACGATGACAGTCGGCGTATCGCGAACACTCGCGTTGATCTCTCTCTCCATCGGCGGCGCCTGCAACGCGCTGACGATTCCTCTCTTCGGCTCGCTGTCCGACCGCTTCGGTCGTCGCGCCGTGTATGGAACGGGAGTGCTGTGCGCACTGGTGGTCGCCTTCATCTTCTTCCCTTTGCTCGACACCGGATCGCCAGTCGCAATCGCCTGCGCAATCGCGGCCGCGCTGGTCGTGCACGCGATGATGTACGGTCCGCAAGCGGCATTCATCGCCGAACAGTTTCCGACGCGCGTACGCTATGCGGGCTCGTCGCTCGCGTACACGCTGGCAGGGATCGTCGGCGGCGGCATCGCGCCGCTCGTGCTTGCGACGTTGCAGAAGACCTTCGGCGGTACGCATGCGCTGAGTGCGTACCTCGCGGCGGCCTTGATCGTTACCGGCATCGTGCTGATGATTGCACGCGAGCGCGCGGGCGCGGCGCTCGACTAGAACTCTGAGGGCTCGCCATGATCGAAGTCCATCACCTCAACAACTCCCGTTCGCAACGCGTGCTGTGGATGCTGGAAGAGATCGGCGTCCCGTACACCATCGTGCGCTACGAGCGTGACGCGAAGACTTCGCTTGCGCCGCCCGATCTCAAGCAAGTGCATCCGCTGGGCAAGTCGCCGGTGATCCGCGACGGCGACTTCGTGCTCGCGGAGTCGGGCGCGATCATCGAGTACCTGGTCGAGAAGTACGGCGGCGGACGTTTCCGTCCACCGCCGGGCACGCGCGAATACGAAACCTGCCGCTACTGGATGCACTACGCCGAAGGCTCGCTGATGATGCAGCTCCTGGTAAAGGTCTACCTCGATCGCGTCGGCGAGCCGGCACAGGCATTGCGCGAGCGTGTCAATGGCGCCGTGCGCATGCATCTCGCGTATATCGAAACATCGATCGGCGCTTCGCAATTCTTCACCGGTCCGGCGCTGACAATTGCCGACGTGCAAATGAGCTTCCCGTTGGAGATCAGCGTTGCGCAGGGATTGCTCAACGATGCGCAGCCACACCTGCAAGCGCTGCTCGGTCGTTTACACGCACGACCGGCATATCAGACGGCGCTGGAGAAGGGTGGGCCGTACGTGTACGCGACGTAACGAACTCCTTACCGTTCCCGTCCTACTGTCGGAACTCTCCTGGCACTGCAGCCATTGGAGATGCGGAATATTCCGCAACCAATAGCCCTTCGATTCGTTGGGGACGGACCATGAAACACGAGACCT
>Ga0068864_100003337_pt1 | contig 13273 bp, 9 predicted proteins | sample KBSSwiS72_FD_66586 | JGI IMG/M metagenome (GOLD analysis project Ga0068864, IMG submission 66586) | Switchgrass rhizosphere microbial communities from Kellogg Biological Station, Michigan, USA - KBS Switchgrass S7-2 | ecosystem: Host-associated > Plants > Roots > Rhizosphere > Soil ...
TGGGTGGCGTTGTCGAGCAGTTCGGCCAGGAGGCCCACGACGTCGTGGACGGCGGAGCCGCGGACCGTGAGCCGGTCGTCAACGCCGCCGATTCGCACTCTCGCGTAGTGCTCGATCTTCGACTGGGCAGCGCGGACGACCGTGTCCAAGTCGACGTCGGCCGCGTCGGCCCGGCTCGCGGACTGGCCGCCGACCACCAGCAGGTTGTCGGTGTAGCGTCCCATCCGGGTCGCCAGCTGATCGAGGCGGAACAGCTTGGCGAGGCGGTCAGGGTCGCCCTCGCCCCGCTCGGCGCCGTCGAGTTCACGCATGAGCACGCCGACCAGGCGTTGGTTGCGGCGGGCGAGGTGCAGGAAGATCTGGCTCATTCCGGCCCGCATGTTCGCGAGATCCGCGGCGGTTCGAATCGCCTGCCTGTGCACCGATCGGAACGCCTCGCTGACGTCTCCGATCTCATCCTGGCCCTGATCGGCGAGCGGTATGTCGGCCTGGTCGGCGAAGGCCTCGGAGTCAATCGTTTGCGAGCCCATCGAGCGGAGCTTTTCGACCGTGCTCGGCAGGCTCACGAACGCCGTCGTCCTCGCGGTCTGGGCCAGCATGCGCAGCCGCGTGATCATCGATCGGCTCTGCGCGATGGCGAGTACCACGGCTGCGATAAGTGCGAGCACGACGAGGCCGGCTTCGACGGCCAGGGAGGCCAGGTTGCCGTTGTAGGTGCGTTCGGTGTCCGCGAACACGGATGCGTCGACCCGACTCTCGACCTGGTGCAGCAACGCGATCTGCCGGCTTGTCGAGGTCATCCACGCGCCCGGGTCCAGAGTGGACAGATTGGAGAACCGGGTGACCTGATCCTCAAGCCGTTGCGCGGTCAGCACGTCCGGTCCGGTGAGCGCGTGGTCGAGCCAGTCCTGCCAGTCGGCCGCGGCGAGTTCCCCGAACGTCGCTGTCGCGTCGCGGTAGCCGGTCAAGGAGGCGCCAATCGACTGTTCGTCGGCGGGCGTCAACGCTGCGCCGGTCAGGACCGACTGCAGGACCTGAACCTGCATCAACGAGATGAACTCGGTCGCGTGGGACAACGCGCTCGCGGCGCGTAGGCGCCCCACCAGATCCGCCGACGTGCCTTCAGCCTGGGCGGTCGACTCTCGCAGCGAAATCAGGTCGGCGATCGTGATCCGGTACGCGAAGGTGACCGCCGACAGGGCAACCGTCGGCGACTCGCGGACTTCATCCCGCAGGGCCGGCAGGCGGTTCATCTGGTCGTCAACGCGGGACAGAAGGGCCTGCGTCGTGCTCGGTCCGGCCGATACGTCGGCTCGTCGCCGCCGGTACTCGCCCACCGCGGCGTCGGTCGAGCCCGCAGCGTTCTGGAATGCGACCAACTGCGCGAACGGCGACGTGCCGTCGAGGACCGAGGTGGCCGCGGCCCGCTCCTGTTGGAGGCGGTCGACCACGACGGCCGCCTGGTCGGCGAGGGAAACCAGGGCCTTGAGCTGAGCCGCCCCTGCCGCCTCTCGACCGGTGGTGGTAAGTGCCCACGCCGCGAACGCACCGGTGAACACCAAGGGCACCGTGACCAGCGTGATGAGCCTTTTCGTGATGGTCAGTTGGCTCACCTCATCCGTCGCGTTTGGACAGACGTGCCGCGACAGGCAGCCCCGGCACGTTGACTTGTCTACGGACCGTACCGTGGTACGGACCGGCGGTGCCGGTTGGTGGATCGACCCGTACTGTACGACTCCAGGTGTCGCGGATCAACCACCGAATGTTGCGTGCTAGATGTCCACCGAGCCCCTGGCTATCTGGTCGAGTGCCTGGATGCCGAGCCGGTAGACGTCCGCGCCGAGTCCGACGATGGTTCCGGTGGCGGCCAATGAGATGTACGAGGCGTGCCGGAACTCTTCGCGCTGGTGCGGGTTGTGGATGTGCACCTCGATGACGGGCATGCTGGTCGCCTCGATCGAGTCGAGGAGCGCGATCGAGGTGTGCCCCAACGACCCGGGATTGAGGACCGCGCCGACGCATCGCCCTGCGCGGTAGTCGAGGTCCGCCTGGTGGATCCACTCGATCAGTTGCCCCTCGAAGTCCGAGTGTCCCAACTCGAGGTCCAGACCGAGTCTCGTCGCCTCCTGGCGGCACACGTCATCCACGTCCGCGACGGTGATGACGTCCGATGACGACTTCCGGCCACGTCCGAGCGGCGTCAGGTTCGGACCGTTCATGACGAAGACGGACGTCACCGGATCACAGCCCGAGGTAGATCTGGCGTACCCGGCCGTCGTGGCTCAGCTGGGCCGACGTCCCCCGCATAGCGACCTCGCCGTTCTCCATGACCAGACACTCGGAGGTGGCCTCGAAGGTCAGCTTGGCGTTCTGCTCGACGAGCAGCAGGCTGAGTCCCTCCGCGCTCAGTCGCTGCAGCACCGCGAGGATGTCGTCGACGAGCTTCGGCGACAGACCCATTGACGGCTCGTCGAGCAGCAGGAGTCTCGGCTTGGACATGAGTGCGCGGCCGATCGCCAGCATCTGTTGCTGGCCGCCGGAGAGTGCGCCGGCGAGCCGTTCGCGCATCTCGCCGAGCACCGGGAAGAGTTCGTACACCTCGATCAGGCCGGCGCGGGTCTGGTCGTTCCACGGTCGGGCGTAAGCCCCCAGCAAGAGGTTCTTCTCGACCGATAGCCCGGGAAAGACGTGCCGCCCTTCGGGAACATAGCCGATACCGTGTCTGACCATGTCGCGGGCGCGCACGCGGCTCAGATCCGCGTCGCCGTACCGGAGCGAGCCGACCTTACGCGGTATCAGTCCGAGCAGTGCCTTGAGCGTGGACGTCTTGCCGGCACCATTGGCGCCGATGACGCCGACAGCCTGCCCGGCCTCCACCGTGAAAGAGACGTCACGAACCGCGCAGACGCCTCCATAGTGGACCGTGAGCCCATCGACGTACAGGGCGGCGCTATCTCCCGCAGGAGGGCCACCCGTGTTCCATCGGGTTCGCAGGCCAGAGGTCCAGCTCATCGCGCCACCTCCGTCGGAATCGCGTCGGGAACGTCGGCCGACATGGCGGAGTCACCCAGATAGGCCTCGATGACCTGCGGCGCCACGGCCACCTCAGCCGGTGGGCCGTCGGCGATGACGGCGCCGCTGCTGAGCACCGTGATGCGGTCGCACAGCGACATGACCAGGCTCATGTTGTGCTCGATGATGACGACCGTGACACCGCTCGACCGGATGGATCGGACGATGTCTCCGAGTTGTCGGACCTCTTCCCCGTTGAGCCCTGCGGCCGGCTCGTCGAGCAGGAGCAGGCGTGGCTGGCGGGCCATCGCCCGGGCCATCTCGACCCGCCGCTGGGTCCCGTAGGGTAGCGCGCCGGGCAGGCTGCCCGCGAAGTCGGCCAAGCCGAAGCGTTCCAGGACGGCGTCCGCGTCCGCTCGGAGGCGCTGGTCGTACCGCCACACGCCGAGTTGCCAGAAGGCGTAGCGCCACGATGCCCAGATCCGGGTGCGATCCAGCGCGACCAGGATGTTGTCGCGGACGGTCAAGGCCCGGAACAGACGAAGGTTCTGGAAGGTTCGGGCCACCCCGGCCTGGGCCACCGCGTACGGGCGGGCGCCGGTCGACCGGTGACCGCCGATGAAGACCTCACCGGAGGTGGGCCGGTACAAACCGCTGACAACATTGAACAGCGTGGTCTTGCCGGACCCGTTGGGGCCGACGATGCCGCGGATCTCGCCCCCGACGACGGCCAGTGACACGTCGCGCAATGCCTTCAGGCCACGGAAGTTCATGGACAGTGTGCGGATGTCGAGCAGGGCCGGAGCGGGGTCGGGCGTAGGCGTTCCGGGCTCGTACGGTTGGAAAGCTCGCAGGGAGGGCGCCGTCGCGGTCTCGCGCCACCAGCCCAGGCGGTGCAGGATCCGCCGCAACTGACCGGGCAGACCGGCCAGGCCGGCCGGGAAGAACACGACGATGAGCACGACGATCGACCCGTAGGCGACCTGGGCGTAGGTGGGGTAGTCCACCAGCAGTTCGCGGACCACGGCCAGCGCGACCGCGCCCACGACGCAGCCGATCAGACTCTGCCGCCCACCGATGATCACCATAGCCAGCAGCAGGAACATGGTGGCGATGTTGAACGAATCCGGTGCCACGTAACGGATCAGGCCGGCGTAGAGCACACCGGCGGCGCCACCGAAGACGGCCGAGAGCAGGAAGGCGGTCATCCGGAGCATCGGCACCTCGACCCCGACAGCGCCGGCCGCGAGCGAGTCGTCGCGCATGGCCCGCATGCGCCGGCCCAACGGGGTGTGTACGACGAACAGCCCGAATCCCAACGCGATTGCGAACACGATCAGCTCGAGGTAGTAGTACAGGTACTCGCTGGTGAGGTCGACGCCGGGAAAGGTCGGCACGGGAATGGCGGTGATTCCCTCGGCGCCGCCGCCGATCTGCGCGTTGGTCACCCAGTTGGTGAAAGCCAGGGCTAGGCCCAGGGTCACGATGCCGAGGTAGTGGGACTGGATGCGCAGCGCGGTTGTGCCGACCAGCAGCCCGAATCCGGCCGCGACGACCAGCGCGATCAGCCCCGCTGTCCAGAAGCCCAGTCCGGCCTTGGTGGTGAGGATCGCGGTGGCGTACGCGGCCACGCCGTAGAACGCGACCTGGGCCAGGTTGATCTGCCCCGCCACACCCATGGCCAGTCCCAGTCCCACCGCGAGCAGTGCGAGCAGCAACGTCACGTCGACCACATGGATCGTGTACGAGTTCACCTGGTAGGGGAGCAGCCAGGCGAGGACTGCGAGGACGACGGTGAGACCGAGCTTGTATCTCATGCCCGGTTCACCGTCCGCTCGCCGAAGATCCCGTTGGGCCGCACCATGATGATCACGGTGAAGACGAGGAAGGTGACGAGTTCCGAGTAGCCCTGGAAGTGGCCCGCGGCGTACGAGTCCAGCAGCCCGATACCGACACCGCCGAGGATCGCGCCGGGAATGCTGCCGAAGCCACCGAGGATCGCGGCCGCGAACCCCTTGATACCAAGGGATCCGCCCATGGCTGGGCTGACGTAGAGCAGCGGTCCGACCAGACCCCCGGCGAGCGCGGCGAGCGATGCGCCGAGCATGAACGCGATCGCGTTGCTCCGGCCGACGTTGATGCCGACGGCGGTCGCGGCCTCGTGGTCCATCGCGACGGCCTGCATCGCGGTACCCCGTTTGCTGCGTTGCAGGAAGAAGATCAGGAGCAGCGTCGCCGCGGCCGCGACCGCCAGCACCAGCAGGTCGTACGTGCGGATGCGGATGCCGGCGAGGATGATCGGTGCGGCGGGGACCGGAGAAGGCACGGCCTGCCCGGTTGCACCCCAGATCATGATCGCCAACGCCTCGAGCACGATCCCGAACCCGATCGTGCCGATCAACATGAGGTCGAAGTCCTTGTTTTCCAAGGGCCGCAGCACGCGCTCGATGATGATGCCGATGGCGGCCGTGACGACCATCGAGACGACGATCGACACGGCGAACGGGAGCTTCGAGGAGATATAGAACGTCGACGCGAGGTAGGCGCCGATCATCACCACGTTGCCGTGCGAGAAGTTCACCAGGCCCATGGTGCGGTACACGAGCGAGAACCCCAGCGCCACCAACGCGTAGATGGCACCGAGGCTGAGACCCCCGATGAACGTCTGGATCGTGACCTGCATTGTTCTCCTGTGCGTCGGGACGGACGATCGGTGTGGCGGGGCCGCTTCAGGGGAGCGGCCCCGCCGCAATGGTCAGCTGGCCGAGACCAGCTTGCCGTTGGTAATGGTTCCGATGGCGGTGGCGAAGATGCCGACGCCGGTGTCGTCGTAGGCGAAGCTGCCCAACAGCCCCTTGTACTTGGTCGCGCGGATGGCGTCGGCCAGTGCCTTGCCGGTCGCGACGTTACTGGTCTTCAGCGCGGTCAACAGGATCTGGGTTCCGTCGTACGCCTTGGCTCCGTGCAGTTCGGCGTCCTCGTTGTAGGCGGCCTTGTACGCCGCGGAGAACTTGCGGCTGGCGTCGTTGATGTCGTTGCTCAGGTACGGCGAGCTCACGAAGGTGCCCTCGACCGCGGCGGCACCGGCCGTGCTCAGGTACACCGGAGTGCCCTGCGGCGCGCCGCCGGCGAACGGCGCGGTGATGCCCAGCGACCGAGCCTGCTTCACGATGAGCCCGGACTCGACCTCTTCCGCGCCGATGAAGATGACCTGAGGGTTCTTGCTGCGGATCGACGTGAGCTGTGCGGTGAAGTCCTTCTGGTCGGTCGTGACGACCTGGTCGTCCAACGGCGTGATGCTCCGGCTCTGCAACGACTTCAGGAACGCGTCGTGCTCGCCCTTACCGTACGAACCGTTGTTGGTGATCATCGCGACCTGCTTGAGGCCCTTCGTGTCCACGACGTACTTCGCCAGGGTCTCGTCGTACGTCGTGCTGGTGGGTCCATTGAGGAACAGGAACGGGCTCTTCACCGCGACCAGACCGGTGGACTGACCGGAGGTGATGTTCGGAATGCCCGCGTCGCGAAGGATCGGAGCCATGGCGATGGTGACCGCGCTCTCCGCGGTTCCGACCATCGCGATGTAGTTCTCACTCGCGATCTTTCGAGCGAGCGTGGTCCCGGTGGTCGGGTCGCCCTGGTCGTCGAAGACGCCGAGCTCGATCTGCCGACCGTTGATGCCACCGTTCTTGTTCCACTCGTCGATGGCGAGCTTGGCACCCTTGAGCTCCCAGGCGCCCAGCGAGCTCAGCTGGCCGCTCTGGGCGTCCACAAGTGCGATCTTGATGGGGCCACCGGTCGCCGTCGGCGTGGTGTTCGTGGCGCCCGGCTTCGAGCAGGCCGAGAGCGCGAGCGCGGCCGCCGCGGCGGCGATCCAGACAACTGCGAAACGGCTTCGGGTAAAGCGGGACATACTCTCACCTCTGCTGTTGGGGGATGGGAGATGCGTATTCAGGACTTCGGTGTATCGCTGTGCTGGCTGTACGTGAACGCGTTGCGGCGTAAGCCGTCCGGGCTGAGGCCGAGCCAGAACGGTTTGACGCCAAGGGGCGGGATCGGTCGCGGTCGTCCCTCATTCGAAGACACCGTGGTAGATGTCTTTGATGTTCCAGTGCCCGGGTGTCGGCACCGGCTCGTTGACCATCGGCACATCCAGCACCGCTGGTCGGCGACGTTCGATGGCGGTGCGTAGGGCTGCCGCCAGGTCGGCCGGCTTGTCGACGGTGTAGCCGTCGGCACCGCAGGCGCGGCCCAGGGCCGCGAAGTCGGGGCTGTAAGGGTTTCCATCCGGGTCGGTGAACTCACAGCCGTACGAACGCCCGAAGTTGGAGGCCTGCAGATCGGCGATCGTGCCGTGGGCCCGGTTGTTCATCACGAGGAAGATGACCGGCAGACCTTGCTCCACGGCCATGGGAATTGCCGGCAGTTGCGCACCCATGCCGCCGTCACCGATGAGAGCGACGACGACCCGATCTGGATCGGCCAGTTGCACTCCCACCGCGGCCGCCGGGCCGAAGCCCATCGTCGAGGCGCCGCCGGGCGTGATAAACCGGCCCGGCGCCGGCAACGGGTAGCACTGTGCGACGCCGTTCTTGTTCCAACCGACGTCCGTGACGAGCACAGCGTCGGGCGGAACGGTCGATCGAACGTCCGCGAGGATCCGTTCCGGTCGCAGCGGGAACTGGTCACTGAGCCCTCGCTCAGCGCTGCGTTCGAACAGATCCGTCCGGGCCGATCGGATCCGCTCGCGCAGCCCGGGACGTGAGGTTCCGACCGGACTCCTGCGCCGGACCGAGTCCACAATGGACTTGATGGCCAGGCCGGCGTCCGCGACCACTCCGACCTCGACCGGAAAGTTGCGACCGATCTCGGCCGGGTCGAGATCGATCTGGATGAGGCGGCTTGGCGGGAACCGCCAGGTGTAGTCCGGGTTCCACGAGCTCGCGTCGGTCTCGGCGAACCTGGTCGCGATGGCGAGGACGACGTCGGCGTCGCGAGCGTACGAGTTGGTGGATTCCAGACCCCAGAACCCGGGCATGCCGAGCAGTAACGGGTGCTCGTCGGGCACCGTACCCTTGGCCATCAGTGAGTGGATGATCGGAATGTCCAGATGCTCGGCGAGTGCCGTCACCGCTCGTCGCCCGTCGCCCCGGCTCAGCCCGCCGCCGACATAGATGAGCGGTCGTTCGGCCTCCACCAGCATCGCCGCGATGCGGTCGGCGTCGCTCTCGGACAGGGTCGGAATGGTCGCGCGCCCAGGCAACGGATGGGTGGCGTCGCCGCGGTGGTCACGTACTGGCCGGTTGAACAGGTCCATCGGCACGTTGAGCAGGACCGCGCCCGGCCGCCCCGACGTGGCCGTCCAGAATGCCCGCTCGGTGAACCGCAAGAGGTCCTCGACCCGGTGGGCGTGCCAGGCGCGCTTCACGAACGGGCGGTAAATGGCCGTCTGGTCGGCGTCGTTGTGAAGGTTGACCTCCTGGTGCGGGTGCCGACCGTACATATAGGACGGTACGTCGCCCGTGATGGCGACCAGGGGAACGGAGTCCAGCGCCGCGGTGGCCACACCGGTGACCCCGTTCATCATCCCGGGACCGACGTGCATCAGCAGGACACCCGGCTTGCCGGATGCCCGGGCATAGCCGTCCGCCGCGTGCGCGGCGGCCTGCTCGTGGCGCGCGATGATGAATCGGATCGAGCTACGTCCAATGGCGTCCAGCAACGCGATGTTCGTGTGCCCGCAGGTGCCGAACACGTACTCGACGCCAAAGGACTCCAGCATCGCCGTCATGGCGTCCGCCCCGGTCACCGTGGCTTCGGGGGATGCGACGTCGGCCGCTCGCAGCGGAGAGTCAACTGTCATGGGAGCTCCTGGTCGTGGCATGGGCGGGTATCGTGGCGATCGCTCAACTGGCTTCCCCCCAGACGGACAGACCGCGCAGTAGCAACGTCTTCACCACCGTGAAGTCCTCGATCATCGATCGCGGTGTCTCGCGCCCAAATCCCGAGTCCTTGACACCACCGAAGGGCACGTGATCCAGGCGGAAGTTCGACGAACCGTTGACGATCAGCCCACCGACCTCAAGGTCGCGCCACAACGCGATGATCCGGTCGATGTTGCGGGTGAACACCCCGGCCTGCAGGCCGAACCGGCTGGCATTGCAGGCGGACACGACCGCATCCAGGTCGTCGTAGGGGAGGACCGCGACCAGGGCGCCGAACACCTCCTGCTGTACCACCGCGGCGTCCGGGGGCGGATCGACGACCACGGTGGGCAGTAGCGTCGCGCCATCGCGCCGTCCGCCGAGTGCGATCGTCGCCCCGGCGCCGGCGGCCTCGTGTGCCCAGGCAAGCACGCGCTCGGCGGCGTCGTCGTCGACCATGGACCCGACGTCGGTGTGCTCGTCGAGCGGATCGCCGACCTTCAGCTTGGCGACCGCTCCCGCGAACGCCGCGACGAACTGATCGAACACCGCGCGGTGCGCATACACCCGCTGGACCGAGATGCAGCTCTGACCGGAGTTGCTGTAGCCGGTTCGCGCGCAGATCGTGGCGGCGAGGTCAACGTCGGCGTCCTCGCATACGATCGTGGCCGCGTTGCCACCTAGTTCGAGGACGAGTCTTTTGGCTCCGGCGGCGCGCGCGACAGCGGCTCCCGTGGCGGCGCTGCCGGTGAAGCTCACCACGCTGATCTCCGGTGCCGCGCAGAGCCAGGCGCCGACGTCCCCGCCGCCGTGCAGCAACTGCACCGCCTCGACCGGCATCCCCGCCTCGAGGAGAAGCGCCACGATGCCGGCGGTCACGGCGGGGGCTTGCGGCGGACCCTTCACGATCGTCGTGTTGCCGGCTGCGAACGATGCGCCGAGCTTGTGGGCCAGCAGGTTCGCGGGGGCGTTGAATGGCGTGATCGCCAGCGCGATGCCCGCCGGAGCACGGTAGGTCATCGCCGTGTTGCCAATGCCCCGTGCCCAGCCGGCGACCGGCAACAGCTCGCCGCCGATCTGCCGAGCTTCCGCGGCACAGACCGCGAAAGTGTCCGCGACCCGGTCCATCTCGCCGAGTCCGTCCTTGACCGGCTTGCCCAGCTCCAGGGCGATCAGCCGGGCGAACGGCCGCCGGTGTTCGACTGCCAGCATGGCCGCCGACTCCAGCATCGACGCCCGGGCGGCGGGCGCCAAGGCAGCTACCCGCCTCGCGGAAGAATGGGCATATTCGACCGCTCTACGGACCACGCCCTCGTCCGCGTAGGTCGCCCGGCTGACCGTCCTCCGGGCGTGAGGCCCGGTTCGCTCGTACAGGGCGCCATCGCGCACCCACGAGCCAGCCAGCAGCAATGGCGCGTCCACCACCGACTCGCCGGACAGGGCGGTGAGGATAGGCTCAAGCATGCGGCGCTCCTAGGTGGACCACTGTATGGACCTACTAGACCGCTGGGCGGACTGGGTGTAACGTACGGCCCGTTCGCAGGTTCTGGCAATAGGGCGTCGCCGGAACGTTACGAACGCTCGAAACCCGCGACGGGCAGGAGAATCGGAGCCGATGTACAGGTCGATGGGCGCCTCGCGGCGCACTTCCCGTCCGGAGGAGAGTGTTAGACCGTGAAGTCGGCGACCCCACGTCAAACCGCTGAAAGCCGCGATTCCGCTGGTGACTCGGCGGATCAACAAGGTGTGCGGAGCGTCCAGCGCGCGCTGGACATCCTGTCGTTGCTCACCGAGGATCGTCCGACCGTCTCGATCCGTGACATCGTCGAGGCCACCGGACTGGCCAAGACCACCGTCATCCGGCTCATCTCCACGCTGGAGCAGAGTGGCCTGGTCTGGGCGACGCCCAAGGGGTACATGGCAGGCCCGGGACTGTGGCGATGGGCTCACCTGGCGAGGCGCAGCTGGGAGTTGCCGCCCGAGACTCAACGCATGATGCGGGACCTCGCCGCCCGCCACCGTGAGACGGCCAACCTGTACGTGGCCCGCGACATCTACCGCGTGTGCATCGCACAGCAGGAGAGTCCACAACCATTGCGGCACGTCGTCCATGTGGGGGACGAGCTTCCAATGTTCGCTGGCGCGACGGCCAAGGTGTTGCTTCGCGATGCCGGTCCGGCTCTGCTGGCGAGGATCGCCCGCAGCTCGCCGTTCGGTCCCGACCATGTCAAGCGGTTGCAGGAGTGGATCGACGAGGCGGCGGTACGCGGGTTCGCGACCAGCCACGGCGAACGCGAGGAGGGGATCTCGGCCGTAGCGGCGCCGGTCTTCGGCCGTTCTGGGTCGGTGGTCGCCGCGCTGTCGCTGTCCGGGCCTACCCTGCGCTTCACCGACGAGCGGGTCGCTGAGTTTGCCCACGACTTGCAACAGGTCGCCCAAACCATGTCCGACAGGGGTTTCGACCACCCGCTCACGGGTTCCATCTGAGCTGACGCAGGTGGCGTTCGATCCGCCGCGAGCGGTACGAGGGGAAGCAGAATGCGCGAACGTCCACTGACCGGTATCCGTGTGCTCGACCTGACCAACGTCCTCGCCGGTCCGTACTGCAGCTACCAGCTGATGCTTCTCGGCGCCGAGGTGGTCAAGATCGAGACGCCGGGACGTGGTGATCTGGCCCGCCATCTCGGGACCGACCCGGCGCTCAACGAAGCCGGCATCGGTGCCTCGTTCCTGGCCCAGAACGGCGGCAAGCGGTCGGTCGAGTTCAACCTCAAGGATTCCGACGACAGAGCCACCTTCGCTGAGCTGGTGCGCGTCGCCGATGTACTGGTTGAGAACTTTCGCCCCGGCGTGCTGGCCCGGCTCGGCTTCGGCTGGCCGCAACTGCAGGAGCTCAACCCGTCGCTCATCTACTGCGCGATCAGCGGATTCGGTCAGACCGGTCCACTGAGCCAGATGCCCGCGTACGACCAGGTGATCCAGGGCATGTCCGGCATGATGAGCATCACCGGAACCGAACAGACAGTGCCACAACGAGTGGGTTTCCCGGTCTGCGACACGGTCGGCGGGCTCACCGCCGCGTTGGCCATCGTGGCCGCGATCGCGGGCCGTCGCAACGATCCCGCTGGATGCTTCCTCGACGTGTCCATGTTGGAGGCATCCGTGTCGGCCATGGGTTGGCCGGTCTCGAACTACCTCACCACCGGCGTCGTTCCCCGACCCATGGGCGACCAGAACGCGACCGCCGCGCCCTCGGGAACCTTCGGCACGGCTGACGGGCCACTCAACATCGCGGCCAATCAGCAGCAGCAGTTCGAGACCTTGTGTCATGTCGTCGGCCGCCCCGACCTGTTGGCGGATGCCCGCTTCGCCGACCGGGAGCGAAGGCTGCTCCATCGCGAGGAGCTGAACCGTGAGCTGAACACCGCGCTGGCCGCGCGGCCGGCCGTCGAGTGGGAGGGCCTGCTCGCGGCGGCCGGCGTACCGGCGGCGCGGATCCTGAGCGTGCCCGAAAGCGTTGACCTGGACCAGCTCGCGTACCGGGACTTCTTCGCCACACTTCCGTTTCCGTCCTCGGCGGACTCGGCGGCGCTTCGGGTCAGCGGCAACGGCTTCCTGGTCGACGGGCAACGGATGCATCCCACCGAGCCGCCGCCGATCCTGGGCCAGCACAATGGCGAGCTGCCCGAGCTCCTGTTGCGCTGGAAGGCCGCGTCCGAACCGGCCGCCGCGGGTGCCGGCGATCCCGCCGAGGTGGCACCGTGACGCGACCCGACGGCGACGAGACTGTACGCGACGCCGTTGCCGACTGGTGGGCGACGGCGATCACCCGGATGAGCCCCGGCGTCATCGAGATGCGCGGACGGCCGATCCAGGATCTCATCGGGACGGTGGGCCTCGTCGAGATGATCTGGCTGCTGCTGCGCGGTGATCTCCCAACGCCGCGGCAGGCGTCGTTGCTGGAGGCCGCCCTGGTGGCCGGCGTCGACCACGGACCCCACGCACCATCCATCGCGGTCGCGCGGATGGCAGCGACGTGCGGAGTCGGTCTCAACAACGCCATCGCCAGCGGCGTCAACGTCCTCGGCGACGCACACGGTGGTGCCGGTCAGCAGTGTGTCGAGATGCTCACGGAGGTCTGCGAGCGTCGGCGCGAAGGCGCCGACGTCGCCGACGCTGCCGGCGCGACCATCGAGGCTTGGCGGGCTCGCTCGCCTTACCTTCCCGGGTTCGGCCACCGGTTCCATCCGGTTGACCCGCGGCGCGCCCCGCTGCTGGGACTCGTCGAGGCCGCGGTCGTCGAAGGTGTCGTTGCCGGTGACTTCCTGGCCGCGGCG